>QFCS01000559.1_pt1 | contig 25785 bp, 30 predicted proteins | sample 3576561 | NCBI WGS metagenome assembly QFCS01 | reverse complement strand
CTGCAGGTTGCTCAGACTGACATTGCCGCGCTGCCTGGGCAGACAGTGCTCGATGGTGGCGAATTGTTCGGGCGTGATTTCCATACCCGAGAGTGTCTGTCGCCGGCTTAGTAATTGCTATTAGTGTTAACACGCCCTAGATCTGCCGGTTGCGCGCCAGCGGCGGGTTCTTCGAGAAGTAGGAGACGATGCCGCGCACCAGTGCGTCGGCCAGCTCGTCCTGGTACTTCGGGTCGTTCAGGCGCTTCTCTTCGTCCGGGTTGCTGATGAAGGCCGTTTCCACCAGCACGCTGGGAATGTCGGGCGCGCGCAGTACGGCGAAGTTGGCCTGTTCCACCTGAGGCTTGTGCAACCGCCCCACGCGCTTGACGTGGCCCAGCATGGCTGTGCCGAGCTTGAGGCTGTCGTTGATCTGGGCTGTGGTGCTCATGTCGAACAGCACGCGCCGCACGTTCGCGTCGGCCGTCTTGGTGTTGAGACCCCCCACCAGGTCGGCCGCGTTTTCCTTGTCGGCGATCCAGCGCGCCGCTGCGCTGCTGGCCCCACGCGTGCTCAGTGCGTACACGCTGGCACCTTGTGGCCGGGCGGTCATGAAGGCGTCGGCGTGGATGCTGATGAACAGGTCGGCCTGCACACTCTGGGCCTTCTGCACACGCACTTGCAGCGGCACGAAGAAGTCCTTGTCGCGCGTCATGTAGGCGCGCATGGGGTTGCCGTTGACACGCGTCTCGTTGATGCGGTCGCGCAGCTTCTGCGCGATCTGCAGCACCACACGCTTTTCCTGTGTCCCCCCGGGACCGATGGCGCCGGGATCTTCGCCGCCATGGCCTGGGTCGAGTGCGACGATGATCAGCCGCTCGGTCTTTCCCTTGCCGCCGGGGGGCTGCTTGGCGGGGCTGCCACGGGACGGCGCCTCGGCCACCGCGCTCGGAGCGTCCTCGGTCTGTACCTGGGGCGGCTGTGCCGGGTTCGGGCTGGCGTTGGGGCTGGTCGCAGGTCGGGTGGTGCGCTCGCGGCCCGCGATGAGTGCGCCCAAGGGGTCGTCCTCCGGCCGAGCCGGGCGGGTCACCTTGTCGGCCTCCAGGCCGAGCAGGCGCGCCGCACGTTCGCTCGCCGCGTCCATGTCCTTCATGTGCTGGGCGATCAGCTGGTCCACCGGTTCCGGCGGGTCGGCCGGGTACAGGTCGAATACCAGGCGGTGCTGGTAGGCCGCCACGGGGTCGAGGCTGAACACCTGGGGCTTGATCGGCTTCTTCAGGTCGATCACCAGGCGCACCACATTGGGCGCGTTCTGGGCGGCACGGATGCCCGCAATGTTGGGGTCGTCGGATTTGAGTTTGCCCACCAGCTCGCGCAGGCTGGGCAGCAGGTCGATGCCTTCGATGTCCACGGCCAGGCGCGGCGGGTCGGGCACGAAGAACTGTTTCGCTTTCAAGGCTGCATCGGACTCGATGGTCACCCGCGTGTAGTCCTCTGCTGGCCAGATGCGCACAGCGACCACGCTGGCGCCCCGTGCGATCTGCTGCGCGCCGAGCAGCAACACCAGCGAACCGGTGCGCAGAAGGGTGCGGCGGCTGAGATCGCTGCTCATCCCAGCGCCTCCAGCAGGCGTTGTCCGGTGTCGGTGAGCGCCGTGGCCCGCACGGTGCGCCGCGTGTCGTCGAGGTCGGTTGATGCGTGAGATGTCATGTCGTCGGGTTGGATGTCGATCTCCATGTCCACCACCGGCAGGAATTCGCCGGCGCGCTCGGGCCATTCCACGAGCTTGAGGCCCGGGCTGGCGAAAAGTTCGCGAAAGCCGGCGTCCTCCCACTCGCGCGGGTCGTTGAAGCGGTAGAAATCGAAGTGCCAGATCTGCAGCGGCTGTCCCTCTGGCATCGCAGGGGAACCGGCCGCCCTGTGCGGCTCCACCACCGCGTAGGTGGGGCTTTTGATGCGCCCGTTCACGCCCAGCGCTCGCAACAGGTGGCGCACCAGCGTGGTCTTGCCAGCGCCGAGGTCGCCTTGAAGCGTCAGCGTGGCGTGCGTGATGGCGGGAGAGGCGGCGAGGCGGGCCGCGAAAGCCTGCGTGTCTTCTTCCGAGGCCCAGCGGCCCTGCCAGCCGTGGGCGGGGGACACGGTGCCCGCAGGAACCGGTGTGGTTCCTACAATCGGTCTTACATGAAGTTCGCTTTTGATGCCGCTCAACTCGTCTCGCAGATACAGGCTTGGGGCCAGGAGCTCGCATTTTCCCAAATTGGCGTCGCAGGTGTGGATTTGTCGTCCGCTGAACCGGGTTTGCAGGCCTGGTTGTCGGCTGGATGGCACGGTGACATGGCCTACATGGCCACCCATGGCATGAAACGGGCCCGCCCGGCCGAGCTGGTGCCGGGCACGCTGAGCGTGATCACGGCGCGCATGGACTACCTGCCGCGTGGCACGCCTCATGACTGGCAGGCCCATGAATTGCAGCGGCTCGAGCGGCCAGGCGAGGCGATCGTGTCGGTCTATGCGCGGGGCCGCGACTACCACAAGGTGTTGCGCAACCGGTTGCAGGCGCTGGCCGAACGCATCCAGGGCGCGCTGGGGCCGCTGGGCCACCGGGTGTTCACCGATTCCGCGCCCGTGCTCGAAGCTGAGCTCGCCCAGCGCAGCGGCCAGGGCTGGCGCGGCAAGCACACGCTGCTGCTGCACCGCGAGGGCGGCTCCATGTTTTTCCTGGGCGAGATCTACATCGATCTCGCCTTGCCACCCACCGAGCCCGTGTCCGAACACTGCGGTGCGTGCAGCGCCTGCATCGACATCTGCCCCACGCAGGCCATCACCGCGCCCGGTCGGCTGGATGCAAGGCGTTGCATCAGTTACCTCACCATCGAGCACGCAGGCCCGATTCCGGACGCGCTGCGGTCGCTGATGGGCAACCGCATCTACGGCTGCGACGACTGCCAGCTGATCTGCCCCTGGAACAAGTTCGCCCGCCGCAGCCCGCTGCCCGATTTCGATGCCCGCGCGGGCCTCAGCGGTTCGACGCTTGGCGAGCTGTTCGCCTGGAGCGAAGAGGAGTTCCTGCGCCGCACCGAGGGCAGCCCGATCCGCCGCATCGGGCACGAGCGCTGGCTGCGCAACATCGCCGTGGCGCTGGGCAATGCACTGCGAATCACGCAGGACGAAGCCCTGTTGCGTGTGCTGCAGACGCGCGCCGACCACCCCAGCGCTCTCGTGCGCGAACACGTGGCGTGGGCCAGGTCGCAGGCGGCGGTGCATTGATCGTCAGGCGTCCTCGGCCACGTTGTCCTGCAGGCGGTCAAGCAGGGCGAGGAGGGTGGCGCGCTCGCTGGCACCGAGGCCGGCGGTCATGGTTTTCTCGAAGCGCACGCGGTGCTGCTGCATCTTGCGCTGCAAGGCCTGGCCTTCGGCCGTCACGCTCACGCGCTGGCTGCGCCCGTCGTCCGGATCCGGCCGGCTCTGCAGCAGGCCGCGCTCGTGCAGGCCTTTCACGATGCGCGCGATCTGCGCCTTGTCGCGCGCCGCATGCTGCACCAGGTCGCTCTGGGTGGCGCCGTCGTGGTGCATGAAGTAGGACAGGCAGCGGATCTCCATCGGCCCCAGGCCTTCGCCCTCGAGCCGCACGGCGTCCTGCAGGTGGCGCCGCAGGCCGTGCATGAGCGCATGCAGGCGGTCCAGCACCTCGGTGTTCGCTTGTCTTGTCATCGTGGGGTGTCCATGTTGTTGACAGTGTCAACCAATCAAGGCATGATGGTTGTTATTATCAACCAATACGAATCATGAACACAAGCACCAATTCCTCTCTTGCCGTGGCGCGTGTGCGCCACGAGATCAGGGTGCGCCGCCTGCGGGTGCAGCGCATCGAGCGCGTCAGCCCCCATTTCCTCCGTGTGCGCTTCTCGAGCGACGCCCTGCACGATTTCGTCAGTGCCTCGTTCGATGACCATGCCAAGCTCATGCTGCCGGCGCAGGCCGGTGCTCCGCTTGTGCTGCCGCAGCCAGGCCCGGATGGCCTGGCGCTGCCACCCGGTGCGGAAAAACCCGCGATGCGCGACTACACGCCGCGTCAGTTCGATCAGGCCGCGGGCACGCTGGACATCGAGTTCATGCTGCACGGGGAGGGCATCGCCTCCAGCTGGGCCGAGTCCGCGAAGCCGGGCGACGAGGTGGGCCTGGGCGGTCCGCGTGGTTCGTTCGTGGTGCCCACGGGGTTTGACTGGCACCTGCTGGTGGGCGACGAGTCTGCCTTGCCCGCGATCGCCCGGCGCCTGGAAGAATTGCCCGACACCGCGCAGGCGATCGCCGTCGTCGAGACCGCCGACGCGCGGGACCGGCGCGAGCTGACGAGCCGCGCGAAACTGCAGACGCATTGGGTGCAGAGCGGCTCACCCGATGCATTGGCACAAGTGGTGCGGGGCCTGGTGCTTCCCGCGGGCGAAGGCTTCGCCTGGGCTGGGGGCGAGGCGGTGAGTATCGCGGCGGTCCGCAAGGCGCTGATCGACGGGCATGGCCTCGACAAATCCCGCGTGCGCGCTTCGGCCTACTGGAAGCGTGGCAGCGTGGGCCACCACGAGACACTGGGTGACTGACGCTCAGGCCGCGTAGCGCTGGCGCAGTTCGCGCTTGAGCAGCTTGCCGCTGGGATTCTTGGGCAGGCTGTCGGTGAACACCACGCGCTTGGGCGCCTTGAACGTGGCCATGTGCTGGTTGCAGTGCGCCAGCACCTCGGCCTCGGTGAGCTGCAGGCCGGCCTTGACCACGATCACTGCCGTCACCGCCTCCACCCATTTCGGGTCGGGCAGGCCGATCACCGCCACCTCGCTCACCGCAGGCAGCCGGTAGACCATTTCCTCCACCTCACGGCTGGCCACGTTCTCGCCGCCGGTCTTGATCATGTCCTTCTTGCGGTCGACCACCGTGATGTAGCCCTCGTTGTCGATCACCGCGAGATCGCCGCTGTGGAACCATCCACCCTCGAAGGCCGCGGTGGTGCGGTCGGGGTCGTTGAAGTAGCCGAGCATGAGGTGGGGCGATCGGTGCACGATCTCGCCGACCTCCCCCACGGCCACGTCGCGCATGTCGTCGGTCACCACGCGCGTCTCCACGTTGATCACCGCCTTGCCGCAGGAACCTGGCTTGCGCAGCTGGTCGTCCGGTCCGAGCATGGTCGCCAGCGGCGCGATCTCGGTCTGACCGTACAGATTCCACAGCCGCACGGCCGGCAGGCGCGAGGCCAGCTCCTTGAGCACCTCCACCGGCATGATGGACGCGCCGTAGTAGCCCTTGGCCAGGCTGCGCAGGCGTGTCTCGTCGAACGCGGGCGAACGCAGCAGGGCGATCCACACCGTCGGTGGCGCGAAGAAGCTGGTGATGCCGTACTTCTCGATCAGCGCGATCAGGTGGTCGGGCACGGGCTTCGAGGTGATCACGTTGCTGCTGCCGATGTAGATGGCCGGGCCGAAGAACACATCGAGCTGCGCGCAGTGGTACAGGGGCAGGGCGTGCAGCGCGTGGTCGCCTTCGGCGATCTCGGCGTTGATCACGCAGCTCACGTATTGCCGCAGCACGGCGTCGTGTGTGAGCATCGCGCCCTTGGGGGTGGACTCGGTGCCGCTGGTGTAGACAATCTGCGCGAGGTCGTGGCTGGTCAGGGTCACGTCCGGCAGGGGGGCCTGGCAGGCCGCGAGCTCGTCGAAGCGGTGCATGCCCGCCACCGGTTCGCTCGGTTCCTCCGAGGGCAGCCAGATTTTCTGTTCCACCCGGGTGTCCAGTGCCGCCGCAGCGTGCGCCAGCTCGGCCAGGCCACTGTCGGTCGCGAGCGTGCGCGCACCCGCGTGGCGCAGGATGTAGGCCACCTCGTCGGCCTTGAGCATGAAGTTGATCGGCACCATCACCGCGCCCCGTCGGGCGAGCGCGAAGCGCAGGGCGGCGAAGCCATGCGAGTTGCGCGCCAGCACGGCCACCTTGTCGCCCTGATCCACACCGATGCGCGCCAGGCCCCCTGCCAGGCGGCTCACGAGGGCATCGAACTCGGCGTAGGTCCATTGGGTGTCGCCACAGACGATGGCGGCCTTCGCAGGCAGCCGCAGCGCGGTGCGGCGCAGGGCGTCGGCAATGGTCTGGCGGCGCACCACGGGGTGGATGCTGGAAGCGGGCATGGTTGTCTCCTGGGGCGGAATCGTTTCGGCGGATTCTGACCGCCTCTTCGACTGCATGCTGTCACATTTGCCATGGCCTGTGCAGCTGGTGTGGAGGGTGCCACGGCTATCATGGCCGCATGAATCCGGTGAACGCCGCGCACGACACGATGGGCCGTTGGAGGCGCAGCCTGCGCGCGGCCTGGCGCACCTGGTGGCACACCCTGTTTGTCGGCGCACAGATCCTGGTGCTCGCCCTCTCACCCGCCAGTTACCGCGAAGGTGCACACCGCGAGGCGGTGCTCACCAGCCTGTACCGTGCCACGGCGCCCCTGCTCACCTGGTTCCTGGTGCTCTCCGCCCTGGTCAGCCTGGTGCTGATCCGCATCGTGGTGGCGACGGCCTACAGCTATGGCCTGTCGCAGTACGCGCTGGAAGTGCTGGTGCGCACGCTGGTGCTGGAGCTCATCCCGCTCTACGTGGCCATGTTCGTGGCCGTGCGCTACGCCATGCCGGGCGCGCAGGAGGTGCGCCGGCAGCTCGCGCTGCAGCAGCGCGAGGGCCGGCTTCCTGAGCGGCAATCGCTGCTGGTGGACCAATTGCTGCCGCGCGCGCTCGGCAGCATGTTTTCGGTGATGCTGCTGGCTGGCCTGAGCTCGGTGGTGGCGCTGGTGCTGACCTACCTCACCGTGTACGGCTTCTCGCCCTGGGGCCTGCCGGGCTACACGCGCGCCGTGGGCGGCGTGTTCTCCCCGGCCGTCACGCTGATCTTCAGTCTCAAGACGCTGTTCTTCAGCCTCGCGGTGGCGGTGGTGCCATTGGCCGCCGCCGCCCTGGCCGACGCCGATGGCCGCTACACCCGCCGCAGCGACATGAGTGAATTCGCCCGCCTGTTCTCGGTCGTGCTGATGATCGAGGTGGTGTCGCTGGTCGGCAACTACTACTGACTCGAATGAACCCCACACCCCCGCCACCTCCATCCCCCGAGGCCCCGCGTGTCAAGAACCTCGAGTTCAAGGCCGGCCTGCTGCTCATGCTCATGGCCGTGCTGCTGGTCGGCTCGGCGGCCTACATCCTGTATGCGCGCGGCGTGCTCGAGCCCACGCAGCGGCTGGTGCTGATCTCGGACGACTCCGAAGGTGTTGTTGTCGGCATGGACATGACCTTTGCGGGATTCGCCATCGGCCGTGTGGCACGCATCGAGCTGGGCGACGATGGCAACGCACGCATCCTGATCGATGTGCCGCGCACCGACGCGAAATGGCTGCGCACCTCCAGCATCTTCACCATGGAACGCGGGCTGGTGGGCGGTACGCGCATCCGCGCCTACAGCGGGGTGCTCGAAGACCCGCCGTTGCCCGATGGGGCCGAACGCACGGTGCTGCGCGGTGACACCGCGGCCGAGATCCCGAAGCTGGCCGCGAGCATGCGCCAGGTGCTCGACAACCTGGCCGCACTCACCGCGAGCGATGGGGCGGTGGCCGGCACCCTGGGTGGCGTGCAGGTGGCCACCGAGCGCCTCAAGGGCCCGCACGGTGGTCTGGGCGTGCTGATGGGCAACGACGACGATGCGAAGAAGCTGCTGGTCACCATCGACCGCACCAACGCCTTGCTGCTGCGCGTCGACTCCCTCACGAAGCGCCTGGATAGCCTCGCCGTCAACGCCGACCGCCAGGTCTTCGGCCAGGGCGGGGCGCCTGGCGACACCGGCCTGGTGGGCGATGCGCGGGTGACCGTGCGCGAACTCAATGGCCTGCTGGCCGAGGCGCGCACCAGCCTGCAGAAGGTCGATGCCGTGCTGGTGGAAGTGCAGGGCATCGCCGGCAACACGCGCGAGGCCACAAGCGACCTCGGTTATCTGCGCGGCGAGGTCGAGTCCAGCCTGCGCAAGGTGGACACCATGATCAACGACATCAACCGCAAGTGGCCGTTTGCCCGCGACAACGAGATCAAACTGCCATGAGGACACTCCCCCCCGCGCCGGTCCCTTCGGTCCCGTCACCCCCTCAAGGGGGCGATGCCTGCGGCCCGGCAAAGCCGGTTCCGCGGCATCTCTGGATGGGGGTCGCCTCTTTGGTTGCTGGTTTGGTGCTGGCCGCCTGTTCCAGCAAGCCCCCTGCACCCGAATGGCAGATGAACGCCAAGGGCAGCGCCGAACGGGCGACCGAGGCCTGGCTGCAAGGCAATTCGGTCATCGAGTCGGCCGAGTTCGCCCGGGTGCGCCGCGAACTCACCAGCACGGGCAGGGCAGACTTGCTGGCGCGCGCGGAACTGCTGCGCTGCGCCACGCGCGTGGCTGCACTGGTGTTCGAGCCCTGCACGGGTTTTGACGCGCTCGCGCAGGATGCGGCGCCCGCCGAACAGGCGTACGCACGTTATCTCGCGGGCACCGCGCAACCATCGGATGCCGCCCTGTTGCCGCAAGCGCAGCGCGCACTGCTGGGCGCTGGCGCGCCCGAGACAGCACTGGCCGCGGTGGAGGACCCGCTGTCGCGGCTGGTGGCGGCGGGTGTCCTGCTGCGCAATGGCCGCGCCACGCCCGCTGTGCTGAACCAGGCGGTGGACACGGCGTCGGCGCAGGGTTGGCGACGGCCCCTGGCGGCCTGGCTCACCCTGCAGCAGCAACGCGCCCAGGCCGCGGGCGCGCAGGAGGAGGCCGCGCGCCTGCAACGGCGCATCGATCTCGTGCTGGGCACCGCGAGCCGCTGAGCGGCGGCTGGCAGGCCTGTTCACACCGGAAAGGAGCCACGCCATGAAGCTACTCACCTACACGACCACCATCCGCGCACCGCGTGAGGTGGTGTGGAACACCATGCTCGAGCGACCGACCTACGAGCAATGGACGCAGCCGTTCGACCCCGGTGGATCGACCTATGAGGGCTCATGGGACGAGGGCTGCACCATCCGCTTCCTGTCGTCGACGGGCGAGGGCATGCTGTCGGTCATCGCGCGCAACCAGCCGCACGAGTTCGTCTCCATCAAGCACATCGGCATGGTGACAGCCGATGGCCAGGACGACACCGAGAGCGAGACCGTGAAAGCCTGGGCGCCCGCGTTCGAGAACTATCGGCTCGAAGCGGTGGGCGGGGGCACCCACCTCACCATCACCCTGGAAGCGGCAGACGCCTGGGCCGAGATGATGGACGCCATGTGGCCCCAGGCGCTGGTGCGGTTGCGCGGGCTTTGCGAGGCCCAAGCGGGCGGCTGAACGCCGCCGCTATCTCAGTTCACCTTGCCGATCTTCTGCACCACGGCCGCCATGGCCTTGGCGTCGTCGCGCACGAACTTGTCGAATTCGGCTGCATCCTGGAACTGGAACGAGGTACCTGCCGTGGTCATCACCTGCACGGTCTTCGGATCCTGAGCGGCCACACGCGCCGCTTCGCGCAGCTTGTTCACCACCGCGGGCGGCGTACCGGCCGGCACGAAGATGCCGGACCACTGCGAGTAGCTGATCGGTACACCCAGCTCCCGGAAGCTCGGCACATCGGGCAACAGTGCGAGACGGCCCTCGCCCCAGTGCGCCAGCGCGCGCAGCTTGCCGGCCTTGATCTGCCCCACTGCGCTGGCCGGGCCGGTGGCCACCGCATCGACCTGGCCGCTGAGCATGCCCAGGATGGCCGGGCCCGCGCCGGTGTAAGGCACGTGCAGCATGTAGCTGCCGGTGCTGGCCTTGAGCTGTTCCATGGGCACGTGCATGGTGCCGTAGTTGCCGGACGAACCGAAGGTGATCTGACCCGGGTTGGCCTTGGCGTGGGCGATGAACTCCGCGTAGGTCTTCCAGGGGCTGTCGGCGCGCACCACCAGCACCGTGGGGTCGGCCGTCATGCGCGCGATGGGGATGAGCTGCGAAAGCTCGAACATCGGCGCGCGGCCGAGGATCTTGTCCGCTTCCGGCAGCACCACGATGGACGACAGCGCCATCAGCACGTTGTAGCCATCCGGTGCGGCCTTGGCCACCTGCGCCATGCCGATGCCACCGCCCGCGCCCGCGCGGTTCACCACCACCACGGGCTGGTTGAGATGGCGCGCCATGGCTTCGGCCACGGGGCGACCGACGACGTCGGCCACGCCACCGGGCGGGAATGGCACGACCATGGTCACGGCCTTGCTGGGGTAGGCGTCTTGCGCCTGGGCGATGCCCAGTGTGGCGGCCAGCGCCAGTGCCAGGCTGCAGAGCTTGAGTGCGGCGGTGTTCATCCTTGTCTCCTGTCGTTGTTCGTCAAAAAGGCGTCTGTGGTCAGACGAAGCGGTTCTGCAGCGTGCCGATGCCGTCGATCTCGATGCGCACCACGTCACCGGTCTTGAGGAACGTGGGCGGTGTGAGGCCCAGGCCCACACCCGCCGGTGTGCCGGTGGCAATGACGTCGCCGGGGTAGAGCGTGATGCCGCGCGAGATGGTTTCGATGAGTGTCGGGATGTCGAAGATGAGGTCTTCGGTGCGGCCATCCTGACGCGGCTCGTCGTTGACCCAGCAACGCACGCGCGTGTGCTGGCCGTCGAGTTCGTCGGCGGTCACGATCCACGGCCCCATGGGGCAGAACGTATCGAAACTCTTGCCCATGTCCCACTGCTGGTGGCGCATCTGCACGTCGCGCGCGGTCACGTCGTTGACGATCGTGTAGCCAAAGACATGCTTCATTGCGTCGGCCTTTGTGATGTTCTTGCCGCCGGTGCCGATGATCACGGCCAGTTCCGCCTCGTAGTCGATCTGCGGCGAAATGTCGTCACCCGGCAGCAGCACATCGGCCTGGTCGGCGATCACGCACTCGGGCACCTTGGTGAACACGATGGGCCACGCCGCCGGGTTGCTGTTGTTGTTCTTGAATACCGACCCTTGCAGCTCCTTGGCGTGCTCGTGGTAGTTGCGGCCCACGCACCACAGGTTGCGGCGCGGCACGGGGAGAGGGGCTTCGAGCTTCACGTCGGCCAGCTTCAACGCACCACCGGTGGGGGCGGGCAGCGACTTGCCCGCCGCAACCCCTTCGATCAGGGGTAGCACGCCGCGTTGGGCGTCGGCGGTGTTCAGAGAAAACGGGGTGACGGTCTGTCCGTCGGCCGAAACGAGGCCGACTTGCCGTTGGCCCTGATGAACGAAAGTGGCGAGGCGCACGCAGACTCCTTGTCAGAAAAATACCAAAAAATACCAAAAAATACCAGAGAGGCCATCGTAGTCGATAAGAAGAATATTGGGGTTCGGGTAATCACGGAGAGAGGGGACTCCGTGCAAATTGGTCTGTTTTGGTACATTGCCCCTCATGAGCATGTCCACGCCCCTGCGAGACGCCCTTCTCGATCAACTGCGGTCCGGCCACTGGCGTGCCGGTGACCGGCTGCCGCCCGAGCGCGAGTTGTCAGCGCATTTCCGTGTGAGCCGCACCACGGTGCGCAAGGCCTTGTCCGACCTCCGGCAGCAAGGCCTGATCGAGCAGACTGTGGGCAGCGGGACCTACGTGGCCGAGGGTGTCAGCGCACGCTTGGGGCAGCGCGTGCAGCAGGATTCGTCCCGGCACACGAGCCCGGCGGAGTTGATGGAGGCGCGCCTGGCGATGGAGCCGGCGATCATCGAGATGGCGATCCGCAATGCCAACCAGGCGGACTTGCAGCGCATGGAGACCTGCTGCGTGAATGCGGAAAGCGCAGAGACGCTGGAAGCGTTCGAGCATTGGGATGCGGAGTTGCACCAGGCGATCGCGGACGCGGCGCACAACAGTTTCGTGGGCAATGTCTTCAACTTGATGAAGACGGTGCGGGCGCAAAGCGACTGGGGCCAGCTCAAGAAAAAGAGCGTGACGCCGGAGCGACGCCTGGCCTACCAGTCGGAGCACCGCGCGATCGTGGAGGCGCTGCGGGACCGGGATGGGGTGCGGGCGCGTGAATTGACGCTGGCGCACCTGTTGCATGTGCGGCAGAACCTGCTGGGGTACTAGGCCGTCGTGGATTTCGCTCTGCTGCTGCGCGGGATGGGGCACCTGGACGCTCTGCTCCGCGGATGTCCCCCGGCGGCCTCTGACTCCAGGACCTGCGGGCCAGAAACGCCCTAAGGAATGCTCCCCAGCACACCCAAAGCAAACGGCAGACTCACCATCCCCAGCAGGGTCGACAGCGTTACCAAGCCTGCCACATATGGCCCGTTGTAGCCCATGCGCGCGGCCAGCACGTAGCAGCTTGATGCGGTTGGCACGGCGGAGAAGGTCAGCAGAACAGTGGTCTGCACGGCGTCCAGCTGGAACAACCGCGCCAGACCGAACGCCAGGACCGGCGCGCCCGCGTGCTTGATCGCCAGCACCGCCACCGCCAGCGCCTTCGCCGTGGCCATCGAGCCGAACTGCATGCCAGCCCCCGCCGCCATCAGGCCCAGCGCCAGCGAAGCCTGCCCGATGCGGTTCACCGTCGGCTCGAGCCAGTACGGCATCGAGAAACCCAGCAGATTCGCCACCAGACCCGATGCCGTGGCCACGATCAGCGGATTGCGCACCAGCTCCCGCGCAAAACCCCGGTTCGCATGGCGCGCCATCGGCCAGACCGCGCCGATGTTGAAGATCGGCACGCACACGCCGATCAGCACCGCCACCATCAACAACCCCTGTGGACCCGCCACCCGGTCCGCCAGCGCGAGCAGGATGAACGAATTGAAGCGGAACGCCACCTGTGCGCTGGCGGCGTGAAGGCGCACGTCGATCCGCTTGCCCAGCCAGGGCCAGTGGGGCAGTGAATACGACAATGCGATCAGCCCCACGGCCAGCGAGATGGCCGCCCCCACCAGGCTGGACGCCGCCGACAGGTCCAGCGGACTCTTGACGATGCTGTGAAACAGCAGGACCGGGAACAGGAAGTAGTAGACCAGGCTCTCGACCTGTTCCCACACCGTGCGGTTCAGCTTCGTGAAGCGGCAGACCAGATAGCCGCAAAGGATCAGGGAGAAGTCCGGGAAGAGCAGTTGGGCGAAGTTCACCGCGTGAGCATAGCGGTTGCCCGAGCGCTTTCCGGGTTATTACTTATGTAGTCTCCCCATGTTCACCTCCGCCATCCCCGTCTAAAGTGGACGGCTGGTCAGGGGCGACCGCGGTTAGCATGCACGTCTCCCTGTGAAGTTTTCAGTATCAACGTCAAGGAGTACACGTCATGGTTTCTCGTCGTCAGATGGTTGCGATTGGTCTGGCCACCGCCTCGGTAGCCATGGGGGGCGGCGCGTGGGCGCAGGCCTATCCCAACAAGATCATCAAGCTGCAGGTGCCGTTCGCACCTGGCGGCACCACCGACATCATCGCGCGCGTCATGTCCGACTCGCTGGGCAAGGCCCTGGGCCAGAGCATGGTGGTCGAGAACAAGGCTGGTGGCGGTGGCGTGGTGGGCGCCACCGAGCTGGCGCGCACGCCGGCCGACGGCTACGTGCTCGGCATGGCCACGGTCTCCACCACCGCGGCCAACCCGGCCATCAACGACAAGATCCCGTACAACACGCTGACGGACTTCACGCCCATCATCAACATCGCCGCCACGCCCAACGTGATCGCGGTGCACCCGAGCTTTCCCGCCAAGGACTACAAGAGCTTCGTGGCCGAGCTCAAGAAGAACCCCGGCAAGTACAGCTATTCCAGCTCCGGCACCGGCGGCATCGGCCACCTGCAGACCGAGCTCTTCAAGAGCCTGACCAACACCTTCATCACCCACATCCCGTACCGTGGCGCGGGTCCTGCGCTCAACGACACCGTGGGTGGCCAGGTGCCCATCATCTTCGACAACCTGCCGTCCGCGCTGCCGCACATCAAGTCCGGCCGACTCATCGCCATCGTGGTGGCCGCACCGCAGCGTCTGGCCGTGCTGCCCGACGTGCCCACCTTCAAGGAAGTGGGCCTGGAGCCGGTGAACCGCATGGCCTACTACGGCCTGATCGGCCCCAAGGGCCTGCCGCAGGACGTGGTGGACAAGGTCTACAACGCGACCAAGCAGGCCTTGACCGACCCTGCTGTGAAGAAGCGCATCGAGGACACCGGCTCGCTCATCGTGGGCAACACACCCGCCGAGTTCACTGCGCAGATCAAGGCCGAGTTCGAGGTCTACAAGGAAGTGGTCGCCAAGCAGAAGCTCAAGCTGGAGTGATGGACCAGGCCCTGGCGTCGGCCAGTGAGGGCATCGCCGGGGCCTTCGTCGACAGTCTCTGGCTCGAGGAAGGTCTCTCGCGCAACACGCTTGACGCGTACCGGCGCGATCTCGTGCTGCTTGGCCAGTGGCTGGCCGGGCGCGGGAAGACCCTGCCCGATGCCAGCGAGGCCGATCTCAACGCCTATTTCAGCGAACGCCACGCGGAAACCCGCGCCACGACCGCCAACCGGCGGCTCACGGTGTTCAAGCGCTACTTTCGCTGGGCGCTGCGCGAACGCGCCATTGCCACCGACCCCACGCTGCGCCTGGTGCCCGCGCGCCAGCCGTTGCGTGTGCCCAAGACCATGTCCGAAGCGCAGGTGGAGGCGCTGCTGAATGCGCCTGACGTGGGCACGCCGCTGGGCCTGCGTGACCGTTGCATGCTCGAACTCATCTATGCCAGTGGCCTGCGTGTAAGCGAACTCGTGTCGCTCAAGACGTGGCACGTCGGCATGAACGAGCATGTGCTGCGCATCACTGGCAAGGGCAACAAGGAGCGTCTGGTGCCCTTTGGCCAGCTTGCAGGCCAGTGGCTGCAGCGCTACCTGGGCACGGCGCGTGGCGATATCCTCAATGGGCTGCAGAGCGAAGACCTGTTCGTCACCTCGCGCGGCGCGCGCGCCGGTGAAGCCATGACGCGGGTGATGTTCTGGCAACTGGTGAAGAAATATGCTGCCCAGGCCGGCATCACCGTGCCCCTGTCGCCGCACACCTTGCGCCACGCCTTCGCAACGCACCTGCTCAACCACGGCGCCGACCTGCGCGCCGTGCAGATGCTGCTGGGGCATGCCGACATTTCCACGACCACGATCTACACCCACGTGGCCCGCGAGCGCCTCAAGGCCATCGTCGCGCAGCACCACCCGCGCGGTTGAGCGGGCCTTACTTGAGCACCAGGCCGACCACCAGGCCCTTGTCGGTGACCGTGATGGCGCCGGGTTGCATGTTCATGGCATCCACTGAGGCGAGATCCTTCGCGGTGAATTTGTGCAGCACGACTTCCCGCAGCGTCTGGTCGGCCATCAGGGGTGCATAGGCGTTGAGCATGTCCACCACGCGCGGCTGCAGGGTGGGAAAATCCAGCCGGGCCAGCCGCAGCTGGTGCGCCCGCAGGGTGCGATCGCTTGCCTCGTAGCGCAGACCGAAATCCACGTCGAAGTTGCCCTGATGCGCCCGGTTGAGCGCGGGGCCGGCCGCCAGCACCGCCATGGTCACACCCATGCGGTTCTGTTGCGGCAACAGTTTCAGCCGGGGTGTGCGCAACTCCAGATCCAGCAGTCCCTGCACGGGGTAGCGGCGCGGAAAGCGTTCGCCAACAGCCTGTTGCATCTGCTCCAGGGACACCGGGTAACCCGCTGGCCCGGACGGACGGTCCTCGGTGTCGATGTCGGCCGCCCAACCCTGGACAGCGCCGAGCAGGGCGAGGGGAGGGGTCAGAAGAAGGGTTCTGCGTTGCATGGCAATGGCTTGGAGGCCAGGGAGCGTTGCAGGTTCGCGCGAAGTCGTCTCTATTTGTAGAACGCTTCCACGGTGCCCTTGAGCTGGATCAGCAGCGGGTTGCCCTTGCGGTCCAGTGTCTTGCCCGAAGGCACTTTCACCCAGCCTTCGCTGATGCAGTACTCGGTGACGTCGAAGCGCTCCTTGCCGTTGAGGCGGATGCCGATATCGTGCTCGAACACGGCAGCCACATGGTGCGGGCTGCGCGGATCGATGGACAGGCGGTCGGGGAGCGGTGGGTGGGAGGAGGATGCGGTGTCGTTCATGGCGTCGATTGTCGGTCAGTTCGCGGCGACCGCCGGTTTCTGAATGCGTTCGAAGCGGTAGAACAGGTTGGGCTCCGAGAGCACGTAGAGGGCGCTGTCAGGCCCGACCGCCAACCCTTCGGGCTGCGGCACCTTGCGTTGCAGGCCATTGAAACCCCGCCACAGCGGCAGCATGCCGATGGGTTGGCCATCGGGTGCGTACTCCACCACCAGCGCGGATTCATCGCTGAGCAACAGCAGGTGCCCCGTGGGTTCGTGCAGCGTGAGCGAAGAGAGGTCGCTCATGAACAGCGAGGCAGCGCTGGACGATTTCCATTCGCTGATGTCGATGTTGAAGCCCCGGGATTCGCTGAAGACATCCAGCCCCTTGATGACCAGCACGCGCAGGGGCAGCTTTTCCTTCACCACGAACAGACGGTTCTGCTCGCTGTCCCACGAAACCCCTTCGAAGCTGCTGTTGTGCACGCTGTCGATGCGGATGCCCAGGCTGGATCGGGCTGCGATCGACACATGCCGCGTGTCAGGCCCGATCCGTACCCAGTACATGCTGTCGCTGTGCTCGTCGGAGATGACGTAGGTGTCGCCCTGTACATAGGTGATGCCCTCGGGGTCCCTGGCCCCTTCGAGCTCGATGACGCGCAGCAACCGCCCGTCCGTGGTCAGTTCGGCAATCTGTGGCGGGCGGTTGATCACCGTGAACAGGGTGCCGGTTTCGTTGTTGAAGGTGAGGCCGGAGGTGTTGCGCGTCAGGCCTTCGATCGGCCGGGCCTCCACCGCCACCTGATAGCCCGGCAACCAGAGGGAGGAGCCTTCCCACTGCGCGGCGTTGACGGTGGTGCTCAGCCAGTAGTAGCCCAGGGCCAGCACCTTGAAATACCAGATGAAGAGAAAGCCGATGCCCAGCAGGGCGGTCCAGAGGCAGGGTTTGCAGATTCTTGCGCGGGCCATCGCACGGAGTTTAGTGTTCGCCCCCGCTAGGATGGTCCTTCCAACCTTGGAATGAACAGGAGCGCTATCCATGGAAACGCAAGAACTGCACCGGGGCCGGCTGATCGACCACATCCAGCTGGTGGTGAAGGATTTTCCCGCCAGCAAGACCTTCTACGAGGCGGTGTTCAAGGCATTGAAGATCCCCCTGGGTGGTGCCAGTGACGACTACATCTGGGCAGACGAACTCTTCATTTCAACGGCGGACAGCGAGGCTGCAAACGGCGAGCTCACCGGTCGCCACCACCTGGCTTTCCAGGCGCAGGACCGTGCCATGGTCGACGCGTTCCACCAGGAGGCGCTGGCCGCCGGCGGTCGTGACAACGGCGCGCCGGGCGAGCGCAAGTACCACCCGGGCTACTACGGTGCGTTCGTCCTCGACCCCGATGGCAACAACATCGAGGCTGTGTACCACGGCGAGGCCCGCCGCAGTGCGCCTTCGGTGAAGGTCACGTTCTAGGGCCTCAGTCCTCGAGCACGCGCACCTTCACGCTCTTGCCCTTGATGCGCCCGGCGTTGAGTCGGCTGGCGACTTGCTGGGCGATGCCCCTTTCCACCGCGACATAGGTGGACCATTCGTTGACATTGATCTTGCCGACCTGTTCGCGCGTGTAGCCCAGGTCTGCCGTGAGGGCGCCCAGCACATCGCCGGGGCGGATTTTCTCCTTGCGGCCACCCTGGATGTGCAACGTCGCCATGGGGGGCACCAGGGGCTCGCCGCTCGCGGGCTCGAGTCCGGCCAGCGGGTACCACGTCGACTCGCGACCCTGCAGGTGTTCGATCTTCCCCACGCTGCCCATCTCGTCCAGGCTGGCGAGGTTGAGCGCCAGACCGCTTTCGCCGGCTCGGCCGGTGCGGCCGATGCGGTGCACATGCACCTCGGGGTCGGGCGTCACGTCCACGTTGATCACGGCCGCCAGGCTGGCGATGTCCAGCCCGCGCGCGGCGACGTCCGTGGCCACGAGCACGGAACAGCTCCGGTTGGCGAAACGCACCAGCACCTGGTCGCGCTCGCGCTGCTCCAGCTCACCGAACAGCGCGAGCGCACTGATGCCTTGCGCCTGCAGCACAGCCACGAGGTCACGGCACTGGGCCTTGGTGTTGCAGAAGGCGATGGTGCTTGCGGGCCGGAAATGGGCGAGCAACCGGCCCACCGTGTCCAGGCGCTGCGTGTCGGTCACCTCGTACCAGCGCTGCTCTATGCGGGCCGCCGAGTGTTGCGTCTCGACCTTCACCGAGACAGGTTCGCGCATGAATTGCGCGCTGAGTTTCGCGATGCCTTCCGGGTAGGTCGCCGAGAAGAGCAGGGTCTGCCGTGCCGGGGGGCACTGCCGGGCCACTTTGGCGATGTCGTCGAAGAAGCCCATGTCGAGCATGCGGTCGGCTTCGTCCAGTACCAGCGTGTTGAGCGCCTCCAGTTGCAGGCTGCCGCGTTCCAGGTGGTCCATGACGCGGCCGGGCGTGCCGACCACGATGTGGGCGCCGTGCTCCAGCGTGGCCAGCTGGCCGCGCAGGGGCACACCGCCGCACAGTGTGACCACCTTGATGTTGTCTTCCGCGCGCGCCAGACGGCGGATCTCGGTGGTCACCTGGTCGGCGAGCTCACGCGTGGGGCAGAGCACCAGCGATTGCACCGCGAAGCGGCGCGGGTTCAGGTTGGCGAGCAACGCCAGGGCGAAGGCTGCGGTCTTGCCGCTGCCGGTCTGGGCTTGTGCGATCAGATCCTTGCCCAGCAGCGCGGGCGGCAGGGCGGCGGCCTGGATGGGCGTCATCGCCGTGTAGCCGAGCTGCTCCAGGTTGGAGAGCATGGCGGGGGAAAGCGGCAGGGCGCTGAACGCGGTCGGGGAGGCGGAAGTCATGCCCGATTATGGTCGGGCAAACACCTTTCGTGCCCGCTCCACCGCCTGGCGAGAGATGCAGCCGCTTGCGTGGTCGTTGATGAGGCCCATCGCCTGCATGAACGCGAACACGGTCGTCGGGCCGACGAATTTCCAGCCGCGCTGCTTGAGTGTTCGGGACAGAGCGATCGAGGTCGGTGAGGTGGACGCGGTCTGTGGCAGGCCGTGTTCCGCTGCATCGGGTTCATGGCGCCAGAAGAACGTGGCGAGTGAGCCTTCTGCTGCCTCCATTTCCACCGCACATCGCGCGTTGTGAATGACGGCTTCGATCTTGCCGCGGTGGCGCACGATGCCGGCATCGGCCAGCAGACGCTGCACGTCGCGCTCGGTGTAGCGGGCGATGCGATGAAAGTCGAATTGGTGGAATGCGGCCCGGAAATTCTCCCGTTTGGCGAGGATGGTGCGCCAGCTCAGGCCGGACTGGAACGCCTCCAGGCTGATCTTTTCGAACAGGCGGCGATCGTCCTTCACCGGGAATCCCCATTCCTGGTCGTGGTACGCGAGGAATTCAGGTGCGCTCGCGCACCACCGGCAGCGCATCTGTCCATCCGGACCTGGCAACAGGGACGTGGTGCTCATGCAGCCGCCTTCGGGATCAGGAACTCCAGGCGGGGGGCGGCGCGGTTGGGCGACACGGCCACGATGTCGGCGCTGACCACGCCTTCGATCACGAAGGGATCCTGGTTCACGCGCGCAAGCAGGGCGTCGGCATCCTGGCCGTTGGCCAGCAACAGTCCGCCTTGCCCGCCCTCCAGACTGCCGGACAGCAGAAAGGCACCTTCCTCAAAACCACGTTGCAACCAGGCCTTGTGGCCTTCCATGTAGCGGGGCGCCTCGGCCTTGCGATGCGAAAACCTGAGAAGAACGAGATGCATGGTTCAAGCCTTTCGGGGAGGGCGATGATGGTTGGAGTCGGGGGTGCACTGAGCCAGCCACTGGCGCATCTGTTCGACCTCGTGGCGGATGAACGCCTCGTCGCCAAAGGCCTGTGCCAATGTGGCCACACCCTGGGTACGGGCCAGCAGATGCAGTGCCTTGATGTCGGCATCGCGTGGGCACCCCATCGCCTTGAACTGTTCGCGCAGCCAATCGCGGAACAGGGTCATGATCTGGTTGGCGCTTTCACGAGCACCGTGATCGAGCTTCGCCAGCTCCGTGCAGAGCGTGCCCACCGGGCACCCGTGACGCATGATCTCGGCGCGGTTGCGAATCAGAATGTCGATGAATGCGACGATGCGAGCCTGTGGCGTGGCACTGTCCTGCTCCCATTGCGCCAGCATCTGCCGGGTTCTGGTGAGGCGGCTTTCAATCACGGCCTGCAGGATGTCGTCCTTGGTCTTGAAGTGGTGATAGAAGTTGCCGCGCGATATCTTCACGGTGTCCGCGATGTTCGAGAAAGAGGTGTGCTCGAACCCTTGTTCATAGAACAACTGGTCTGCCGCGTCGATGATCTGCTCGCGTGTCCTGGTCATGACAATTCCATACTAGGACAAGCGTCCTAGGTCGCAAGATTAGGATGACCGTCCTGGATTGTCAAGCCGATGGCTGGGCCAGTTCGGCGAGTTCCGATGGGCTGAACCCGGCCGCCAGGCGGGCCGCGTCGTTGAACGGCGGCTTGAGGCGCGGCGCCGCATGCTCGCGCGCCAGCCGCCGGTAGTGCGACAGGGGTTCGATGCCTTGCTGTGCGCACAGCCAGCCGTACCAGCGGTTGCCCACCGCCACATGCCCGATCTCGTCGCGCAGGATCACATCGAGAATCTCCACCGCCCGCAAGGCCGCCGGCGTGCCCACCTTGCGCAGGCGCGCCTGCATCGGGGGGGTGGCGTCCAGCCCACGCGCCTCCAGCGTGCGCGGCACCAGTGCCATGCGGGCGGTCACGTCGCCCTGGGTTCTCACGCACATCTCCCACAGGCTGCCATGGGCGGCAAAATCACCGTAGTCGTGGCCCAGGCTCTGCAGGTGGGTGCGCAGCAGGTCAAAGTGGATGGCTTCTTCGTGCGCCACGCGCAGCCAGTCGGCGTAGAACCCGACCGGCATGCCGGGGAAACGCCAGACGGCATCGAGTGCCAGGTTGATCGCGTTGAATTCGATGTGGGTGACCGCGTGCAGCAACATCGCCAGGCCTGGTGGCGTGAAGGGCGAGCGCTGGGGCACGTCCACCGGTGGGACGAGGACAGGTTGCTTGGGTCTCCCGGGCAGGCTGGCCGAGGGTGCGGGCGTCAGGTGCTCGGCGGTGTTCAGCCGGGTGCGGCCCTCTTGCCAGGCCTCGAAGAGTGCATGGGTGGCCGCCACCTTGACGCCGGGATCGGCCACGCAGAGCGCCCACAGCGCCTGTGCACGCAGAGAGATCAGGGGCATTGGTGACAGTGGCTCGGAGGCATGCATCCCTACAATTCTAGGTTTCAGAACCGACGGAGACTCCCCTTATGGCGATTTACGAACTCGACGGCGTGGCCCCGCGCATGGCCGACTCGGCATGGGTGGCCGACAACGCGCAGGTCATGGGCAACGTGGTGCTGGGCGACAACAGCAGCGTGTGGTTCGGGGCAGTGATCCGGGGCGACACCGAGACCATCACGGTCGGCCCGGGCAGCAACGTGCAGGACGGCAGCGTGATGCACGCCGACATCGGCTATCCCCTGACCCTGGGCACGAACGTGACCGTGGGCCACATGGTGACGCTGCACGGTTGCACCATCGGTGACGAATCGCTCATCGGTATCGGTGCCACCGTGCTCAACGGCGCCAGGATCGGCAAGAACTGCCTCGTGGGTGCGGGTTCGCTGGTGACGGAAGGCAAGACGTTCCCGGACGGCAGCATGATCATGGGCAGCCCGGCCCGGGTGGTGAAGGCGCTCACGCCCGAGCAGATCGAAGGCCTGCGCCGCAGCGCGCAGCACTACATCGAGAATGCCGGGCGCTACCGCAAAGGCTTGAAAAAGATCGGTTGATCCCGATCTGCCATCCTTCGTTTTTTTGAATGTCCTGAAAGCCCTGCGTGTCCGAACTCCACAAATTCGTCTTTGAAGGCCTGCCGGTGCGCGGCATGCTCGTGCGCCTGACCGACGCCTGGCAGGAGATCCTGCGGCGCCATCGCGATGCCGGAGGGTATCCGGCTGCGGTCACGGAGCTGCTGGGCGAGATGACGGCGGCGGCCACGCTGATGCAGGCAAACATCAAGTTCAATGGCGCGCTGGTCATGCAGATCATGGGCGACGGCCCCGTGAAGCTGGCCGTGGCCGAGGTGCAGCCTGACCTGAGCCTGCGCTCCACCGCTTCGGTGGTGGGCGAGGTGGCCGAGGATGCGCCGCTGTCGCACATGGTCAACGTCAACAACCAGGGGCGTTGTGCCATCACGCTCGACCCCAAGGACCGCCTGCCTGGTCAGCAGCCCTACCAGGGCGTGGTGCCGCTGTTTGGTGACCGGCGTGAGAAGCTGGAGAAACTGAGCGAAGTCATCGAGCACTACATGCTGCAGAGCGAGCAGCTCGACACGCGGCTCGTGCTTGCGGCCGACGACAAGATCGCGGCCGGCCTGCTGATCCAGCGGCTGCCGCTGCAGGGCGAGGGCAACCTCGCAGGCCAGTCGACCGCGCGCGACGAAGACCAGATCGGTGTGAACGAGGACTACAACCGCATCGCGATCCTCGCTTCCAGCCTCAAGCGCGAAGAACTGCTGACCCTGGACGCGGACACCATCCTGCGCCGGCTGTTCTGGGAGGAGAACCTGCGCCGTTTCGACCCCCTGACGGGTGAGAGCGGCCCGCGTTTCGCCTGTACCTGCTCGCGCGAGCGCGTGAGCAGCATGCTGCGCGGCCTCGGGCGCGACGAGGTCGAGTCCATCCTGGCCGAACAGGGCCAGGTGGAGGTGGGCTGCGAGTTCTGCGGCGCCCAGTACCGCTTCGATCCGGTGGACGCGGCCCAGGTCTTCCTGCAACCTTCCCAGCAGGCGCCGGCCAGCGACCAGAAGCACTGAGGCCACGCCTCAGGTGCGCGCGAGCAAGCCGGTGAACAGGCGGTGTTCGCAGTCCGGGTCGCTGCAGTTCTCGCACGACCATGGGCGCAGGCCGGTGGCCAGGGCCGGGTCTTGCGCTACCAGGGGCCTGCCCAGCGCAGCGCCCAGGGCGCGCAAGGCCTGTTGCAGGCGTGCCGGGCCTTGCCCATACACCGTCTGGAATGCCATGCCCGCACCCTGAAGCTCACGCCGCAACCAGCCGTCGGTCGCGTCGCGCACCGACGGGCTGTCCCGAAAGAGGCCGTCTGGCACCCAGGGCAGATCCAGCCCCATCAGGAGCGTGAGATGGCAGTGGCACTGAGCGGCCAGGGCTGGCGCGAGCAGCGAGCGGTCCTGGAAGTAGAGCGCGCTGTAGGCGGCCACCATCAGCGCGGTCGTGTCAGCCAGCACCACATCGACGCCGGGCCTGCACTGCGCGGCTGCGATGCGCTGCGATTGCGCCTCCGCCACGGCAGCCTGTTCATGGGCATGCGGAGCCCGGCCGGCGGCCTCGCTCCATTCGCGCAGATGTTCCGTCACACGGACGACCTGCAGACCGTGCGCACTGGAGAGGTGCTGCTGGAGTTCCATGGCCAGCGTCGTCTTGCCGCTGGATTCGCCACCGAGCAGCGCGACGGTGAAGGCGGGGTATCGCGGGGTCATGGCGCCGGCTGCGACGCGGAGGTCAGTTCCTGCCCTTTGCGATCTGCACGAAGATTTCGTTGGGCTTGACCATGCCCAGTTCCTGGCGGGCGAGTTCCTCGACCATGTCCAGACCGTCCTGCAGATCGCGCACTTCGCTCATGAGCTGGTCGTTGCGCAACTGCGCGTCGCGGTTGGCCTGGTCCTGTGTGGCCAGCTGCTGCTTCATGCTGGACACCTGTGCCACGCTGCCTCTTCCGAACCACAGCTGCGCATGCACGATGAAGAGCAGCGCAACCAGCAGGACGGGGATGAGGCGGCGGGCCATGACGCCGGAGCTTACCTGAGGTTGTAAAAAGCGTCGCGGCCTGGGTACACGGCCACGTCGCCCAGGTCTTCCTCGATGCGCAGCAACTGGTTGTACTTGGCCATGCGGTCAGAGCGCGAGAGCGAGCCGGTCTTGATCTGGCCAGCGTTCGTGCCCACGGCAATGTCGGAGATGGTGCTGTCCTCGGTTTCGCCCGAACGGTGGCTGATCACGGCGGTGTAGCCGGCGCGCTTGGCCATCTCGATAGCGGCAAAGGTTTCGGTCAGCGTGCCGATCTGGTTGATCTTGATCAGGATCGAATTGGCAATGCCTTTCTCGATGCCTTCTTTCAGGATTTTCGTGTTGGTGACGTACAGGTCGTCACCCACCAGCTGGACCTTCTTGCCCAGGCGCTCGGTCAGCACCTTCCAGCCGTCCCAGTCGCCTTCGGCCATGCCGTCTTCGATGGACACGATGGGGTACTTGTCGCACCACGTGGCCAGCATGTCGGTCCACTGTTCGGCGCTCAGGCTGATACCGCCTTCGCCTTCGAGCACGTACTTGCCATCCTTGTAGAACTCGCTGGCCGCGCAGTCCAGGCCGAGGGCAATCTGGTCGCCGGCGGTGTAGCCTGCCTTGTCGATGGCCTGCAGGATCAGTTGCAGAGCCGCTTCGTGGTTTTCAACCGAAGGGGCAAAGCCGCCTTCGTCGCCCACAGCGGTGCTGATGTGCTTGTCGTGCAGGATGGCCTTGAGTGCGTGGAAGACTTCGGCTCCCCAGCGCAGGGCTTCACGGAAGCTGGGTGCGCCCACGGGAATGATCATCAGTTCCTGCAGATCGAGCGAGTTGTTGGCATGCGCGCCGCCATTGATGATGTTCATCATGGGCACGGGCATCTGCACCGCGCTCATGCCACCGAAGTAGCGGTACAGCGGCAGGCCGGCCTCTTCGGCGGCGGCACGGGCCACGGCCATGGAGACGGCGAGCATCGCGTTGGCGCCCAGGCGGCCCTTGTTGTCCGTGCCGTCGAGGTCGATCAGGGTCTTGTCGAGGAAGGCCTGCTCGGAGGCGTCGAGGCCCAGAACGGCTTCGCTGATCTCGGTGTTGATGTTCTCCACCGCCTTGAGCACGCCCTTGCCGAGGTAGCGGCTTTTGTCGCCATCGCGCAACTCGATGGCTTCGCGCGAACCGGTGGACGCGCCCGACGGCACGGCCGCGCGGCCCATCACGCCGCTCTCCAGCAGCACGTCGCACTCGACGGTGGGGTTGCCGCGGCTGTCCAGAACTTCACGGCCAACGATGTCAACGATTGCACTCATGGATTCAATACCTTTGGGTGAGAAACAGAAATGGGAAATCAGGCGTTGAAACGGTTCTCGAGAAAACCGTTCTTCTTGGTCACGGTGTCGAGCGCGAGCAGGGTTTCGAGCAGCGCCTTCATGTGCTTGAGGGGCACGGCATTGGGTCCGTCGCTCAGGGCTTTGGCCGGGTCCGGGTGGGTTTCCATGAACAGGCCGGCCACACCCACGGCCACCGCCGCGCGGGCGAGCACCGGCACCATCTCGCGCTGGCCGCCGCTGCTGGTGCCCTGTCCGCCTGGCAACTGCACGCTGTGGGTGGCGTCGAACACCACGGGCGCGCCGGTCTCGCGCATGATGGCCAGACCGCGCATGTCGGAGACGAGGTTGTTGTAGCCGAAGCTGGCACCGCGCTCGCAGGCCATGAAGCTGTCCTCGTTCAGGCCGGCTTCCTTCGCCGCCGCCCGCGCCTTGTCGATCACGTTCTTCATGTCCTGCGGCGCGAGGAATTGCCCCTCCTTGATGTTCACCGGCTTGCCGCTCTTGGCCGGGGCGCGGATGAAGTCGGTCGTTCGGCAGAGGCAGGCGGGCGTCTGCAGCACGTCGCAGACCTTCGCCGCATCGGCAAT
>QFCS01002058.1_pt1 | contig 25843 bp, 22 predicted proteins | sample 3576561 | NCBI WGS metagenome assembly QFCS01 | reverse complement strand
GGAGATCGTCGACCCGCGCGACACCCGCAAGATCCTGTGCGAATTCGTCGACCTGGCGGCACCGGTGCGCGGCAGCGGCCCGAGTCGCCACTGGATGCGACCCTAGGCCCTCTACCTACGCCATCCATAGCCCTCGAGCCTGGGCAACGTGCCGCACGCAGGATCGAAGGGCGGGTTGCTGAGATAGTCCTTGTCCGCGAGCACATAGGCGCGACCGGGCGTGCGACTGACGAGCGCGCTCATGGCCGGCAGCGTCCAGTCCTGGGCGAAGAGCTTGTCGGGCCAGTCGAGTAGCGGCAGGTCGCCGACACGGATGATGCCGGTGTGCGTATCCACGAGCTTCTGCATGCGATCGAGGTATTCCGACCACAGTCGCGTCAGCGCGATCTCGGGAACGGCGCCCGCCACCATCAGGGCTGTCATCGCCGTCACCAGCCGTCGCGCCACTTCCGGCCGCCGCAGTGTCTGGAAAGCCGCAGGTACCCGCTGCCTACAGGCGACCTGCAGCCACATGCAGAGAAGCAGCACGGAAAGCAGCAGTCCGGCGGCCTGTCGCGCGAGGTAGTGCGACGGCGGATAGAGGATCGAATGCTCGTCGAGCAGTCGCCACCACGGCGAGGAGACGAGCGCAGTCCCCGCCGCCGCTACCACCAACAGCGGCCCGCTTCCCCGCAGCCAGCAGGGCCGCAGCAGGCCGACCACGGCGCAGATCGCCAAGGCGGCAAGCGGAATGGCGAATTGCAGGTTCTGCCAGAAGCCCAGGCTCAGGGCACGGACCTTCATGAAGTGAGGGTGGTTCCAGTAGTCGACGATCGTCGTCGCAGCGACGACAGCCGATGCGGCGAAGGCCAGTGCCGCCACCGCGACGATGAACTTCGCCGCCGCCTCGCCATCACGCCGCAGCGACCACGCCAGAGCCGCGGCAAGGAGCGGTCCAAGATAGACCATGGCTTCGTAGGACCGCAGGCAGACCAGTCCGAGCAGGCACAGCATCGCGGCATCGGACACCCGCCGCTCGCCGGGGCGCAGCGCGATCACCATGCCGAGCACGGCGGCCGCGAAGGCGACGTTGTACTCGCCGACAATGAAGAAGCTGGTGGGCAGCCACACCGTGGCGACAGCGGCAATGACGATGCCAAGTAGCACGACATCGGAACGGGCCCGCGCCAGGGCGGCATGGTAGAGCGCCGCCGGCACGCCGAACAGCGTTGCCGAATAGACGATGGCCAGGACATGCGTGTCGCGCTCCCCAAGGCCGGCGAGGAGCAGGACCGGCAGCTGGGTGACCCAGTCGACATGGGCCCGGGCGGTATAGAAGTCGTGGACCTGGCCGAGTTCCAGAATGTTAACCAGGAACGATGAACCGTCCCAGAACAGGGCACGACACGTTACGGTCGCATAGGCAGCGAGGCCCCACAGCAGCAGGACGACGACTCGATAGGCGGCCGGCGGCGGCACGGCGGGGCCTTCAGTCGCGCCAGACGTAGTCGCCGAGGGGATAGGGTTCCGCCGGCGGGAACGGTTGCCACGCCCTGAAATCCCTGGGTGGGGCGATGACGCCGTCGCCGCGGCGGGACCGGAGCGCCAGGCTCTGGCTGGGCAGAATCCAGGCCTCGACGAGAAGATCGTAGGGATGACGGGCGAGCGGCGAACTCTCGAAGGCGATCACGCCGGACTGGCCGCGCACGGTCGAACGCATGATATCCAGGTAGGAGGTCCAATTGCCCGTGAGGTAGATGTCGGACGGCAGTATCGCCAGTACCATCAACAGGGCAAAGCCCAGAAAGCGATGCGCCGCGGCAGGCACGCGCAGCATGGCGAACGCCGGGAGCTTCTCGCGCAGGAGCCGGCCGTAGCACCAGATGAAGACGACGATGGCGAAGATCACCAGACCGGCCGCCTGGCGGGCCACGTACTGCGACTTGGCGAGCGGCCGCACCAGCGTGTCGCTGAGCGCGAGCAGGGGCGACAGCGCAAGGATGAACAGGCATAACCCGGCCCAGCGGTAGGGCTTCAGCGTCGCCAGGTCGCGCGGTCGGAGGAGCGCCCAAACGACGACGATCAGGACGGCCGCGAAGGCCAAGTCGAACTGCAGATTCTGCCAGAAGTTCGACGCCGTCTCGATCGTCTCGTCGAGGTGCTCCACCGAATACGGACGAAGCAGCGAGCGAATGGCGACCACCATGCCGGCCAGGAAACCCACCGCCGACAGCAGGTACAGGGCGGTCGGCAGCCAGGGCCGTTCCGCCGCCCGCCAGACGAGGTGCAGGATCATCACGGACAGAAGAGGGCCAAGGTAGATCAGGGACTCATAGGTCCGGATGGCAAGCACGCTGATGACGACCAGGAACAGGCCGTCCAGGACGGTCAGGCGCTGCGCCGTCACCAGGCGCACTGCGACCAGGACGGCAATCGCGTAGGCGGTATTGTATTCGCCGACGATGAAGAACGAGGTGGTCATGAATACCAACCCGATGGCCGCGATCACCGTCGCAAGGAGCACGGGCTCATCCTTAGCCCGCACCAGTGCCAGGTGATACAGCGCCGTCGGCAGGGCAAACAGGCCAAGCGACAGCAGTCGTGCAAGCAGATGGAGGTCCGTGATGCCGAGGAAAATCCCGGTCATGATCGGGGCCTGCCCGACCACCATGGCGTACAGGCGCGGATCGTAGAAGTCGAAGAACCACTCTCGCCGTGCGATCTGGACGAGGAACGCGGACCCGTCGACGAACAGGCCTCGGCTCTCCCAGCTATGCCAGAGGGCCAGCCCCCAGATCAGGCCGATCGTGATGCGGCAAGCGACTGTCGTTGATGGCATGCAGCGTGCGGGCTCTACCCGACACCCGGGGCGGGCGCAAGCGGTCCCGGCTTGCAGCGTCGAAACGGCGCTGTTAGCAAGACGCGCATGCAAGGACCCTCAGCACTCACGTGGGAAAAGATCGACGCCATTCCAGGCTGGTTCATGTTCCAGTCCTACTGTGTCTGGCGTGCTCTTCTCGACCAGCAGGCCAACGCGCCCGGCGACTTGTTCGAGATCGGCGTCTGGCGCGGTCGGTCGGCCTCGGTGCTCGCCTCCTATCGCAAAGGCGACGAGAAGCTTTACCTGTGCGACCTGCGCCTCGATGAGGACGCCGTTCATCGCGCCATCCGCTCAGTCGGCAGCGAGCCGATCAACATCGTCCCACTGTCGGGCCCATCCTCCGACCTGCCGGGCAAGCTCGACCTGAGGACGATGCACCAGACAGTACGCTGGTTCCACATCGATGGCGAGCATACCGGAACCGCGGTCTATCGAGAGCTCGAGTTTGCCAACCGGATCGTCAACTCCGACGGCATTGTCGTGATCGACGATTTCTTCTCCCCGCGCTACCCGGCCAACACCACCGAGGTCGTGCGCTACCTGGAAAAGAACCCGTTCCACTTCCGGCTGCTGGCGGTCGGCTTCAACAAGGGTTACCTGTGCCGGCCCGAGAGCTTGCCACGGTACATGGATTTCATGGCCTCAGGTATGAGTCGTACACTCGCCGGCTATGGCGCCAAGACGACGATCTTCAAGACAACCGGCCCATGGGATACCGATGCCGTCGGCATCACCGACTATGTCGAGGATGCCGGCGCCATCGCCGGCCCCGACAACGAGCCGCAGCGCTGGCACATGATGCGGACGCGGCACGTCTGGGGAGCCCTGCGCCACCTGCAGAACGGCTGGCGAATGCTGCGCAGCCGCTGAGCGTCGTCAGGCGGCTTTCGCCAGCTTCATCTGCTCATCGAGGTCGTCGGCGATGAAGTGTCGCACGACCTCGTCCAGATCGCGGTCGACTTCGAAGCCGAGTGTTCGGGCACGGCGGGAATCGATACCTTGGGGCCAGCCGTCGCAGATCTTCTGGATGGCAGGATCGTGCTGCCAGATCACCTTGCCGACCTTGCGATTCCCGGCATGCCGGCCGACCGCCTGCTCGAGGTCGCGAGCCGTCACGTTGATGCCGTTGAGCAACAGCGTGCGGCCCGGCCCGAACGCATCGGCCGGCAGATCGTGCAGGCGCAGGAACGCGTCGACCGTCTTGCGCGGGCTCAGAACCACCATCACCGTCTCGGGACTGACCGGGCAGACCACGTCGACGCCCGTCAGGGGTTCGCGCACGACCGAGCTCGCCCAGGTCGAGGCCGCCTTGTTCGGCAGGCCGGTCCGTACGCAGATCGTCGGCAGACGCACCGACGTACCGCGCAGGAAGCCCTTGCGGGTGTAGTCGCGTACCAGGAACTCCCCGATCGACTTCTGGGAGCCGTAAGAGGTCTGCGGCGTCAGCGGCGTATCGTCGCCGACGGCCGGCGGCAGGTCGCCGCCGAACGCAGCCAGTGAGCTCGTGAACACGACCCTCGGGTTGGTGCCAAGGGCGCGGCAGGCTTCGAGGACGTTGCGCGTACCGTCCAGATTCACCCGATAGCCGAGGTCGAAGTCTGCCTCGGCGCCTGCACTGACGACGGCCGCGAAATGGAAGACCGTGGATGCCCCTTGGATGATCGACTGGACGGTGGCGAAATTAGCTATGTCGCCAGCCACGGTCTTGAGCCGGGGATCGTCGAGACCGGGGCCGCTGGCTCGGCCGACATCGAACAACAGCAGCTCACCGACGCGCTGCGGTCCGCCGTCCGGGCCCGCCATGGTGCCCTGCTGCAGGATGCGCTGCGCCAGCTTCTTGCCGAGGAATCCCGCCCCGCCGGTGATTACCACCTTCATGTCGTCTCCATCCACCGCCGGAGGCTCCGCCGCCAGGCCATTTCATTCGAAGCGGACGAAAGTGTGCACAGATCGGTCACGGCAGTCTATGTTTCCGACAATGGCAGGCGCACAGGATATCGTCGTCTTCAAGGATGCCCTGATCGTCCTGGGCACTGCCGCCGTCATCGCACCGGTGGTGCACCGCCTCAAGATCAGCCCGATCCTGGGATTCCTCGCCGTCGGCGCCGCCCTCGGGCCGCATGGACTCGGCCGGCTGGCCGAGCACTCCCGGACCATCGACTGGATCACCGTCACCGGCGAAAGGCAGATCGCCTTCATCGCCGATCTCGGCATCGTGTTCCTGCTGTTCTTCATCGGCCTCGAACTATCCCTGCGGCGCCTGCTCACGATGCGTCGCCTGGTGTTCGGTCTAGGCGGCCTGCAGGGCGCCCTGACATGCCTCCTGATCAGCTTCTTCGCCCTGTGGATGGGCCAGCCACCGGCAGCCGCGCTGATCATCGGCGCATGCCTTGCCCTTTCCTCCACCGCCATCGTCATGGAGCTGCTGTCGGGACAGCGCCGCATGATGTCGACGACGGGCCGCACGAGCTTCGCGATCCTGCTGGCCCAGGATCTCGGTGTGGTGCCGCTGCTCTTCCTGATCGGCGCGCTGGCGGGACCGACCGACGGCACATCCGTGCTCCAGGGGGCTACCGTTGCCCTGGTCGAGGCGGGTGTCGCGGTGGGCGTCATTGCAGTGGTCGGCCGGCTCTTTCTGAAACCGCTGTTCAAGCTGGCCGCCAGCACGGACAATCCCGAGTTCTTCATGGCCGCCACTTTGCTGATCGCAGTCGGCGCCGGCGTCATCGCGTCCTACGCCGGCCTCTCGATGGCCCTGGGGGCTTTCGTCGCCGGGCTGCTGCTGGCCGAAACGGAATACCGGCGGGCGGTCGAGGCGATGATCGATCCGTTCCGCGGCTTGCTGCTCGGAGTCTTCTTCTTTTCAGTCGGCATGCATATAGACCTGGGCTTCATCTGGCGCGAGCCCCTGCTGGTGGCCGGCGGCTTCGCCGTGATGATGGCGGCCAAGGCGCTGTTGCTTGCGCCGCTGTGCCGCCTGTTCGGCATACCGTGGGGACCCAGCATCGAAACCAGCCTGCTGCTGGCGCCGGGCGGCGAGTTCGCCTTCATCGGCATCGGCCTCGCCGCCCAGGTCGGCCTGATCGCCGCGGACGTCGCGGCGGGAGTGCTGGCGGTGGTGTCGCTCACCATGGCGTCACTGCCGTTCGTGGCGCTCGCGGCGCGGCGGGCCGGCCAGCTCCTTGCGCCCGAGACGAAGGCCGATCCACTCGTCACCGTGCTGCCGCCCGACGACCATGCCAAGCGCGTGATCGTCGTCGGGCATGGCCGGGTCGGCCAGCTCGTGTGCGACATGCTGGACAAGCACAGCATCAGCTACATCGCGGTTGACCGCGATGTCGCCAACGTCGAACGCTGGCGCAAGCTCGGCCGGTCGGTCTACTACGGTGACGCCTCGAACGCGCTGTTCCTGCAGCGCTGCGGCATCGACGAGGCGCTTGGCCTGATCGTCACGCTGGATACGGTTGCGGTCGACGACGTGGTGCGGACGGTGCGGGCGCGCCGTCCCGATGTCATGATCGTGGCACGCGCGCATGATGCCCAGCACGCCCGCCACCTATACACGCTGCAAGTGACCGATACCGTTCCCGAAACCATCGAAGCGAGCCTTCAGCTCGCCGAATCGGCCCTGGTCGGGCTCGGCGTGCCCATGGGGTTGGTGATCGCCTCGATCCACGAACGGCGCGAAGATGTGCGCCGCGAGTTGCAGGCGGCCGCCGGCAGCACATCCTCCCTCACGGAGCAGATCCGCCACGCCCGGCGCGAACGTTCCCCAAAGCCGCGAGGAAGCGTTGAAGGTCATTAGCTGGAACCTGCTGCGCCTCACCGGCGCGGCCGTCGAGGACGTGGCGGCCCTGGCAAGCCGGGAGAAGCCTGACGTGCTGCTGATGCAGGAAGCGACCAAGTCGATCGAGACGCTGCCCGCATTGATCGGCGGCCATTTCCATCGACTGTCCTGGCTCGGCCGCATCCATGGCCTCGCCGTGTGGAGCCCGCACCGCTTCGGTCCACCGAGCGCCTTGTCGCTGCCCGCGTCGCGCCTGCCCGGCCGACTGCCGCGCCGACGCGCGCAGGTCGTCCAGGTTGGCGACGTAACCTTCGCCAATGTCCACCTGTCGCACGGCCAACTGCTGAATCGCCGCCAGCTGGCGCGCATCGCCGCTGCACTCCGCGGAAGACCGTCGGCGATCATCGGCGACTACAACGTCGTCGGTCCTGTCCTGCTGCCCGGCTTCGCCGATGTCGGCCCGCGCGAGCCGACGCACTTCGCCAGCAACGTCGTGCCCTTTCGTCTCGACCGCTGTCTGGTCCATGGCCTGAGCTGCCGTTCCGCGGATGCGCTCGATTTCGGACCGTCGGACCATCGACCGATTCGCCTGCAGCTTGCCCTGCAAGAAGGCTGGGGGCTCGAATCGGCGCCACACGGACGCGAGCAGCGTCCGCGGCGAAAGGACAGGTTGCAGCGCTTCTACCGGTGAGGCGAGCGCGCGGAAGTCGTCACAGATAAGGCTGCAGCAGGCGCGCTGCGGCGTTGCGCAGGCGCACCGGCAGCGGGTCGGCATCGAGCTCCGCGACCGTCAGCCGGCGGGCCGTCGGCGCGATTGCCGACAGACTTGCCGCCACTCCCTTGTCGTGCAGCTCGACGTTGAGCTCGAAGTTCAGGCGGAAGCTGCGAGTGTCCCAGTTGGCGCTGCCAATCAGGCTCCACGCCTCGTCGACGATCATGAGCTTCGAATGATCGAACGGCGCGGGCGTCAACCAGACGCGGCAGCCGGTCTCGATCAACGGCCTGAGCGGAATGCGGCGTGCCCAGTCAAGAATGACATGGTTGGAGTTCTCGGGCAGGACCAGATCGACCTGCACGCCGCGCAGCGCAGCCAAGCCCAGGGCCATGGTCAACGGCTCCGGTGGCAGGAAATAGGGCGTCACCACGCGGATCGAGCGCTGAGCGCAGGAGATCGCATGTAGCGCCACGAACTCGATCTGCTCTATGTCCTCATCGGGGCCGGAGGTGATGACGCGCGCAGTCACGGGCCCCGTCTTCGCGAGCGGCGGAAACCAGCCTTCCGACGAGAGCATCTCCCCGGTCGTGAACAGCCAATCGTCGGCGAAGGCGTCGGTGAGCTGCCCGACGATGGGGCCCTCGAGCTGGAAGTGCGTGTCCAGCACGACCAGCGGCGGACTGTCCGCACGGATGTTCTCGGCACCGATGTTCAGCCCGCCCGTGAAGGCAAGGCGGCCGTCGATCACCATCACCTTGCGGTGATTGCGCAGGTTCACGAACGGCATCCGCCAGGGGAGATAAGAGTGCAGGAAACGGGCGACGGGCACGCCCGCCCGGTGCAACCGATTAAAGGTACCGGACCAGAAGTAGCCACCACCGACGCCGTCGATCAGCACACGGACCTCGACGCCGCGCTGCTTCGCGCGGATCAGAGCCTGATGAAAGGCCTCGCCCGCCTTGTCGTCCCGGAAGATGTAGCTCACGAGGCCGATGCTCTTCTGCGCCGCCTCGATGGACGCCAGCATTCGGGGGTAGGCCTCGTCGCCGCTGCGCAGCATCTCGATGCGATTGCCCGACTCGCAGGGCAGTCCGGTCAGCCGGCCGACAGCGAATTCGAGGGGCGTCAGGGCGTCGTCCGTCGTGGCACCCGCGAGGGCGGAGTCGCCGGGATTGAGCGGCAGACGCTCGCGCCGCAGCCGCTGGGCGCGGCGCTTCACGCGGTTGATGCCCATCGTGACGTAAAGCAGCGCGCCCAGGAACGGCGACAGCCAGGCGATGCCGATCCATGATACGGCCGCCCCGACGTTGCGCTTGTAAAGCAGAACATGCACCGTCACGGCGCCCGCGATAGCGACGTGCGCCATCGTGGCCGCCACGCCGATGGCCGTCGCCAGACCGTTGTCGAGAGTCACGAGGTGGATATAGCAGAACAGAGGCTTGCCGGGAGCATCGACGTGATGATCGATGCCTCCCGGGAGCGCCGCCGGGTCAGGCGGTCGCCTTGATGACCTTGCCGGTGATATCGATGATCTCGTCGATCTGGTTCTTCTCGATGATCAGTGGCGGCGACATCGCAAGCGTGTCGCCGGCCTGGCGCACCATGAGGCCGAGCTCGAACGCCTTGACGAACGCGTCGTAACCGCGCGCCCCGGCCGCATCTTTGCGACCCTCCATGTCGATGCCGGCGGCAAGGCCAAGGTTGCGGATGTCGGTCACGCCGGGCAGGCCCTTCAGCGAATGAACGCCATCCTCCCAGTACCTGGAGAGATCCGCGGCGCGCTGGAACAGGCCTTCGTCCTTGTAGATGTCGAGCACGGCCGACGCCGCCGCACAGGCCAGCGGATGGGCCGAGTAGGTGTACCCGTGGAACAGTTCGACGACGTTTTCCGGACCGTTCATCAGCCCGTCGTAGACGTGCTTGCGCACGAACACGCCGCCCATCGGCACGGTGGCATTGCTGATGCCTTTGGCCACCGTCATGAGGTCGGGAATGACGTTGAAATATTCGGCGGCGAAGCCGGCTCCGAGACGGCCGAAGCCGGTGATGACCTCGTCGAAGATCAGCAGGATGCCGTGCTTGTCGCAGATCTGGCGCAGCCGCTGCAGGTAGCCCTTGGGCGGCGGCAGGTAGCCGGTGGAGCCGGCGCACGGCTCGACAATGACCGCGGCAATGGTCGAGGCGTCGTGCAGGCCGACCAGGCGCTCGAGCTCATCGGCCAGTTCCGCACCATGCTCCGGCAGGCCACGCGAGAAGGCATTCTTGGCGGGGAGGTGAGTGTGTGGCAGATGATCGACGCCGGGCAGCATGGTGCCCCACTGCTTGCGATTGTTGACCATGCCGCCGACCGAGATACCGCCGAAGCCGACGCCATGATAGCCACGCTCGCGGCCGATCAGACGGGTGCGCGTGCCCTGTCCGCGCGCCCGCTGATAGGCCAGTGCGATCTTGAGCGCCGAATCGACCGCCTCCGAACCCGAATTGCAGTAGAAGGCATGGTCGAGATCCCCCGGCAGCATCGCCGCGTGACGCGCCGCCAGCTCGAACGACTTGGGATGCCCCATCTGGAAAGACGGTGCGTAGTCCATCTCCTCCAGCTGCTGGGCGATCGCGGCCTTGATCTCCTCGCGGCCGTGGCCGGCATTCACGCACCACAGGCCAGCCGTGCCGTCGATGATGCGCCGGCCTTCAGGCGTCCAGTAGTGCACGCCCTTGGCCCTGGCCAGCAGCCTCGGATTCTTCTTGAACTGCCGGTTCGCCGTGAACGGCATGAAGAAGGCTTCGAGATTGTTGGCAGTAGGAGCAGTGGCCGGCGGCGTCATGACAGTGACCCTCGATCAGACGGTGAAAATGTTCACGGAACCTATCACTTGCCCACATCGACGACCACGCGGCCGCGTATTTCTCCTTTGAGGATTTTTGGGGCCAGACTCAGCACGTCGCCGAGCCCGACCTCGGTCACTGTGCTGGCCAGCTTGTCGAGCGGCAGGTCGGCAGCCAGGCGGCGCCAGGCTTCTTCGCGCAGCGGCTTCGGCAGCATCACCGAGTCGATGCCGTACATCGCAACACCACGCAGAATGAACGGGAGGATCGAGCCGGGGAACGAAGCACCCCCCGCAAGACCACATACTGCCGCCGCCCCCCCATACTTCACCTGGGCGAGCGACTTGGCCAGCATGACGCCGGAAACCGTGTCGAGTACGCCGGCGAAACGCTCCGACAGCAACGGCCTGTCGGGAGCCTCGGTGATCTCCTTGCGATCCATGATGGTCGCAGCGCCGAGCGCCTTCAGGTAGTCGGCTTCCTGCGGACGGCCGGTCGCGGCAACGACCTCGAAGCCAAGCTTGGCGAGAATCGCCACGGCCACGGATCCGACACCGCCGGCGGCGCCGGTGACCAGGATCTCGCCGGCGGAAGGGACGACACCGTGCTTCTGCAGCGCCATGACGCAGAGCATGGAAGTGTAGCCCGCCGTCCCGATCGCCATGGCGTTGCGCGTAGAGATTGCCGCCGGCAACTTGACCAGCCAGTCACCTTTGACTCGGGCCTTGGTCGCATAGCCTCCCCAATGAAGCTCGCCAACCCTCCAGCCGTTCAGGACGACCTTGTCGCCGGCCCAAAAGCCGGGATGATCGGAACTTTCAACCGTGCCGCCGAAATCTATGCCACCGACGTGCGGCCAGCTCTTGACCAAGCCGCCGCCAGTGGTGAGGACCAGCCCGTCCTTGTAGTTGAGCGTCGAGTACTCCACAGCGACGGTCACATCGCCAGGCGGCAGCCGGTCGACCGGCAGGGCCTCGATGGAACCCTGGACCTTGCGATCGGCCGTCTGGCTCAACAACAGAGCACGAACGTTCATGGAAGTTTCCTCCAGGACATGATTAGACTTCGAGATATTTGCGTGAAATTCGCTCTAAATGTGCAAGTTGCCTCGCAGTGTGAACTTATCCATCGCTTTGGTTGGACTTGATGTTGTAAAGCACAGGTAACATGCGGGATGCGCGCCAAATTCTTTCGGCGACTGCGGTGCGATTGCATGTATTTCCTCGGGGAGGTTAAGGGCGCATGAAGCGTATTGAGGTGGATGCTTAACGGTCACAAACTTCCCATTCTTGCCACTGTCCCGCGCTCCGGAACCTGGTTTATCCGCTATTCGGTTTCTTATCTGTGCCATCTCGACCGTGGCGGCCGCGTGGAAGATCGCGCGACGGGAAGGATTTTCGGTGAACCGAAAGGCTTCCCCTTCGACTACAGCCGGTTCAAGGGTGGTCCCTTGTTCCGTGTCCGCGGCACCTTGCCAACGGAGCATCTCTTCATAGGCCACGCCACGTGCCCGGGATTTCACGAGACAGCCGCTTTCGATGGTCGGGCCGAGACGGATTTTCATGTCCGGGGATACGACTACTTCCATGACGGCTGGGACTACGGCTATACGCCCGTCGATCTCGCAGACTACATCAATACGTCTGTCGATGTGCGGGCGATGGAACGGTCCGCCGCCAAGGGACGTGGAGCGCCCGTTGCTTTGGTCTATCGCAATCCTCTCGAGCAGGCATCCTCGTATTTCCGCTATTGCCAGGAGCACAAGGATCCTGCCTTTAGCCTCTTCCAGGGGCGTCCGCTCATCGGGATGGACTTCAGCGACTACCTATTCGCAGCCGCCCTGCCTTCCTACGCCAAACAGTTCGTATCCTTCCAAGCCATGGCGAAGAAGTATCCCCATCAGGTCAAGCTCGTCGCCTATGAGGGACTCATGGCAAATCCCGTCGAGACGCTGGGTGAGCTGCTCGACCACTTGGGCGGCGCCCCCCGCGAGAGGCCATTTCTCGCCGATGCCGTCTGGCTGGCCCGGCGCGACCACATGAAAGAGGTCGAGAGGGGGCTCGGCCGCTCGCTGGACGGTACGCGCACGGGGCTCGGCAGCCACATGAGATCCAGGCAATCCGACACGCCGCTCGACGGCAAGACGGTAAGGGAGGCCATCGCCCTGCTGCGCAGCCTCGATATCGATACGGGTTTGTTCGAATGGCCGGTTGCAGACAAGGCAGCAAGCGCGGCATAGGTTTGCTTTGACAGCGCATGGTACTACGCTGTTGACCGTCGTTAGAGGATCCCCTTTGCAGCCCGCCATCGCCTACCTTCGCGAGCTCGAGGCCGAAGCGATTCATGTGCTGCGAGAAGCGGCGGCCGTGTTCCGAAAGCCAGTGATCCTCTACTCGATCGGCAAGGACTCGTCTGTCCTGGTTCATCTGGCGATGAAGGCCTTCTACCCGGCCAAACCACCCTTCTCGTTCCTGCATGTCGATACGCTGTGGAAGTTTCGGGACATGATCGCCTTCCGAGACCGGCGCATGGCCGAACTCGGACTGCCGCTCCTTACCCATGTGAACCAGGAAGGGATCAGGCGAGGCATCAGTCCCGTGGTCCAGGGCGCGGCGATCCATACCGATGTGATGAAGACCGAGGCCCTGAAGCAGGCGCTCGACCTGCATGGCTTCGACGCTGCGATCGGCGGCGCCCGTCGGGACGAGGAGCCTTCACGAGCCAAGGAGCGCATCTTCTCGCTGAGGCGAGCGGCGCACCGCTGGGATCCGCGCGCCCAGCGGCCGGAGATGTGGCACCTGTACAACGGCCGCATCAATCCCGGCGAAAGCGTACGTGTCTTTCCGCTGTCCAACTGGACCGAGCTTGACGTGTGGTCCTACATCGAGCGTGAGAGTATTCCTGTCGTGCCACTCTACTTCGCGGCGGAGCGTCCTGTCGTCGAACGCGACGGCATGCTGATCATGGTCGACGACGACCGCCTGCCGATGAAGCAATCCGAGGTGCCGCAACTGCGGCGTATCCGTTTCCGCACCCTCGGATGCTATCCTTTGACCGGCGCCATCGAATCGAGCGCCGACAGCGTCGGCGCCATCATCGCGGAACTGCGCAGCGCGCGTACTTCGGAACGCCAGGGCCGGGCCATCGATCACGGCAGCGGCGGCTCGATGGAGCGCAAGAAGCACGAGGGTTACTTTTGATGAATGTGCTTGCTCCTCTGCCCGACGGCGGGGGCCTGCTGCGTTTCATCACCTGCGGCAGCGTGGATGACGGCAAGAGCACGTTGATCGGACGGCTGCTGCTCGACGCCAATGTCGTGCCGGAAGACCATCTTGCAGCGGCGATGCAGGACGGCCGACGGTACAACGCCTTCGGCGACATGCCCGATCTCGCCCTGCTGGTCGACGGTCTGCAGGCCGAACGCGAGCAAGGCATAACCATTGACGTCGGATACCGCTTTTTTTCGACGCCGCGCCGGCGCTTCATCGTGGCGGATACGCCGGGGCACGAGCAGTACACGCGGAACATGGCCACCGGCGCGTCGACTGCCGACCTCGCGATTATCCTGGTCGACGCGACGAAGGGGCTGCTGCGGCAGACCTACCGCCACAGCGCAATCGTCGCTCTGATGGGTGTTCGGCACATCGTACTGGCCGTGAACAAGATGGATCTGGTCGGGTACGAGCAGACCCGCTTCGACCAGATCGTCGACGCGTACGGCAAGATGGCCGAGCAACTTGGCCTGTCGAACATCACGGCGATACCAGTGTCTGCTCTGCTGGGCGACAACGTCATGAGCCGCAGCAGCGCGATGCCGTGGCATGGCGGCCCGACGCTCCTGGAGCATCTCGAGACAGTGACGACCGAACGGCATGAGTCGCCCTTCCGGATGGCCGTGCAATGGGTGACACGCGACAATGCCGGTTTCCGCGGCTACGCGGGCACTGTCCAGGGCGGCGGCGTGCAGCCCGGCGACGAGGTCATGGTCCTGCCGTCCGGCGCGCGCGCCCATGTCGAGCGAATCGTCACCTATGACGGCGATCTCGAAAGCGCGACGTCGGGAGACGCGATCACGCTGACGCTGGCCGAAGCGATCGACGTCTCGCGTGGCGATGTCATTTCGAGCGTCGAGCGGCAGCCCCAACTTTCAGACCAGTTCGCCGCCCACCTCGTCTGGATGGACGAGGCCCCGATGCTGCCGGGCCGACCCTATCTCCTGCGCCTTGGTACCGCGACGACCACCGCGACCGTCAGCGAACTCAAGCACCAGCTCGACATCGGCTCCGGCCTGCGCAAAGCCGCCAAGCAGCTCGGCATGAATGAAATCGGTTTTGCCAACCTGTCGCTGGACGTGGCCCTGCCCTTCGACACCTACAACGACAATCGCGAGACCGGCAGCTTCATCCTGATAGACCGGCTGAGCAACGCCACGGTCGGCGCCGGGATGATCCGCTTCCCGCTGCGCCGCGCATCCAACCTCCGCTGGCATGATTTTGGTATCGACAGGTCGGCTCGGTCGTCGATCAAGGGCCACCAGCCATCGGTTCTGTGGTTCACCGGCCTCTCGGGATCGGGCAAGTCGACAATCGCCGACGGCGTCGAGAGGCGACTGCTGGGGATGGGTTTTCACACCTACCTGCTCGACGGCGACAATGTGCGCCATGGCCTCAATCGTGACCTCGGCTTCACGGACGCCGACCGGGTGGAGAACATCCGCCGGGTCATCGAACTGGCACACTTGATGGCCGATGCTGGTCTGATCGTGCTGGTATCCTTCATTTCGCCGTTCCGAGCCGAACGTGACCTCGCACGCGAACGCTTGGCGGACGACGGTTTCATGGAGATCTTCGTCGACACGTCGCTGGTCGAATGCGAGCAGAGAGACCCGAAAGGCCTCTACCGCAAGGCCCGCGAGGGCAAGATCAGGAACTTCACCGGCATCGATTCGACCTATGAACCTCCTCCGGCACCGGATCTTCACCTGAGGACGGCCGAGCTGTCGATCGATCAGGAGGTCGATCTGGTGATCGAGGCTTTGCGCCACCGTGGGATTCTCGGCTGACCACGCCGCCGGCAGCCCCCCTCGACAAAGTCCGACTTGCCAAGTAGGCCATTTGACCCCAAATGTCCGGGATGGCCGGGCCGAACTTCACCCTTCTTCCCCATCGCGGTGTCATCGCCGTCAGCGGCGCCGACCGCGTCGCTTTCCTTCAGGGACTGATTTCCAACGACACCACGAAGGTCGCTTCTGATCGTGCCGTCTGGGCCGCCCTGCTGACCCCCCAGGGGCGCTTCCTCAACGACATGTTCGTAGTGGACGGGGGTGAGGAGACGCTGCTGCTCGAGACGGAGCGGGAACGCGCGCCGGCCCTCGCCAGGAAGCTCGGACTGTACAGGCTGCGGTCGAAGGTGACCGTCGAGGATCGCAGCCCGGCGCTGGAAGTCGCCGCCGTCTTCGGCCCCGGCGCCAATCAGGTGCTGCCCGTCGAGGACGCCGTGGCGTTCGCCGACCCCCGCCTGCCGGCCCTCGGCCTGCGCGTGCTGGCACGGGCGGGGCACGCCGGCGACCTGCTTTCCTCGCGTGGGGCGACACCCGCCTCCCTGGAGGACTATGACGCCCTGCGGCTGGCGCTCGGCGTACCGGACGGCAGTCGCGACCTCATGATCGAGAAGGCCCTTCTGCTGGAAAACGGCTTCGACGAATTGAACGGCGTCGACTGGAAGAAGGGCTGCTACATGGGCCAGGAGCTGACGGCCCGGACCAAGTATCGCGCCCTGATCAAGAAGCGGCTCTTTCCTGTTCGGATCGAGGGCACGCTGCCGGTGCCGGGAACCACCGTCAGCCGTGGCGACCAGGAGGTCGGCGAGGTCCGCTCCGGTGCCGGCCAGCGGGCTTTGGCTTTGCTGCAGACCGATGCCGCCCGCAGCGGCGATGCCCTCGTCGCGGACGGCGCGCGCGTCATTCCCGAGATTCCGACCTGGATGCGCCTGCCCTAGCGCTTTGCCATTCCTGCCTTCCCGACTATCCTCGCGCCAAAGTGGTAGGGACAGGATGAGGGCACTCTTCGAGAGAATTGTTTTCCTGGGCATCCTGGGAGGGCTGGCGCTGTCTCTGGCCGGTCCGGCAGCGGCACGCATTGGCGTCACGACGGCCTCCGATGGCAGCGTGTCCGTGCGCCAGGGTGGCGACCTCCAAACCGGGCAGACTGTCACCACGGCGACCGATGGACGTGTGCATCTGATGTTCGTCGACGGTTCGGCTGTGACCGTCGGCCCCAGCAGCGCACTGAGGATCGAGAGCTATGCCTTCGATCCGTCGACGAAGTCGGGTCAGATGACCCTCGTGCTCGACGAAGGTACCATCCGCTTCGTCGGCGGCGCGATCAGCAAGAAGTCCGACGTCGTGGTTCGCACGCCAGCGGGTACAGTCGGCATCCGCGGTGGCATATCCGCTGTGGATGTGCATAACGGTGTCACCACGGCCGAATTCCTGCATGGCAGCGCCATGCGCGTGACTGGTCAAGGCGTGACGCAGACGGCCACGCGCAGCGGCTCGCAGATCACCCTGGCGACGGGCGCGCCACCGAGCAGGCCCACCGTCATCGCACCCGGACAGATGGTAGGTTTCGCTCCCCTCGAACGACGTCAGCTCGCCTCCCGTCCAGGCACTCCGGCGACTTCCCGATCGGTCGACGCAGCGCTTGCAGCGGCCGACCTTGGACGACAAAATTCCGATCGGTTGCCCGCGCCGGCCATCACCAGCGGCATGCCATCGACAACTCCCTTGCCGGCGGTTACGGCCCAGACCCAGGCAGCTCAGTTCCAGCAGTCAGTGCACCCAGTGCCGTCTCCTGTGCCGGCTGGCTTTCCAAGCACGATCGTGACTTCGCCTGTATCCCCCAGCTTTCCGACGGCACCTCCAAGTCCGCCGGCGCCTGCGCCTAGCGCAACAACGGGGGGCGCCATGGTAACCTTGATCAACGGCACCACCCTCAGCGGCGGATCGTTGGTCATAAGAGCCCCCTAGTCTGGTCCCCGTCACGCGCCTAAGGTCCTCAGCCTGAACGTCAGGAGGCCGCCCTGTGAAGTTGATCAACCCCAATCCGTTCACCACCCGTCCGGAGATCGTCGGCACCTTCGGCGTCGTGGCCTCCACCCACTGGATCGCCACCGCGGTCGGCATGGGCGTGCTGGAGAGGGGCGGCAATGCCTTCGACGCGGCAGTCGCGACCGCCTTCACTCTGCAGGTCGTCGAGCCGCATCTTTGTGGCCCGGGGGGTGACGTGCCCCTGATCCTGAATGCCGTGAAACGCGGCAAGACCGACGTGATCTGCGGCCAGGGACCAATGCCGGCCATGGCCACCATCGCGCATTACAGGGGGCTCGGCCTCGACCTCATTCCGGGCACCGGCGTGCTGCCGGCCTGCGTGCCGGGGACCTTCGACGCCTACATGCTGCTGCTGCGCGACTACGGCACGATGCGGCTGCGCGACGTGCTGACGCCCGCCATCGGCTACTGGCTGGGCGGCCATCCTCTGGTCGAGCGCGCATCGGCGACAATTGCCACTGTGGCCGACAATTTCCGCGAGCACTGGCCGAGCTCGGCCGCCGTCTTTCTCCCTGGCAACCGGGTGCCCGAGCCGGCCGAACTGTTTCGCAACACGGCCGCCGGCAACACCTACGCCCGCATCCTCGAGGAGGCCGAGGCAGGCGGCGGCGGCCGCGAGGCCGAGATCGAGCGGGCACGGCGGACATGGAGCCAAGGCTTTGTCGCAGAGGCCATCGACCGTTTCTACACCCACCAGGAGATCATGGACGTCTCCGGCCAACGCAACAAAGGGGTGCTGCGCGGTGATGACATGGCGAAGTGGCAGGCGACGGTCGAGGCCCCGCTGACCTACGACTACGGCCGCTACACGGTGTGCAAGGCTGGCCCATGGGCGCAGTCGCCCGTCGTGCTTCAGCAACTCGCCCTGCTCAAGGGATTCGACCTCGACGGCATGGATCCGACCAGCGCCGACTTCATTCATCTCGCGGTCGAGGCCGGCAAGCTCGCCTTCGCCGACCGGGAGGCTTTCTATGGCGACCCGGAATTCGTCGACGTGCCGATGCAGACGCTGTTGTCGGACGCTTACAACAACGACCGTCGCACGCTGATCGATCCGCAGAAGGCGTCCCTGGAGCAGCGCCCCGGCAAGGTCGACGGCTATGGTGGCGTGGTGAAGCTGCGCCGCGCCGACAGCACGCGGCTCGGTGTGTCCGCGAGCGGGGCCGGCGAGCCCACCGTCGGCCGCGTCGGACAGACCAACGGCGATACGGTCCATTTCGACATCGTCGACAGGGAAGGCAACATGATCTCGGCCACGCCTTCGGGCGGCTGGCTGCAGAGTTCGCCCGTCATTCCGGAACTCGGCTTCCCGATCAGCACGCGCGGGCAGATGTTCTGGCTGGAAGAGGGCCTGCCGGGCTCGCTCGCGCCGGGCAAGCGGCCGCGCACGACGCTCACTCCGACGCTCGCCCATCGTGATGGCGAACCGTACATGGTGTGGGGTTCGCCGGGCGGCGACCAGCAGGACCAGTGGGTCACCCAGCTCTTCCTGCGGCATGTCCATTGCGGCATGAACCTGCAGGAGGCCATCGATGCTCCCGCCTGGCACAGCGAGCACTTCCCATCCTCGTTCTGGCCGCGCACGGCGCGTCCGGGCGTGCTGGTCCTGGAAGGCCGCGTGCCGGCTGAAACGGTCCAGGAATTGCGTCGCCGCGGCCATGAGGTCGAGATGAACGACGACTGGTCGGAAGGCAGGCTCACCGCGGCCTCACGCGAGGATCCCTGGCGCAGGGCCGCTGCCAATCCACGTGGCATGCAGGGTTACGCAGCAGGACGTTGACCGCCGCATGACCTGGTCGATCATCCATCGCGAGCGCGCCAAGGACGGATCGACGGCGCGCATCGCCATCGCCGTCGCCACCAAGTTCTTTGCCGTCGGCGCGCGGGTTCCGCACGTCGCGCCACTGCGGGGCGCCGTGTGTACGCAGGCGCTCACCAATCCACTTTACGGTCCGCATGGACTGCGCCTGGTTCGAGAAGGCGTCGCTGCTGCCGACGTGGTGCGGATCCTGACCGCCGCGGATGCCGGACGCGAGCATCGCCAGCTGCATGTGCTGGGGGCCGACAATCGCTTCGCCGCCCATACCGGCGGCGAATGCGTGCCATGGTGCGGCCACTGGATCGGCGACGACTTCTCGGTCGCGGGTAACATGCTGGCCGGCCCGCAGGTGATCGCGGAAACGGTACGTTACTTCCGTGAGAACGACGCGATGCCTCTGCCGAGACGGCTGATCGGCGCCATGAAGGCCGGTGAGAAAGCCGGTGGCGACAAGCGCGGCAAGCAGTCGGCCGCCTTGGTGATCTACGGCGATCAGGACTATTCCGAACTCGACCTGCGGGTAGACGACCATGTCGAGCCGCTGCTGGAACTGGCGCGGCTGGAGGCGGTCAGCCGGGAACGCTGGACGCACTTCCGCGCTTTCGTCCCGACACGCGAGAATCCGGCCGGCATCTTCGATCGGGACACGATCGACGCCGGCATCGAAAGGAGCCTGGCGGCGGAGCGCCCATGAGCGTTCCCCTGCTCGAACTGCGCCGCCTTGCCATCTCCTTCGGCACCGACGACGGAACAGTCCAGGCGGTCGACGGCATCGACCTTGCCATCGAGCGGGGCCGCACGCTGGGACTGGTCGGCGAGTCGGGCTGCGGCAAGAGCGTCACCTCGCTCGCCGTGATGGGGCTACTGCCGCGGGAGAACTCCCACGTGACCGGGGAAGTGCGGTTCGAGGGTCGCGATCTCCTTACACTGCCGGCCGCGACGCTGCGCAAGATGCGCGGTTCGCGTCTTGCTATGATCTTCCAGGAGCCGATGACGTCGCTCAATCCCGCCTACACGGTGGGTGACCAGATCGTCGAAGCGATCCGTCAGCACCAGGGCCTGTCGGCGGCCGAGGCACGGCTGCGAGCCATCGAGATGCTGCGCATGGTGCGTATTTCCTCACCGGAGAAGCGGTTCGACGACTATCCCCACAAGTTGTCGGGCGGCATGCGCCAGCGTGCCATGATCGCGATGGCGCTGGCCTGCGGTCCGGAGCTGCTGATCGCCGACGAGCCCACCACTGCGCTCGACGTCACCATCCAGGCGCAGATCCTCGACTTGATGCGCGGCCTGCGCCGCGACACCGGCACCGCCATCATCCTGATCACCCACGATCTGGGCGTGGTCGCCGAGATGGCCGATGACGTCGCTGTCATGTACGCCGGCCAGATCGTCGAACGGGCGCCGGTGCGCGATCTGTTCGCGCGGCCCGAGCATCCCTACACGGTGGGCCTGCTGGGCTCCATCCCGCGGCTCGACGAGAAGCGCGAGCGGCTGCCGTCGATCGAAGGGCGCGTGCCCGACATGACGCGGCCGCCGGCGGGCTGCCGCTTCGCTGCGCGCTGTCCGTTCGTCGAGGAAGCCTGCCGCATCGCCGTCCCTGCGCTGACCGAGGTCGGGCCCGGCCATCTGACGCGCTGCCGCCGCGCGCCGCTGTCCCTGGTACTGCAATGACCGCCCTGCTCGACGTGGCGGGTCTCGCCAAGCACTTCCCCGTTCGCCGCGGCGCCTTCGGCCTCGTGTCGGGCCACGTCCGAGCCGTCGACAGCATCGACTTCCAGCTTGCGGCCGGCGAGACGCTGGCAATCGTAGGCGAATCGGGCTGCGGGAAGTCGACGGTCGGCCGGCTCGTGCTACGCCTGATCGAGCCGACGTCAGGGCACCTGCGTTTCGAAGGCGAGGACCTGCTGGCGCTGTCCGACAAGGAGATGCGCGCTCGCCGACAGAGAATGCAGGTGATCTTCCAGGACCCCTATGCGTCGCTCAATCCCCGCATGACGGTGGGCGCCATGCTGGGCGAGCCGCTGATGCTGCACGGGCTGGCGAAGAGCGAGGCGGCGCGTCGGGCGCGCGTCAGCGAATTGCTCGAGCTGGTCGGGCTGCGACCCGACCACGCGCGCCGGTATCCGCACGAATTCTCTGGTGGCCAGCGCCAGCGCCTGGCAATCGCCCGGGCGCTCGCCGTCGAGCCACGCCTTATCGTGGCCGACGAGCCGGTGTCGGCGCTCGACGTCTCTATCCAGGCGCAAGTGATCAATCTGATGCGCGCGCTGCAGAAGCGCTTCAGCCTGGCCTACATCTTCATCAGCCACGATCTCGCGGTCGTTAAGCACATCGCCGATCGCATCGCCGTAATGTATCTCGGCAAGATCGTGGAGACGGCGACAACCGACCAGCTTTTCAGCAACCCGCGTCATCCCTATACCCGTGCCCTGCTGTCCGCCGTGCCGCTGCCGGACCCGACGGCAGTGCGCGAGCGTGCCCTGCTGGAAGGCGACATTCCCAGCGCCATGAACCCGCCGCCGGGCTGCCATTTCCATACGCGTTGCACCTTCGCACGCGACACCTGCCGGCGCGGGGAACCGCCCCTTGCCGCCGACGACGCCGGCCACGCTACGGCCTGCCCATACTGGCCGGAGTTCCCGCCACCGCCTGCGTTGGCCGCCGAGCCGCAACGAGACCCCGACCGTGTCCGTCTTGCCCGTCTTCAGGCGGCATTCGTCACTCACCAATCAAGGGAGGCTTCATGAAGACAACGATCAGGCGCATCGCGCTCTCACTGGCTCTGGCAGCCGTCACCGGCGGCGGCGCCCTCGCCCAAAGCCATCTGCGCGTCGGCCTTGCCGAAGATCCCGACGTTCTCGATCCCACGCTGGCGCGCACCTACGTCGGCCGCATCGTGTTCTCGTCGATCTGCGACAAGCTGTTCGACATCGACGAGAAGCTGAACGTCGTGCCGCAGCTGGCGCTCAGCCACCAGACGTCGGCCGACGGAAAAGCCGTAACGATCAAGCTCCGCCCGGGCGTGAAATTCCACGACGGCGAGACGTTCGATGCGCAGGCCGCGAAATACAGCCTCGAGCGCCACATGACCATGAAAGGCTCGTTCCGCAGGCCCGAGTTGGGCTCCGTCGAGGCGGTCGAGGTCGTTGACCCGACGACAATCAAGCTCGTTCTGAAGGCCCCTTTCTCCCCTCTACTCGCCCAGCTCACGGATCGCGCCGGCATGATGGTGTCACCGAAGGCGGCCGAGGCGGCGGGCGACAAGTTCGGCCTCAAGCCCGTATGCGCCGGCCCCTACAAGTTCGTCGAACGCGTCCAGCAGGACCGTATCGTCGTCGAGAAGTTCGCCGACTACTGGAACAAGGACAACGTCTTCATCGACAAGATCACCTACCTGCCCATCGTCGACGGCACGGTCCGTCTCGCCAACCTGCGGTCGGGCGGCCTCGACCTGATCGAGCGCGTGCTTGCCACGGACATCAAGACGGTGCGTGACAATCCGAAGCTCAAGCTGATCAGCGCGGTCGAGCTGGGCTATCAGGGCATCACCATGAACCTGGCCAATGGCGACAGGGCCAACACGCCGTTCGCCAAGGATGCCCGGGTGCGCCGCGCCTTCGAGCTGTCGATCGACCGGGAAGCGTTGAACCAGGTCGTATTCAACGGCGAGTTCGTGCCGGGCAACCAGTGGATCAACCCCACCAACTACTACTACCAGCAGGCCTTCCCGGTGCCGAAGCGCGACGTCGCCAAGGCCAAGGCGCTGCTCAAGGAGGCGGGCGTCAATGGGCCGATCGCGCTCGACTTCATGGTGCCCAACGGACCCGAGACCCGGGCCGTCGCGGAGGTCCTCCAGTCGATGGCGGCCGAGGCGGGCTTCGACCTCAAGATCCGCGTCACCGAGTTCGCCACGTCGCTCAAGCAGGCCGAGGACGGCAACTTTCAGCTCTATCTGATCGGCTGGAGTGGCCGCAGCGATCCCGACGGCAACTCTTACGTCTTCCAAATCTGCAACGCGCCGCAGAACAACGGCAAGTACTGTGACAAGGAGGTCGACGCGGCCCATGCCGAGGCCCGCGCCAAGAGTGATCCGGCGGAGCGCAAGAAAGCCTACGAGACGGTGGCGCGCAAGTTCCTGCCCGACGGCTCGATCATCTATCTCTATCACCGTCGTGTCCTCGTCGCCCTGTCCGATAAGGTGGAGGGCTACAAGCAGCTGCCGGACGGTCTGGTCCGCGTCGTCGGCGTCAAGCTGAAGTAGGACCTTGCTCGCCTTCCTCACCCAGCGGCTGCTGCAGGTCATCCCGACCCTGATTCTGGTGTCGATGCTGATCTTCGGCCTGCAGCAGCTCCTGCCAGGCGATCCGGCCCTGATCATGGCCGGCGAGGAACGCGACCCGGCGGTGCTTGCGGAAATTCGTCAACAATATCGGCTGAACGAGCCCATCCCGGTTCAGTACTTCTACTGGATCAAGGGAGTGCTGTCAGGAAACCTTGGGGAGTCGATGCGCCTCAAGGCGCCAGTCAGCGCACTGGTCGCCGAGAAGCTGCCCGTGACCCTGCAGCTTGCGGCCATGGCCATCGTCGTGGCTCTCGGCATCGGCATTCCGGCCGGTATCGTCTCTGCGGTGAAGAAGGACACGGCTTGGGATTATGGGGCCAACCTGCTCGCACTGTGGGGCATCAGCACACCCAACTTCTGGCTGGGCATCCTGATGATCTTTCTGTTTTCGGTGACGCTCGCCTGGCTACCGGCCTCGGGCTATGTGCGCCCAAGTGAGGACTGGCGCGCGAGCCTTGCCACCACAGTGATGCCGGCCTTCGTGCTGGGCAACGCCATCGCCGCCATCCTGATGCGCCACACCCGCAGCGCCATGCTGCAGGCGATGGGTGCCGACTACGTACGCACCGCCCGCGCCAAGGGCCTGCGCGAAGGCCGAGTCGTGCTGAAGCACGCGCTGCGCAATGCGATGACACCGGTGATCACCCTGGGAGCGCTGGAATTCGGCACGCTGCTATCCGGCGCGGTGCTGACGGAGCAGATATTCTCCATTCCCGGTTTCGGGAAGCTGATCGTCGATGCCGTGTTCAACCGCGACTACGCGGTCGTCCAGGGCGTCGTGCTGGTGACGGCCACGACCTACATCATGCTCAACCTGCTGGCCGACGTAGCCTATGTCCTGATCAATCCTAGGCTTCGCGGATGACAACCGTCCTGACCGACGCTACCGCGGACTCGCGAGAGGAGAATCCCTGGGCTCGCGCTTGGCGGCGCCTGCGCCGGCGCAAGGGCGCCATGGTCGGCCTCGTGATTGTCCTGCTGTTCATCCTGATGGCCCTTTTCGCGCCGCTGGTCGCCCCTTACGACCCCACGGCGACGAGCTGGAGCCTGGTGCGCAAGGCGCCGTCGTGGGCGCACTGGATGGGCACGGACGAAGTCGGCCGCGATGTGTTCAGCCGCGTCATCTGGGGAGCCCGGGCATCGCTCAGTGCCGGACTGGTTTCGGTCGGCATCGCCGTCGGCATCGGCGTGCCGCTGGGATTGCTGGCGGGCTACGCCGGAGGCTGGATGGACGCCATCCTGTCACGGGTCATCGACGCCATGCTCGCCGTACCCTTTCTGATCCTGGCAATCGCGCTCGCGGCCTTCCTCGGCCCGAGCCTGAGCAACGCCATGATCGCCATCGGCGTCACTGTCACGCCGATCTTCGTACGCCTCACGCGCGGACAGACGCTGGCCGCCAAGGTAGAGGACTATGTCGAGGCGGCGCGCGCCGTCGGCAATCCTCATTGGAGGATCGCGCTTCGCCACGTGCTGCCCAACATCGTACCGCCACTTCTGGTCCAGTCCTCCCTGGCGATTGCCGGCGCGATCATCGCCGAGGCCGCGCTTTCCTTCCTGGGGCTCGGTCAGCAGCCACCAGCTCCCTCCTGGGGAAGCATGCTGAATTCCGCCCAGCGCTTCATCGCGCAGGCACCCTGGATGGCGTTCTGGCCGGGCTTCGCCATCTTCTTCGCCGTGCTGTCGTTCAACCTGCTGGGCGATGGCCTGCGCGACGCGCTGGATCCGCGGCACAAGTAGTCAGGCTTGCGTCCACAACTCGGCTCATGTCAGTTCGGCAGAGTGGAACTTGCATGATCGAGAACAGAAACGCCGGTCGAGGCAGCAGCCCGCTCCTCGATCAGCAGCTGGATCACGGCGAGGAAGTGCACCAGTTCGCCGTCGTCCAACACCTCCGCATGCGCCATCATCTCGCGCGCGCGATGCCATATCCTGAACAGTGCAGCGGCTTTCTCCTTGTCCGACAGGGTCTGGCGTGTCCGTCGGCGCTGTGGACTGGGCTCGGCAATGATTTCGACCAACTCATTCCCCCTTGCACGCTGCCACACCCGCGCGCCGGTCAAGACCGACGCGCGGGTGGGCGCGGGGCGTCGCATCACCCCAAATGGACCACACCGGCCGCCCGATCTCCCCCGAGCACGGCCATGCGACCTGGTGATCCTACACGACGCCGGGCGAAGGTGTCCTCCACTCCGCCGGTTCCACATTTGCCAGGAATGGCGAAGGCCTACCTTCCGCCCCGAAGAACGCTCCAGGGACGGAAGGCGCGCGGGCCGCCTCAGGTCGAGCTCGTCCCGAACGGCTGTCCCGACGGATCGAGTTGAGTGTCTCGGCTCAAGGCAACGGCTTCAGGGGCTTCGACGTCGGGCAGCGGCTTGGTCGGATC
>QFCS01000348.1_pt1 | contig 25860 bp, 19 predicted proteins | sample 3576561 | NCBI WGS metagenome assembly QFCS01 | reverse complement strand
GCGCGGTGCACTGGACGAGTGCTGTAGGTCGGGCCAGCCGAGGTTTTTCTCCTCAGGGAGAAACAACCGGAGCCGGAGCAAGGCGGAAGCGGAACGGGACGGGGCTCAAAGTCGCCGGCGGGGCGCAACAGCTGCGCCACCTAATTCTATTCTGAGAGGCAAGGCCGTCGCGCCCCGCTTCCCGGAACTGCTCTCGAGCGAGAGCGCACTTCTGCAATGGCCAGACGGCGAACGGCCGGGCGTGGCAAGGTGGAGACATGGATGCCAGAAGCCCATCCCGCTTATCAGGCGGGTGGCCGCCGCGGTCGCCGGCGGCAGCCGCGGAAAATCGCTAGACTAGCGCTGGGAAAGCAGGTCGTGCAGCGCCAGCGCCACCACGTTGGTGGCGAGCACGAGGTCGTCGATCTTCAGCTTTTCGTCGGCGCGGTGGGCGTTGGCCTCCAGCATGGTGCGCGGGCCGGCGCCGTAGAGCACGGTCGGGATGCCGGCGTTGCAGTAGTGGCGGGCGTCCGTATAGAGCGGCACGCCATGCGTCGTCACCGCCTCGCCGGTCAGCGCCGAGGCATGTCTCGTCAGCGCCGCCGCCAGCCGCTCCTGGCCGGCGAGCGGCTTCAGCGGGTTGGCCAGCATCAGCTCGCGCACGCTGCATTCGATGCCGGGAATCTCGCGCGCCGCGCCCTCGATGAACGCCACCAGATCGCGCGCCACCGCGCCGCCATCCTCCTCCGGAATCATGCGGCGGTCGACCCGCATGACGATCTTGTCGGGCACGACGTTGGTGTTGATGCCGCCCGAGATCAGCCCGACCACCAGCGATGGCGTGGTGATGCCCTCGACCGCCGAGCGCTGCTCGGCAAAGCCGGCGCGCAGCGCGTAGAGCCGGCTGAGGATATGGGTGGCCGCCTCGAGCGCGTCGATGCCGGTCTCGGGCCGGGCGGCGTGCGCCGATTTTCCGCGTACCTCGACGTCGAGATGCAGGCAGCCATTGTGCGCGGTGACCACGCCGTAGGAGAGGCCGGCGCAGATCGCATAGTCGGGCTTGGTCAGCCCCCGTTCCAGCAGCAGCAGCGGACCGATGTCGCCGCCGACCTCCTCGTCGTATGTGAGGTGGATTTCCACCGTGCCGGACAGTTTTTCGCCGAGCGACATCAGCGCCAGCAGCGCGTAGGCATAGGTGACGAAGTCGGATTTCGAGGTGGCGACCCCGCGCCCGTACATCCAGCCGTCCTTGATGACGGCGCCATACGGGTCGACGCTCCAGCCTTCGCCGGGCGCCACCACGTCGCCATGGGCGTTGAGCGCGATCGTCGGCCCGGGACCGAAACGATGCCGCACGATCAGGTTGCTGGCACTGATCATGCCGACCTTGGCGACCAGTTCCCGCGGCACCTTGTGGCGCTCGACGGTGAAGCCCAGCGCCTCGTAGAGCGCGGCGGCGCGGTCGGCATGCGCCTGGCAGTCGCCGGGCGGGTTGTCGGACGGAACCTTCACCAGTTCGGCGAGCATGCGGACCTGATCGTCGCGCCGGGCGGCAACGAAGTCCATGATGCGCGCCCCGGCATCGCCGTCGGGGCGGGAGGTGGCGGCTTTCGAATCCATTACGGCTTTCCCTGGAAATTCTCGATGAAGCTGAGCAGGACGGCCGCGCCTGCGGCGACGTCCCCGGCCGTCACGGCCTCCTGCGGCGAATGGCTGACGCCGTCCTTGCAGCGGACGAAGATCATGCCGATGTCGGTGAGCCGGCTCATCGCCATGCCGTCATGGCCGGCGCCGCTCGGCAGGTGCAGGGCGTCGAGCCCCGCCGTCTCGATCGCCGCCGCGATCTGGCCGATGAAGGCCGGCGCGCACGGGCAGGATTTGAGGTCTAGGATGACCTCGATGGCGATGCCGACGCCGCGGCTGGCCGCGATCCCGCGGGCCGCCGCGTCGATCTCGGCGAAGGCCGCATGGCGCACCGCGTCGGCCTGCGAGCGAAGGTCGACGGTGAGCGAAACGGCGCCGGCGATTACGTTGATCAGCCCAGGCTCGGCCTTGAACACGCCGACGGTGCCGACCGTGTTGTCGTGCGCGGCCGCGATCCTTTCCACTGCGAGCGCGATCTCGCTTGCGGCCAGCACCGGGTCGTGGCGCATGCCCATCGGCACGGTGCCGGCATGGTTGGCCGCCCCCTCGACCCGGATCGTGGCGCGCGTCTGCCCGGAAATCGCGGTGACGACGCCGACCGGCAGGCCGGCGGCCTGCAGCACGGGACCTTGCTCGATATGCAGCTCGACATAGCCGATCACCTCGTCCGGCCGGCGCGCGGCGTGGCCGATGGCTGCCGGGTCGAGGCCGAAGGCGGTCATCGCCTCGCGCATGCTGCGGCCGTCGGCGTCGTGCGCCGAGAGCAGGTCGTCGCCATGGTCGCCGATGACCGCGCGGCTGCCGGCGAGCGTGGTGCGGAAGCGGGTGCCTTCCTCGTCGCCGAACGCCAGCACCTCGATGCCGAACGGCAGGCGCCGGCCGCGGCCGTTGAGCACGGCGACGCAGTCGAGCGCCGTCAGCACGCCGAGCGGGCCGTCGTAGCGGCCGCCGTCGACGACGCTGTCCATGTGCGAGCCGGTGAGCAGGTAGGGCCCGCCGCCGCCTTCGCCATGATAGCGGCCGACGACGTTGCCGACCTCGTCCATGCGCGCTTCCATGCCGGCCTCGCGCATCCATTCGATCAGCGTGCCGGCGGCGATGCGGTGCTCGGGCGACAGATAGAGCCGCGTCACGCCGTCGCCCGGCTCGCTGATCGCGCCGAGCGCGTCGCAGCGCCGCATGATGCGCCGGCCGGCGTCCGCCTCGTCGAGATAGGCGGAAGGCGCGTCCTGCCGCTTTGGCTCAGCGTTGGGGCGCATGGTGCTTGTGCCAGTGGCGGGCGATGGCGTCGCGGCGGCAGATCCAGACGGCGTCGTGCTTCTGCACATAATCGAGGAAGCGCAGGAACGAGGCCCAGCGCCCCGGCCGCCCGACGATGCGCAGGTGCAGGCCGGCCGACATCATGCGCGGCGTGCGGTCGCTCTCGCGGTAGAGCACGTCGAACGTGTCCTTGAGATAGGTGAAATACTGGTCGCCCGAGTTGAACCCCGCCGCCGCGACGAAACGCATGTCGTTGGCTTCCAGCGTATAGGGAATGCGCAGGTGCTGCTTGCCGTCGACCGTTTCCCAATAAGGCAGGTCGTCGGCATAGGTGTCGGAATCGTAGAGGAAGCCGCCTTCCTCGACCACCAGCCTGAGCGTGTTGGGGCTGCAGCGGCCGGTATACCAGCCGACCGGACGCTCGCCGGTCAGCCGGGCGATGGTGTCGATCGCCAGCTTCATATGGGCGCGTTCGGTCTCCTCGCCCATCCACTGGTGATCGATCCATTTCCAGCCGTGGCTGGCGATCTCGTGGCCGAGCGAGTGCATGACCTTGGCGGCCTCGGGGTAGTGCTCCAGCGCCAGGCCGTTGGCCAGCACGGTTGTGTGGATGCCGCGTTCCTTGAACTCGTTGAAGATGCGCCAGAAGGCGACGCGGGTGCCGTATTCGTAGAGCGACTCCATGTTCATATTGCGCACGCCGAACAGCTGCGGCGCGCCGATGATGTCGGAGATGAAGTTCTCGGAATGCGCGTCGCCGTGCAGCACGCTGTTTTCCGAGCCTTCCTCGAAGGCGACGATGATCTGCAGCGCCAGTTTCGCGCCGTTCGGCCAGTTCGCTTGCGGCGGCTTGTCGCCGTAGCCGATCATGTCGCGGGGATATGCCATGGTCCTGTCCTTTCCCAGTCCGCCCGCCGGTCGTCACCGGCGCGGGGTTATTTCCAGATGCTTCACCGAGCCGCTCAGAGGCTTGGGCAGAGGATAGGCGAGGTCGCCGACCTTGCTGGTGCCCAGCCGCAGCGCCACGATGCCCTCGATCAGCTTGGTCGCCGCGGTGACGCCTTCGACGACGGGAACGCCGATTTCCTGCTGGATGTGGTCGGCGAGATCGGCCATGCCGGCGCAGCCGAGCACGATGGCGCCCGCCTCGTCCTCGGCGACGGCGCGGCGGCACTCCTCGACGATGTCGCGGCAGGCCTCCATCCCGGTCTCCTCCAGTTCGAGCACTTCCAGGCCGCAGGCGCGCACCCGCCGGCACTGGTGCTCGAAGCCGTGGATCTGCAGCAGGTGCTCGCAGATGATCTTGGTGCGCGCCAGCGTGGTGACCACCGAGAACCGGGTGGCGATGATGCTGGCGACATGGAACGCCGCCTCGGCGATGCCGATCACCGGACCCCGGGCGATCTCGCGCGCCGCGAGATAGCCGGGATCGCCGAAGCAGGCGATGACGTAGCCGTCGATGCCTTCCGCCTCGCCGCGATGGATCGCCTCGAGGATGCCGATTGTGCTGACCGCCTCGTCGTAGTGGCTCTCGATCGATGCCGGACCGCTCAGCACCGACGCCGAGACGATCTCGGTGCCGGCGGCGGCGACGCTTTTGGCGGCGGCCAGGTTCTTGCGGGCGAAGGCTTCGGTGGTGGTCGGATTGATGATCTGGATGCGCATGCCTCAACCCCCGAGATAGGCGCGCCGCACGTCGTCGTTGGCCGCCAGTTCGGACGACGGCCCCGACAGCGCGATCCTGCCGGTTTCCAGCACATAGGCGCGGCTGGAGAGCTTCAGTGCCATGCGCGAGTTCTGCTCGACCAGGATGACGCTGACGCCGTGGTCGCGGTTGATGCTGGTGATGAAGCGGGCGATTTCGCGCACGATGATCGGCGCGATGCCGAGCGACGGCTCGTCGAGCAGCAGCAGGCGCGGTTTCGACATCAGCGCGCGGCCGATGGCGACCATCTGCTGCTCGCCGCCGGAGAGGCTGCCGGCCTGCTGCCTTATGCGCTCGCGCAGCCTCGGAAAACGGTCGAGGATGGCGTCGAGGTCGGCGGACACGCCGGCGCTGTCCTTGCGCCGGTAGGCGCCCATCAGCAGATTGTCGCGCACGCTCATGAACGGGAAGATGCGGCGTCCTTCCGGCACCATGGCGACGCCGCGCGCCACCACCTGGTCCGGCCCCTTGCCGTCGAGGCGCTCGCCGTCGAAGCGGATTTCGCCGCGCTCCGGCCGCGTCAGCCCGGTGATCGCCCGCAGGATCGAGGTCTTGCCGGCGCCGTTGGCGCCGATCAGCGAGACGATCTCGCCTTTGCCGGCGAGCATCGAGATGCCTTTGACGGCGCGCACCTTGCCGTAGGAGACCGACAGGTCGCTGATCGAAAACGCCGCGCTCATAACCCGATCTCCTCATCCTCGGAGCCGAGGTAGGCCTCGATGACCTTTTCGTTGCGCTGGATTTCGGCGGGCGTGCCTTCGGCGATCTTGCTGCCGAAATTGACCACGACGATGCGCTCGCTCACCGACATCACCGCGGCCATGTCGTGCTCGACCAGGATCGGGGTGATGCCCTCGTCGCGGATTTTGCGGATCAGCTCGACGCCGCGCTTGGTCTCGTCGGAATTCAGGCCGGCGAACGGCTCGTCGAGCAGGATGAGCTGCGGCTGGGCGGCGAGCGCCACGGCGATGCCGAGATTGCGCAGCAGTCCGTGCGGCAGGCCGGCGGCAAGCGTGCCGGCGTGGCTGGACATGCCGAGCAGGTCGAGCACGCGGTCGGCATGGGCGCCGGCCTCGCGATCGTCGCGCCGTGCTTGCGGCGAGCGGAAGATCATGCCGGCCAGCGACGCCTTGCAGTCCTTCTGGTACCCGAGCAGAACCGCCTCGCGCACCGTCATGTCCTGGAACGCGGTGTTTTCCTGGAACGTCCTGACGATGCCCTTGCGCGCCACCGCATGCGGGCCGATGCCGGTGATGTCCTGGCCGTTGAAGCGAACGGTGCCTGACGTCGGGGCCATGAACGAGGAGATCAGCTTGAAGCAGGTGCTCTTGCCGGCGCCGTTCGGGCCGATGATCGACAGGATCTCGCCGCGCTGCAGCGTGAAGGTCAGGTCCTTCACGGCGGTCAGGCCGCCGAAGACCTTGGTCAGTGCGGAGACCTCAAGCATCGGAAGCCTCCTTCGAGCGGGCCGGACGCGCCTTCAGCACGCTCAGGATGCCGTTGGGCATGAGCAGGATGCAGAGGATCATCAGGCCGGAGAAGATCACCGTCTGGTAGCGCTGGAGTTCGTGCAGGAGCTCGAAGCTCACCATCATCACCAGGGCGCCGACGAGCGGGCCGATGACGAATTCCAGGCCGCCGACGAAGCAGTAGACCATGAAGTAGACGCTATCGATGACCTGGAACGAGGTCGGGTAGACGTTCTGCTGCAGGGCGGCGAAGAACGCGCCGCCGACGCCGGCGTAGAACGAGCTGACCATGAAGGCGACGACGCGGTACTTGGCGATGTTGATGCCGAGGCTGACGGCAAGGTCCTCGTTCTGCCGCAGCGAGCGGAACACCGCGCCGACGCGGCTGGTGTCGAGCAGCCACATGAACCACAGGCCGAGCATCAGCAGCGTGCCGGCGAGGTAGAAGAAGGGCAGGCGGGCGCCTTTCTCGAAGGCGGGGATGAGGGTCAGGCCGAACAACGACAGCTCGCCAGGCAACGGCAGGTCGACGATGCCTTGCGCGCCGCGGGTAAGGGCCGGGAAGCTCAGCGCGGTCAGCCGGCAGGCTTCGGTGATGCACAGCGTGATCATGGCGAAGTAGACGCCCTTGAGGCGCAGTACCGGCCAGCCGATCAGGCCGCCGATTACGGCGGCGATCAGCCCGGACAGCGGCAGGCAGATCCAGAACGACACGCCGAAGCGCGACACAAGGATGGCGGTGACGTATGCGCCGATCAGGGCGAAGCCGGCCTGCGCGAGGTTGATGCGGCCGATGGCGAAGGTGAGCCAGACGCCGAAGCTGATGAAGCTTACCACCGCCATGGTGGTGGTGACGTTGAGAATGTAGCCGTTGCCGCCAAACAGCAGCGGCACGCCGACGAAGTAGGCGATTGCCACCAGCAGGCCGAGGCCGAGCGGCTTCAGCGGCGAGGCGGCGGACCGGGGCACGGCGAAGCCGGTCATGGGGATGGTATCCTGCGTGTTCATTGTCGGCTCAACCCCAGGGTTTGCCCATGATCCCGTGCGGCCGCACGATGAGGAAGCCGATCACGATCAGGAAGATGATCAGGAAGGTCATCGAGCCGGGCAACAGCGCGTAGCCGACCGATTCAAGCACCCCGAGCACGAAGCCGCCGAGAATAGCGCCGGAGAGCACGCCGGCGCCGCCGATCATGATCATCAGGAACGCCTTGATCGACACGGCCGTGCCGGCGCCGGTGTGGACGGCGAAGATCGCCACCAGCAGCCCGCCGGCGAGCCCGGCGAGGCCGGTGCCGAGGCCGAAACCCATGGCCGACAGCCATTTCAGATTGACGCCCTGCAGGGCGGTGGCCTCGCGATCCTGCGCCATGGCGCGCAGCGCCCGGCCGGTTTTGGTGTAGCCGATGAACAGCATCAGCGCGACGATCAGCAGCGCGGCGACGACGATGACGACGACGCGCCCGGTCGGCAGCCTTGCGCCGAACAGCTCGACGATGCCGGTGGCGATCGGCGGAACGCCGCGCTGCTTCTCGCCGAACACGATCAGCGCCAGGCTTTCGAGGAAGACGGCGGTGCCCATGGCGAGCAGCATCGTCACCTCCTCGCGCTTGACCCGCAGCATCACCGGCCGGAACAGGAAGAGCTCCATGGCGATGCCGAGCGCGCCGACGATGACGAAGGACATCAGCAGTCCGAACCAGAACGGCAGGCCGAACACGACGTTGAAGTAATAAACGACGAAGCCGCCGATCATGTAGAGCTGGCCATGAGCGAAGTTCACCACCTTCATGATGCTGAAGATGATGGTGATGCCGAGAGCGATCAGCGCGTAGGTGGTTCCGACGACGAGCGCGTTGAGCAGAACCTGGGTCATGAAAAGAATTCTCCTAACCGGATGACGGTGGCCGCGGGACCGGGCCACAATTCACCAACGGCGCAGCCGATGCGACGCAAAAATGGGGCGGTCCACGATCGAACCGCCCCAAGGTGGTCAGTCGGGGAGTTTTCCGACGAACAGCGGTTCGTAGGCGCCGTCCTTGACGGCCTGCACGACGATCGGCACGGAGACCTGGCGGGCCTGCCCGTAATCCTGGCGGCCGACATATTTCAACTCGCCGCCTTCCTTCAGGAACGGGTTCTTGCCGACGAAACTGTCGAGCGCCGTCTTGAACGCCTCGGTGTCATCGAGCGCCTTCGGTGTGCCCTGCAGTGTCTGCACGATGATCTCCGGCCCGTAGACATAGAGGCCGGCGACGTCGTTCCATTCGCCCCAGTCCTTGGTGTAGCGCTCGATGAACTTCACCATGAAGTCGCTGCGGATCGACTCGGTGCTGGCGCCGCCGGCGACGATGAAGCCGTTCGCCGCCTCGCCGGCAACCTCGAAGATGGCCTTCGGGTCCTGGCCGGTCTCCGTGCTCATCGTGCCGGTGAAACCGAGCTCGCGCGCTGCCTTGATCAGCGGGCCGACGTCGGAGGGATTGACGCCGGAGAGCACGATGTGGTCCGGCGACGTGCCGATCACCTTGGTCAGCACGGGGAAGAAGTCGGTCGTGCCCGATTCGTAGGTCTCCTGGTCGGAAACGACGTCGAGGCCGAGCGTCTTGGCCGCCGCCGCGCCCTCGTTGCGCTGGTTGAGCGGGTCGGCGTTGTTCTCGCAGAGGAAGGCGATCTTCTTGATGCCCTTGTTGTCCATCAGCCATTTGTAGATGACCGGACCAACCTGGTAGGAGGCGACCATGCCGAGGATCGACTGCGAAGCCGGGGCCTTGTAGAGCGACTTCGAGAAGGCGTACGGCATATTGATGGTGCCGTTGGCCTCCATCACAGCCTTGGCGCTTTCGGCGGTGGAGTCGGTGTTCGGACCCTGGATGTACTTGATGCCGTCCGACACCAGTTTTTCCGCGCCGGTCTGCGCGCCCTTCGGGTCGCCCTTGTCGTCGACGCAGACGACCTCGATGTCGTAGGTCTTGTCGCCGATGGCGACGCCGCCATCGTCGTTCCACATCGCGGCGCGTGTCTTGAACGTCTGGCACATGACGCCGCCCCAGCCCGCGAACGGGCCGCTCATCACGCCGAGCGCGCCGATCTTCAACGTCTCGTTGGCTTGCGCCGGAGACATCAAGGCAAAAGCGCCGGCAGTTGTCGCGAGTGCCATGTACACAAGGCGCGTTACTTTAGTCCGAGAAGATTTCATCTAGACCTCCATTTGTGATCGATGCTTGCTTGCTATTGAAACCATGTCAATTGGTTCAATAGAAACTAACCCTCGCATGAGTTCCCTTGCTTTTCTTATTTTTTGAGCGTATGTCTGCGGGAGGTGGAGTGTCAATGAATTCATTGACATGGTGTCAAAACGCGGGGGTCCATGAATTGGAAGCCTGAGCTACGCAAGGGAACGGGTCCCATCTACGTGGCGATCTGCGAGGCGCTGGCGCGCGACATCGCCGAGGGCCGGCTCCGGCCGAGCGACAAGCTGCCGCCGCACCGCGATCTAGCCTACCAGCTCGGCGTGACCGTCGGCACCGTCGCCCGCGCCTATACCGAAGCAGCGAACCGCGGGCTTGTCGTCGGCGAAATCGGACGCGGCACCTTCATCAACGATTTCGGCAATCACCGCGAGGACGTCACGCGGCTGGTCGTTCCGGAAAAGCCGCAATCCGAGATCATCGACCTCGGCCTCAACCTTTCGGCGATCGGCGAAGCCGAGGAGATGCTGCGCTCGACTTTGCGCGACTTTTCCCGCTCCGGCTCGCTGGATACGCTGCTGACTTACCAGCCTAGCTCCGGCATGGCCTCGCATCGCGCCATCGCGGCGCAGTGGCTGCAGCGCATCGGCGTCGGCGTGCATCCGGACAATGTCGTCATCTGCAACGGCGGCCAGCACGGGCTGCTGCTCAGCATGATGGCTTTGGCCGGCCACGGCGACTCGATTGCCATCGAGCCGCTCACCTATCCCGGGGCACGAGCGGTCGCGCACCAGCTCGGCATCGGCCTGAGCGCTGTCCCCATGGACCAGGACGGTATCGACCCGGTCGCGCTGGCGGAACTGTGCGAGACCAAGCGGCCGAAGGCGCTCTATTGCATGCCGGTGCTGCAGAACCCGACCACCACGACCATGCCGGCGGCGAGGATGCGGCAGATCGCCGAAGTGGTCGAACGCTACAAGCTGTGGATCATCGAGGACGATGTCTACGGTTTTCTGGCGGAGGATCGCCCGCCGCCGTTCGCGGCGATCCTGCCGGAGCGGACGATCTACCTGACCAGCGCGTCGAAGAGCATGGCGCCGGGGCTGCGCATCGGTTTCCTCGCCGTGCCGCCAAGCCTCAGCCGGTCTTTCCAGGAAGTCGTCACCATGAACAACTGGATGTCGCCGCCGCTGATGGCCGCCGTGGTGACGAGCTGGATCGCCAACGACTATGCCGACCGGCTGATTGCCTGGCACCGCCAGCAGGCGCGCGAGCGGCAGAAGCTGGCGCACGAGATGCTCGGCAATTTCGCGCAGCAGGCATCGTCGTCCTGCTACCATCTGTGGCTGCCGCTGCCGGAGCCATGGCGGATGGATTCGTTTTCTGCGTCGGCATTGCGCGAAGGCGTAAGGGTCATCACCGCCGACGCCTTCGCAGTGAAGCGCGACCACGCCCCGCACGCCGTCAGGCTATGCCTCGGCGCGGCGCATTCGCTTCCGGAAATCGCGGTCGGGCTGGACAGGCTGCTCGGGCTGCTGCGCTCGCAGCCGCGCCCGCACATGGATCTGCAGTCGATCGGTTATACGTAGGGGCGCTTCGGGCGACAGAGATCGAGCTGCCCGTCCATTGGCCGCATCACTTGTGCTCGGCCCGGTATGTGCCGTCCCAATCAGCGGGCGGAGGGTTACGCAGCAGTTCGACGCAGCGGCCGGCGAACATCTCGTAGAGCTTGTGCAATTCCGGCGGAGCGGCGTCCTTCAACCCCGTCAGCTCGGCTTGAGCCGTCGCGAAATCACGCGCCCGGTAAAGGGCAAGAAAACGGTCATGCATCTGCTTGAGCGCGGTGAAGTCCTCGCTTCTCGCCATGGCCGCGTCGCCCAGCACGGTATAGACCGAAGTCGGCTGGCCGCGGCCATAGAGCTGAACGCGGTCGATCTCCAGCAATGCGTGGGCGCCTGCGCCTTCGGCCGTCGTTTCCGAGACGAGGTTGGTAAGACCGTACTGCTTGGTCATGCCTTCGGTGCGTGACGCCACGTTGACCGGATCGCCGATCGCCGAATAGTCGAAGCGCTGTTTCGAGCCGAGGTTGCCGACGCAGCACATGCCGGTGTTCAGCCCGATGCCGATCGCCACCGGCACCGGCTGGGTCTTGTTGAAGGCCTCCAGCGCCGTCTGCATGCGCAGCACGCTCTCGCAGGCGCGGCGGCGGTGGTCGGGCGTGGCGATTGGCGCGTTCCAGAATGCCATGATGGCGTCGCCCATGTACTTGTCGATGGTGGCGCCGCTCTCCATCAGCACGTCGGTCATCGGCGTCAGGAAGTCGTTGAGGAAGCCGGTGAGCTCGATCGGGCCGAGCCGCTCGGAAATGCCGGTGAAGCCGCGAATGTCGCAAAACAACAGGGTGATCTCGCGGTCCTCGCCGCCCAGCACCAGCGCGCGCGGGTTGTCCATCAGCTGCTGCACCATCGACGGCGCCAGATAATGGCTGAAAGCGTTGCGAATGAAGCGCTTCTCGCGTTCGCTGAGCAGCAGCCGCACGCCCGAGCCGACGCCGTAGGCGAGCAGGCTGCATTGGACGGGCAGCACCGGCGAAAGCAGCAGATTGTAGGTGGTGAACGCCATCCAGCCGCCGCTGATGGCGACGCCGATGGCGCTGGCGGCAACCAGCCCGTTGAACAGCGAGGGCAGCCACGGCAGGAACGCCAGCACGAGAATGGCGAGCAGCACCGCGAAGGCGACCTCCGCGCCCGGCGCCCAGTCGGGTCGGCTGAGGAAGGTGCCGGAGACGATCTGGTCGAGGATCTCGGCGTGGACGAGCACACCGGGTACGCCGGCCCGCAGAGGCGTCGAGACGATGTCGCGCAGGCCGATCGCCGAGGTACCGACGAGCACGATGCGGCCGGCGATTTGCTCGGCCAATGCCGGGTCCTCGGAGGCCGAAAGCACCTTGGCCGCCGGCACGACCAGCGCCTGAGGCACGTCCGTGTAGTAGATCCAGAGCGAACCGTCGGCGTCGGTCGGAACCTCGAAATTGCCGTTCTTGACCGCGATCATGCCGGGGTTGCCGGTGTCGGCCTCGCCATGCGCGCCGGTGCTGCGCACCAGGAAGGTCGAGGCGCCCTGGGCGATGCGCAACAGTTCCATCGACAAGGCCGGATACAGCGCCTGATCGTAGCGCGACACCAGCGGGATCTGGCGCACGATGCCGTCGCGCCCCGGCGGAAAGCTGATGATGCCGATGCCCGTGGCCGCCTCGTCGAGGATGGCGAGATTGCGCACGCTGCCTTCGTAGCCGGGCAGGTAAGAGGCCGGGTCGGTGCCGCCGTAGGAGAAGCCGGCCTTGGGTCGAGGTGGTGGTGTTTTGGTCGTCTCGGCGAGCGCCAGTCCGGAAATCACCGGCGCCCGCGCGAAACTGGCGGCGAACAGCCGGTCGTGATCGAGGTCGCTGGCGTCGGACGGACCGGCGACCGTGAAGCCCAGCCCGCGCAACTGCTCCAGCGACAGGGCAGGGGAGGTGCGGTCGGGTTCCGAAAACAGGACGTCGAAACCGATGGCGACGGCACCCATCGCCGTCAGCCGGTCGACGATGGAGGCGAGCGTGGTGCGCGGCCAAGGCCATTGGCCGAGCGCGGTGATACTGGCGTCGTCGATATCAACCACGACCGCGGGGCTCTCGGTGGCCGCGCGCGGCTTGAAGTTCTGGTAGGTGTCGAAGACGAGCGCGTTGAAGCGGTCGAGCGGGCTATAGGGCGAGGCCGCCGCCACCAGCACGAGAACGGTGGCGGCGATGCCCGCCGCCCATATGGCGAGGAAACGCCGCCGGCGCAGGAACTGCACGACACCGTGCAGCATGCCCCGCTCCCCTAGGCCAGCGGAGGCCTGCGCCGCGTCACGGAACCACGGCGCCGGCGATGGTGCCGACCGCCGAAACGCCGCTGCCCGACAGGCCGAACTCGCCGATCACGCCGGGCGGAACGTCACCGGGACCGTTGAGGCCGTTGTTGACGAAGGCGCCGCTGACCCGGCCGGTCACACCGCCGGGGCCACCAAGCCCACCGGCGAAGAGCGCCTGCGTCGGGTTCGCTACCTCTGAGATCAGGCCGCTGGCCGACATGCCGTCGAAATTGCTAATCTGCATGTTGCCCGTGCGGGTGGCGAAGTCGTAGTTCATGTTCATGTCGCCGGCAGCGATGTATTTGGCGACCCCGCCAGCGGTCTCGCGCGCCACGGTCCCGAGCGCGGTGCCGGCATAACTCGCCGAAATGTTGTTCGGCAGGTTGGCGGGATTGGTGATGTCGCCGGCCACCCAAGTACCCATGTGCACGAAATCACTGCGCCCGTCGGGTATTTCGGCCCCGTTTGCATCGATACGGACACGCGTGCCCCACCAGCCCCAGTCGAGGAACCTGCAGCTGGTGCAGTGCTGGAAGCCCGCGATAGGGTTGGCCCGGCCAGACACCAGATAGGAGCCCGGGTTGTCGCCCGTCCGATTGGCAATGTCCTGGCCACCGTCGGTCCGCAGTCGTGTCGCCTGGTTGTCGCCATTGCGGTGCGCGGCGAAGCGGTCGTCGTCGACGAAAGCGTTGGCGCCACCTTGACCACCCGGAAGGAAACCAAACGACAGCAGGTAGTTGTCGACCACCGAATTCTGGTCGTTGACGTCCCTGACCGTCGCGCGCGCGGTAACCGAATTGAAGCGGGGGTCGAGCGACATCGTGAAGTTGGCCGCGCCGCCGGAGCCGAGCACGTAGGGGTTGTCGATGCCCTCGACGTTCGATTCGCCCATGCCGGTCATGAAACCTGCTACATTGCGCTGCGTGCGCGAAAGCCCGGCGCCCGGCGTCTTGGAGACGAGATCGGCGACATGCTGAGTGCCGAACACGCCATCGCCGAGATAACCGTCGCTCGCGGTTCCCGAATAGCCCGGGCCGAGCAGCGAATCGGAGAATGCATCCGCCGGGTTGGTCGGGTTGCCGACGACGAAATTGTTGACGTCCGGCCCAAAGAAATGATCGTTCTCGCCATTCCCCATGGTTCCCAGGCCACCGCGTATGTTCGCCGGACCGGCGGTCGCGGCATAACGGAAGCTGCCACGACGGCCGCCTTCGAAGCCGTCGGTGGCATCCCCGTCGTCGACGATGGACGGCAAGGTCGCGAACACCGCGCTCTTCTGGTTGACGCCGGTGCCGCTGATGTCGACCCAGGACTGGTAGACCTTGGTGTCGTAGATGGGCTCTCCCGGCGTGTGCAGCGAGCGCGTGTCGGATTCGACGATGATCAGGTTGGTCGAATTGGAGTTCAGCGGCGTCCCATAGAGGTCATTGGCGAAGAACGGTACCGGCGACGGGCGCACCGGATCCTGTGTCAGGCTGTATTCGCGGATGTTTGTTCCGGTGAACAGCGTCTCCAGCTGCGGCGCGGTCGCGCCGGTGCCGACGAGCGTGTAGAAGGGCTGGGTCCGGTCGCCGTCGAAGCCAAGCAGATAGGCGGTGAAGTCGCCGCGTCCGGCATAGGCGGTGCCTGACGCCGGCCGGTTTTCGCCGAAGGCATCGGTGACGCTGACCGCCGCAAGGCCGGTTTCGCCCAAAGCGGAAAGGTCGGGCAGGTCCACGCCGCGCAGGCCGTTGACGAGCCGGCCGGAATAGCGGGACAGGAAAGCCGTGCGATCGGCATCGGGCATGGAGCCGACGAGCCCGCGCTCCCCGGCGCGCGGATAAGGATCGCCGTCATCGAAGGCCGAATCGAAGGCTTCTGGCTGGAACAGGATACGTGCCAGTTGTCCGGTCACCGGCGCCGCGCCGACCCGCCCGCCGACGAGCGTACCGACGGCGCGCACGTCGACTGTCGAGAACTCGAAATCGCCGATGACGCCAGCCGCGACGTCGAGACCGTTATCCACGAAAGCTCCGACGACGGTGCCGACGGCGGCGCCGCCGGAGATGGCCGAGAAGATCAGGGACTGGCCCGGGATCTGCGCATCGGTCACGCTGCCCGACAGGTTGAAACCGTCGAAGTCGGTGATCGTCATGTCGCCGCGACGGGCGTTGAAGTCGTAGGTCATGCCAAAGCCGCCGCTGGCGACGTAGTTGGCAACGCCGGTGCCGGTCTGGCGCGAGACGCTGCCGAGCGCCGTGCCGCTGTAGCTGGCGACGATGGTGGTGGGCAGATCGGCAGGATTGCTGATGTCGCCGGCCACCCAGGTGCCGAGATGCACGAACTCGCTGCGGGTCTCGGGCAGTTCGGCAGTGCCGTTGCCACTGAACGTGGCGCGCGTGCCCCACCAGCCCCAGTCGACGAAGGAGCAGGTCGGGCAGTGCTGATAGCCGGCAATCGGCGCGGCGCGGCCGGACACGATGTAGCTGCCGGGACGCAAGCCATCGTAATGAGCAACGTCCTGGCCGCCGTCAGTGCGGAGCCGTGTGTTCTCCGGATCGGTATTGTGCACGGCGCCGTAACGATTGTCGTCGACGAAAGTGTTGCCGCCGGGCGCGGTATCGGAAGCGCCGAAGGTCAGCAGCAACTCGTCGACGACGTCGTCATGATTCTTCGGGTCGGTGAGAACGCCCTGCGCGTAAACCGAGTTTTCGTTGGCGTTGAGCGCGAGCACGAAGTTGGGGACGTCGGTGCTGAGCAGGCTGTAGGTTTCGCCGGGAGCGTTGACGCTGGATTCGGCCATGCCGGTCATGAAGCCCACCGCGACACGGGTGGTGCGGCCGACCGCTGCCTGTGGTGTCTCGGACACAAGGTTGGAGACGTGGTGGGTCGAGAACGTACCGTCGCCCGTGTAGCCGTCGGCGGGATTGCCGGTGAAGGCGCCGCGGCTGGACACGTCGAAATATGCGTCGGCGGGGTCGACCGAAGCGCCGAGCACGAAATGGTTGGCGTTCGGTCCGAACAGATGCGAACCGTCGGGGCCGCCGATCGAGGCGATGTCGCCGCGCATGTTGTAGATGCCGTCAAGGGCGCCAGGGCGGAAGCTGCCGCGCCGCGAGCCGTCGAAGGCGATGTGGCCATCGTCCGTGGGGACATCGGAAGACGCGTACACCATGGTCGCGCTCTTCTGTCCGGCGCCGCTGCCGGAAATGTCGATCCAGGTGAGGAAGGTCTCGATTTCGCCCGAAGATGAATTATTCGGCTCGACCACCAGGAAGTTGGTGCCGTTCGCGTTGTTGACCGCGCCATAGATGTCGGTGGCGAAGAACGGCACCGGCGACGGCCGGATCGGATCCTGGGTGAGCGTGTATTCGCGGATGTCGGTGCCGCTCTCGGCGGCGCGCAGCCGTGCCTCGTCGGTGCCGGTGCCGACGATCACGTAGACCGGCTTGGTCGGATCGCCGTTCTGGCCGAGGAAATAAGCGGCAAAATCGCCAAGGCCGGCATAGGCCGGTCCCGACAGGGGGCCGTTGGGACCGAAGGCGTTTGACACGTTGACACGGACGAGCCCCTGGTCGCCCACGGTGCCGGTGAGGTCAGGCAGGTTCAGTCCGGTCGAGGCCGATATCAACCGCCCCTGGCCGGCGGTGAAGCCCGCCGTCCTGTCGCTTTGCGGCGAAGAGCCGACAAGCCCGCGGCCGCCGGCCGCCGGATAGCTCTCGCCGAACGTTACATAGGTCCCGGGCGCGGTGAGCACGCGGCCGCGGCGGTTCGGGGAAGGGGTCGGGACCGGCACGGCCGGCGTGGCGCCGCCCTCGACGATCGCGTCGGTCAGCTGCTCGCTGGCTACCTGATCGATCTGCGCAACATTGTCCTCGACCGTATCGATCTTGCTCGACTGGATCGGCGACGGACGGTTCTCGGGTACCTGCACGCTCGCCGGCAGGTTGGAGACGACCGCAGTCACCGGACTGCTCGCCACTCCGCCGTCGGTCGGGCGCTCGGTGGCGCCGCCGCCAGCAGAGCCGCTGCCGGTATTGCCCGCCAGCGCCGTTTGGAAGGTCGCCGCGTCCGACTTCGTGCGCGGCCGCACGTCGGTGTCGACGCCTGCGCCGCCCGCGCTGGCATTCACGGTCAGCGTAAAGCCTGGCTTGAAGATGCGCTCCCGCGCACCGCCGCGGCCCGAGAAGGTGACCTCGTTGCCGAAAATCATCGAAAACAGTGCCGAGCTGCTGGACTGCACGTTGCCTTCGACCATGGCGCCGCGAATGCCGATTGTGCCGACCGGCGTCTTGATGGTGGCGCCGCCGGGTTTGCGGCTGGTCTGGCCGCCGATGAAGCGGAAAGCACCCTTGGTGACGCTCGCGACGACGCGCGCCTCGCCGGATTCAGGATTGTAGACGAACTCGTCGATGGTGATCTGGCTGTTCGGCCCGACGGTGAACGTGGTGCCGTCGAGCAGCAGGATTTGTACCAGACCCTTGCCGTCGGTATTGATCTGCTCGTTGAAGACCAGGTTCTCGCCGATCGAAATAACGCGTTGCGCCGCACCCGGCGCCCTGCTGCGGGCGTCGGTGTTGACGGCCGCCGCTACGCCGACCTTCGCCATGACCGGTACCGTCTGGGCGATCAGGGCAAAGGCAACGCCGGCCGCCAGGCTGGCGCGGAGGTGACGGAGAGATCGCTCGATCGTGGCCATCGTCAGAAGCTCTTCACAAGGCTAAGCGTCACGGAGAAATTGTCGAAGTCACGCGTATCGTAATTGGAGCTCGAGTCGCGATACTCGGTCTCGGCCAGCAGCGCCCAGTTCTGCTTCAGCGGGATTGTGAGGTCGGCGCCGACGAAGAGTTCCCAGTCGTGTTCGGCTTCGTCCGGGTCGACCATCGGGTCAGGGTCGTCATATTTGCGATAGACGAAACCGGCGCCCGGCGAGAATATCCAGGACGCTCCGTCGCCGAACGGCGAAGCAAACGCGAAGCTTGGGCCTGCCGAAAAGCCAGTCTCGGTGTAGGCCAGGTAGCCGCGGTCCGCGTCGGAGTGCTGGACGTAAGCGTTGGCGGTCAGGATCATGGTCGGGCTGACCACGTAGCTGGCGGTCGTGAAGGCGCGGACCTCGCTTCCGTCGCGATAGTCCGCGGTCGGCGCGACGCTGCTGTCGTGATAATCTCGGTAGCGATACTCGAGCGCCGTGATCCAGGAAAAGCCGGGGGACGGCTGCAGGACGAGGCGCGTACCGGCGCCGCCGCCAGCCGAATAGAAATGGCCGTCGAGGTAGACGACCGAACCGATGCCGTAGACTCCGAGCGCGGCGTTGTCCCAGCCGAAGCGGGCCAGATCGAAAGCCGGGCCGATCGTGACCTCGGCCAGCGCAAGGTCGAGTTCCTCGCGCTCGAACTGCTTCGAGCCATAGGTGACGAGGTCGGCTTCGATGGTGTCGCCCTGCGAGGCCAGCTTGTGCGACATGTGGAAGACGCCAGCGGCGTAAACATTGCCGTCGGCCGCGCCCTGCGCGGCCGGGTCGAGGTTGAACGGTATGCCGTTCAGCAGGACGATATTGCCGGTGGGCGCACGATTGGCGTTGGACTGGTAGCGGATGCCGGTGCGGATCTGTCCGGTAAATCGCGTGGTCTCGCCCGCCTTGTCGATGCCGGAGAGATACTGGTCGACCTTGGTGCGCACTTCGTCCGGAACATCGGGCCCAGACACTGCCGATTCGAAATAGCTGCGAGCGGTCTCGAAGGCGGCGAGACGATAATAGAGCACGCCAAGTTCGAGCTGGAGCCGCGGCAGGCCGGGTGCGAAGATGAGCATGCGCTCAAGCGTGCTTACCGCCGCCTCGAGGTCGCCAACCTGAACGGACAGTGCCGCGTACTCGAACGCCGCGTCGAGATCGTCGGGCTTGTCCAGCATCCTTTGAAAGAGCGCCGTGCGTTTGCTTTGCAGCGAGGCTACGTCAACATTGGGTTGCGGCTCGACCACCGATTTGACCTGAGCCGTGTCGGACTGCGCCGCGGCAACGCCGGTCAGCAGCGCCAAGGCAACACCCGAAACGATAAGACGCCGGAACGACCGCACCCATGAACCCCCTGCCAAGCCTGCCACGCAAGCTTTTTCCCCAGGAAAAGCTCTTCCCAATGAAAAGCGGAGTCAATGTTGCTGGAATGAATTCAGGCAATTGTTGTTATTATGATACACGGAGACATCGTCGTGCCGGCGGCGCAGTCACGGCGTGGCTGGCGATGTAACTCCTCTGCAATCGGCTGGAACAACCGTAAATGTGCTTGGGCGCGGTGCGGATCATATTGACAGTTCAGGCCGCAGGATTCACGAGACCGGATTTACGAATCGACGATTCTCGGTAGTGCTGCAATTGCGGCGTTCGGCTCGGGTTGCGTGAACGCTGTTCCGGATCTCAACCGAGTTGGCGAGCGCATGAACCAGAACGAGCGGGGGACCGTGGCGCGCCGTCGGGGACGCGCGTCATCGCGCCGGCCGCCAGCTGGATCGTCACCTCTCGCATGATGAGAGGAGCCTACATCGCATGTGTCAGGAAAATCGTGTCGTCTGCGTGCTAATGGTTCGCGATCCGCGCACCGTTCAGGACTTCGACCAGTGCGTTCTCCGGGATACCCCAGACCGAGCTGCGGCAACTGAGCCCGACGAAAGTGGAAAGGTGGTACGAGCGACCGTTGTGAACCGCGCACGCCGCGAAACGCGGTGGCACGTAATTGCGGCAGCCGAGGAAGGTTTTCGATAGCGTGAAGTCGATTCCGCCCGGGTTCCCCGGGATCACGGTTCCAATCCCGGTTTCGGCTCCGCCGAATAGCTCGGCCTCATCGACAAGAGTGGGGCAAGGCTGCGCAGGCGCGTGCGATGACAGGACCGCGATGAGGCCCGGCTCAGCGCAGGTCGGTATCCGACATTCGAGCAAGACGGTTTGGTCGGGACGACCCACGAGACGTTCCATGCGTCGGAAGGGATATCGAAGCTGACATCGCCGATGCGAACCCGTTCGACACGAGCCGCCGGCGCCTTCGCCCGACTGACGAGGTAATGCAGCGCGCCGCCGATCCATGACTGCTTGCCGACCGTATGCGGCCGCATGACGAAGCGGTATTCGCTGCCTTGCCAGGCCACGCAGGCGTGCACGAAAGCGGGTGAGCCGAGATCGGGGCCGTCGTGGCGCTCGGCGAGTACCAGGGCAAATCGGCCGGCGCGAACGACATTTGCGTAGGCTCGGCCTTGAACGGGGAAGAGCCGTTCGGCCTCGGCCACCATCGTTTCCTCGGTGCAGCCGGCTTCGCCGTCGCGACGGCTGATATCGAGCACCGCGCCCTGGCAGTCTTCCTGCACGCAGGTCGCGACCAGTCCGCCGGTTTTGCGCACGATTTCCCAGGTGGCCAGCTCGTGGATAAAGGTCAGCTCGCCGATCGTGATCCTTGCCGGAGGTGGATCGGCGAGCGCTTCTTCAATAGCGGCGGAACCAATCACGATGCCGACGAACAAGGTCGCAGAGCCCGTGAACGAACGTAACCTGGCCAGCCCACCCATCCGTGCACGCTCCGACGCCCGAAGCGAAAGTCAGGCGCGATTGCGGCGCGGGCACGATGCGGGTGCGGCAGCTTCCGGCCGGAGCCGCGGAAAGATTCCGACAGCCGCAGCTTGTCAGACGAGCCCGAGGCGCTGCTTTCGCCGCGCCGACCAGGCGCTGATGAGCTGGTCGGCGGCCAGTCCCATGAACGCCACGCAGAGGCCGAGCACCAGGCCTTTACCGGCGTCGTTGAAGGTCAGAGCGCGGAAAATCTCCTGGCCGAGGTCCTTGGTGCCGATGAACGCCGCGATGATCACCATGAACAGGGCGAACATAATGGTCTGGTTGATGCCGAGCATGATCTCGGGCAGCGCCAGCGGCATGCGGATGTTCCACAGGAGCTGGCGTCGGGTGCATCCGGAGGTGATGCCGGCCTCGACGATCTCGCCCGGCACGTTGCGCAGGCCGAAGGTGGTGTAGCGCACGATCGGGATCATCGCGTAGACGACGATCGCGGTGATCGCCGCCACGTCGCCGACCTTGAACAGCATGATCACCGGGATCAGGTAGATGAACGACGGGAAGGTCTGGAACGTGTCGCACCACAGCTTGGCGAACGCGGCGCGCCGTTCGGTCCGTGAGGCCCAGATGCCGACGGGCAGGCCGATCAGGATGCAGATCAGCACGGCAACCGTCACCATGTAGGCGGTGATCAGCGACCGCTCCCAATACCCGGCGAAGGCGATGAACAGCACGAAGCCGGAGACGATCAAAGCCAGACGCAGCCCGCCGAGCGACCAGCCCGCGGCGGCGACCAGCACCAGCACGGCGGTCCACGGAATCTGCTGGAACAGGTCGCGGATCGGGATGAGCACGTAGAGCAGCATGCCGTTGCGGATGTATTGCAGCGGGTCGAACAGCGTCAGCGTCACCCAGTCGACGAGCGCGTCCCAGAACGGGGCGGTGCTGAGCGACAGCTCGGCCGGCCAGCTACGCGCGTAAGGCGTGATTTCCGAAAGCACCAGCGAGCCGACGATCACCGCGATGGTCGTGAAGAGGAAGCGGAAACGCACCAGCAGAGGCGCGGCCGCGTCGGTGTGCGAGGGCTGCTTGAACGCGGCGGCGCGGCTGAGCTGATCCAGTGTGATGGCCATGAGAACGATCGCGACGCCGCTTTCCAGCGCCTGTCCGATCTTCAGCGACTGCAACCTGAACAGCAGGTCGTGGCCAAGCCCCCTCGCGCCGACGAAGGAGGCGATGACGACCATCGCCAGGCACTGCATGATCACTTGGTTGACGCCGACCAGCAGCGGCTGACGAGCTGCCGGAACCTCGGCCATCCACATGCGCTGGAACGGCGTGCACCCGGCCATGACCGCTGCTTCGCGGATATCCTCCGACACGCCCTTGAGGCCGAGGATGGTGAGCCGCGCCATCGGCGGGATGGCGAATATGATGGTGGCGATCGCACCGGCTTTGTGACCGACGCCGATGAAGACGGCGATCGGGATCAGGTAGGAAAAATGCGGCAGCGACTGCAGGACGTTGAGGAGCGGCAACACGATGGATTCGACCCAAGGTTTCTTGACGGCGAGGATGCCGACAAGAAAGCCGATGAGACCGGCGACCGGCGCGGCCACCAGCACCACCGAAAGCGTGATCATCGACAGTTCCCATTTGCCGAAGATCGCCAGATAGGTGATGCAGCCGGCCGCGAGCGCACCCAGCCGCCAGTCCCGCAGGAACCAGCCAAGCACGCCGGAAAGACCGGCCACCATGATCCAGGGCATTGCCGGCACGCCGGGGAAGCCGGAAACCAACACGCCCTCGACCATCGCCAGCGGCCAGGCGATGAGGTCGGCCACCGCCCGGCTCAGATCGCGAAACGTGAACATGCCGAACAGCTTGTCGTCGCGCAGGTGCTCGATCAACGTGTTCGTCCAGTCGACAAATGGGATCGTCCAGGCTTTCGGCACCTTCGTTGCCCAATCCGGAAGCAGTGCGGTGGCGAGAAACACCGCCAGCACAGCCAGGGCTATCGTCAACGGTTTGGCGAGCTGGCCAAGCGGGTGTTGTTGCGGGATGTCGTTCTGCCTAGCGAAGGTGGCGTCCGTCATGCCGGCCGTCCTTCGCCGTAGAGCGCGTCTACCAGACGCGTGCGGTCGAGCGTGCCGACCAAGGTTCCGTCGGCGTCGACGACATCCACAGGCTGTTCCGACGACAGAACCTGGCGCGCCACGCCGGCGAGCAGCGCCTTCGCCTGCACGGCCGCCGCCTGGGCCGCCCGCGCGGACGCGGGCGCCATCACCGAGCGCACCGAAAGCAGGCGGTCGTGGGCAACGTTGCGGGTGAACTCGGCGACGTAGGGGGTGGCCGGACGCGTCACCAGTTCTTCAGCCGTACCAAGCTGCTCGACCAGCCCGTCCTTCATGATGGCGATCCTGTCGGCGACGCGGATGGCCTCGTCGAAATCGTGAGTGATGAAGACGATCGTCTTGTGCAGCACCCGCTGCAGCCGCAGGAACTCGTCCTGCATCTCGCGGCGGATCAGCGGGTCGAGCGCCGAGAACGGTTCGTCGAGGAACCATACGTCCGGGCCCACCGCCAGCGAACGCGCAATGCCTACACGCTGCTGCTGACCGCCGGAAAGTTCGCGCGGATAATAGCCCTCACGGCCCTTGAGCCCGACCAGCTCGATGACCTCGCGGGCGCGCTTTTCCCGCGTTGCGCGGTCGGTACCCCTCACCTGCAGGGGGAAGGCGACATTGTCGAGCACGGTGCGATGCGGCAGCAGCGCGAAGTGCTGGAATACCATACCCATCTTGTGGCGCCGGAGCTCGATCAGCTCGCGCTGCGATGCGGCCAGAATATTCGTTCCTTCGAACCTGACCTCGCCTGCCGTCGGCTCGATCAGCCGGGCGAGGCAGCGCAGCAAGGTAGACTTGCCGGAACCGGAAAGGCCCATGACGACCAGGATTTCGCCCGGCATGACCTCGAAGGAGACGTTGCGGACGGCTGGGATATAGCCTTGAGCGCGGATGCCATCGATCGACGGGGCGTTGCCGTGGCGCTGCAGGAAGCCGGCGGGGTCGGGACCGTAGAGCTTCCATAGGTCACGGCATGCGATCTTCGCCTCGGTCATGTCGATTGCCTCTCGCTGGAATACCGATGGGTATGCGGACAAGCGCGATGCCCGCATGCGCGGGCACCGTATCAGCCGCGAGGGGGCGAATGCCCTCAGCTGCCGCTTTCCAGCCAGGTCTTCCAGCGCGCCTCGTTGTCGGCCAGCCATTTGTCGGCCGCCTGCTCCGGCTCCAGGTTGTCGATGTCGGCCAGCTTCGCCTGCACGGCCACGTCCATGTTGGTGAAGTTGATTTTCTGCAGCACGGCGTAGGCCTTAGGCCACTTGGTCGGGAATTCCTTCCAGGCGGCGATCTTCAGGTAGCCGTCCTTGGGGTTGCCGCAGTCATAGGCGAGGTCGGCATTGCTGCCCCAGGCCGGATCGTCCTTGCACTGGGGATCGAAGGGCGGGAATTCCACGAATTTGCCCTCATAAAGCGCCTCGATGAAGTTGGGCGTCCAGTTGAACAGCACGATGGGCTCCTTGCGCTTGGAGGCCGATTCGAGTTCCGCCCACAGGGCCGCCGCCGAACCGGCGTTGACCACCTCGAAATTCATGCCGAGCGCCTCGACACGTTCGGAATCGTGCTTCAGCCAGTCGACCGGACCGCCGAGGAAGCGGCCCTTCGGCGCCGTTTCAGCCGTCGAGAACTTTTCCGCGCAGGCGTTCAGGGCTTCCCAGGCGGGCAGGCCAGGGCAGATTTCCTCGACATAGCTCGGGTACCACCATTCCTCGCGGGTCTTGGCATCGTGTGTGGCGGCGTCGAGTACGCAGCCCTGCTGGACCACTTTCTGGAAGGCCACGCCGAACGCGCCTTCCCAGACCTCGTGGTCGAGGCTGACGTCGCCTTCGCACATCGCGGTGTAAACGACCTGACTGTCGGTAGAGACATATTCGACCTTGGCGCCGGTCTTCTCGAGAAGCTTGCCGACGATGTGGGCGCCGACGATCTGGCTCGACCAATTGTGCGTCGGGATCTTGATCGGATCGGCGGAATCCTGTGCGAAGGCGGAGCCTGCGGCAAAAGCGAGAATGGTGGCGAGCCAGGCGGATTTATAGAAGTTCGTCATTGAACCTCCCTTTCCTTTGTGTTGCTGTTCCCAGGGAGCGGTAGCCTCGGCGGGCCGGTTTCATTGTTCGCTCCAACACCGCAACGATAACGGCGAGACGTGAACCGGTATCGGGCGGTGCGTAAAAGTCGTCGACCGACTTGTGAAAAGATGTTAATACGAGCGGAGAGGGACACCATGGCATGCGGGCACAACAGCAGCACATCGTGATCGTCGAGGACGATCCGGTCACCCGGGCCAAGCTCGCCGGCTATTTCCTGGCCGAGGGCTACAAGGTGAGCGAGGCCGGCGACGGCGAGCAGATGCGCAGCATCATGCTCAGGCAGCCGGCCGACCTCTTGATGATCGACATCAACCTGCCCGGCGAGGACGGCCTGAAGCTGACCCGCGAACAGCGCGAGCGCTCGGATGTCGGCATCATCCTTGTCACCGGCCGCACCGATACCGTCGACCGCATCGTCGGCCTCGAGATCGGCGCGGACGACTACGTCACCAAGCCGGTCGAGCATCGCGAATTGCTGGCCAGGGTGAAGGGCCTGCTGCGGCGCGTCGGCAAGGGACGCCACGCGGCGACCACGGGCATGCGCAGTTTCTATGGCTGGACGCTGGATCTGGCGCGCCGCACCTTGCAGGCGGCCGAGGGCGATTTCATCGAACTGACCGGCGCCGAGTTCAAACTGCTGTCGGTGCTGACCGCCAATCCCGGCCAGATCCTGTCACGGGAGCGCCTGCTGCACGAAATCTCGCGCCGCGAATGGGATGCCAGCGACCGCACCGTCGACGTTCTGGTGCGGCGGCTGCGGCAGAAGCTCAACGACAACCCGCGCGCGCCGCGCATCATCGTCACGGCGCATGGCGAAGGGTATTTCTTCGCGCCGGATTCGCTGGCGCAGCGCGGCGCCTGAGGGCTCAATCGTTTGCCGGCGCCAGCGCCGCGTCCGGTGTCCGCGGGGCCATGCTGCTCCATTGCCCGCTGCCCTCGGCGAAGGCGGCCTCGCAGTCTCGGACGATGCGGCCTAG
>QFCS01004914.1_pt1 | contig 25864 bp, 30 predicted proteins | sample 3576561 | NCBI WGS metagenome assembly QFCS01 | reverse complement strand
TGAAGGGATCCGAACCGACGACACCTTTTTGATCGCTCGAAGACAAGGGCTTATCTAGCACGCGCGCAGGAGTTCCTCCCGTCGTGAAAACATCACTCGTTTAGACGGTCAGCCAACGCCTCATGAGATCCATTCGTTCGTGAAGAATCGCTACGATGAGAGCGGGCGCATGTTCTCGAGGCAGACAGAAGAAGTAGTGGTGCTGGCATCGCGCCATCCGCAGCGCCGGATAGAGTGCGCTCAGATCCTTGAAGGGAACTTTGCCCGCGGCAATGTCCTCCATTCCTCGCTCCAAAGCCGAGACGTAGTGACGTACCTGGGCGGCACTCCATTGTGTCCGTGTGTAACGGATTACCGAGCGAAGATCGGATTCTGCCTCTGCGGTCAGGATGTAAGCCGTCAAGCGCGACCTTCGGCGATCTCCTCGTCGAGGATCTCACCTACGGTTTTGGTCGACAGTTTTCCGGCGAGCCCCTCACTGATGCGCGTATTCATCAACGTCTTTAACTCTTCCCAGGCCAGTTCTCCCTCGACGTCGCCAGGAAACAGGCGCTCAAGTGCGTACTGCTTGATTGTCTTGCCCTGCAGAGCGGCTAGCGCTTTGAGGCTTTGATGTTGTTTGTCCGTTATGTCGATCGTCAAGCGGCTCATTTCACATACTCCCGAAGTGACGGACCCACATTAGCACATATGTGGTTTAGTTGCCACCATTGCAGCGTTATCGTAAGACCTGGGCGCAAACGTCCAACATGGGCTTGCCGGAAGCCGCTCTCATGGACTCGGCGGCCACGCAAACCCCGGTAAAGCCGACGGTCGGCCCAGATTACAATCCGGTCGTCACCCTCAACGGTTGGACCTTGCCGTTCCGAATGAACAACGGGGTGAAGGAATTCCACCTCGTTGCCGAGCCGGTGGAGCGGGAGATGGCCGAAGGCATGACCGCATATCTTTGGGGGTACAACGGCCAGTCACCGGGTCCGACCATCGAAGCAGTCGAAGGCGACCGGGTTCGCATTTTCGTGACCAACAAGCTGCCGGAGCACACGACCATTCATTGGCACGGTATGATCCTGCCGTCGGGGATGGATGGTCTTGGCGGGCTGTCGCAGCCTCACATCCCCTCTGGCAAGACCTTCGTTTACGAGTTCGATCTCGTGAAATCCGGCACCTTCATGTACCACCCGCACTCGGACGAGATGGTACAGATGGCGATGGGGATGATGGGCTTCTTCGTCATCCATCCCCGGGACCCGAAGTTCATGCCGGTGGATCGGGATTTCGTCTTCCTGCTCAGCGCCTATGACATCGATCCGGGAACATACGTGCCCCGGATCATGGAAATGACCGACTTCAACCTCTGGACGTTCAACACGCGCGTCTTTCCAGGGATCGATCCGCTCGTCGTTTCCAAGAACGACAGGGTTCGTGTTCGCGTCGGTAACCTGACGATGACGAACCATCCAATCCACATGCACGGCTACGATTTCGAGGTGACCTGCACCGATGGCGGCTGGGTCAGGCCGGAGGCGCGCTGGCCCGAGGTCAGCATCGACATCCCTGTCGGTGCGATGCGCGCCTACGAGTTCGACGCGAAGTACGTCGGCGACTGGGCGATCCATTGCCACAAGTCGCATCACACCATGAATGCCATGGGTCACGAGATCCCGACATTCATCGGGGTCGACAAGAAGGAGGTTGCAAAAAAGATCAGGCAGATCCGTCCCGAATACATGCCCATGGGGACGGCCGGCATGGCGGATATGGGCGAAATGTCGATGGAAATACCGGAGAACACCGTCCCCATGATGACCGGGTGGGGTCCCCACGGCCCGATCGAAATGGGCGGCATGTTCTCCGTGGTGAAGGTCCGCGAGGGTATCTCAGCGGACGACTACAGCGATCCGGGTTGGTACGAGAACCCTCCCGGCACGCAGGCGTGGGAATGGACCGGGAGCTTGCCCGAGCCTGTCAAAGCGAAAGATGCCAAGACACAACTTCCGTCTGGCCATTCCAATCACGGTTAACTTCCTCCCAGAAACGACAAAGGAAACGATTATGAAACGCATTCTAGTTGGTCTGCTACTCTCAACGTTTGCCACCGCTGCTTTTGCATCCGGTTCGCATGAGGGCGGTCATGGCGAAATGGCCGTTGGCGAACCCGGTGAAAAGGCCAAGGCGTCCCAGACCATCCGTGTCACGATGAAGGAAACGGATGACGGCAAGATGATCTTCACACCAAGCACCTTCAAGGTCCGCCAGGGCCAGACCGTTCGCTTCGCGATCAAGAATGCGGGCGAGGTCGATCATGAATTCGTGCTCGACCAGGAAGACAAGATCATGGAGCACAAAGCCGTGATGGAGAAATTCCCGGAAATGGAACACGAGGATCCGAACGCCATTCGCCTCGCGCCCGGAAAATCCGGCGAGATCGTCTGGAAGTTCACCAACGACGGCGTGTTCAAGATCGCCTGCCTCGTTCCCGGTCACTACGATTCCGGCATGCACGGCGACGTCACGGTCGCGAAGAAATAAGGAGCAACAGAAATGACGATGAAAGCTATCACAAGAATCACACTCGCCGGCGCCGTCGCCTTCGCCTTCGGCACCGCCGCCTTCGCGCAGGAATTCACCAGCGGCACGGTCAAGAAGCTGGACGAGAAGGCGAAGAAGGTCACGCTCATCCATGAAGAGCTGAAGAACCTCGAGATGCCGGCCATGACGATGGTATCCCAGGTCGCTGATGACGCGATGCTGGAAAAGCTCAAGGTCGGCGCAAAGGTCCAGTTCGTTGCCGAGCGCGTCAACGGAAAGCTGACTGTCACCCAGGTCAAGTGAAGCACAGGGCCGCGCTGGATGCAGCGCGGCCCCGTTCCTCATGAGACCGGCAGGAGGCAGAAGGTGCGCCAGAGATCCTGCTTCCAATCCCCCGGCTCGGGCGAATCCGACAGCATAAACTCTGATTGGCCGATCATGACGGCCTTCGGCGCGGCGCATCGTACCTTTGCAAGGTGGGCGCTGTGGTCGATGAATCTGATCTGACCCTCGGGTCCGCGCTCCGTGAGCGCGACTTGCACATCGAAATTATATTCCGGGTCAAGAGAGGTTGCCGCGACGGTCACGGACAGGCTGATGGTCGTTTCATCCGCGAAATAAGACGTATGAAACGGCTGATCCTCTTGGGCATTTGACGCCGACACCAGCAAAGCCAGAACGACAAATGCGCATGTTATGCCAGTTCGCATTGCACACCCCTCCCATAGGCGACTTGGCCGCCTCATCCTATCACACCACAACTCCACTCGCAGCCGCCCGATTTCCTCAAACCCGCCTCGACAGGTCTGGCAGGGTATCTCGCCGCCAATGCTCCTCAATTGATGCCGTTCGCCCGCTGAAGCTCGCGCACATAGGCCACGATCGTAGCGACGTCGGCCCTCGTCAGACCCGGCTGAGGAGGCATGTTTCCGAATTTCCAGTGATGCGCGCGCACGCCGTTGGCGACGGCCATTTCAAAGGCGTAGTCTCCGTGGTGAGAAGGTTCGTATATCCGATGGATGAGCGGCGGGCCGGCATCGGTTCCGGCCGCGTTCTTGCCGTGGCACGCTGCACAGACGGCGTTGAAAGCTCGTTCTCCCATCTTTGCGGTGTCGGACAATGACGAAGGCACGACAACCGACAATGCCGTCCCCTGGCCCGATACTCCTCTTCTGGCTTCGTCTTCCGATCCGGTTCGATTCCAAAGCGCAAAGCCCGCAACCGCTGCCGCGGCGACGAGCAGAGCGAAGACGTTTCTCTTGTTCATTTGTGAATCCTTATGTCTTTAGGCCGCCGAACACCCTCTCTGCCGCCATCAACTGCCGAACCCGTCGGCATGAATGTGGTGGTGGGGCGGCGCGCGATGGCGATGTGGGGCCACGAAATTGTTTTCGTGGCCTCCGGCGTGTCAGCCGTTCGAGATGCGGCGTTGGTAGTCTGCCTCTCGTTGCGGCCAGGTACTCTTGATGTAGTCGAGGACAGCCTCGATCTCGGCGGAGGTCAGAGCCTCCCGAAAGCTGGGCATGTCACTCTCGTAGCCACCGCCAACCACCGCGGCGGTCCCATCGGTGATGATTGCGAGGAGCTGCCTGTCCGAATGATGCCAGGTGTGACCGGTCTTGTCATGCGGCGGCGCCGGAAGGCGGCCGCTCGTGCCCGGGCTGCGCCAGTCGGGCTGGCCTTCGAGTTTCGTGCCGTGACAGCTCGCACAGTTCGCTAGATAGACTGCCCGGCCAAGGGCGATGCGATCGCTCGCCTCCTGACCGGACCGTCCCTTTCCGACCAAGATCGCACCGGCCGCCGCCAGGAGAGTTGCGGCGACCGCGATCCAGAGCGGTTTCATGCAGCGATCCTGAACTCGGTCATCATCCCGGTGGCCAGATGCGGCATATGATGGCAATGCAACATCCAGCTCGCGGCCTCGCCGGCATCAAGGGCAACAGTGACCATCGACATCGGCGGTATGTACACGGTATCGCGGCGCGCACCTTCGAAGCGTCGCCTGTTGATGCCAACAACCTGGAATGCATGCCCATGCAGATGCATCGGGTGCCCCATCATCGACATATTGTGGAACATCAGTTCCACCCGATCGCCGCTCGTTGCGGCAACCGGCCGATGCTTGCCCCATGGTGCTCCGTCGATGGTCCAGACATAGGGCTGCATCGAGCCGCCGAGCATGATCATGTGGCTTCGATCCACCGGACGGGCGGCAAGCGTGTCGACAGCGACCAGCCGTGACTCCTGAGACAAGTCCGTGTCGAAGGCCGGGGCGTCATTCGCTGAAAGGGAATCGATCCGGTCGATCGTGGCGCCCGCGGGGGCGAGAATAATGCCGGTCCTTTCACGTTCGCCCTCCCTGAGCGCCAGAATCGGCCATGCGCGGGTCTCATTTGGAAGGTCGATCTCCAGGTCGAGACGCTGCCCCATGGCCAGCCCGAACCGCGAACCCGCGACCGGCTGGACCTCATGCCCGTCGACGGCGACGAGCCGGGCTTGTGCTTCGCCCGTGTCGATCCAGAAAACGGTGGCTGCGGCTGCGTTGATGACACGGAGGCGAACCCGGCCGCCGCGTTCGACCTGAACGACATCGGGATCGGACAGGGTTCGGTCATTGGCGAGATAGGCATCCCAGTCGTAGTCGTTGAGATCCATCGCCATGTTACCCATATCCATGGCCATCGAGCCCATTCCCCCGGCCTCGCCCTGGTTCATTCCAGGCATGCCGCCATGGTTCATGCCTTGCATCGCGCGTGACATGCCGGCAGCGCCATGTCCATCAGCGCTTGCGCTGGTGATCTCTTCCAGCACTTCTTCCGGTGTCTTGAACGCGAAGTCGTGCAGGAACAGGACGACTTCCTGCCGATCGGCGGATAGGTCTTCTGCCCTCCGGACGATCAGCGGCGCGGCGAGCAATCGCATTTCCTGGATCGGCACATGGCTGTGCATCCAGTGCGTTCCGGGCTGGGGCGCGAAATCGAAGCTGCGCGTTTCACTGGGCTGAAGAAGCGGCTGCGGCATATCCGGGACGCCGTCCTGAGCGTTCGGGGGAATCTGGCCGTGCCAATGAATGATCGTGGACTCGGCGAGATCGTTGGTCAGATCCACCCGAAATCGCTCGCCCGGATCGAGGAGCAGCCCCTGCCCGTTGGGACCAGCAAGTCCGAAAACGGTGGCCGGTCGATTGTCTATATCGAGCGTGCGGCTGGTGGCGGCCAGGCGGATCGCAGCCGCGTCCTGGCCGTAGGCCCTGATGGGGAAATGGGATGCAGCAAGCATGGCTGCGCTGGCGGCGAGGAAGCCGCGTCGTGAAAAGGTCGTCATATTCGTCACCTCGGGACGATCTGTCCCGCCTGAAAGGTCCAAATGGATCGCAGCGGGATCAGCCCCGCCGCAGGCTCAGAGGAGGCGCGATATAGGAGGGCGATCATTCCGGCCGGGAGCTGCCGCAACGAAGACGGCATCCGGCGGGAAGGGATATTTTTGCCGCGAGCTGATTTGCTTTGCCGAAGTACGCACAACCGGAAGCCAGGCCGATATTCCGGCGCAGGCGAAGGTGCACAATCCGGCATCTGCTTTGCAGGATTTCCCTTCGCTGCAAGCGGCCATCGAAGAAGAGGCTTGCTCCATGTGCTGCGTCAGCGCGGCGCGTTCCAACATCCCGGACATGCGGGTCTCGTGTGCTTGAACGGCAAAAGAAGCAGCGGCAAGCGAGATGGTTGTAACAATGATAAGCAACGCGCGAAGCATGGGCAAAGAATAGAGCCTCGCCGACCCTTTGTCCATTGATGAAGCCTGCATGCCGGCCGTCCTGCTCATAGGTTTGAGGCTTAGGTCGTGCGGGGCGGCGAAGCGCCGCCCCGACGTTGCATCACTGCGCCTGATAGGTGACGCCGTTCGGTCCCTTGCCGACAGCATATGTCTTGACCACGGACTGGCTGCCGACGTCGATCTGGGAAACGGTCCCGGCCACGATGTTGGTGACGAAGACAAAGGCTCCGTCGGCAACGACCGTCACGCCGTGAGCGCCCTTGTCCGTCTGGATGGTCTTCACGACATTCCCGCCTACGACATCGATAACCGAGACCGTCTCATCCGGCTCCGTTTCGGTTCCCTGGTTCGCGACGTAAACCAGCCGGCCATCAGGCGTGGCGTAAACCTGGATGGGCGAACGGCCGACATTGATGCGTGCGATCACCTCGCGCGACTGCGTGTCGATAACGGCGACCTTGTTTTCATCGCGCAGCGAGACATAGACCCGCTTTCCGTCAGGTGTGAAGCCGACCTGGACGGGCGCAACGCCTACCTTGATCCTGGCAACTTCCGAAAGCGCCGTTGTGTCGATAACCGAAACAGTACCGTCCTGGACATTCGCGACATAGATGGCGCTTCCATCCGGGCTCATCCGCAGGCCGTGGGGGTAGTCGCCGGTGCCGACCGTGGCGACGACCTCGCCCTTGGCAAGATCAACGACCGACAAGCTGTCGTCTTCGGAATTCGAGACGTAGGCGCGATTGCCTTGCGCGTCTGCGATCACATGCGCAGGATGCCCACCCACGGGGATCGACGCCTTCACGCCGGAGGAAATATCGGCCGCGTCGAGGACGATCAATTGGCCTGCGACAGCGGCATCACCATGTCCGTCGCCGCCATGGCCAGCCCCATTGGACGCATGAGCGTCTTCAGCTTTGCCGGCGACCGGCAGGCCCACCGCCAGCACCAAATCTTTTCCCGATACGAACTGCACGTTGTGGGGCGTGATCGGGACCGGAACGATGTCGATCTTTTCCGTGGCAAGGTCGATGCGGCTAACGGTGTTGCCAAATTCATCGGCCGTATAGACGAAGCCGGTTGCAGCAGGCTCCGCTCGGACGGTGGCGGCGAACGGAATAGCAAGCACCAGGGCCGATGCCGTCGCGAAGGCCAGCATGGCCGCACGTCTGCGAATCGCGGTTGCTGTCAGGACTGCCGCGGTGATGGAAATCGAACGGGTCGAGTGGGTCTTTAACATGGTATTCAGCTCCTCGGCTCGCAGCCTTGCGGGCTGCTCGAGCACATCTTGAGGTGAGTTTGAAAAGTGGCCCGGCGTGCGGATACCGAAGACTTCCTCGCGTGCCGCTGCCTACCGATTTCGGCAAGGTCCGTGCATGGCCCTTTCTGGCTCGCCGGCAGCCGACGATTGGAGGCTATGTCACGTCGGCGTCACGCAGAACGGCTCGTCTCCTCGGCCGTATCGTTGGGCGGCCTGGGACGCGCACGGTCGGAAGACTAAGGCATTGTGCCAGTCCTCGGGTCGGCTGGAGCACACGGACAGAACAGGCCGAAGGTGCTCAGATGACCAAGATGGATCGCGGAGGTCGCTTCTGACGACGCAACTCCGCGGATGAGGGCACGGGCGATGCAGCCGGCGAGACTGTCTCGGCGTTCAACGTGCGCCAGCTCCAGGCCGTGTTCAGCGGAGCGCAGAGGAAGCACCCGAGGCTCGACAGGCAGTGACCGCTGTCGCACGGGTGCTCGGCGCCGCGTTGGGTATCGTTGTCGCAGGGCATGCGCACGAGGAGGTCGGCACAATCCCCAGCTTGAGTCATGAGCGCCGGGATGCCCTCCCTTGAAGCAGCACGCGCTTGATGCCCGCCATCTGTGAGAAACGCCGTAAGCCCGAACGCGATGGCGAAGAAAAGGATAAACCCGCGCCGCAAGGCGGTCGCCCAATTATGCGACCTTCTGAACGCCTTGACCATTGTCACGCCGGCGGCCACCACGGCTCATCCTTCGGTTTGCTTGAATGTAGAAACTGGGGGCAAATCTAGCGCAGATCCAGAATGATCACTTTGCGCTGCATCAAACACGTAGGGATCAATGCTTGCGAGGCCGCTCACCGAAACGACCTGCGCGCCAATCTCCGCAAATGAGTGTGCTGCTCGCGCGGAGAAGCGCGCTCGACTAGATAGAATTTACCCGTGGGCTGACTGTCCGGCGCGCTATTTCGTGTTCCTGATCATTCGCCGCAGCACGTCGTCGCGACGCCAGAAGTGATGCCACAGAGCAGCGAGGGCGTGAGTGGTCGCAACGACCAGAAGCATCCAGCTCAGCAGGCTGTGCAGGGAAGCGATGCGGAACGTCACGTACATAGCGATCGTGCCTGTGATCGGCAGTGCGAGCAATAGGCCGTAGAGCACCGCATGAGTGACCCCTGCGATCATGCGCTCAAGCACCGACATGCCCTGGATCGGAGGTGGTCGGCCATATGTGAAGCGCAGAATAAGTTGACTGAGCGCCAGCGCCATAATCAGCCATCCGCTCCAGGCGTGAACCTGATGCAGGAAAAGGTCGAAGGGTTTAGGTTTCAAGAAAAGGTGCGCCATGTGCGTGCGTTGGATCGCCCAGGCCGTGGGGACCTGGATGATACACAGGATAAGGACCATCCAGTGCATCAAGCGCTGGTAGATCGAGAATGCGCCGGCCGGACGGTGCCGGCGTATCCAAATGGACAGCCGCCACGTCAACTTTCGACCTCGAAAAGGTCGCCTGCATGCGCGGCATAGTCCAGTGCGTAGCCAAGTTCACCAGCCGTCTCGGCGTGAACGTGCAAAAGCGGCTGGCCGCTGGCGATCTCGTCGCCGAGGCGGACGGCCATTTGGACGCCTGCCGCCTTCGACTCCGGCGCTCCGGCGAGCTTGGCGAGTCGGGCGATTTTGCGATTGTTGATATGGACGACGCGGCCGGCGCGCGACGCGATCAACGGATGAACCTGTGCGGCCTTCGGTGGCTCACGAAGTCCGCCTTGCGCCTCGCAGATCGCCATGAACTTCGACCAGGCACGACCGTCGACCAAGGTCGCCAACGCAAGCGCTTCACCTTTCCCCTTTGCGGCCTTTCCACCGATCTCAAGCGCGGCGCCCGCCAACAGGATCGCGCGGCGTCGCAGATCGTCCGGCGCATCCGGCGCGTTTTGAAGAACCGCCAGGACGTCGAAGGCTTCTAGACCTGGGCCGATGCCGCGCCCGACGGGTTGCGAACCGTCGGTCTGGACGCAGGTCAGGGCCAGATCGAAACGGGCAGCGACGGCGCTGAGGCGACTGGCGAGCTGATCGGCGGCCGCTTCGCTGCGCACCTTGGCGGTTGCCCCAACCGGGATGTCGATAACCACATGCGTCGAGCCAGCGGCGATTTTTTTTGAAAGGACGGAAGCGACAAGCTGTCCCTCGGTATCCACGTCGAGTTCGCGTTCGATCCGGACGAAAATGTCGTCGGCGGGGCTGAGATGCACCGCCCCGCCCCAGGCGATGCATCCGCCTTCTGCTTCCACGACGCGTCGAAGGGTTTCGATGCTGAGGTCGACAGGGGCAAGCGTTTCCATTGTGTCGGCGGTGCCGGCTGGCGAGGTAATCGCGCGCGAAGACGTCTTCGGCATGACAAGGCCATTGGCGGCCACGATCGCGACGACGATCGGCGTGGTTCGATTGCCCGGCAACCCGCCGACACAGTGCTTGTCCACAACGATCGGAGCATTCCAGCTCATCCGGTCGCCGACATCGACCATGGCGCGCGTGAGGTCAACAGTCTCGCTCTCGTCGAGAGGAAGCGCGGCACTGGCGGTCAGAAAGGCGGCGAGATGGACCTCGGTATAGCGGCCTGCGACCACGTCGCTCACGATTTCGGCAAAGGCGTGCGCGTCGAGGCGATTGCCATATATGCGACGGCGCACGCTCGTCAGAGACTCCACGGCCGGAGGATGGGTCACCGTCACATTGTCATTCTCGCTAACGCCGAGGATCTGCCAGGCTGTTTCAGAAAGACCGACTTCATCCTGAGCGAGCAATGCATCTCCTTCGACCTGAAAGAGCGTTGCCTGTACCTGTCTCGCGCCGATCGAGACGAGGACCTGGGTGCGCGCGGACAGACCCTCCGAGCGGCAGACATGGCAATCGGTGCGCATCACCACCACGGCCTGGTGCTGAGTGTGCAGCCGCAGGCGCCGCACGCGTAGCGTCGGCTGAGAAGGAACCTCGGGTTCGACGTTGTTGATCGTCATAGGTCGAAAGCCTGATTCTGGCGTGAGACGACTGCGTTCCATCCAAGCTCGCGGTCGATCCGCACGCGCAGCGCTTCGGAGGCATCGTCTTCACCATGCACGATGAACACGCGGGACGGCGGCCGACGGAAGCCGGACAGCCAGCGCATCAGCTCGTTTGCGTCGGCGTGCGCCGACAGCATGGACAGGTCCGCGACCTCTGCCCGAACCGGGATCGGTGCAAACATCATGAGCCTCGGCGGCATCGCTATCGCCATCGGCGCGATGATCGACGCGGCGATCGTCATGATCGAGAATGCCCATAAGCATCTCGAGCGTGCGCCGCCTGACAAGCCACGGGTGGAAATCCTCATAGAGGCGGCGAGCGAGGTCGGGCCGGCGCTGTTCTTCAGCCTGCTGATCATCACCGTGTCGTTCCTGCCGATCTTTACACTGGAATCGCAGGAAGGCCGGCTGTTCGGGCCGCTCGCCTTCACCAAGACTTTCTCGATGGCTGCTGCCGCCCTGCTATCGGTGACGCTTGTGCCTGCACTGATGATCCTCTTCGTTCGGGGCTATATCGTTCCCGAGCACAAGAACCCTCTCAATCGGTTCCTGATCTGGATCTACCGCCCCGTCATTGCTGGGGTGTTGCGGGTCAAGACATTGACGATTCTGGCGGCGCTCGTCATCCTCGGGGTCACTGCCTGGCCCGTCCAGCATATCGGTAGCGAGTTCATGCCCAATCTCGACGAGGGCACGCTGATGTACATGCCGACCACCTTGCCCGGCATATCGGTCACCAAGGCGGCCGAGCTGATGCAGACGCAGGACCGCATCATCAAGTCCTTCCCGGAAGTCCAAACCGTCTTTGGCAAGGCCGGGCGGGCGCTGACCGCCACCGACCCGGCGCCGACGGAGATGTTCGAGACGATCATCACCCTGAAGCCGAAGTCGGAATGGCGGCCGGGGGTCACCACCGACAGCCTGAAACAGGAGATGGACGCCGCCCTGCAGTTCCCCGGCGTCTCCAATGCCTGGACCATGCCGATCCGCGCCCGCATCGATATGCTGTCGACCGGGATCAGAACGCCCGTCGGGGTTAAAGTCTACGGTACAGATCTCGGCGAGATGGAAAAAGTCGCTCGCCAAATCGAAAGCGTGCTGAAGACAATCCCCGGTACGTCGAGCGCCTATGCCGAGCGGGTGATCGGCGGCTACTACCTCGACATCGTTCCCGATCGAACGGCGCTCGGCCGTTACGGGCTGACCATCAACGATGTCCAGGACGTTGTCGGCATGGCGCTGGGCTCCGAGGTCGTTACCCAGACGGTCGAAGGCCGGGAACGATATGGCGTGGCAATACGGTATCCACGGGCCTCGCGAAGCGATCCGCAGTCGATCGCCAGGGACGTGCAGATATCCCTGCCGGGCGGCGGGACGGTTCCTCTCGGCGAGGTCGCGGACGTCAAGCTGACGCGCGGAGCGACAACCATCCGCACCGAAAACGGCCAGCTCGCCGTCTACATCTACGTCGACATCGCCAACCGCGATCTCGGCGGCTATGTCGCCGAAGCCCAGCAGGCAGTGGCAAGGAGCGTGACGATGCCTCCAGGCTATTCCGTCGCCTGGAGCGGTCAGTTCGAATATCTCCAACGGGCCGAAGCACGACTGGCCGTCGTCGTTCCCCTGACCCTGGCCCTGATCTTCCTGCTGCTCTACCTGAACTTCAAGGCGCTGACGGAGACTGTCATCGTAATGCTGTCGCTGCCGTTCGCGCTGGTCGGCGGCATCTGGCTGATGTGGTGGATGGGCTTCAACGCCTCGGTGGCGGTCGCCGTCGGCTTCATTGCCCTTGCAGGCGTGGCGGCGGAAACCGGGGTGATCATGTTGATCTATCTCGACCACGCCCTGAAGGAGCAACGCGAAGCCTGCGAACAGGAGGGTCGTTCCTTCTCGAAGCCGGACCTCAATCGGGCGATCATGGTCGGCGCGGTCGAGCGCGTCCGACCGAAGATGATGACCGTCGCCGCCATCATGGCCGGCCTCGTGCCGATCCTGTGGAGGACCGGCACGGGATCGGAGATCATGCAACGGATCGCCGTACCGATGATCGGCGGCATGGTGTCGTCGACGCTGCTGACGCTGGTCGTCATTCCGGCCGTCTATGGGCTGATCAAGGGATGGCGACTGCCAGCCGCATCCGAAGCGGATCATGCTGTAACCGAGAACCAGAGGCGCAGTCTGCAGGCTGCTGAATGACCTAATGGCCGGATCCTCACGACGGCCTCGGCCATTGGTCACACAAATTAAGCCACGACCACGCGCTGCAACAGGCAACTTTCCGCTGTAAGCTTGCCGCTTCCCGGGTAGACGCCTTCCAGCCCAACTGACGAACGCGAAACAGATGACCGACATCGAGGGAATTGATCAGCCCCTATGAAAGGCCTTGACGTCACCGCGCCTGGGCTTAGCTATTGATGCGTTCGTCAAACGAAGGAACGACCTTGCTGCATCAACAGGCCGATATCATCCACGCACTCGGCGTCGCACCGAGCTTCGATGCAGCAGCAGAGACAGAACGTCGGATCGCGTTTCTGGCCGATTACCTTCGCACTAGGGCATTACGGGCCTTTGTCCTTGGCATCAGCGGCGGCGTGGATTCCCTGACCGCCGCCATCCTGGCCCAGACCGCTTCAAACCGCCTGCGCGAGCACGGCCACAAAGCGGAATTCGTCGCAGTGCGGCTCCCGTATGGCGTTCAGGCTGATGAAGCCGATGCGCAGAAAGCCTTAGCGGCGATCCGTCCCGATCGAACCGTCACCATCGACATCAAACCGGCTGCCGATGCCATGCTTGCAGAGATCCGTCGTCAGGCAGGAGAATTGTTTGAGGTAGAGAGGGTCGATTTCCACCTCGGCAATATCAAGGCACGTCAGCGCATGATTGCGCAATACGCGTTGGCGGGCGCCGTCGGCGGCTTGGTGATCGGTACGGATCACGCCGCCGAGGCGCTGATGGGGTTCTTCACGAAATTCGGAGACGGCGCTGCGGATATCCTTCCACTTTCGGGTCTTACCAAGCGCCGCGTCCGTGCAATTGCAAAGCACGTCGGAGCGCCACAGGAACTGATCGACAAGGTGCCGACCGCCGACCTAGAAAGCGATGCGCCGCTGCGTCCTGACGAGGAGGCTTACGGCGTCACCTACGACGAGATTGACGATTTTCTCGAGGGTAAGGTGATCACGGAACCAGCTCGCGAGCGAATCCTCACCATGTACACAGCGACCGCACACAAGCGAGCACTGCCGGTCACACCAGAGTAATCACAATGCCCGCCGGCAAACATATCGCATAGCATCAGGTATGAAGCGTGACCCGGTTCCACCACCATCTGATTAAGCGTGCAGGGCAGAGGCCCTGCTAAACACCTCAATCTGGGGCTTTATAGCTCTGATCTGCGTTCCTAGGTTTTTAACTCGGTACGTAGCACGATGCAGAGTGGTACTGGATCAACGGCGCTTCATTGGCTGCGGATGCCTCCCGGACATTGGCTTGGCGGCAAATGATCGAAGGGCCCAAAAATTTCTAGGAACCGTGAGCCCTTTGGGTTGACCCTGCAGCCGCTACAGGGTGCAAAGTTTTGACGCGTTGGGAAACTTAACTCACGTCAGCTTAGTCCTGAAAGGATTTCAGATGGAAACTGTAGAAATGAATGTGGTCGGAATGGACTGCGCGAGCTGTGTCGCAAAGGTCGAGAAGGGCCTACGCGCGCTTCCCGGCGTGCTGGACGTCAACGTTTCACTCGATAGCACTAGGGCGATCGTTCAGATCGATCCCGAGATCATCGGCGCCGACATACTGCAGGAGACGGTTGTGGACCTCGGATACACGGTCTCGAACTGAGCGCCCCGACGTCTCCGTCAGGCCGGTCGACCTCTTCAACATCCGGCCTGACACCGCGGCTGTCTCTCGGTTTCGACCTCGCTCAGCACGAATTGGTTCTATTGCGAGTTCCTGACCTGACAGACAGGCCGTCGAGAGGATAAGAGCACCTGGAGACCTGTGGCGATCGCAGGTTGCACGCTCCCGCCCCGCGGGCGGCGGCATCAGGGCCAGGCGCCGATTAAGATCGCGACAGGAATCGCGCCGGCAACTAAGCAGCGGTGCGGACAATCTTCAGCACGGTCAGTCAGCCTTCGGCCTGCGTCGTCATGGGCTTTGGCGGGCTTGGAAACCCCGAGCCCCTGGACAGCCAAGTCCACGGTTGTCGAGCCAGCGTTCTTGAAGTTGAGACTGACGGCGAAGCGCTCCCCTGCCGCCAGTTGCTTCCTAAGCTTCGCAAACATGATGTGCGATGCGCCCGCCCTCAAAGCTAGGGTTTCTCCCGGCATTATTTCGATCGCATCTTCGAACTGACGCATTTTGGCGACCCCCTTAACGAGGGTCGATTGATGAATTTCGAATTTCTCGGAAAGCGCTGTAGATCCGGAAAGCAGGGCATCGGCCTCCTTTCCAGTTGCTCCTACTCGATATCACGGCGGCGATGGCGAAGAAGGCGAAGTGCATTGGCTGTTACCAGGACCGTCGCCCCCGTATCAGCCAGAATCGCCATCCAAAGCGTGGTAACACCGAAAAGCGTCGTGCCGAGGAAAATGACCTTGAGACCAAGAGCGAGCCCGATATTTTGCCAGATGTTGCCAAGCGTCGCCTTTGAGAGGGCAATGAGATCGGCCACTCCCATAACCTTGTCGCGAAGCAGCGCGGCGTCGGCGGTTTCCAGCGCGACATCGGTTCCTCCGCCCATTGCCACCCCGACCGAAGCGGTGGCGAGCGCCGGAGCGTCATTGATACCGTCGCCGATCATGGCGATGGGCGCTTGCGTCTTGAGGCGCGAGATCTCGGCAAGCTTGGCGTCCGGAAGTAGTTCCGCCTTCACGTCCAGTCCGAGCGCCGATCCTATCGCTATTGCCGTGCGCTGATTGTCGCCGGTGAGCATGATAGTTTTGACGCCGATATCCTGCAGATGCCGGATGGCAGTTGCGGCGTCGTCCCGCGGCTCGTCCCTGAGCGCGATCAGGCCCTCAATCTTGCCGTTCATCATCAGAACGACGACCGTCTTTCCTTCTTCCTCAAGGTAGGTGATCCGCCGGGCAAATTCGTCATCGAGTACGGCCTGCTCGGCGGCAAATCGGGGAGACCCGACGGAGACGAAGCCGTTCTTCAACCGCGCAGTAACCGCTTTTCCGGGCGTTGCCTTGGCACCGCCGAAGCTTGCCGGCACAGATAAGCCTTTTGCGACCGCCGCTTCACCAATCGCGACGCCTAGCGGATGGCTGCTGTTCCGTTCGACGGCGGCCGCGCGGGCCAGCACATCGGCCTCTGTCCCGCCAATTGCCAACACATCCGTGACCTGCGGTCGGCCGCGGGTCAGCGTTCCTGTCTTGTCGAAGGCGACGGTCTTGACCTTTCCGAGCGTCTCAAGTGCCGCGCCGCCCTTGATAAGCAGACCCTTGCGAGCGCCGGCCGCAAGTCCGGACGCTATGGCCGCCGGCGTGGAGATGACCAGCGCACAGGGGCAGGCGATCAGGAGCGTGGAGAGGCCACGGTAGATCCACGTCGCCCACTCGCCGCCGAAGAAGATCGGCGGCACGACGATGACCAGCGCCGCCACCACCATAGCCGCCGGCGTATACCAGGCGCTGAAGCGATCGATCAGCCGTGCCATTGGTGCCTTCGACGACTGCGCTTCCTCGACCATATGAATGATGCGCGAGATTGTATTGTCGGCCGCGACATGACTGATCGCCACCCGAAGCTCGCCATTGGTGTTGATGCTGCCGGCATAGACCTTGTCGCCGACGTTCTTGGCGACCGGAACGGACTCACCTGTCACCGGAGCCTCGTTGAGTTCGGAAAAGCCCTGCGTGACTTTGCCATCGGAGGGAACACGATCGCCGGGCCGCACGACGACTATGTCGTCGATCGCCAGTTCCTCTACTGCAACCTTCTCGACCACGCCATCGCGCTCGCGAAAGGCAGTCCTTGGGACAAGATCGATCAATGCCTTGATACCAGCCCGGGCGCGGCCGGCCGCGATGGTTTCGAGAAGCTCGCCAACGGCAAACAGCAGGATTACGACCGCCGACTCCTCGGCGGCCCCAATCAGCAACGCCCCGAGCGCGGCAACCGTCATCAGCGTTTCGATGCTAAACGGCGTTCCGGAGACAGCACCGACGAAGGCACGTCTTGCGAACGGAACGATGGCGATCAGCGCCGCTACCGAGTAAGCGATCTGACCCCAGTCCGGAGATACGTGGGCGATGCTCCAGGCAACTGCAAACATCGCGCCAGTGAAGATGACGAGACGCCCCTTCTTACCCTTCCACCATGCCTGGTCGTGGTAGTCCGGGAGCTGGCTGGCACCAGCTTGATTGTCCGCGCCCGCTGAAATTGGGGTGAAGCCGAGCCCTTTGATCTTGTCCTCGACAGTCTGCGGCGAGGTCCTGTCCTTATCCAGCATGATGACCATGCTTTCCTGACTGTAATTGACATTGATGTCGCTGACGCCTGGCAAGCGCTTCATCGCGTTTTCAATCTTCATTGCGCAGGCAGCGCAATCCATGCCCTTGATCTTCAATTTCAACGCGCTGGAAGCCATGACGTCACCTCGACAATTACGAACTGGCGCCTTACATGAGGCCTGTAGCAACTACAGGGTCAAGCCATGTCGCCAAACATTCTGACAATCGGGTATCTTGCCAAGAAAACCGGCACCAAGGTTGAAACGATCCGCTTTTATGAAAAGAACGGTTTGCTGCCCGAACCGGGCCGCACCGAGGGCAACTACCGCGCCTATGACCATGCGCACCTGAATCGACTGAGCTTCATCCGTCGCGCGCGCGACCTTGGATTTTCCCTCGATCAGGTACGCGGTCTTCTGAGGCTGAGTGACGACCGTGACCAGTCATGCATGGCGGTCGACGAAATTGCCAACGAGCATCGCGCCGAGGTCGAGCGCAAGATCCGCGACCTGCAGGCGTTGAAGGCGGAACTAGACAGTATTATCGACCAGTGTAGTTGTGGAACGGTCGCCGACTGCCGCATCATCGATTCTCTTTCGCCGAAGCATTAGGGGCCAACACAGATTCAAAAGCCGCTTTGATGTAAAGCGGCGGCTGGGAAGTGGGTGGCCGGCGCAGGCAGAGAGCGCATTCGACTGTTTGAGGCCCTCGTTCCAATGCGTCTGTGGCGGCAGGCGAATTGCCGACCAGCGTCGTGAACTGCAATGAACGCCGATCTCCTACATTGCAGGCCGCTAAGATGCGTCCTTCGCCTCTTCCAGGATTTCCCAGCCACCCCGCAGGACGATGCCTGCAACCAACACCCCGATAACCAGATCCGGATAAGGAGAAGCGAAGAACATAACCGCTGCGCCCGAAACGACAATGCCGGCATTGGCGATCATATCGTTCGTCGTGAAAATCCACGACGCCTTCAGATGAACGCCCTGATCGCGATGCGATCGAAGAAGCTTCAGGCAAATGACATTCAGCGCGGCATTGATGAAGGCGGTAATGATCATGGCCAAGCCAATCGGCTCGGCGCCTACGAAAAACCGACGCCCTACCTCGACGAAAAGTGCCAGACCCAGGGCGATCAGCAGGATTCCGGACAGGCGCGCAACACGCACCTTTGCCACTACCGTCCGACCGACGGCGTAAAGGCTGATGGCATAAACGCCAGCGTCGCCCATATTATCGAGGGCTGCTCCCAGAAGACCGGTCGAGTCAGCGAAGACGCCAACGACGCCGGCGACGATCACTTGCAACAGATTGATGGCAAGGACCCAGACAAGCGTCGTTCGCTCGGAGGCATTTCTCGCGTCGAGCCGTATTTCGTCCTCGCGGTGTTTCTCGCTCATTCAAGTTTTCCCATTATTTCTGCACATAGAAAGCCGATGCACTGGTCCAGCGTCGCGTGCGGCTGAAACCCGACAACGTCTTCATTCAGCGCTTCTCGGTACTGGACGGTCCGGGTGTGCGTGCGGGCTCAAAAGAAAAGATCGAGCCTGCGATAAGCAGCGCTGCCCCGATGGTGATCGCGACATCTGCCATGTTGAAAGCGGGCCAATGCCAAGTCCCGATATGAAAATCGAGAAAGTCGGTGACGGCGCCATGCCACACGCGATCAAGAATATTTCCGGCCGCCCCACCGGCAATCAAACCGAGCGCAGTCGCTTCCAACGTCCGATCCGCTCGCATTGCCCAGACGATCAGCCCGATGGTTATGACGGTCTTTATGGTGGCCAGCAATAACGGACGCTCAAAGAAGATATCGCTGAACATTCCGAAACTGACGCCGGTATTGAAACCCAGTGTCAGGTTGAAGTAGCTCACAAGCTCAATCGTCCGCGGCGGGACCATGACGACGTTAACGATCAGCCACTTTGTCGCGATGTCGAAAAGAAGCGCGAGGACAAAAGCGATCGCAATCCAGACGGTTCGATGTCTAACGGAACTAGTCGGCAATATGATTTCCCCTCATTGGCTGGGCCTGATCGTTAGTGGAAGTCGAGCGCGAGGCGCCCACACCGCGCGCCGATGTCGCCCCGCGCCGTCGCTGCAGTTAGTCCCGCTTCTCGGCTGGCGCCAAACAAAGATTGCTCGACGGACTGAATGCCGCGAAATGGGACCCCGCCGCATCTCTTGGATAGGCTTCCTTCGTCAGATTCGTTCGAGCTTAGGTCTACAGCCTGTAGCGGCTACAGGGTCAATCGCCAATTTGCCGAAGCGTGACTAAAGAACATGCTGGCGATGTGGAGCGTTTACATTCAGCCTTGAAGAACTTCCCCGTCCCGGTCGAGGACCTGATGGATATCACCTGGGCAAGAAAATACGCCTAGACGAAACCGCGCCACAAACGTGAAGAGCCAGCGTAGCCGAGATAAAAGACAATCGTTCCCTCGTTGAGCGCGTTCCATGCTCGCGCAAATTGAACTTCAGGTGAAGAACTGCCCCATCAATCGGCGTCTCTGTCCTTTTCGGAACGGCTAAGCGCCGGTTTCCAAGGCTCGCCCTGGTAAGGGTCCGCCAAGGCCGCGTCTGGACGGCTGATCGGGTACTTAATGGTCGAGATTTTCTGGGCAAGCTTGTCGGCGCCGTTTTGCTTCAGCAGTTCGCGGAAGCTGGAGTGCATCCCACCGTCAGCATAGGCGGTCACGGTCGCAGGAGAATCCTTGTCGAGCAGCGCGGTCAGTTTCTGATCCTCTTGTTGAACTTTGGCGGAAAGGGTCGGATCTATAGCCTGTTTAAGAGGGGGACAGGCAGCAAGGGGGTTGGTAGGGTCCCTGTCGAAATCGGCGTTGAAAACATATCGACGATTGCACGCCGCGACTTTTGGCTGCCGCTTGGAAAATTCGAAGGCGTCGTAACCTTCTTTCAGGTTTTTCCAGAACGCGAAGTTCGGATCGCTGCGATTGGCCACCATATTCTCCACGGTCATGCGAAACGGATATGCCTGCACCTGAAACTTGTCTTGGCCACCGGCGAGTGCGCTGTGCACGAGGGCGTAGATTTCGCCGACACCTTGGTCGGTCATCGCGTAGCATCCCGACGAAGAACAAGCGCCGTGGACCATCAGAGCTTCGCCGGTGTAATTCAGTGCCGCCTCGAGGCGGTTCGGATAGCCAAGGTTGAACGATAGATAAAATTGCGACTTGGGATTCAGCATGCCTGTGGAGACATGATAAAATCCTTCGGGCGCCTGCCGATCGCCGGTCCGGGTTTTCGGGCCGAGTTTTCCTGACCATCGGCACATCGGATACACCTTCAAAAGTGCGTAGCGACCGGTCCGATCCTGCTTCCAAATCTCGAGCTCGCTTTCTTGTTTGAAGATCCGTATCAGCACTGGGCTCTCCGGCGTCATCCCTTTCTTTGCCATCTCTCCGACGAGTTTGACCGGAATTTTCGGCGACGGATCGCCGATATCGTCGAGGCTCATGGTGGTACAGCCGTTAAGTCCGGCGACAAGCAGCACAAACAAGACGAGCGGCCCGAGCCGGTGGAGTATTGCCTCGATCATTTTAGTCCGAGCCCTGATTCGCATGAAGAAAGGGTGCTACGGCCTGTAGCCACTGCAGGGTCAATACCCGTAGATCTAGATTCTCAACCTGAATCCCCTTTCCCGGATCCGGGCAAAGCCTGTGAATGGTCAGCGATCCGAAGCCTGGTAGTCCTCGCTGCTGTCGTCCTCGAAGTCGGCTTGTTCGTCCTGTTCGTCCGATGCGATCGGCATGTCGCCATCGAACCTCCTGTCCCTGCTCAGCAGGCCGGCATCTTCGAGCAATTCGAGGTTCGGCAGGTCGCGCAAAGTCCCTAACCCGAAGCGTGACAGGAAGGTCCGTGTCGTGACCAGCGTGTAAGGAGCGCCCGGCTGCGGACTGCGCGGACCCGAGGAAAGAAAACCCAAAGAGCGAATGTGAGCAACTCTATCACGGCTGACTTCCTTTCCGATGATCTTGGAAATCTCGTGTCGGGTGATCGGCTGGTGATAGGCGACTATTGCTAACACCAGCAGATCGGTTTGCGACAATGAGCGTCCTTCCTGCTCGACACCGGTGACACGGCGGATCGCATCAGCAAACCGGATGCGGGTCCGATGCTGCCAGCCGCCGGCCACGGAGACGAGCTCATAAGGCCGGTCACGCAGCTCGTCGCGGATGTCGTCGATCAGCAGGTCGATGCTGCAGTCGCGCCCGACCAACTGCGTCAGCGTCTCGCGGTTCACCGGCTCGGACGACGCGAAAATCACCGCCTCGACCCGGCCCATCCATTCGCGCCAGCGCAACTCCGGCGGCAGATCCGCCAGTTCAGTGTCCAGCCCCTCGGTCGATTGTGGCCGCCGTCCCATCGGCTACAATCCGTAAAGCCGGAACGTCGGCCGTCCGGTCAGCTCGCGCGCACCGCCGAGCGCCACCAACCGCTCGAACAGCCGACGGCTGGAGCGGTCGCTGGCCGTCCAGACCGGCCGCGCGGCCTGAGCATCTTCGCTGATCAGCGTGGCCACCACGACGTCAGCGTCCTTGCCGCGCAATTGGGGCGCCACGGCCAGCAGCTGTGCCGTTCGCCGCGCCAGATCGGCGTAAAGATCGAACGCCGCTGTTGCTCCTCGCCCATACGCGAAGGCACATGCGGTCCGCCACCGCTGCGGATCGGCACGCGGACCGGCGGCGAGGCGCAGGTCGTCCCCCTTCAGATGCGCCGCGAAGAGTGGCACCGGGACCGGCCAGTTCAGACGCCGGGCAAGCACCGCGTCCGCGAGCCAGAGTGCCAACGGCCGGCTATCAGGCCGCAGGTGTAGGCTGGCCGCGGCCGTCGTGCTCGCCGCCTCGATCGGGTTCCTGGTTCCGACGCTCGCCGTCAGTGCGGCGTTGATCGCCTCCTGCGCCGGCTCGTCGATCATGACCGACAAAAACTCGGCGAAGATCACCGGCCATTCGCCATTCAGCGATGCCGGCCCTAGCGAGGATTTTCTGCCCAGCGCCCTCCAGGCCTGCAGCAGCCGGCCAGCCGGCCCCGGATCGTCCCCGGGGCGGGTCAGATAGAGATGATCGCGCAGCGTCGCGGCGTCTTCCGTGCGCCCCTGCCAGCGGACGACGGCCTCTGCGGCCGACAGCGCCAGGCGCTGCCGCCAGAGCTGTCCCAGCGGATGCTCGCTGCGGGCGATCGGGTGGATAGCCGCGAGCGCCGCGCCGGCGAAAAGCTCCGCATCGCCAGCGCCTTGCCGCTCGCCGGCGGCCCGCGCCCAATCTGGCGGGAGTGGGAAGATGGGCGGGGGATCGGGGATGATTCGTGCGCGTGAGACCATGCTGAGCAGTACCACAAGACGGCGCTTTGAGCCAGTATCTGGCGCATAAACCGCCGCGCCCGTCGACAGATAAAAACGAACGATAAACTTCCATTATCGTTCATTCTTGTCATTATAAGGAAATGAGCCAAATCATCGAGCAAAACAGCGAAATTCAGGTCGAGGAGAGTTCTGCTCCGCCTCTCAGCACAGCGGCCGACGGTGACATTTCCGCGCCGCAGGCGTCGGCCGGCATGCCGACGCCCAATGCCGGGCTCCCCTCCCCTCCTCCAGAAACGCGTGCAGCCTTCCCCGCCCACCTGGAGCAGTTGGCCGATCAGGCCCGCGATTATGTCGAGGCAGCCAGTTCCGCCAACACCCGCAAAGCCTATGCCTCCGATTGGAAGCATTTTTCCGGATGGTGCCGCCGGCAAGGGCTGGAGACCCTGCCTCCGAACCCGCAAACCGTAGGCCTCTACATCACCGCCTGTGCCGGTGGCACCGCGTCCGGCGCGGCGATCGGCGGCCGCAAGCAGAGTTCGGTCACGACGATCGAGCGTCGACTGTCGGCGATCACCTGGAACTATGCCCAGCGCGGCTTGGCCCTCGACCGCAAGGACCGCCATATCGCCACGGTGCTTGCGGGCATCCGCAACACCCACGCCGCCCCTCCCCGGCAGAAGGAAGCGATATTACCCGAACACCTGATCGCCATGCTCGAAACGCTCCCCCGCGGCACGCTGCGGGGCTTGCGCGGCCGGGCGATGCTGTTGCTCGGCTTTGCCGGCGGGCTGCGGCGCTCCGAGATTGTCGGGCTCGATATCGGCCGCGACCAGACGAAGGACGGCCGCGGCTGGGTTGAGATCCTCGATAAGGGCATGGTCGTCACAGTCCGGGGCAAGCGCGGTTGGCGCGAGGTCGAAGTCGGTCGCGGATCCTCGGACGCCACCTGCCCTGTCGTTGCGCTGCAGACCTGGCTCAACCTTGCGCGGATCGCGCACGGCCCCCTCTTCCGGCGTGTTACCGGCCAAGGCAAGGATGTCGGTCCCGACCGGCTGCTCGATCAGGAAGTGGCACGCCTCGTCAAGAAGGCGGCATTGGCTGCCGGCGTGCGCCCTGATCTCACTGAGACCGAGCGTGCGGAAAAATTCTCCGCCCACTCGCTGCGTGCTGGCCTCGCATCCTCGGCCGAGGTCGATGAGCGTTACGTTCAGAAGCAACTCGGCCATGCTTCGGCCGAAATGACCCGGAAGTACCAGCGGCGGCGTGACCGGTTCCGCGTCAATCTCACCAAGGCGTCCGGGCTTTGATGCGCCCGCTTCCCTGCCTGAGATGAAGCCGTTAAGTCAAAATTGGATGCCGAGTTTTCAGCTTACCGTTTCAATTGAAACCGGGAAGTAAAAGCCACAGCTGCCTCGGAGATCGGCCGGAACAGGCTCTCGATAGGTAATCTGGCGAGATCATAAGACATTGAATTTATGGTAAATGATTCGTTAAGAGAAAGCTATGTGGCTAGTAGGGTTCTGCACCCTGCACAACTATTCCCGCGGTGGGTCACCGCCGATAAGTAACCCTTATCGGAAACTAGCCATCTGACCCCAAATTCTTGCCATCCTGGGCGCTTTTCCCTATATTGTGACCTCGATCCCGATGAGGCACGCCATGTCCGAACCGCAGCTTTCCATTCGCAGCAGCAAGGCCCGCGATCTGGCCCATTCCCTGTCCCGTCGCACTGGCCAACCGATCAACCGGCTCGTCGAGCTGGCGCTGGAACGGTACGATCAGGCGCTGCGTGACGGCAAGATCCGCTATCCGATGGACGCCGTCTGGGATCTGGCGGCCGAAGATCGACGCCATATCGCACCCGGCACCACGTCCAACCACGACGAATTCTACGACGAGAACGGCCTGCCCATATGATCGCCGTCGATACGTCGGTCATCATCGCAATCGCCGCCGATGAGCCGGAGGCCGAAGTCTTCCGGCCGCTGATCGGTCGTGAGCACGTCATCATCGGCTGGCCGACCCTGCTGGAAACACGGATGGTCCTGACCGGCAAGGGATTTGCCAGTGCAGCAAGGATGATCGAGCGGCTTTCCGAAACGCCGAATGTCACGACCGTCGCTTTCGACGGGAAGCATTATCGCGCAGCCGAAGATGCGTTCGAACGTTTTGGCCGGGGCCGCCATCCGGCCGGTCTCAATATGGGTGACTGTTTTTCCTATGCGGTGGCCGCGATTGCCAAGGCCCCGCTGCTGTTCAAAGGCCAGGATTTTGGACGGACGGACGTGAAACTGCATCCGTCGTCGTCGCAATAGGGGAGGCAAACATGGACGACCGCGTTAGGTTCGCCCTCGAAAAGCTGCTCAACGTTGCGCATGAGGATAGCGGCCAGGGCCGGCGGGTCGCCACCTGTCTGCTGGCCTGGTGGAATGCCGAGGTCCATGGCGGCTTCGATCTCACCGATCTCGCCAATGTCGATCCGCACCTCGGCGAGGACATGGCGACGATTCTTACGTTCCTCGCCCGCGAAGAGGATGTCGTTTATCCCTATGATTACCGCCGCGAGATCGAAGCGATCATTGCGCGCTGGCGGCCACAGGCGGAACCGGCATGACCGCGCCGAGGTCTCGTGAGCCGGCGACACCTTCGGCGATAGAACGGCGCGCCGGGGAACTCGACACGATCGCCGCCGTCCTGCCGATCGACCGGCGCGATGCGCTCGCCGAGCTGCTCACCGACCAGGACGTTGAAACGCTCCGCCATCTCGTCAACGAGGGCATGGGGGATGAAGCCATCAGTATGGCCGCGAGTAGGTAACGCGTCATGCCATCAGACATGAATTTTAGACCGACCGTAGTCCCAATGGCCGCTCCGGCAAGCGCGGCGACTGCGAAAAAAAGGCATTCGCTCCGAGCACTTGTCCGGTCGACAGTGCGCCTGCCAGACCAGAAGCCGAGTTGATCAGAATAAATGGTGGAGACAAGATCGCGGCTTTCCTGGGCGTGCACCATCCCAACGTGATGAGAAGAGGTACGAGGAATACACCACCCCCAATCCCTGAGACCCCCGATAGAATGCCCGTCACCGCACCCACTCCGATAGTTGCCCATTGGGATCGATGCCGCTGTTCGTCCCTGGTCTCGACGCGTTGGCGGATCATGAGAACTGCCGCCACAACAAGAAGCAAGCCCGTAATCATTGAATAGGCCTCCTGCCCAAACGCGATCAGTCCACCGATGAACGAGAACACAACGGAAGAAACCGCGAGATTGGCCAGAAAGCGCCAGTCGATTAGATCGTGCCGATTCAGTCGCCAGGTGGCGTATCGGGGTCAGAACAAGAGCTGCTCGAAATCGTACGCTAAGCTTGAACGGAGCGGGAACGCTTGATTGACCGCATTTCAAAAAGGGCATCTATGACCGGACATTCTGGAACCTGATCGCCGGTGCATTGCGCCGCCATATTCGA
>QFCS01000449.1_pt1 | contig 25878 bp, 28 predicted proteins | sample 3576561 | NCBI WGS metagenome assembly QFCS01 | reverse complement strand
CGTTCCCTCTTCGTCATGCTGAACTTGTTTCAGCATCCATGGCCGAACCTCTCGGTCAGCGTTGCGCCGAAGGAAACGGCGGGCCATGGACCCTGAAACAAGTTCAGGGTGACGAGATAAGAAACGGCTGATGTCGGTCGGAAGCGGCCGCTTATTTCCGCGCTGCGGCGCTCTGGTCGCGGATCGCCTTGAATTCGCTGCCGGGTTTCCATTGGGGCCATTGGGCCGAACGCGCGAGTTCATCGCCGATCCGGTAAAAAATCTGGATATCCTGAACCGCACCGTCGAGATTCCAGCTCGCGTCCCAGGCGTCGCAGGCCTGGTGGTAGCATTTGCCGGTATAGTCATCGACCCACTTCTGGCCCGCCGTCTTGCCGCCGTTCACGAGGTCGGAGGCGCCCGCGATGCCCATCATCAGCAGGACGGGGACGCCGCGCTTCGCCATGCTGAAATGGTCGGCGCGGAAGAAGAGGCCGCGTTCGGGGAGGCTTTCGACGCTGACGGTGCGGCCCTGGGCGGCGGCGACGCGCGCGAGGTCGTCCTCGAGGCTGCCCTGGCCCTTGCCGACGAGGATGACGTCCCTGGCGCGGCCCGCGGTCTGGAGGATGTCGATGCCGAGGTTGGCGACGGTCTTTTCGACCGGATAGACGGGCGCCTGGGCATAGGCTTCGGAGCCGAGCAGGCCGCGTTCCTCGGCGGTCCAGAAAGCGAAGAGGAGGGTGCGGTCGGGCGGCGGCGCAGCCTTAAAGCCGCGCGCGATCTCGAACAGGGCGGCGACGCCGAGCGCGTCGTCATTGGCTCCGGCGCGATAGATGCGGCCCTGCTCGTCGGGCTTGCCCTCGCCATAGGCGTCCCAGTGGGCGCCGTACATCACCACCTCGTCGGGACGTTTGGCGCCGGGGATCCTGGCGAGGACATTCTGGCTCTGCACGACCGCGTGCGTCACCGGAATCGCGGCGTCGAAGCGGGTGCCGAGGTCGACCGGGCGGAAGGCGGCGCGGCGCGCGGCGACGCGGAGCTTTGCCAGATCCTGCCCGGCATCCGCGAACAGCTTCGTCGCAGTGTCGCCCGAAATCCAGCCCTGCAATGCGAGGCTGGTCATCTTTTCGGGCGGAACGACGAGGCTGTAGTTTTCGCCGCCGGGGCTTTTCACGACGTTCCAGCCGTAGCCGGCGCCGTCGGTGTCGTGGACGATCAGCGCGCCGATCGCGCCGCGCCGCGCCGCCTCCTCGAACTTGTAGGTCCAGCGGCCGTAATAGGTCATCGTGCGGGCGCCGAACTTGCCGAAGCTGTCGTCGCCCTTCGTCGCGACGAAATCGGGGTCGTTGACGAGAAAGACCGCGACCTTGCCCTTGAGATCGACGCCCTTGAAATCGTCCCAGCCGCGTTCGGGGGCGTGGACGCCATAGCCGACGAAGATCATCGGTGCGCCGGCGATCGCAGCGATGTCCTTCGACTGCTGGCTCGACACATAGATGTCGGTGCCGAGGCGGAGCGGGGTTGCCGTGCCGTCCCGGTCGAAGGCAAGCGTGGTCGGCGTGCCAAGGCGGGTGTGGAGCAAAGGCACCGGCTGCGTCCAGCCGCCGTCCGGCCCCGCGGGTTCGAGCCCGAGCGCCTGGAGCCGGCCGATCAGATAGCCGATCGTCCGCTCCTCCCCCACCGTGCCCGGCGCGCGGCCCTGGAACTGGTCCGAGGCGAGGGTGCGGACCGTGTCGGTGAGGTTGGCGGCGCTGATGTCCTGCGCCGCGGCGGGCGCGGCGGTGGGTGCGACGAGGAGGGCAGCGGCGAGAAGAGCGGGGCGGAGGGTCATGGCTGAGGGCTTTCCGAAGCGGGCGAGGACGGCGTGGATGCGGTGGCGGCGGGCGGGGTCCAGCCTTTCCGGTATTTTTCGAACCAGGCGAGGATCGCCGAGGCCTTGGCCGCCGCCTGCGACGGGCGCGCGGCGATGCCGCCGTGGCTGGCGCCGGGCACCTTGACCAGCGCGGTCGGCACCCCGCGCAGGCGCAGCGCGGTATAATATTGCTCCGACTCGCTGACCGGGGTGCGGTAATCCTGACTGCCGACGACGACCATCGTCGGCGTCTTGACGTTAGCGATCAGCGACAGCGGCGAATGGCTCCAATAGGTCGCCTGATTTTCCCACGGCATCGCGCCCATCCAGTAGCGGCCGAAGAAGGCGGGGCCGTCGGCGGTGAGCGCCTGCGTCGTCCAGTTGATCACGGGTTTCTGGGCAACGGCGGCCTTGAAGCGGTCGGTTTTGCCGACGATCCAGCTCGTCAGCACCCCGCCGCCCGAGCCGCCGGTGACGAACAGCGCGTCGGGATCGGCGATGCCGAGCTCGATCGCGCGGTCGACGATGCTCATCAGGTCGAAATAATCGTTGCCGGGGTAATTCTTGTCGATCGCGTTCGCGAACGCCTCGCCATAGCTGGTCGAGCCGCGCGGGTTCGCCGAGAGCACGGCATAGCCCGCGGCGGCGTAAAGCTGGTTATCGGCGGCGAAATGCGGGCCATAGGCGGCGAAGGGGCCGCCGTGGATTTCGAGGATCAGCGGCACGCGCTGCCCCTCGCGATAGCCGGGCGGCAAGGTCAGCCAGCCGTCGATTGCGAGGCCATCGAAGCTCGACGCCGCGCTGATCTTGCGCACCTCGCCCAGCGCCTTGGTCGCGGCGAGGGTGCGGCTCAAATCGGTGAGGGTGCGCGTCTTGCCGCCCGCGGCGAGCGCGACCTCGGCCGGGCGCTGGGGCGTGCCCGCGGTGAAGGCGATCGCGTCGTTGCCCGCGACCGAGAAGCTGCCGCCCGAATAGGGGCGGTCGAAATCGCTGTTCGCAAGCCCGGTGGCGACGGTGCGCACCGATCCGTCGAGGCCGATGCGCGCGACCTTGGTCTCGCCGCGATCGTCATACTGGACATAGAGGCCGCGCCCGTCGGCGTCCCACGCGGCACCGTCGACGCTGTAATCCCAATCGGCGGCGAGGCGGCGGCTGCCCGACCCGTCGCGGTTCATGACGTAAAGGCCGCTATTCTCATAGGCGCGCAGCCGGTCGTCGAAGCCGACATAGGCGATCATCCGGCCGTCGGGCGAGACGAGCGGGTTCGCGTCGGGGCCCTTGCGCGTCGTGAGCCGGGTGACGGCGCCGCCGGCGACGTCGAGCGCGTAGATATTGCTTTCGAGCGGATCGTTTTGCCAGTCGGGGCGGCGGTCGGCGCTGAAATAGAGCGTCGTCCCGTCGCGCGACCAGCTCAAGGGGCCGCCGTCGTGATAGGGGCCGAAGGTGAGCTGGCGCGGCGCGCCGCCGGTCGCCGACACGAGGAAGATCTTCTCGAACCCCGGTTCGAGATAGCCCTGGCCGTCGGCGCGGTAGGTGAGGAGTTCGTGGACCTCGAGCGGTTCGGCCCATTTCGCGCCCTCGGGCTTGTTCGCGGGGGCCTTGCCGAAGCTCGGCGCCTCGTCCTTGACGAGCATCGTGTAGGCAATCGAACGGCCGTCGGGCGACCAGGCGATGCTCGACGGGCTGGTCGGCAGGCCGGTCAGCTTCGCCGCTTCGCCGCCGTCCATCCAGCGCACCCAGAGCTGGGCGCCGCCGCCCTCGGTCGAGACATAGGCGAGGCGCTTGCCGTCGGGCGACCAGCGCGGCGAAAAGGCATCGCCGGTGCGGCCCGCGATGGGGATTTCGGCGCCAGTCTGGGTGTCGAGCAGCCAGATGCTGCTGACCGCGCGGTCCGACATGATGTCGTTGGCGCGGCGGACATAGGCGATGCGGCGCCCGTCGGGGCTGATCTGCGGATCGGCGGCGGCGGCGAGATTGAACAGATCCTCGCCGGTGAAGCGGCGTTCGGGGCCTTTGCGCGCGCTGCCATGGGCCGGGGCCGCGTCGTCGGCCGCGGCGGGCGCCGCCGCCGGTTCGGAAGGGGGGCTTTCCTGAGCGAGAAGCGGCTGAACGGCGAGAGTGAGAAGGCTCGCGCCGAGCAAGGCGAGTTTACGCATCGAATGAGTGCCCCTTTTTGCGGTGAATGGTTGAAGGTGTAACCATCTGGCGCGGGGCGTCAATCGGGTGGGGATGCCGGAACAGGTCGGAGGCCTGTCGAGGTCGTCACCATCGCCACCCCGGATTTGATCGGCCTATATCCCCCTGGACCTGTAAAGCGGCCGCTTCGCGGCAAAAGCTGACGTAGATGGGATTCGCGCAGAGGCGCAGAGATCGCAGGGAGGAAGAGAGGAAGTTCACGCGGAGACGCGGAGAGATGGGGCTTGCCGCAAAGCGGCTTGCTTCATGCAACGCCGCGGCCTGCCGCATCCCCGACAAAAAGCGCGGGCCTGTCGGCCCGAACCTGCCTCTCCGCGGCTCCGCGGCTCCGCGCGAACCAAAATCTCTGCGATCTCTGCGCTTCTGCGCGAATATCATGAAACGGCCGACATGGCCTTCTTCCCAATTGGCTTCCCCCGGCTCGCGTTAGAAAACATATATCTCGGAAAGGGATAATCCCGGATCAAGTCCGGGGTCACGAATGAAGGATGGTCATTCGCCGTCTAGTAATAACCATATAGGTTATTTTTTATTGACATTGTCACGCTGTTATGGCACAAGTGTCGCGATTATGTAGTTTACAAACCCATCCGATGTTGCTAGGAAAATGGCAGCAACGGAGCGTTTCACCATGTCGGTTCTTTCTTCCCCCTACTTCCACGACGAAGCCAAGGCTTTCGAGCATCTGGAAAGCATCGTGTGGGCTGACGGAGTTGTCTGCCCGCATTGCGGTGTGGTGGGTGGCCGCGTCTATGACCTGTCGGGCGTTCGCGGCAAACCGACCCTGAAAAGCCCCGAGGGGGCGCTGCGTCACGGCCTCAAGAAGTGTGGCGAGTGCCGCAAGCAGTTCACCGTCAAGGTCGGCACCGTGTTCGAGCATGCCCGTATGCCGCTCCACAAGATGCTACAGGCCGTCCACCTGATCGCGTCGAGCAAGAAGGGAATTTCGGCCCACCAGCTCGGCCGCATCCTTGAGGTGCAGTATAAGACGGCATGGTTCCTCGCTCACCGTATCCGCGAAGCCATGCGCTCGGGCGACCTTGCTGCGCCGTTCGGTTCGGGCGGCGGCGCTGTCGAGGTCGATGAAACCTATTTCGGCGTCAAGGAAGGCCGTCGCGGCGCGAAGGCTGGCACGGCCCACAAGTTCGGCGTCATCGCCCTTGTGGACCGCGAGAGCGGCACCATGCGTTCCTTCACGTTCGACAAGTTCCGCGCCGACGAGGTTCACCCGATCGTTCTCAACAATATCGCCCGCGAAGCCCGCCTTATGACGGACGAAGCTAAGATGTATAAGAAGATTGGCCGCGAGTTTGCCGAGCATGGCACGACGCTTCACGGCGCCCGCCAGTATGTCGATTACAAGGACCGCACGATCCACACCAACACTGTTGAAGGCGCGTTCTCGATTTTCAAGCGCGGCATGAAGGGCGTATATCAGCATTGCGGCGAGCAGCATCTGCACCGCTACCTTGCCGAGTTCGAGTTCCGCTATAACACCCGTCAGGCGAACGGCATTGATGATCGCGGTCGGGCGCGCGAAGCGGTAAAAGGCATTGTTGGCAAGCGCTTGACTTATAACCCAGCTAACTAAGAAACGCTTGAAATTATAGCATGAATCCCCTATATAAGGATGCGCCGGGGACGCGTCGGATTGCGTCAGGGGGAAACCCCGCCCGGCGGCTTATTTCCAGCCTTTAGTTGGGAATTTCACCAAGCCCCAACCTTCAATTTTGCCCGATGGACTCCTCCGGAACGAGGGGCCGAGTAGGTCGGCGAATTTGCTGTCCGGATTTGGAAGTCCGCGAGTGTTATAGGCGCGTCCTATTGCCCCCGCGATGAGGTCGGCGAACTGTATCCCAACGCTGTGGTGTGAAGGGGTGAGCAGTAACGACTCGATGTAATTTTCGTAATTGCTCACAAAAGGCGAAGCGCCGTCCACATAGCGGTCATGCTGTTTCCGGAGGGCGTCATCTTGTTTCGTGCCCCGATGGTCTGCGATCACCATCCCAAGCTGCTTTGATCCCACTACACGACTGAGGTCTTGCAAGTGATATTGGAAGCGTTCGGAAATGGTCTTGTAGGTGTAGTGATACAGATCAGTCGCATCCTTGACGTAATCCGTTTCGTAGGCAGCGCTTACGCTGGTCACGCATCCAATGATTTTGATACTTTTGCGACGCGTTATGATGGCGCACATCTCTGAGCGGAACGTGTCTCGCGCTGCTTGGTCGAGGTGTTTCACGCTGTTATCGGCATCGTCATTGGCGGCGCCGAAGTATCTCCACTTCACCTCGCCAGTCACGTTGAACTCCGGCTTCGCCTTTAGGGTCTTAAATTCAGAGGTGACGCCGTGCCATTGATCCTCGTGCATCACCAAGCCAGCCATGATAAAGTACGGCTTTGGGTTGGCTGCGGTGGGTTTGGGCGGCGTCCCGCTCTCGTCAATGAAGTAGAGGTGCATTTAGCATGATGGACTCCGGAAAAAGTCAGAGTCAACTCGACAAGTTCAAGGAAGCCGCGCGCGACCTCGAAACCGACGACGATCCCAAGGCCTTTGACGAGCGCCTAGGGAAGCTGGTGAAGCATAAGCCGGTGGAGAAGCCGAAGGCAGATTGACGGTATCCTGATACCTGTGGTATCTGAATACCCATCATGTCAAAATACGGTGACGCGCTCTCTAAGCCATTCAACCGCGGGGCTTTCGATCCGGCGGAACTGGCCGCGCATCGTAGTTTCCAGCACTACCAGCCCGTCGTCGTCGTCAATTGCGCCGATGCTAAAGAGACGCTCGATAATCTGGCTGGCCGTCAGCGGGCTTTCGACGATCCAGTGGGACAGTAGGGGCTTACACCAATCGACTGCGCTTCGCAGCGCATCGCCAATCCGTCGATATGCTTCGTCGTCAGTGTTTCCACGAATGTCATAGCTCACCACATACCAAGGCATGCTTCCCTCCCGATTCGGTGTTCGGAAGCTACGCCCAAAGCGGCGACAAGATAAGGCTTTCCTACAAAATCCCAGCCCGTCGTGCCCGCCGGATCAACTGCGAACCAAATCGGTTAAAATATCTTGACAAAGCGTGACGCTCGGTATAGAGATTTCTACATCATGGCGAATCGCGTCCACCGTAAGGGGTGCTCGCCAGTCAAGATGCTTGTGGGTTTGCAAACTACATAAACGCCACAAGTGTCACATCATGAAGAATTGCGATTCGGGCCGGCGCCCTTCCGATGCGGGAGGGCGTTCCGGCCCTTTTGCTTTTGGGAGGTTGGCGATGGGGCGGATTGGCAAGGGAAAGGGCGGCTGCGGTGCGGTGCGCCCGGACCGCCGGCAGATGGACGTCTTTCTCGACGCGCTGGCGGAATCCTCGAATGTTGCGGCATCGTCGCGCGCGGCCGGGATCGCGGCGAACGCCATGTATCGCGAGCGGCGCCGCAACGCCGGATTCGCGGCGCGCTGGCACGAGGCGCTGTGCGAGGGGTTCGCGCGGCTCGAGGCCGAGTTGCTGTCCGAGGCGCTGATCGCGCCGACGGGCAATGTGAAGGATTCGACGCTGAAGTCGCGGGCGCAAAAATATCGGCTCGGCCTGTCGCTGCTGGCCGCGCATCGCGCGGCGGTGCGCGGAGCGAAGCTTCCGGCCGCGAATATCGAGCCGAAGGGGAGCGCCAAGGCCAGGCTGACCGCGAAGCTGGACGTTATGCGGGCGCAGATGGCGGCGGTTGAAGATGGCGGCGAAGAAAATGGGGATCGCGGGCCTTGAAGCGGCTTTCCGAGCTGCTGGAGATGCCCCCGGCCGCTTTCGCGGCGTGGGCGCAGAGGCTCCGCGACGACGCGGCGGCGCGGCTGCTGGCCGACTGGGGCTGGTGGCGGCGCGACGACCAATGCCCGCCCGCGGGCGATTGGCACGTCTGGATGCTGCTGGCCGGGCGTGGGTTCGGCAAGACGCGCACCGGCGCGGAATGGGTGCGTTGCCATGCCGAAACTCATCCGGGCGCGCGGATCGCGCTGGTGGCGGCATCGCTGCACGAAGCGCGGCAAGTGATGGTCGAGGGTGAGAGCGGCCTGTTGGCGATCGCGCCCGCGCAGACGCGGCCGACGTATGAAAGCAGCCTCAGGCGGCTGAGCTGGGCAAACGGGGCTGTCGCCACGCTCTATTCGGCGGCCGAGCCCGACAGCTTGCGCGGCCCCCAACATGATGCGGCCTGGTGCGACGAGATCGCGAAGTGGCCGCAGGGCGAAGCGGCGTGGGACAATCTGATGCTGACGATGCGGATCGGCGAGCGGCCGCGCGTCGTCGCGACGACGACCCCGCGCGGGGTGCCGCTGGTGCGACGGTTGATGAAGGAGAAGGGCGTCGCGACTACCGGCGGCGGGACGCGGAGCAACCGGCTCAACCTGTCCCGGCAATGGCTGGCGACGATGGGCGCGATCTATGGCGGGACGCGGCTCGGGCGGCAGGAGCTCGATGGCGAGCTGCTGGAGGATGTCGAGGGCGCGCTGTGGACGCGCGCTCTGGTCGAGCGGTGCCGGGTGGCGGTGGACGAGGTGGGCAAGCCGGTGCGCGTCGTGATCGGGGTCGATCCGCCGGCGACGGCGAACGGCGATGCCTGCGGGATCGTCGTCGCGGCGCTGCTGCGCGATCGCCGGCTGGCGGTGGTGGAGGATGCGAGCGTCGAGAATCCGCCGCCGCATGTCTGGGCGCAGGCGGTGGCTGCCGCGGCGGCGCGCTGGGGCGCCGAGCGGGTCGTGGCCGAGAGCAATATGGGCGGCGAGATGGTCGCGGGCACGCTGCGCCAGGCCGATGTGACGCTGCCGGTGGTGGCGGTGCACGCAAGCGTCGGCAAGGCACGCCGCGCCGAGCCGGTCGCGCTCGCCTATGAGCGCGGGCAGGTGGTTCATGCGGGGGTTTTCGAGAGCCTGGAGGATCAGCTTTGCGGATTGCAGATCGGCGGCGGCTATGCCGGGCCGTGGCGCTCGCCCGATCGGGCCGACGCGTGCGTGTGGGCGCTGGCGGCGTTGCTGGACGGGATGCGGTTGGGGAAAGGGCCGGGGGTGCGGCGGGTTTGAGATGATTCCGCGCAGAGGTGCAGGCGTGCAGAGGCGGGGGAGCGGAAGGGCGGGGGCTGCCTTTCTGCCTCGTCATGCTGAACTTGTTTCAGCATCCATGGCCTGCCCTCTCCTCGGGCGTGGCGATTTTTGTTTCGCACAAAGACACGAAGCCACGAAGAAGGCGGTTTGGGCCGACAGGCCCTTTTCCTTGTCGACGGTGCGTCTCGCCGCACGGGCCGAAGGGTAAGCCGCTTCGCGGCAAGCACCATATCTTCGTGGCTTCGTGTCTTTGTGCGCAATACAACTGGCGCCGCTTTTTCGGGCGAACGCCGGGTCATGGATGCTGAAACAAGTTCAGCATGACGATGGTGGGACGGGGCGGCCTTCGTCGCGATGGATCACGGGAGACAGCTATGAACTGGTTTGGTCGCAAGGCCGCGCAGGGGACTGCGCGGCCCGCTTTGTCGCGGGTGTATGGGAATTGGAGCGTGCCTGCGCCGCTGTCGTGGGAGGCGCAGGTGCGCGAGGGGTATCTGGGCAATGCGATCGCCCAGCGGGCGGTGCGGCTGGTTGCCGAGGCGGCGGGGTCGGCGCCGGTGGCGGCGAGCGATCCGGGGCTGGCGGCGCTCGTCGCGGCGACGTCGGGCGGGCAGGGGCTGGTCGAGACGCTGGCGGCGCAACTGCTGCTGCACGGCAACGGCTATGTGCAGATCTTGACCGATGGCGCGGGGGCGCCGGCCGAGCTGTTCGCGCTGCGGCCCGAGCGAGTGACGGTCGAGGCCGACGCGCGGGGGTGGCCGGTCGCCTATCGCTACAAGGCGGGTGGATCGGCGGCGGTGCTGCCGGCCGAGGATGGCGCGGGGCGGACCCAGGTCGTGCATGTGAAGGCGCTGCATCCGCTCGACGATCATTACGGCGCGGGGTGCCTGGGCGCGGCGTCCGGCGCGGTCGCGGCGCATAATGCGGCGGCGAAGTGGAACGCGGCCTTGCTGGAGAATGCGGCGCGGCCGTCGGGGGCGCTGGTGCATGATCCGGGCGATAAGGGAATGCCCTTGTCGGCGGAGCAGGTCGACCGGCTGCGCGAGGAACTGGCGGAGAGTTTCGCGGGCGGGGCGAATGCGGGACGGCCGCTGCTGCTCGAGGGCGGGCTCAGGTGGCAGGCGCTGTCGCTGTCGCCCGCCGAGATGGATTTCCTGGCGCTGAAAGACAGCAGCGCGCGCGAGATCGCGATGGCGTTCGGGGTGCCGCCGATGCTGCTCGGGCTGCCGGGGGATGCGACCTATGCCAATTATCGCGAAGCCAATCGCGCGCTGTGGCGGCTGACGGTGCTGCCGCTCTGCGCGAAGATTTTGGGGGCGATTTCGCAGGGACTCAGCGGGTGGTTCGACGGGGCTGAACTGCGCGTCGACCTGGATAAGGTGCCGGCGCTGGTCGAGGACCGGATGGCGCTGTGGCGCGAGGTGTCGGCGGCGGACTGGCTGACCGCCGAGGAGAAGAAGGCGCTGCTGGGGGTGAGGTAATGTTGGCGGGCGAAGGCCCACCCCCACCCAGCTTTGCCTAGGCAGCAAGCTGCCAAGGCTGCGCAACCCTCCCCCTTCCCAGGGGGAGGGGTTTGAAGAGGATATCGACATGGATGAGGATGAAGCGCTGGCGCGATTGATCGCGCTGGCGGGGACGAGTGCGTCCGGGGCCGCGGGCGACGCGGCGGTGCTGCGCGCGCTGGTCGAGGAAGCGAGCGAGCTGGGAGCGCGGCGGGCGCTGGCGCGGCTGGGGCTCGCCGACGCGGCGGCGCGCGACGATGTCAGCGATTTGCGCCAGCTGCTCGGCGCGTGGCGCGACGCCAAGAAGAGCGTGTGGGCAGCGGTGATCGACTGGGCGGTGCGCGGGATGCTGGCGCTGCTCGTCGTCGGGCTGGCGATGAAGCTGGGGTTTGCGGGGCTGCTCAAATGAGGGGTGGCGCGAGGCCGCTGGCCCACCCCCCGGTCCCCGCCCGCCTGCGGGTGGGGGAGGTTCGGTTCGCGGGCTATGCGTCGGTGTTCGATCGGGTGGACCGGGGCGGCGATGTGGTGCGCGCGGGGGCGTTTGCCGCGAGCCTGACGGCGGGGCGCGACGTGCCCTTGCTGTGGCAGCACCGGGCGGGCGCGGCGATCGGGGTGATCGAGACATTGGCGGAGGATGCGCGCGGGCTGCGTGTCGTGGCGCGGGTGACGCATCCGACGGCGGCGGGGCTGGTCGAACGGGGCGCGCTGACGGGATTGTCGTTCGGCTATCGGGTGCGGGCTTCGCGCGGGGATCGTCCGCGCGAGTTGCTGGTGCTCGATCTCGTCGAAGTGAGTCTGGTGGCGGCGCCGATGCAGCCGGCGGCGCGGGTGATCAAGGTGGTGAAGGAGTGACGAATATGGACGATATGGAAATGAAGGCGGATGCGCTCGACGGGGCGTTCGATGCGGTGCTGGCGGCGGAGGCGGTCGATGAGCTGAAAGCCTCGGTCGCGGCCTTGAAGGCGCAGGTCGATGCCCAGACGGTGGCGGCGTCGCGGCTGCCGCTCGACGGGGCGAAGGCGGCGGCCGATCCGGCGCTGGGTGCCTTCGTCGAGCGCTATATCCGGCGCGGGATCGATGCGACGCCCGAGATGAAGAGCCTGTCGGGCGCGTCGGGCGGCGAGGGCGGCTATGCCGTGCCGCGCGAGATCGACGGCGCGATCGCGGCGACGCTGAAGGGGCTGTCGCCGATCCGCGGAATCGCGACTGTGGTGCAGACGGGGACGAGCGGATATCGCAAGCTGATCGCGACCGGGGCGATGGGCGCGGGCTGGGTCGGCGAGACCGACGCGCGTCCGGCGACCGCGACGCGCAGCTTTGCCGAGATCGCGCCGCCGTCGGGCGAGCTTTACGCCAATCCGGCGGCGAGCCAGGCGATGCTCGACGATGCGATGTTCGACGTCGAGGACTGGCTGGCCGGGGAGCTGGGGCGCGAGTTCGCCGTTGCCGAGGGCAGCGCCTTCGTGAGCGGCAACGGCACCAACCGGCCCAAGGGTTTCCTGAGCTATACGGCGACGAACGAGGCCGACGGCGTGCGCGCCTTCGGTTCGCTGCAATATCTGGCGACGGGGACCGCGGGCGCCTTTCCGGCGGCGACCCCGCAGGACAAGCTGGTCGAGCTGGTCCATATGCTGAAGGCACCCTATCGGCAGGGCGCGTGCTGGGTGATGAATTCGGACACGTTGGCGCGTATCCGCAAGTTCAAGACCAGCGACGGCGCCTTCATCTGGCAGCCGGGGATGGTCGAGGGGCAGGCGGCGACGCTGCTCGGCTATCCGGTGGTCGAGGCCGAGGATATGCCCGATGTGGCGGCGAACAGCCTGTCGATCGCCTTCGGCAATTTTCGCGCCGGATATCTGATCGCCGACCGCGGCGAGACGCGCATCCTGCGCGATCCGTTCAGCAACAAGCCCTTCGTGCATTTCTATGCAACCAAAAGGGTCGGCGGTGCGATCATCGATTCGCAGGCCATCAAGCTGATGAAATTCGCCGCCAGCTGAGCTGGTGCGCGAGGGGCGTCCGATCCGTATCCCTACCCCTTTCGGGACCGGATCGGGCGCTGCCCCGACAGGTTCGCCGCGATGCACGCCTTTGGCGGGCGGCCGCGGCGCGACCGTCACCCCCCACCCAATTTTGACGGGCGAACAGGTTCGCACGTCGTTTGAGCCCTCCCCCTTCGCGGGGGAGGGGGATTTGTTGGAAAGGATGGCCCTGCCATGCCGAACGCCTTTTTCGCCGATCTGGTGCGCGAATTGTGCCAGGAGGGCGGGACCGGGCCGCTGACGCCGACCGGCGCGGTGCCCGGCCATCGCCGCTTTGCCGACATCGTGCCGGCGGACACAATGTTTCATTATGCCGTCAGCGGCATCGGGCAACCCGGCCAGTGGGAAGCCGGGCTTGGCCATATCGACGCGAGCGGGCGGCTGGTCCGCGACACCGTCGCGGCGTCGTCCGCGGGCGGCGATCGGGTCGATTTCGCGCCGGGGCTGAAGACGATCGCGCTGACCGTCGGCGCCGACTGGTTCGCAGCGAGCGATGCGGCGGTGGCGGTCAAGCAGCCGCTGTCGACGACGCACGCCGATGCCGAGACCGGCGCGGGCGACGACCGGGTGACGGTGCGGCGCGGCGACGGCTGGGTGAACCTGCCGCTGGCGGCGCTCGCCTGGCGCGATGCCGCCGGGCGCTATCAGGTCGGCGGTCCGCTCGCCGCGGCGGGCGGCAGCGCCGCGGCGCCCGCGATCGGCTTTGCCGCCGATGGCGACACCGGGCTGTTCCGCGCCGCGGCCGACTGTCTGGCGCTGGCGACGGGCGGCAGCGAGCGGCTGCGCGTCGATGCCGCGGGCAATGTCGGGATCGGCGTGACGCCCGCGAACAAGCTGGACGTCCAGACCAGCGCCGGACGGTTCAGCATCGCCGCGTCCGGGTCGGCATCGGTGCGGATCGGCAGTTCGGCGACGCTGCAATATGATGTTGCAGCGGGATCGGCGCATCAATTCCTGTCGGCGGGAAGCCAGACCGCGGCGATCGACGGCACCGGGCTGCGCATCGGCGTGTCGGCCCCGCTGCTCGGCGAGCGGCTGACCGTCTTTTCGGCGGCCGACGGCGGCCCGTCCTTCCTGTCGCGTTTCGACGCGGGGACGAACCGGCCCTATCTGATGATGCGCCATATCGACGCCAGCAACCTGTCGCGGATCGACGTCAACGCCTCGTCGGGGATCGCGCAATTGTCGCTGGCGATCAAGAATGTCGACGCGCTGCTGATCGACAACAACCGGAACGTCGCGATGTCGCGCGGGACGGGCGCCGCGCCCGGAATCGCCTTTCTCGACGATCCCGATACGGGGCTGACGGGCAATGGCGGCAACGTCCTGCAACTGGTCGCCGGCGGCGCGGTTCGGGTCAATATCAACGGCGCGGGACTGCTGACGCCCAATGTCGACAATGCCCAGTCGCTGGGGTCGGCCGCGACCCGCTGGTCGGTCGTTTACGCCGGGACCGGCACGATCAACACGTCGGACGCCCGCGAAAAGACATGGCGCGGCGCGGTGTCGCCCGCCGAACGGACGGCCGCGTGGCGGATCATCGGCGAACTCGGCTTCTATCAGTGGAACGACGCCATCGCGGCCAAGGGCGCCGGGGGCGCGCGGATGCACTTCGGTGCGCGCGCGCAGGCGGTGTGGGCGATCATGGCCGACGAGGGGCTGATCGATCCGGTCGTGGAGGGGCGGGCGCCGAGCAGCGCCTATGCCTTCCTCTGCCACGACGGCTGGGATGCGGACGAGGATGACGCGGTCGGGGCGGGCGACCGTTTCGGCATTCGCCCCGACCAGCTCGCGCTGTTCCTGATCGCGGCGCAGGAGGCGCGGATCGCCGCGCTGGAGGCCGCGGCATGATGGGGGGATCGGCGCTGTCGTCGCGCGCGTTGAGCGATGCCGCGCGGCGCGAGCTGGCGAGCGAATGGAGCGGCCCCGAACCCGCGACGGCGCAGGTGATGCCGCCGCCCGTCCGCGAGAGCGCGCGGCGGATCATCGTGCGCAAACCATGACGGGTCCCGGGCCCTGGCGAAGGAAAGAGCGATGACGATGATAGCGAAGGATCCGGGAACGCGGATCGAGTTCGAGTTCGACTGGGCGGCCGCCTATCCCGACGGGCAGGCGGTGTTCGCGAGCGAATGGAGCGTCGCGCCCGAGGAGGCGGAGGGGGTGACGGTCGCGGCGGCCGCGCACGGCCTGACGCGGACCACCGTGACGCTGGCGGGCGGCGTCGCCGGGCGGGTCTATCGCGTGACCAACCGGGTGACGCTGAGCGATGGACAGGTTGACGAGCGGTCGGCGACCGTGCGGGTGGAGGAACGCTGATGGCCGAAAGTGTATTGCCGGGGCCGAGCGCCGTCGGCCTGAACGAGGCGCGCGGCTGGCTGCGGCTGGGCGCGACGATCGACGATGCCGTCGTTGCCGGACTGATCCGCGCCGCGACCAATATCTGCGAGGCGTTCATCGGCCAGTGGCTGATCGTTCGCGCCGCCGAGGAAATCGTGCCGCTGGATTGCGGCACGGTGCGGCCGGGGGTGCGCCCCGTCGTTGCGATCGACGCGGTCGCGCTGCTGCTGCCGGGGGGCGGCGAAACCGCGCTGGACGAAGCGGGTTATCGCGCGCAGATCGCGCGCGACGGCACCGCTTCGATCGCCATCCATGAACGCGGCGGCGCGGATCGGGCGCGAATCGCCTTTCGCGCCGGAATGGCCACCGAGGCGAACGGGATTCCCGAGGCGATCCGGCAAGGCATCGTCCGCATGACCCAGCATCTGCACGAGGCGCGCGACGGCGGCGGCGGCGCCCCGCCGGCAGCGATCGCGGCGCTGTGGCAGCCGTGGCGACGGCTGACGCTGGGGGGAAGGCCATGAGAACGGCCGAGCAGGCGCTGCGCGCGAAAGCCATCGCGCTGCTCGCCGCCGATGCCGAACTGGCGGGGTCGGTCCACGGCGTCTTCGACGGAATGCCGCCGCGCGCGAGCGCGCCCTGCGTATCGGTCGGCAGTGCCGATGGCGGCGACTGGGGGACCAAGGACCGGGCGGGATGCGAAATCCGGCTGACGGTGACGCTTCACGGGGTGGGCGACAGCCTGGACGACCGCGCGGCGGCGCGGGTCGAGGCAATCGCGGCGGACCTGCGCGGTGCGGCCGAAGGCTGGACCGTGATCAGCGCGCGGATCGTGCGGACGCGCTTCGCGCTGGCCCGCGAGGGCAGGTGGCGCCGGGAACTGGTCGTGCGGTGCCGGTGTCTGGCGGGTGCTTCGGGGTGAGGAGGGCAGGTTTCGAGCGGTTGCGGCCAAGATATCCTCCCCGGCACGGGGAGGGGGACCGCCGAAGGTGGTGGAGGGGCAGGTGCGTCATGGCGCGCCTTTTCTGGATCGAAGCGTAAACCGAGGGTGCCCCTCCACCATGCTTCGCATGGTCCCTCTCCCCGTGCCGGGGAGGATCGGCTGCGTCCGCTTCCCACCCCAAAGCGGGCTCTAACAGACCGGCTGGGCGTTATTCGTCGGCGGGCCTCGTGTTGCTCGCGGAATAATCGGCGAATTTGTCGGTGAAGCTGGCGTGATAATCCTCGATCTGCATTTCGGCATTGTCGGCGGCGTCCGCGGCGGAATAGCCGCTCGCGGCATTGGCCGTGGTGACCGCGGCGCGGAAGGCTTCGCGTTCGGCGTCGCAGGCGCCCTTGAGCGACACTTCATATTCGGCCTCGCCCATCTTGGCATCGAGCGATTTCTTCAGATGGCCGCGCAGGCATTTGGTGAAGGCGGCGCGCGTCGTGTCGACGGTGCCGGTCCCCGCCGGCGCCATGGTGGCCAAGAGCAAGCTGGTGATGAGCATCCTGCGACTCCCCGTTTGCAGTGATTTTTCAAAGGAGGTTTAGACCATGGCAATCGAAAATGGGAGCGCTTTTCTGCTGAAAATCGGCGATGGCGCGGCGCCGCCCGCCTATGCGACGGTGGCGGGGCTGCGCACTACGCAATTGTCGGTGAACGGCGAGGCGGTGAACGTCACGACCAAGGATTCGGGCGGCTGGCGCGAGCTGCTGTCGGGCGCCGGGGTGCGCTCGGTTTCGGTGAGCGCGGCGGGGATCTTCACCGGGTCGGCCTCCGAGGCGCGGCTGCGCGGCCATGCGCTGTCGGGCGCGATCGACGATTATGAGCTGAGCTTCGAGAGCGGCGAGCGGATGCGGGGGCATTTTCTGGTCACGCGGCTCGACTATGCCGGCGATTATAATGGCGAGCGCAATTACACGCTGAGCCTGGAATCGAGCGGCCCGGTGGTGAGCCTGTGAGCGGGGCCAACGCTTTGCGCGGCGAGGCCGAACTGCGCGTCGGCGGCGCGGTGCATGTGCTGCGCCCGAGCTTCGCGGCGCTGGTCGCGGCCGAGAGCGAGCTGGGGCCGCTGTTTGCGCTGGTCGAGCGCGCGGCGGACGGGCGGCTCGCGCTCGGCGAGATGGCGACGCTGTTCTGGCATTGCGTGCGCGACCGGCCCGAGACGCTGACACGCGAGGCGGTCGGCGAAGCGGTGGTCGCCGGCGGGCTGGCGGCGGCGACCCCGGCGCTGCGCGTGCTGCTGGGGCAGATATTGCAGGGGCGGTGAGATGATGGGCGAGCGGTTCGGCCCTGCCGCGCTGGCGCTTGCGGGGGTGACGGCGCGCGTCCTGGGCTGGCGGCCCGACGATTTCTGGGCGGCGACGCCGGCCGATGTGGCGGCGGTGCTGGCCGCATGGCGCGCGGACGACGCGGCGGCCGGGGTCGACCGCGCCGGGCTCGCGATGATGATGGAGCAATGTCCCGATGGATGAAATCGACGAGATGTTCGGCACGCTGCGCGGCGATGCCGCGGGCTTTCGCCGCGAGATCGCGGCGCTGCGCGCGGAGATCGGCGGGCCGCTGGTGAGCGAGGCCGAGCGCGCGGGGCAGGCGATCGAGCGGGCGCTGTCGCGCGCGATCGTCAGCGGCAAGCTGGGCTTTGAGGATCTGAAGCGGATCGCTTTGTCGGTGATGGCCGACATCGCGCGGGCGGCGATTTCGAACGGGCTCAACTCGCTGGGCGGCGGGGGGTTGGGCAGCGGCGGACTGCTGTCGCTCGGCGCATCGGTGGTCTCCGCACTGTTCGGGGCGCCGGGGCGCGCGACCGGCGGGCCGGTGAGCGCGGGACGCGCCTATCGCGTCGGCGAGCGCGGCCCCGAATGGTTCGTGCCGACCGCGAGCGGCCGCGTCGAGGCGGCGGGCGGCGCGGTGCGCAATATCGCGATCACGGTCAATGTCCGCGGCGATGGGGCGAGCGAGCCGCAGCGGCTGGCGCAGACCGGGCGGCAACTCGCGCGCGCGGTGCGGCGCGCGTTGGCCGCGGAGGACGCGTGATGGGCTGGGCGCTGGTGGCGGCCGAGCCGCATCACCGCAAGAGCTGGGTCAAGCGGTTCGATCCGCGCTTCTGGACGGTCGATTTCGCGCGGCCGATGATGGCGGCGGTCACGGCGACCGCCCCCGATGCGCTGCGCCTCGAGGCGGTGTTCTACCGCAAGCAGGATCTGGCGGGGCTGATCTGGGAAGCGGCGGATCGCTGGGATCATCCTTTGCTTGCCTATGAGACGAAGCGCGATTTCCGGCATAGCCAGCTTCGCTTTCGCTGGCGGTCAGGCGGGGTCAAGCCGCTCGACGCGCTGCACGGGCCGACGCTGACGATCGAGGGGCGCGATGCCGCCGGGACTCCGCGCGCCTGGTATGTGCGGCTGTGGAATTATGCGGCGGGGACGCCCGAGGATGCGGTCGTGACGCTCGATTTCGATGCGCTCACCGGCGGGTTCCTGCTGCCCGATGAGGCCGATCCGGTGTGGGCGGGCGATATCGACCGGATGTTCGTCTCGCTGGTGCCGCCGGATTATGACGGCGGCGAGGGCGTGCTCGCGGCGCCCGTCGAAGGCTGGGCCGAGATGAGCGGCATCGCCTGTTCGGGCTCGGGATCGGTGCTGGCGATCGGCGACGCGGTGCTGCCCGAGCAGGGGCTCGGGATCGCGAACGGCTATGACGACAGCTATCATCTGACCCCGGCGCGGCTGGTGCGCCAGATCGTCCAGCTCGGCTATCGCGGCGATGTCGTCCATTATGTCGGGATGAGCCATTATATGCGGCTCGCGGCCGAGGGGGCGGCGTTTCGGGCGGGCGTCGCGGGCGGGGCGGTCAATGCGCCCGCTGCGGCGTGGCACCGGGCGCTTGCGGCCGAATGCGCGGCGGCGGGGCTGGGGCTGATCTGGTCGCTCTCGTACGAACTGTTCGACGCCTATTGCCCCGAGGACTGGAAGCAGCGCGATGCCGACGGGGCGCCCGCGCTGACCGGGTGGGAGCCGCCGTCGACCTTGCTCTCGCCCGCCAGTGCCGAGGCGATGGGCTATCTGCAGCGCGCCGCGCGCGATTTCGTCGGTTTCACTGTCGAGGCGGGGCTGGCGGTCAAGTTTCAGGTCGGCGAGCCCTGGTGGTGGGTCGGCGTGGGCGGGCGATTGTTCGCTTATGATGCGGCGACGAGCGCGGCGCTGGGCGGAGCGAGCGTCGCGATTCCCGATGTGCGCGGGAGCCTGACGGCGGCGCAGCGGGCGATGCTCGATGCGCTGGGGGCGCTGCTGGCGACATCGACCGCGGCGCTGGTCGCGGCGGCGCGCGATGCGGCGGCGGGGCTGACGAGCCATCTGCTCGTCTATCTGCCGACGGTGCTCGATCCCGAGGCGCCCGAGCTTCGGCGCGCCAATGTGCCGATGGGGTGGGCGGCGCCGGCCTTCGATGTGCTGCAGCTCGAGGATTATGACTGGGTGACCGGCGGGCGCGGGGCGGCCACCGCGGGGGCGCGGACCGCGATGGCGGTGCGGCTCGGCTATCCGGTCGGCGATCAGCATTATTTTGCGGGCTTTGTGCTGGCGCCCGAAGATCGGGGGCAATGGGAGGCGATCGCCGCGGCGGCCGATGCGGCGCGGCGCGGCGGAGTGGCGCGGGCGTTCGTGTGGGCGCTGCCGCAGGTGGCGCGCGACGGATTCGTGGCTTTTGACGGGGAGGATGACGTGCAGGCTTTCGATGCGGTGGATTTTCCGATCGCGATCGGGCGCGAGGCGATGGTCCAGACCGAATTTTCGACCCAGATCGTGAGTTCGCCCTCGGGCCATGAACAGCGCGCGAGCGAATGGGCCGAGGCACGGATGCGATACGACGCGGGGCCGGGGATTCGGTCGGAGGCCGATGTGCGGACGCTCGCCGATTTCTTTCGCGCGCGAAGGGGCGCGGCGCGCGGCTTTCGCTTTCGCGATCCGTTCGATCATGGGTCGGCGGTCGATGGCGGCTTGCCGGGCGCGGCCGACCAGTTGCTCGGCACCGGCGATGGCAGCCGGCGGCAATTCGCGCTGGTCAAACATTATGGCGCCGGGGATGCGGTGCAGGAGCGCCGGGTCCGCCTGCCGGTTGCGGGCAGCGTGCGCGTGTCGGTCGATGGGGTCGAGACGGCGGCCTTTGCGCTGACGGCGGACGGCGAGGTGCTGCTCGATGCGGCGCCTGCGGCGGGTTCGGCAGTGCGCGCGGGCTTTCTGTTCGACGTGCCGGTGCGCTTTGCCGAGGATCGGCTCGAGGTCAGCCGCGCGACCTTCCTCGCGGGCGAGATGGCGAGCGTGCCGCTGATCGAGGTGCGCGCGCCATGGTGAGCTTTGAGGGAACGACAATGGCCCCCGGCTGGCTGCGCGAGGAGCTGGTGACGCTTGCCTGGTGCTGGCGGCTGGCGCGGCGCGATGGCGTGGCGATCGGGCTGACCTCGCACGACCGCGACCTGATCGTCGGCGGAATGCCTTATCGCGCCGCGCCGGGGATGAAGCCGTCGGCGATCGAGACCCGCGACGATATCGACGCCGCGACGATGGACCTGGAAGGTGCGATCGCGAGCGATGCGATCGCGGCGGCGGACCTCGACGCGGGCCGCTGGGACGGGGCGGCGGTCGAGCTGTTGGTGACCGACTGGAGCGCGCCCGATGCGGCGCCGGTCGTCGTGGCGCGCGGATCGCTCGGTGCGGTCGAGCGGCGCGGCGCGGCGTTCACGGCCGAGTTGCAAGGCGTGACGCGCGCGCTCGATGGACCGGCGTGTCCCGCGACCTCGCCCTCATGCCGCGCGATGCTGGGCGACCCTGCGTGCCGGGTCGATCTGGCGCCGCGCACGCACAGGCGGCGGGTGGTGGCGATCGAGGGGCGCGCGGTGACGCTCGACGCCGCCGTGGCGGCGGGTGCGATGGCGTTCGGCGAACTGATGTGGATGGAAGGCGCGGTGTGCGGGCTGTCGAGCCCGGTGATCGGGGAGGCGGGGGCGGTGCTGACGCTGGCGGAGATGCCGCCGGTGCTGCCTGCGCTGCCGCTACGCGTGCGGCTGGTCGAGGGGTGCGACAAGCAGCTTGTGACGTGCCGGACACGCTTTGCCAATGCGGTCAATTTTCGCGGCGAGGCGCATCTGCCGGGGAACGACCTGCTGACGCGCTATCCGGGTGGGTGACGGTTTGGGCGCGCGCGTCCTTGCGGCGGCGCGGGGGATGATCGGCGCGCGGTTCCGGCCGCAGGGGCGCGATCCGGCGACGGGGCTCGACTGCGTCGGGCTGGTGTGGGCGGCTTATGCCGCGGCCGGATGTGTGCTCCCTCTGCCGACGGGTTATCCGCTGCGGGGGTGGGGGCGCGAGCGGGTCGAAGCGGCCTTGGCGGCGGCCGGGTTCGAGCGAGCGGATGATGGACGCGATGGCGATGCCGCGCTGATCGCGCTCGCGGCGGGACAGTTTCATTTCGGCGTGATGGGAGCGGTGAGTTTCGTCCATGCCCATGCGGGGCTGCGGCGGGTGGTGGAGACGCCGGTCGATGCGGCGGTGATGCGTGCGGCGTCGTGGCGATTATGCGCATTCGGCGAGGATTAGGACCGGATTTCAAGCCCTTTCATCTTCGTGCCTTTGCGCCTTTGCGTGAGATTTTGAGGTCTCACGCAAAGGCGCAAAGGCACGAAGATGAAAGGGAGGAGGAAGCTGGATTCCCGCCTTCGCGGGAATGACGAAGTTCTGGTTTTTCAGGAGGTTCGGAATGGCAACTCTGGTGCTGACGGTGGTCGGCGGGATCGTGGGCGGGCCGGTGGGGGCAGCGGTGGGCGCGGCGATCGGGCAGCAGGTCGATGCCGCGATCTTCAAGCCCAAGGGGCGCGAGGGGCCGCGGCTGGCCGACCTGAAGGTGCAGGCCTCGACCTATGGCCAGCAGATTCCCAGGCTGTTCGGGACGATGCGCGTCGCGGGGAGCGTGATCTGGGCGACCGACCTGATCGAACGCCGGAACAAGCGCGGCGGCGGCAAGGGGCGGCCGTCGACCACCGAATATAGCTATGCGGTGTCGCTGGCAGTCGCGCTGTCGTCGCGGCGGCTCGGCGCGATCCAGCGGATCTGGGCCGACGGCAATCTGCTGCGCGGATCGAGCGGGTCGTTCCAGGAACGCTGCACCTTTCGCTGGTACGACGGGAGCGAGGACCAGCCGGTCGATCCGCTGATCGCCTCGGCGGTCGGCGCCGCGTCGGCGAGCGCGTTTCGCGGGCTGTCCTACGCGGTGTTCGAGGAGCTCGAACTCGGCGCCTTCGGCAACCGCATTCCGTCGCTGACCTTCGAGATCGAGGCCGATGCGGGCGCGGTCGATGCGGGAGGCGTCGGCGATGCGCTGCTCGGCGAGGCCGGGCGTTGCGGCGGGCGCTGGCCGATTGCGGGCTATGCGGCATCGGGCGACCGGGTGCGCGACGCGCTGGCGCCGCTGTTCGAGATCGACGGCACAAGGCTGGTGAGCGATCCCGCCGGTTGGCGGCTCGCCCCGGCCGAAATCCCGCCGGACCCATTGGCGTTCAGCGATTTCTGCGAAGCGGCGCGCGTGCTGACGCCGGCCGATTGCCGCGAGCGGCGGCGCGCGCCGCTGTCCGCGCTCCCCGGAACGGTCCGCCTGCGCCATTATGAACCCGAACGCGATTATCAGCTCGGCCAGCAGGCGGCGACGGTCGCGGGCGGGGGAGCGCGCGAGGACCGGATCGATCTGCCCGCGGTGCTTTCCGCCGGATCGGCACGCGCGCTGGCACGCGCATTGGCGGCGGCCGCCGCCGATGGGCGCGAGACGCTGATTTGGGCGGGCGATCTCGCCGCGCTGGCGCTACCCGTCGGCGGGCCGATCGCATGGACGGACGGCGGAGTCTGGCGCGTCGCATCGCGGACGGTGCGCGGGAGCGGCGTGTCGATCGAGTTGCGGCGGTTTCAGCCGGCATCGACCGCCGTCATGGCGGCCGACCCGGGGCTTCCGGTCGGCAGTCCCGACTGGCCCGACGCCGAAGCGAGCGTGCGCCTGTTCGATCTGCCGAATATCGGGACGGCGGCGGCATCGGCGCCGCGGCTGATCGTCGCGGCGGCGGGCAGCAACGACGGCTGGCGCGGCGCCGACCTGTGGTTTCAGCCGGAGACGGACGCCGAGCCGATCGCGCTCGGCACCGCGCGCCCGGCGGCCGCGCTCGGCGTGCTGAGTGCGGCCTTGCCGGCGGGGGGAACGCTGCTTTTCGACCGGTCGAGCGTGCTGATGGTGACGCTGATCAACCCGTCGATGACGCTGGAATCGGTCGATGAGCGCGCGCTGCTCGGCGGCGCGAACCGCGCGATGGCCGGCGACGAGCTGCTGCAATTCGGCCTTGCCGAGATGATCGGGCCGGCGACATGGCGGCTCTCCAACCTGTTGCGCGGGCGGAACGGAACCGCGGCGGCGGCGCGGGCGGCGGGCGCGCCCTTCGTCCTGCTCGACGACCCGGCGTTGCTGCCGATCCCCGACGATCTGGCGCGGTTCGCCGAAGCGGGCGCCGCCATTCTGCAATGGGCGTCCCGGTCGGGGGTCGACGTTGCCGACATCGCGGTGCCCACCGCGGGGCAGGCGCTGGTCCCGCTGGCGCCTGTCCATGGCGCCATCCGGCGGGACGGCGCCGGCGGCGTCGAGCTTCGCTGGATTCGCCGCACCCGCACCGACGCGGGCTGGCGCGACCATGTCGATGTCCCGCTCGGCGAAGGCCGCGAGGCTTGGCGGGTCGCGGTCGAGCCCGCGGTGGCGGGCATCGGGCCGTGGGAGACCGCGTCGCCGTCGCTCGCCCTCGACGCCGCGACCTGGGCCGCGCTGGCCCCGGAAAGCGTGTTTTCGATCCGGCAGGCTGGCGATTTCGCGCTGTCCGAGCCGCTGCTTCTGCCCCTGACCGAATGAGGATGACCTGATGACCGAAACGACCCGAACTGCGCGTTTGGCGCTTCCGCTGCTGGCGATGGCGCAGGCGCAAAAGGAAGTGACGCATAATGAGGCGCTCGTGCTGCTCGACGCGCTCGTCCATGCCGCGATCGAGGACGGGCCCCTCACGACCCCGCCATCGTCGCCGGCCGCGGGTCAATGCTGGCTGGTCGGCGCGGGGGCCGGCGGCGACTGGGCCGGGTGGGCGGACGCGATCGCCATCTGGTGCGACGGCGGCTGGCGCTTTGCGGCGCCGCGTCCCGGGATGCGGGTCGCACGGCTGAGCGACGGCGCGTGGCTGCGTTACGCGGCGGGCGCCTGGACTGCTCCGGACGCGCTTGCGAATCCGGAAGGCGGCACGACGATCGACGCCGAAGCGCGTGCCGCAATTGCTGCCCTGATCCTTCTTCTCGAAGCGCAGGGCCTTCTGATTTCAGGATGATTTCGGTGATATTCTCGTCGCAAGTGCGACTTTTTGGCAACAGATTAACGATTTGTTGGCTTGCGCGGAACCAAAGGCACGCGTAGGACGTCTGTCGAGACGTATATCTCAATTGAAAGGGGAATTTACTATGAGGAAGCTTGCCGTCGCTGTGGCGTTGGCCTCCACTGCCCTTGCGTCGCCGGCCCTTGCGCGCGACAACTCGTGGTATGTTGGTGTCGGTGGTGGTGTGATGCTGGTCGAGGATATCGACCTGGACATCGGCACCGTCAATAACGCTGGTACGCTCGATCATCGTGCGGGTTATGATGTCGAAGGCACCGTCGGTTACGACTTCGGTGGCTTCCGCGCGGAAGTCGAAGTCGGCTATCGCGAAGCCGACATCAAGTCGGGCACGTTCACGACGCCTGGTATCCCGAGCTTCCCTAACGGGACCGGGAGCTTCACCGGCTCGACCCCGCTGAACGGCGATTCGAACGCCCTCAGCTTCATGGTCAACGGTCTGCTCGACTTCGGTGACGACGATGGCCTGCAGGGCTTCGTCGGCGGTGGTGTCGGCGTTGCGCGCGTTTCGGTCGAGCCGGTCTTCGCCGGTCCGTTCCTCGACGATTCGGACACCGGCTTTGCCTGGCAGGCGATCGCGGGCGTTCGCGCTCCGCTGACCAAGAATTGGGACGTCGGCCTGAAGTATCGTTTCTTCAACGCCAGCAACCTCGACCTCGTCGATCAGGCTGGCCGCGACGTTTCGACGCGCTTCCGGTCGCACTCGATCCTGGGCACGCTGACCTACAACTTCGGTGGCGCCGAGCCGCCGCCGCCGCCGGCTCCGCCGCCGCCCCCGCCGCCGCCTCCCCCGCCGCCCCCGCCCCCGCCGCCGCCGCCGGCCGTGTGCGAGCCCGGGCCGTATATCGTGTACTTCGACTGGGATCAGTCGGCGATCACGCCGGAAGCGGCTGCAACGCTCGACAATGCGATCAGCGCCTACAACCGTGGCTGCTCGGGTACGCAGGTCTGGCTCGCCGGTCACGCCGACCGTTCGGGTTCGGCCAAGTACAACGTCGGTCTGTCGCAGCGCCGCAACGATGCGGTCCGCAGCTACATGACTGCGCGTGGCATCTCGGACGGCTCGATCTCGGCGGAAGCGTTCGGCGAAAGCCGTCCGGCCGTCGCGACCGCCGATGGCGTCCGCAACGACCAGAACCGTCGCGTGGAAATCAAGTACGGCCCGGGTTCGGGCAACTAAGATTTCCTACCCGGTTCGGGTATGAAGAAAAGGAGGGCGGTGCCGCAAGGCGCCGCCCTTTCTTCTTGGGCAATGGCATGTCCGCGTGCCCCGTTGTTGATGTCGGCGTTGGGGTGGGGAGGGGACGTTCCCTCTTCGTCATGCTGAACTTGTTTCAGCATCCATGGCCGAACCTCTCGGTCAGCGTTGCGCCGAAGGAAACGGCGGGCCATGGACCCTGAAACAAGTTCAGGGTGACGAGATAAGAAACGGCTGATGTCGG
>QFCS01005478.1_pt1 | contig 25890 bp, 25 predicted proteins | sample 3576561 | NCBI WGS metagenome assembly QFCS01 | reverse complement strand
TGATCGGATAGCGACAATACCAGCGCACCGCCCACAGGATCACATCACCCTGGAAATGGCGCCACTTGAAATCCGTCATCGTTCCGTCCGTCCAATCTCCGCCAAGCATGCTCAAGCTTCACGATTTTTGCAACAGAGCCGTTTCGACAAATGATCTCGTCAATCGCAATCTCTCCCAGCAGGAATGGATGGCGCTCTCCGAGAACCGCTTCCAGTCGACCGAGAACCAGCTCAAGTCGGTCAACTCGCAGCAACAGCGCATGGACCAGCTGGCGCAGCAGATCGAGCTTCTGAAGGGCCAGAACCAGTCGATGCAGGCCGATGGCGCGCGCGTCCTGTCCGCCTATCAGGCCGAGAACGATCAGCTAAAGCGGCAGATCGCCGACAAGCGCACCGCGCCTCCCCCGGTTCCTGGTCCTGGCGCGATGTACGGACCAAGCGGAGCGCAAGCATACCAACGCCCCGACGGCGCGCCTGGCGCCCGCCTCGCCGACATGGGGCGGGGGAGCGAGGTCAAGATGGTCAGCTTCTCGACGGCCGATACCGGCACGGCATCGAAGGTGGCCAAGGGCAACACGGTTTATACCGACAGCATCAACTACCTGCCGCCCAACAGTTTCGCGTCGGCGAAGGTCATCGTGGGGGTGGATGCGAGCGCGGGCGTCAACAGCCAGACCGACCCGCTGCCCGTCGTTCTTCGTGTCACCGGGCCTGCGCGGTCGGTCTACCAGAATGGCAGGCTCCTCACGACCAAGATCGAAGGTTGCCTTATCAACGGCGCGGCGCGCGGCGATCTCTCGAGCGAGAAGGTTTACGTCAAGCTGCAGAAGATGACCTGCCCGCAGCCGGGCGGGCGGTATGCCGTCTCCGAGGTCAAGGGATTCATCGCCTTTGGCGGCAAAACCGGGGTTCGCGGCCGTGTCGTATCGCGCGAGGGTTCTCTGGTCACGCAGGCCTTCATCGCGGGTCTCGCCGGGGGCTTCGGTCGGGGCTTCTCGGCCAACGCCAATTCCGTTTTCCAGGGCACCAATATCAGCACCAACGGCAAGCGCGACAAGCTGTCCACGGGTGAGATCCTCGAAGGTGGCCTTGGCGAGGGCGTGGCTCAAACGGGCGACATGGTCTCGAAATATCTGATCGAGCGCGCCGAGCAGTACCAGCCCGTCATCGAGATGCCGACCGGTGTCGACGTCGAAATCGTCTTCTTGGAGGGTGTATATGTTCGCAATTGATCGTTCAGGCGGCCTTCGCACTTTGGCACGGCCGTCAAGCCTGATGCTCGCAGCCACGATATTGAGCGTCGCCGGCATCGCGCTTGCAGCCGACGTTCAAAAGCCCGAGGACAAGGTTCGCCTTCTGCTCAAGACGCGGTTGCCGAAGACCCCGATCAACGCGATCGACTGCGGCAAGATCACCGGGCTCTGTGAGATAACCGCCGGCTCCAACCTGTTCTATGTCGATAGCGGCGCGCGATATCTGGTCATCGGCCGGGTTTACGACATGCAAACGCGGCAGGATATAACGGCCGCGCGCCTGCTCGAGATCAACCCCGACATGCTCGTTGGCGGCGCGGCCAAGGCGAATGCCGCTGCTGCCACGGGCGAGCCGGAGGAATCGGCCGATATCCGTTCGCCCGCGACGGGTGTCAGAAAGACGTCGCTCCCGTCGAAGCCGACGATGCTGTCCCTTGCGGGCCTTCCCAAGGAGGGCGCAATTGTCTGGGGCAACAAGGCTGCGGCCGAAACCGTCACGGTCTTCACCGATTTCCGCTGCGGCTATTGTCGCGCGCTGACATCCGTGCTGCGCAGCATGAACGTGCGGGTGGTCGAGCGGCCGATCTCGGTTCTGGGCAGCCGAGATGTCGCCGATCGTGTCTACTGCGCCAGGAACCAGGAGCAGGCGCTGCACGCTGCTTATGCTGGAGAGCCGTTCAAAAGCGGAGCGTCCTGTGACACCAAGGGGCTCGATGCGAACGAGAAGTTCGCACATCAGCATGGTCTTAGCGGGACGCCAGTCATCGTTCGCAGCGACGGCGCGGTGCTCGAGGGCTACCGACCCAAGCAGTTCCTCGAGGCCTGGCTCAAAGGAGCGAAGTCGTGAGCGCGCCCGCCCGTCGCGGCGTTTCTCGGCGGCTGCCGGCGTTCGCGAGCCTGACCCTGCTGGTGGCTCTTGGCGGATGCGCCAGTTTCGGCGGTAATGTTAAGGGCAGTTTTTCATGCGCCGCGCCAGACGGGATCTGCGCGCCGACGTCGACCATCGACGATCGTGCGCTGGCGATGATCTCGGGCGATGCGAACGGCGCCTCGACGACGCCGGCGGGGCCGTACATGGACGACGCGCCGAAGGCCCGGGCATATCGTACCGCAGCATCCGGCCAGCGGACCCCTGTCCAGCAGGTCGACGCGGGGCGCACCCGGGAGCGGGTGCTGCGCATCGTCTTCCAGCCCTATATCGACGAGCGCGGGCGTCTGCACGAGGCCAGCGCGGTTCATGCCGTTGTCGCGCGCGGCGAATGGCAGCAACAGGCGCTGGCGACCGCGACGCCGATCCCGGATCAGAACGCTGTCGCAACGCTGGAGCGTCCCAAAACGCTCGCGGAAGCGGTGGATCGAGCTGATCCGCCTGACGCGGTTGTCGCCTCGATCGATCCCAACCTCCCTGATCCCGCCGTGGTCGCCGCCGCGCGCGCACGCAAGGCCGATCCCGTCGAAGCGATCAAGGCCGATGTTGCGTCCCGCCTCGCGCCCAGGGCGGGTCGCACGCCTGCCGTCACGACGGGTACGCCGGCAGCCTCTTCCTCGGCGAGTGCGGCGACGGGCGTATCGAAACCCGTCGCGCCGAGCGTTCCGTCGGCCGCCTCGAAAGCGGCGACTCCCCCGGGCACGCCGGTGCCGACTCAGGCGGCGGCCACGGCGCGGCCGGCAGCCGAGCAGGCTGCGCTAGCGACACCACTTCCGAAAACGACCTCGAGTGCCGAGGCGCAGGCACGGGTCAAGGGCGATCCGCGCTATCAATCGGCAACGCGGAACGTCGAGCAGACCGCGCAGCAGGCGGCAACTGACGCCGTCCTTCCCGAAGCGAAGCCGACGCCGAAGGCGACGGTCCGTGCAGCGGGGTTTCCCGCCGCAGTCCCGGAGGACAACTGACATGAGCGCGAAGCCCGGCTTCTTCGACAATCTGCTCGCCGGTGTGTTTGGCGACACCAACCGTCCCGACGCGCAGCGACCCGACCTCGCGGCGCCGATGCTTGCGCATTGGCTCCCCTACCGCAGTTACGACCCGAAAACGGGGATATTCTATAACAGCGCCTCGCGCGGCTTCGTGATCGAGGCAGCGCCGCTGGTAGGCGCGGACGAGCGCACCGGCGAGATCCTGACGCAGTTTCTGTCGGAAGGGATCCCGGCGCCGGGCTGTCTGCAGTTCCATCAGTGGATGTCCCCGCGGATCGGCGAACGGCTCTCCAAATGGTATCTGCCGCGCTACGCGGCGCGGGGCGTGTACGAGCGCATGGCCAAGCATCGCGTCGACTTCCTGACCGATGGTGTCTGGGAATCGCTCTCGGCCGATGCACCGTTCTGCCTGCGCAACCACCGTGTCGCGATCTCCTACTCGACGCCCGAGACGTCCAGCATTTCGGTCGAACAGATCGTATCGATCATGGAGGGCCTCATTTCCGCCCTTGCGTCGGTGAATGTCTCGGCCCGCAAGATGGATCCCGTCGCGCTGATCGGATGGATCGATGACATTACGTCGCCGACGACCGCTGCTGGCGACGACGTGGTCAGCTACAACCCGCTGGACCCGATCGCCGATCAGGCGGTCCGCCGCGATATCGAGCTGCAGGTCGAGCCCGACCGGATGCTGCTGCGGACCGAGCGCTTCCGCCCGACCGGCAAGAAGGTGCAGGGCGCACCCGAAATCGGGGAGATCTACCCCGACGTGTTCGACGTCCGCTCCTTTTCGGTCCGCAACCTGCCCAACCGCTGGGCGCCGTGGGATGTCGTTCGCCTGATCGGCGATATGTTCACCGACAAGCTGCGAATGCCGTGCCCGATCTCGACGAACCTCTGCCTCGAATATCCGGACACGCAATCGTCGACAAACAGGGCCAGCTTCAAGTTCATGCGGACAACGAGTCTCGCGGATTCCAAATCAGCTCGCTTCCTCCCGCAATTGCGAGATCAGTCGCAGGAATGGCGGTACGTCAATGAGGAAATCCGGCAGGGTCGAAAGCTGGTTCGTTGTTTTTACAGCGTAACGTCCTTCTCGCCGAAGGGGAGGGGGGACGCCAACGAGCGGGTGCTGAAGTCGGTATACCGTGCCGCGGGCTGGGATCTTCTCGACGATCGATACCTGCAGGTGATGGGCCTGCTGTGTGCGATGCCCATGACGATGGCCAACGGCCTTTCCAAGGATCTCGATCGCATGAAGCGCATGAGGACGCTGCTGACCACGACGGCGGCCAATCTCGCGCCGCTGCAAGGTGAGTATCTTGGTGGCCAGGTGCCGCATTTGCTGCTCATCGGCCGGCGCGGTCAGCCCTTCTTCTGGAGCCCGTTCGAGAACGCCGCCGGCAACCATAATGTCGCCGTGTTCGGCAAGTCGGGGTCGGGCAAGTCTGTCGCGTTGCAGGAACTGTGCGCGTCGCTGTGCGGAGCCGGCTCGAAGGTGGTGGTGATCGACGATGGTCGATCGTTCGAGCATTCGGCCAAGCTGCAGGGCGGGGCATTTGTCGAATTCACGATGAGCTCGGGCTTCTGCCTCAATCCGTTTTCCATGATTGACGAGGAACAAGCCGCCCAGGACGAAGACTATTTGCTCGACTGCATGGCGATGCTCAAGGCCATCATCAACCAGATGTCGCGGCATATCGACCGGCTCAACGATACCGAGCGCGGTCTGATCGACGGCGCGGTCAATGACGTTTGGGAAAAGCACGGCCGTCGCGGCTCGATCGACCATGTGATCGAAGCGCTCGGTGCGACGGGCAACCCGCTCGCGGCCGACCTCGGCATCGCGATGCGGCCCTTCTCGTCGGGCGGCACCTACGGCAAGTTCTTCAAGGGCGAGGTGTCATTCGAATTGAAGGCGCAGCTTACCGTGTTCGAGCTGTCCGACCTGTCGGCCCGGGAAGAGCTGCGCAGCGTCGTGCTGACGGCGATCATGTTCATGTCGCAGCAGATGATGCGAAAGGTCGACCGCGCGATCCCGAAGGCTCTCCTGCTCGACGAAGCGTGGCAGATGCTGCGCGGCGGGGCGATGGCCGACTTCATCGAGACCTATGCGCGTACCTGCCGCAAATATGGTGCGTCGCTGGTGACGGCGACGCAATCGCTCAACGACTATTACAAATCGGCCGGCTCGATAGCCGCGCTCGAAAACTCGGACTGGTTCGTCATCCTGCAGCAAAAGCCGGAGACGATCGCGGACTTCAAGAAGCACGATCGCTTCGAGATGGACGACTACACCGACGCCCTTCTGCGGTCGCTCAAGCGCAACGGGTTCGAATATTCCGACATCATGATCAAGGGCCCGGAGACGCTCGCCGTCGGCCGCCTCGTTCTCGATCCTTATTCGGCCGCTTTGTTCTCCTCGAGCCCCAAGACCTTCGCCGCGATCGACGCGATGATCGCCGAAGGGCTCAGCATGGACGAGGCGATCGAGCGCATTGCCTATCCCGACAACCCCGAGAAATGGGTGAGCAATATCGTCCCCCATGACGATATCGCCATCGCTGCGGAGTAAGCCATGGCGACGATTATTCCGGAACCGATCGACACGGCCGCTGCTGCGGTCCGCCGTCCGGCCATCGACGGCAGGTATTTTCTGTACTTCTACCTGCATTTCACCGGGTTTCTGGCCACGACACTCCTGATGACGTGGGGCATGTTCATTCTCATTTTCCTAGTGATCGGCGGCTTTTCAATCGACGGGTTGATGCACCAGCTCAACAATTTCGCGAGCCGGTATGTCGCAGCGGACGCCGACCGGATCGCCGCCTTCAAACAGACCATCACCATCGCGCACCTTGTTCTGTCCTCGGCGATCATCTTCTTCCGCCGGCACAGCATTCTTCCCGCGCGCACCCCTGAAGGGAGTCGCCGTCATGGCTGAACAGCCCGAACTTGACCTGCCGTCCGGTCCCCCGTCCGCGCCAAAAGCCGTGGCGGTGAAGCGCAAAACTGTCTTCGCCGGCTTCACAAAAGTGCAGATCATCATCGGCGGGCTGGCGCTGCTGGCGATCATCTGGTGCATGTGGGTGACGAAGGCCCTTGTCGCGCCGAAACAGGATCACATCGTCTCGGCGCGGCTGTCGTCGATCGTGGGCGAGTATGTGCAGGGGCAGGCCCGATCAGCGTCGCCGCCCGCTCAGGTCGAATCTGAAATGCGGACGTTCATGGCAACGCTCGACAGCGAGCTGCAGCGGCGTAGCGCCAACGGCCAGGTGGTGTTGGTCGGTGAAGCCGTCCTGACGAAGAACGTGCCGGACATCACGGACAGCCTGAAGGCGGCGGTCTACGCATCCGGTATCGCGCGTCCCAAACCGGCATCGGCCGAGGATTTGCAGCGGCTCGAACAGCTTGGCGCGGCGCAGCTCCCCGCACAGCCGGCGGCGGCGCAACCCCTTGGCCGGGCTGCAACGATCGATCCGATGGCCGTAGCGCAGGGCATGCCGCCACAGGCGATGCCGGTCCAGGCCCCAACGCAGCAACCGATGCAGTACGGAGCGCCGGGAGCTTCGGTATCCACCTTTGGAGGCCCCGATGGCAACGGCGGTCAGTGACGCGCCCAGTCCGCGCTGGCGGCCGCGGAAACGCCTCTGGGGGATGTTGGGCGCGTTCCTTGTCGGCAGCATCGTCCTGACGGCGATCAGCGATTGGCGCGATGCGCATGCCTTCCTCATCAACACGACGGATTCGCTTCCGAACTGGGCGTTCGTGATCCACCGGAACCAGCTCCCGGGGCGCGGCGGATATGTTTTTTTCGATCCTCCCCGCAATGCGCTGGTGCGTCGTCACTTCGGCGCCAAGCCGAAGATGTTCGGCAAGATCGCCTATGGGATGCCGGGTGATGTGGTTGGCCATGTCGGTTCCATCGTCACGATCAACGGCAAGATGGTGGCCCAAATGAAGCCGCTGACACGCTTTGGCGAGCCGCTGACGCCCGGCGTCGTCGGTGAAATCCCGCAAGGCTGTTACTTCGCCGGCACGCCCCACAAGGACGGCTTTGACAGCCGCTACGCAGAGATAGGTCTCGTCTGCCGCAAGCAGATCGTCGGGACCGGGGAGCCAATCCTGTGAGAACCGTGCTTGATCTCCTGACCGTCGGCGTCGCTGCGACCGTGGTCACCGTGACCGCATCGTTCGTGGAGCCGGCGCGGATCGAGGCTAAGGACTACGGGCAAGCGGGGCAAGCCTTTCCGGTCATCGAGCCGGATCTGCTTACGACGATCGAGTCGCGGTTGAGGCGCGCGGAAGCATCCGGCGAACTGGCGAGAACCAATGAGATGTTCGCCGCGCGTGCCGAGGCCAAGGTGCGTCGGCCGACCCCGGTGGCGGGCATCACGCCGGCGGAAGAAGCGCGGACCTGGGACTATGATCCGTCGGTCACGCTCGAGCGCGACATCCACGACCAGAAGGGCAACCTGATCGCGGCCGCCGGCCAGAGGATCAACCCGCTCGACTTCGTTGCGATCAAGCAGGACCTCGTCTTCATCGACGGTGAAAACAATGCGCAGATCGCGTGGGCGACCAGTCGATACACCGATCTCAAGGCCAAGATCATCTTCGTGAACGGCTCGCCGATCGAGGCGATGACGGCGCGGAAACGGCGCTTCTATTTCGATCAGGAAGGCAAGCTTACGGCCAAGTTCGGTGTTCAGCATACGCCTGCCGTCGTGACCCAGGCTGGCAGGATCATGCGGGTTTCGGAGCATGTACTGAAGAAAGGGAGCATCGGCTGATGCCGCTGTGGCTGGACCTGCTGCGCACGCCGATGGCGGCACCCGAAAGCCGCTCGCTCCGCCGCATGCGGTTCACCTGGCAGGGGCTTTGCCTGTCGCTGGCGTTCACTGTCGCCCTGTTCACGCCGTTTCATCGCATGGCGGGCCACCTGGCGCCGGTCTTTGTGGCGGTCCTGCTGGTGGCGACGGCGGTCTACACCTGGCTCTACCTCGCACGGAAGCAGCGCATCGACAGAGCTTTCCTCGAGCGCGCTGGGGAGAGTGAATGATGCGTTGGTTGCGCCCTTTCCTCGGTGTCCTCCTGCTGTTGACGGTCGTGTTCGCGCTTGCTCCCAAGGCTGAGGCCGCCGGTCCGACCTGCAATGGCAAGTTCGTCAATCCGATCACTGACGTCTGCTGGTCGTGCCTGTTTCCTCTATCGGTGGGAGGGCTCAAGATCTGGCCGAGCAGCCGACCCGACCCGAGCAATCCAGCGTCGCCGGTATGCGTCTGCAGCGATCCGCTCCCACGCATCGGCATTTCGGTGGGTTTCTGGGAGCCGGCGCGGCTTGCTGACGTGACGATGAAGCCGTGGTGTTTCCCGAATCTCGGCGGGGTCCGCATCGCGCCAGGCTTCGATATCGGCCAAGGCTATCTGGCCGGGCCGTCGATGGTGGGCGGTCGATCTCAAAGCACGGCCAAATGGCACGTCCACTGGTATGTCTATCCGCTTCTCTACTGGATGGAGATCCTGACCGATTTCGTGTGCTTCGAGCAGGCGTCGTTCGATATCGCCTACATGACCGAGATCGATCCGCTCTGGCAGGATGACTCGCTGACCACGCTCATCAATCCCGAGGCGATCGTTTTCGCGAACCCTATCGCGCAGGCAGCGTGCGCCGGTGATTGCATTGCCGGCACGGTAGGGCTTCCGCTCGATCCGCTGTTCTGGTGCGCGGGTTGTCAGGGCAGCATGTATCCGCTGAACGGCAATATCCCGGCGTCGATCGGGCATGTGCAGTCGTCGCGTCTCGCGATTTCGCGGTTCGCCTACAAGATGCACCGCGAGGCGCTGGCTTGGGGAACGATGGGCTCGAAGGGCCTGTGCAAGAAATACCTCATGCCGATCATGCGGAAGCAGCAATATCGCTTCCAGATGGTCAACCCGATCCCGACCGTCAGCGGCCGCTTCGCCTGCTCGGCGATCGGCGCTTCCACCATGCCGCCCGATGCGGGTCGCGCCTACCCCGCCGGCGGCGAGGACATGGGCTACCTCATCTGGCGCAAGCGCAATTGCTGCGTGCTGTAGGGGACCGACGATGCGCCTTTTCGCTTGGGGCGTCACCGCCCTCTTGGGAACCGCCGGGATTTCGGCCCTACTCGCCCAAACCGTCGACGGGCTCGACGTACAGGCAATCAAAAAGCGCTCGGCCGACCTGGCGGCTGACGCACAAGCCTTCGTCGACCAGGTCAAGGACCGAGGAGACGAGTTCAGGGAGGAAGCCGTCGCGATCCGCGAAAGCGGCACGGAAAACATGCGCCAGGTCGCGGCGAAGGATCTGCCCAAAGGCCCGGCGGGGCCGATCGACTTCGATGAGATCGTGCAGGGGGCGTCGAAGAACGCCAGCGCAAAGGGCGGCGATGCTCCGCAATTAATTGTCTTCGCGAGCCTGTCGATGCCGCCGCAGTCGCTTAAGCAGCTCATCAAGGACACGGCGAGGGCAGGGGGGGTCGTCGTTTTCCGGGGCTTCCCGAACAATTCCATGAAAGAGTTCGCGGGCAGGCTTGGCCGGATTGTCGAAAGCCAGGGCGATTTCACAAATATCGGCATCGATCCGCGCCTCTTCCGCGCGTTCAACGTGCAGGCGGTCCCCACCTATGTGGCCGTCTCCTCGGACTTCGACCTCTGTGCCGGCTTCTCCTGTCAGACCAAGGTTCCACCCTTTGACCGTATGACCGGCAACGTGACGGTCGAATATGCGCTCAATTCCTTTGCCGAGGGCAACGGACCGGGAGCTCGCATCGCCGCTGTCGGCCTTTCGAATATGCGGAAGGGACGGGAGTGAAGGCTTCAGCGCTTATCGTCGCGCTCGTCACCGCCTTGCTCGCCGCCGGTCCTTTGGGGGCGCAGATGACGCTCGAGCAGGCGCGCGAGCAGGGCAAGGCCATGGGCAACGAGAAGAAGTCGGACTCGACGCTTGTTCCCCGCGACGATGCTCAAGCCGAGGCGGTGCCAGGGTATGCGGGCACGACCTTGCCTGAAGGCGCCTATTTCGACGATCCCGATAAACTGGAAGCAGCCGCCGCTTCGGCAAAATCGAGCAACGAGCAATATAAGATAACAACGGACGCCGCGCATACGCGACCAACCTTCAGCAACGACGAGATCCTCGCGACGACGGATCGCGCAACCCAGGTCGAGAACGACCCGTCAGCGTACCTCGACGGCGAGAGCATTACCGGCGGCGCCGGCTCCTGCACGCCGCTGCCGCCCGGCGCAGGAGCCGACGGCTATTATGAAGCGACCTGTAATTCCGGCGCGAAGATCGAGGAGTCGACCCCTTCATGCTCGGTCGGTCTCAACCACAGCTTCTCGACGACCCACGTCTACACCTGCGGAACAGCGTTTTTGACAAGCGAAGCGACGCGGTGCGTGAGATACGCTGGACGAAGGTGCCTCGAATATCAGACGACAGTTACGCCGGTCGAGACGCACAATAGCTGCTCCGGCTTTGAAGCGGCACCGCAATGCACAATGTCGAACGAGGTGTTTGCCGATCAGCATCGGCGCATCACGGCGGGACGAACCACCTATTGGTCGACGACATCAGATCGGACCTATACCTGTTCGTCGGAAGCGTCCTCGACGCCGGGTGGCTCATCGACCCGGAGCTATTGGAGGCGCACGGCGGCACCGCCGGTGTATGTTGGCCCGCAGCAGCATTACGAGGGGACTTCGCGAGACGAGAGTGCCTGCTCGCCGTACGCCGGCAACAGCGAGTGCAGCCTTCAGCAAGAAGTTTGCACATCGAGCGATCCGGTGACGCGCGAGGTAGAAGGGGTCGCGATCACACAGCCGTGCTGGGCTTGGAGCCGGACCTACACGTGTAATCACATCACGACAGGGAATGACTGCGCCGATCTCGAGGCAAACCGCTCGTGCACGTATTTGCGTGACGACTGCTTGGATGAAGACCCGGACGGCGGCCCGTGCAAGGTGACGGAGAAGGTCTACAAATGCCCGACCCCGGGAGGCGCCTCGGCCGACCCGAACCAGTATATCTGTGGGAACGACGTCTACTGCATCAACGGCGATTGCGAGCCGATCGTCCGGGAGGCGTCGACCGAGTTCAAGGAGGCGCTGGTCGCGCTCCATTCGATCGACCAGGCAGGCAAGGAGTTCGACGAGACCAATTTCACGGTCTTCAGGGGGACGCGCGAGACCTGCCATAAGCCGGTCTTCGGCCTGATCAACTGCTGTGCGGGAAAGGTCTCGGGCGTCGTTCCGGTTGCGGCCGGCGCGGCCGCACTGGCGGGCGGCCCGCTCGCCATTGCGGCCTTCGCCACGCCGTTCCTCACCCTGTTCGCCTGTTCTCAGGACGAGATGAAGCTGGATATCAAGGATCGCATGGGCTTCTGCCACAAGGTCGGGACATATTGTTCGTCCAGCTTCCTCGGCATCTGCAAGACCAAGCGGACGGCGTATTGCTGTTTCGAAAGCAAGCTCAGTCGTGTGCTTCAGGAACAGGGCCGGGTCCAGCTCGGTAGACCATGGGGCGCGCCAAAAAAGGAACAGTGTGAAGGCTTCACGATCGAGGAGTTTGCCTTACTCGACCTGTCCATAATGGATTTCACCGAGGTGTACGCCGACTTCATGGATGCAGCCAAGCTGCCCGACGAGGTCGAAACGATGAGCGAGATTCAAGACAAGATACAGGCCTACTATGATCTCCACGGCAAATGACCTGCTCTCGTCAGGCGGCGGTTCGCCATGCGGCTGGGACATGACGGTGTTCCAGCTCGCGAGCTTCCTGTGCATCTATCGCGCCGAACAGCCCATGCGGATTGAGGAACTCTGTACGGTCCTGGCGGGCTGGTTCGAATGTGCCATCCCGCCGCAGGACGCAGCCGGACCAGTGGCGGACATGGTCGAACGGGGATGGCTGATTCCGGTCGCCGACCGGCTGAAGGCCAGCAACGAAGGCCGGGAAGCGGCACGTCCGCTCATGAACGGCATTATCAGGATGCTCGACCACGGTACGCGGCTGATCGACGTGGCGCTGATGATGTCCGTCCTTCGGCTAACCAAGGGGGAGCTGGACCGTGGCAATGTCGATCTTTGAACCCGCAATCATCCTGTTAGTGGGCGCGCCGGTGCCGCAGATGGCGCCCGGCTCGCCACCAACCTCTATCCCGAGCGCTCTCCCCTGCGGCTCGTCGTCGCCCGCGAATGGCCTCGACTGCTGCTTGCACTACGCGATCTGGAAAGGACCATCTCCGGCCAGCGATCGCCCCACCCATTCCGCGCCCAGATCCATCGCCGCGGACGCAACCGACGAAAGGACGACAAGCGATGTCCAAACTCGCTAAGCTGTCGATGCTGCTCCTGGCTTTGTCGCCGATCGGGCCGGCGGCACCGCTTCAGGCCCAGGATGCTTCCGCATCCAGCGACTCCCTCGAACGTGGTGGGAGTGGGGATGATTTCTATTGTGGCGAGCGCAAGCTCGGCCAATGGTTCTATTGTGCCAAGCCGAAGCCGCCGGCGGCGAAGGAACAGGCCCGGCAGGCCCCGGCGATCAGCGCGGCCGAGCGGATGGCGGCGATTACCAAGCAACTCGACGAACTGAAGGCCCGCGCCATATTGGAGCCGTCCGAGGAGAACGTGATCGCCTATGTCCGTTTCCAGCGCGAGCAGCTCGATCGCGCCTCGACCTTCTCAGACACTTGGCAGCGCGCGCTTTGGCAGAACCCGGATCTCGACTACACGCTGCAGCGGCCGGTCTCGACGATCGGCAAGCGTGCCTGGCTCGACAACCGCAAGGCTGATCGCGATGCCGTCCTGACGAACCTCAGCCAGCGCTACGGCCTCTTCTATTTCTATGCGCAGAGTTGCGGCGCGTGCGAGCTGTTTGCTCCGATCCTCAGATCGGTCGCCGACAGTCATCGCATGGCGGTGATGGCGGTCTCGATGGACGGTGGTCCGAACCGCGAATTCCCCAACTATGTGGTCGACTCCGGTCAGCGGGCGCGAATGGGCGTGCCGGGTAACCAGACGCCGGCGCTGGTGCTGTTCGATACCCAGACCAAGCGGACGATCCCGGTAGGGTACGGCGTGCTGAGCGCTGATGAGATCATGGATCGGATCTTCATGTTGACCAACACTAAGGTTGGGAGCGACTATTGATGGAACAGGATCGCAGAAGCGGCAGAGGCCGCAAATTTCTCCGGCAAGCAGCAGGGTGCTTGAGCCTGGTGGCAGCGTCGCATTTCGCGCTGGTCGGTGTCGCGCATGCCGACGTCGCGTCGGAAATGAACGGGTTCTTCAACGACGCCGGCGGCGCTGCAAATGTGACCGGGCCAACTGCGTTCCAGGGCCAGTCGGCGGGCTACTATTCGTTGGGCAATGTCTGGACGCGCTTCCCGCAGAAAAGCGTGTCGCCCTTCAACCTGCAGCTTCCGAGCGCGCGCGCGGGATGCGGCGGCATCGACCTGTTCAGCGGCAGCTTCTCGTTCATCAACGCCTCGGAAATCGTCGCGATGCTGAAGGCGACGGCCAACAATGCGCTGGGGTTCGCCTTCAAGCTGGCGATCGATTCCGTGTCGCCCGAGATCGGCAAGGTCATGGATGAGTTCAGCCAGAAGGCGCAGCTTCTCAATCAGATGAACATCTCGAGCTGCGAAACGGCGCAGGCGCTCGTGGGTGGCATCTGGCCACAGATGGAAACGACGCGCTCCACGATCTGCGAAGCGGTTGGCAACAGTCAGGGTGTGTTCTCCGACTGGGCGGCATCGCGCCAGGGCTGCAACAACGGCAACCACCGTGACAGCACGATCGCCGGCAACACCGATGCGTCCATGAAGGATCAACTTGTGGGCGAACCCCACAACTATACCTGGGAGGCGCTGAAGAAGTCGGCCAAATTTGGCGCGTTCGACCAGTCCTTCTCCGAATATATCATGACGCTGGTCGGCACGGTCGTGACCACGCCGTCGACCGACCCCAGCGTAGGCGGCAAGGTCGTCATGTTTGGGCCGGCTGAAGAGGCTGTGGTGACGGCATTGCTCGATGGCACGGCCGATGCGCCCGCGGTCAAGATGCTCAAGTGCAACGACGAGAATTGCTACGATGTGGGCGAACAGACCCTCACGGTGCCGGCGTCCTCGGCGCTTCGGCCCCGTATCAGCACCATGATCAAGTCCATGAGCGACAAGATCCGGACGGATACAGCGCTCGATGCGGCCGAAAAGCAGCTTCTCAACCTCGCGACGGTGCCTATCTACAAGATCCTCGCGGTGCAGGCCTATGCCCATTATGCGCTGACCGACGGTGAGATTCAGACGCTCTCGGAGATCGTCGCGGTCGACCTTCTGGCTGCGATGCTCGACAATATGCTTGACCGCGTCGAGCAGGCGAAGGTCCACTACCAGACCTTCGATCAGGAAACCGCGACGCAGTGGAAACAGCAGATCGCCGCGACCCGGGCCAAGTTCGCCCAGCGCGATGTGAAGCTGAACAATAAGCTGCAGGTGACGATGCAGATCATCAACCGCAGCATCATGCTCGAGTCCACACTTCAAAACTCAATGACGCCCGGGATGTCGTCCGCGCTCAATTTTTCTCGCGGTCTCAACGCACAGGGCCTGATGTAAGGGCACGGGAGCAACGGCTATGCTGGAGGTCTTCACAGTTGGCGGCGGCGAGTATCTCGTCAACACCTTCAATGCCGTAGCTGCATGGTCGGGGGGAGGGGGCTACCGTTCCCTCCTCCGCGTCGTGATGGTGATGGGCCTCATCTACTCGCTGCTTGTCGTTGCCTTCACCCTCAACTTCCGCGCCTGGATGAACTGGTTTCTCCAAGCGACCGCCATCTACCTCTGCCTCATGGTTCCGACGATCAGCGTCAAGGTGACCGACCGGATCAACCCTTCGCTGGCGCCCGCGACGGTCGACAATGTCCCGCTTGGGCTGGGCGTTCTGGCGAGTTTCACAACCCAGGTCGGAGATTGGCTCACACGAACGGCGGAGACGGTCTTCGTCATGCCGAGTGAGCTGAACTACACGACCAACGGCATGGTCTATGGCGCGCGCCTCTTCGATGCGACGCGCAATTTCGTGATCCGCGACGCTGAGTTTTCGACGAACCTCGAGGAGCATTTCAAGAAGTGCCTGTTCGGCGACGTGATGCTCTATCAGAAGTCACTGACCAATCTCGCCACCTCGACGGACCTTTGGGCTGCGATCGGTCCTGGCTCCGAGGCGCGCTCGCAGGAGTGGCTTGAGCGGCAGGGAGACGGGACCGTCCAAAGTTTCATCATTACCTGCAGACAGGCGTATCAGGCGCTCGACGCGCAGTGGACCCCGATGATTGAGGCGAACGCGCCGCTGTGGGGCAAGGAGCTTTATCCGAAGCTGAGCAACGCGCTGGCGGCCGACAAGCTCAAGCACGATTTGCCGATCGTCAACGCGGCTTTCACCGGGTCGGGGAGCAACTTCACCGAGGCGATGCGGCAGAACACGGCGATCAACGCCTTCATGCAGGCTCGCAACAGCATGGCTGGCGGGAGCGGGTCGGCCGCGATCGACACCTTCGCGCAGACGCGCGCCGACATTCAGGCCCGCAACACCTATAATTCGATCGCCCAGCAGGCGATGGCATGGGTGCCGATCCTCAACATCGTGCTGACGGTCGTCTTCTTTGCGATGTTCCCGGTCATATTCCCGCTGTTCCTCATGCCGCAGACCGGCGTCAGTTCGCTCAAGGGCTATGGGATGGGGTTCTTCTATCTCGCCGCATGGGGGCCGTTATACGTTATCCTGCACATGATCTGCATGACGCGGGCGGAGTCGGCCGCGGCCGGGGTCGCCTCGGGTGGCGTGACGCTCGGCAGCTATGCCGGCATTGGCGCGGTCAACGGCGAGACGGCGACGATCGCCGGCTTCATGCTCATGAGCGTACCCTTCCTGGCGGCGGGCCTCGCGCGCGGCGCGATGTCGATAGCCGGGCAGTCTATGTCGATGCTGGCGCCGGCGCAGAATGCCGCCGAAGCGGCGGCTGTGGAGCAGACGACGGGCAATTACTCCTACGGCAATGTGAGCTGGGCCAATTCGACGTCGAACATGCGGCAGAGCGATCAGTGGTCGACAGCGCCCAGCTTCATGGGCGGCGGCCCGAGCTTTGGGTGGCGTCAGGACAACGGTGCCGTGGTGTCGGGCTTCGGGAACGGGCAGGACGTCATCGATACCAGCGGCGCGATTTCGCGGCTCGGCTTCACGCCGACGATGAATACCGGCACGGTCGCGGAATGGCGGGAGATGGCCAGCGAGGCGCACCGGCAGGCGCAGGCCTATGAGAACGCGGCGAACGACGTCCTCACCAGTACGCATACCAATCGCAGTGCGTTCGGAACGTCGAGCGAGCGTTCGTCGGGGTGGGATTCGAGCAGTGGCCGGTCGGCCAACACGTCAATTGATCAGTTTGACCGGACGACGGGAAGCAGCTCGCAGGGTCTCGAGGAACGGTCGTCTACTGGCCAGAGCCTCAGCGTATCACAAGGCCATGATCGGTCGGCTGGAACAATCGACAATGTCTCCGGCAGCCTTAACGCTGGGGTCGGGGGATCCGGCGGCGGCGGCGCGAAGGGTCGTCTTGGCAGTGTTCTCGGCAGACTTCCTGGTGTTGGCGGATCGATAAGTAAATCTGGCCAGCAGCAGGATCAGCTTCGTCACGGGACGTCGGACGTTCGATCCTCTGATAGTTCTAGCATGTCTTCAAGCGGGATTCGCGACGAACATGCCAGTGGTAGCAGCGCAAATTCGTCGGATGGCACTTACGAGCGTGACGGCGTTTTCAGCCGTGCGTCCCAATCGTCTTCGTCGTCGGCCAGCACCGAAGATGCGCTGGCAAGGGCCAGGTCGTACTCGGAGACGGCACGGAAGCTCGAGGAACTGTCGCAGTCACTCTCCCGCGATGCCAGCTACGCCGAAACGCACGGGATGCAGCTAAGTGAAAATCTGAGCCAGGATCTCGCACAGTGGTATCGGCAGCAGCAGGCCACAAATCCCGGTCTGGACGCGCCCGAATTGTGGGCGACCGACCTCACGGATCATCAGCGGTCGGTGCGGCAGGAGATGATTTCCCGTTGGATGCAGGAGAAGCGTGACACCATTCGTGAAGAGATCCAGGGCCGGATTGACGCGCCCGATCTAGTGGACGTGCATCGTACCGAAATTGGCAGCGCCGCTGATGTGAGGGCCACATATCGTCCGCATGGCGTTGGCGGGATCCCCGCGGGACCGGGCGGCGGAAATTCGGACGCAGCGGCGGAGATTATCGAAGCGGGACGGACGTCGCTTGCGGGCGATAGGGCGGCAGCGCAGGCGAGTCGCACAAGCAGCGCGCAGGGATCCGTGGACGTTCAATCGGAGGTTCACCGCGACCACAACCGCGGGTTCTTCAACGATCCCGAACTTAGGAAGTGATCACGGTGTTATACGGCAAGGATGAAGTAAGCGACCACTCCGAACGCGAGGCTGTAAGCAATCGCGTAGCCGATCAGGCCGCCCCGCGTGGCGTTGCCGTCGGTGGGCACATCCATCGGGGGAAGGCCATTGTCGACCATCTGGATGATGGGCCCGGCAGCATTATCGCGGGTCATCGCGTAGGTGACATTATCCAGCTCGAGCATAACAACCTCCGAACGTCTCAAACATACGACGTTCGAGGTTTGTTCACAAGCTGGTTGAGCGCGGAGATTTCCTGATGGCAGCGCGCTTCCGGGAGAAGGATCAGCGGCCGAACACGCTGGAGCATTTGAACCTGGCCGACACGCTGGTGTTCGGGTTCTCCTGGATGTTGGTTATGGCGATCGGCCTAATGCCGATCTTCGAGACGATCATTAAGCGGCCGCCGTCGATCTCGATGCCAGCATTGATCGCGTTCTTCACGGCCGTCGGCAGCGGTGTGGTGTTGAAACGCCGATACTCTTGGGTTGGCCTTGTTCTTCACATTTTCGGGCAAATCCTGATTTGGCTCTCGCTATTTGTGATGTCTTTGGCGATCGCGCTCTACGCCCGCAGCTGAGCGGAGCTCCGCAGGCATTTTACTAACAATGTGACCAAGGGCTGCGGAAAGTGCTGACGCTGGATCCGGACTTTTCCGTCGCTTTCGCGCCAGCAATGGAACGGGTAGCCGCGATGCAGTTAAGGTGAGTGGAGGAAGCCAATCCGAACCGGCAATGTCTATTGGAGAATTACGCAACGGTCGTCCTCGGCGCCAAGTACGATGATTTGAACAACTATTAGTATTGGAAAGGCGTCAGTCGCGGCTTGTTGTGTTATATAGGCTCGGGATGTTATAGGCCGGAGGGCTAATCGAATGTCCCATGTCACGCTTTCTGCGACGCCAAAGGGCAATGGATATCAGGCGACGGTCAGTTTTGCCGGCGGCGTATCGCTGAGCTCAGCGGAAACCTATCCGTCGATCTCCGAAGCGGTCGCGGCCGCTGCTATGAGGCTGCTGTCGATGACGGATCGACTTGATGCGCTGGACGAATCCCCTGGGATGAGAGCAAGCGCGCCATTTTCGTGATCACTGCAGTGCCTTGCGGTCAAACCGATATCAGTTTCGGTTGAGGCCCATCTCGCGGCTCTGCAGCTTGCGCTTCCACAGCTGCTCGACGGCGATGATCTCAGCGGCGCTTAGCGCGGATCCGCTGACCTCGAGGATGCTCACCTGATAGTCGCTCGGATCGCTGCTCTTGAGCCCGATGTTGCCGCCGTGGCCATCGGCCGCATAGTTGAGCCAGCGGGCATGGAATCCGCCCTCGCCGGTCGCTGAGCCCACATATTGCTCCCGCGTCTTCAGAGAAGAGAGGAGGTAGATCCCGCGGGCTGCGCGCAGGGCGGCGATCCAGCCCACCGGCATCGTCTCCACCTCGGAGACGAGTGCTATGAAATGCGTGTAGCCGGGAAACGCCTCTTCCCTGAACACGCGGGTGAGTTCGACGATTTCCTTGTTCTGGCGATCGGCACGCTGAACCCAACTTCTCGTCCCCGCGCCCCATCCGATCGACAGGCGGCCGATGTAATCGGCCAGCCCGTCGGTCAGGCGTGTTTCATAACGATCAAGGCTGTCCTTGGTGAGGTCCGTGCCCGGCCGATCGAAAAGCGGGTCGATCCAGCTGCTGTCGACCGTACCGACGCGCTCGGCCGAATAGAGCCCGGCGAAGAGGGTTGCGCCGTTGGGCGGCACCACGAAGCTCGCCCAAAGGGGCGCGGCGAGATTAGGCCGGTTCGCGCTGGTCTGTACGCGCTGATACTCCTCGAACTCGGACAGGCGATCGCGCCACAAGGCGTAGGGCGTCCGGCCGCTTGGCGCCTTGGTCTGGTGGCGCAGCAGGCGAACCTGGGCAGGTTCGCAACCTGCTTTGATGAGAAGGTCGGTGAATGCGAGGATCACAGGAAGCGCTCTCCGGCGTGGTTGTTAAAGCGATCGGCGTCGCGGACATACTCGGACAGGATCTGCACTGTCTTGTGGCGGCTGACATCCTGCAGCTTGAAGATCGTAGCGCCCTGGCCGGCGCCCTCGGTCAGAAAGCCCGATCGAAGGGAATGGCCGGAGAATTCGCGCGGGTCATATCCCGCCGCCGCCGCACAGCGCTTGACGAGACGGGCAACGGCCTTGTCCGACATCGGATCCTCGGTGAGCTGGTCGCTACGGGTGAGGCGCCTGAAGAGCGGACCGTTCTTATGGCCGGCCGCTGCAATCCAAGCGAGCAGCAAAGCCTTCGGGCGAATCCGCGTTCCTTCTGGAATGGCGATGGTAGCGCCTTCGCGATCCTGATCGGTCTTGGACCGGGCGATCAAGATCTCGAGTCCCTTGGGGACGAGGCCGACATGCCCAAGCTCGAGCGCGACGAGCTCGGAGCGGCGGAGCGCGGCCGCCATGCCGATCGCGAGCAGCGCCCGGTCGCGGACCGCGCGTAGGCCGTCGCCTTTGACCTCGGCCAGCATGTTGCGCAGCGCGGCGGCGTCCGCCGGCCGCTTCTTGATCTTTCTCGTACCTTTCTCGGCGCGGATACCCGCCATGACCTCGGCGAGTCCGCCGGCGTCGGGCTGCGCGGTCGGCGCGGGATAGCCGGCCGCGCGGTGGTAGTGACCGATGGCGGCCACGCGCCGCACAATGGTCGAGGGATTGAGCCCGGCATCGGCCTGGTCCGCCGCGAACGTCGCGACCTGGCCGGGCGACGCCGGCAGCGGCGTCAGCGCCAGCTCCGCGCACCACTTCGTGAAGATCACCCAGTCGGAGGCATAGGCCTTGCGGGTCGCGGCCGATCTCGCGGCTTTCGCATAGGCGGTGGCGCGCTCGATTTTCCGGTCGAGGATGTCGGGCAGGCTTGGCTCGGCCGGCACGACCACCGGCAGGTTCGGTGTGAGCTGTTCGCCGACGTCGGCATCGTCATCGGGAATCGGGTCGTGCAAAGTCGGTGCCGCCATGGAGGTTGGCCATTTTTGGTCTTCTGCCACCCTTCCCGGTCGAGCACCAGTACTGTCCGATAAGAAACATTATCGGACACTGCTGGCGCTCAAGGACGTGGAAGTGACAACGGCCGGCATGATCGACGTCAAAGCTGCGAAGTTCATCCCTAATGTGGGAGCGGTCGCCATCGGGTACACTACCGGCGGATGCAGAGAGTCACACCGGGTCATCCTGATCGACGTTGAGAATATCGGTTACCGTCGGAAACGCCAACGCGAACTCGCGCGCGCCGTCACCGTTGCTGACCATCTCGAACGGGTCTGTCGTGGTATGGGGACCGGCCAAGACAGCATAATCAAACTGTTTCAGTGGCGTTCGACTGCCGAGCCGTATCGTCAATTTGCGCGGCTCGGCTGGCGCTATCCGCTCCTTGATCTGATAAAGCGCGGCGAGAGCGGTCGGTCGATCCGCAGTGCTCGCCCCTCGCACAAGTCCTACCCAACGTTCATCGGCGAGCTCGCCGTCATACATTGCGAGATGCGACAGGTAATTGTTCACGTCTGCGAAGATCAGCGCATCGCCTCTGCCCTTGGGCCGACGCCTTAGTTCACACCCGACAACCAATAGCGGCCCTTCATCTAGTCCCGCCGCTAGGTGACTTTCGATTGCGCTACGACCGTCACCAGGGTGATGCGACGGGGTCCATTCTACAAATACTTGGATCATATGACCCTCATTCCCAAAATCTGAGCCAATTCAAATCGCACTATGCTTGCTCGGGTATCAGCAGCATTTCAGCTTGGACGCGTGGCCTGATCATACCCGGCGTGAAACCATCTGCGCTAGCCCCGATTGCCTCCAGCAACGTTGCTCGCTCAACCGAGGAGGGAGTTTCGTGTTCGCTCATCGGCACATCAGTGTCGCAGCGACGGACGCCGTTGAGAAGTTGGAGCAACTCCCAGTCGCGCAGCACGGCGATGTTCCCGTCATCCTGCCGATGTGCGCCGATAACGATTCGGTTCACCGATCGCCCCTCCCCGGTTACCTCGTCCTCGACACTTGCGATCAGGATAGGTGTGATCAGCCGGGCGCATCTGGCAAGGACGGCGGGAATGCGTTCTGCCCGGCTGAGTGCGGTATCGAACAAAACATGTCCGACCCCGACGAGCCGGCTAATGGGCTTCGCTCCGATTGCGCGATCGAAAATCAGTCCTGAATAGCGCTCCTTCAAAGCATAGTCGTCGCTTAGCCACTCCTCCGGCGTTTTTACCTCCAGACCGTCTTCCCGCTTCAGAACGCGGCGCCCTGCCCTCTCGAGCATAAGGTTCAGGAAGCGTTCGATATCCGGCAAATCCACTCTTGGCAGATTATTGCCAACCTGACCGAAATCGAAGCGCGCGACATTGCCAAGCATAGCCTTGACTCGATCGACAACATCTTCGCCGCCCAATGTGGCTGTCTCGCGATCGAACCAGGCGGTAAGGCCTTCCGGCTTGCGGATTTGCCCTTCAGCAAAAAGCGAGCTGAAAAAGCTACCTCCGGTCATTCCAACTACCAGCTGACCAATGTCCTCGCGCTCTTCCATCACCTGCGACAACGCTTGCTGAATGCGATCGAGTTTGGCGTTGAGCAAGTCCCAGATCCGCGCTTCAACCGTGTCAGGATTCCGAAGAATGAACACGTGGACCGGACGCTCCTGACCATAGCGCGACAGGCGCCCAACCCGCTGATGAAGGCGCATCGGGTTCCAGGGCATGTCGACATGAACGAGCGTGGCGCAGCGATGTTGAAGATCAATGCCCTCGCCAGCGGCCTCGGTCGACACGAGGAAGCGAACGTCGCCCGCATTGAAGGCGTCAGCTGCCGCATCTCGCGTCCAACTCTTTCGGCCCGTTTCTCCCATTCCGTTCTCGATGGTGTCGAGCCGACCCTCACCGTTGATGAACGCGCAGCAGCCATAGCCGAACCGCGCTTGCAGGGCGTTCACGACCAGTGCCTGGGTGGCCTTATATTCGGTGAAAAGCAGCACCGGCTCGTTGGGCGGAAGGTCGTTCTCAATCAAACTGACAAGCCGCTCGATCTTGCGCTCGTACCTGATCGGTTCGGCGAGCGTCACCAGTTCGTCCAGACGCTCAATTTCGCCTTCCATCAGCTCGATCAGGAAAGCAGATGCTGCTTCCTCTTCTCGAACTGCGGCCTCATCCAGGTCATCCGGGTCTGAATCGGCTGGCAGTACCCTCGCGTCATCGGCCAGCGCTTCCATTCGGTCGCGTCGCTTTACCAGTGCGCTGCGGATTGCGGCGATTGAACTCGCCGCCAGTTTCTGGAGCGTAATTAGCACCAGCATTCGCGCCGTCTGCGCCCGTCCGTCGAGACCGGAGGCATAGGCGCGGCCCTCGACAATGAACTGGCTCAGGGTATCGTAGAAGTGTCGCTCTTCCTCACTGAAGCCATATTCACGGCTCTCCACCGTGACCGGTGTAAACAGCAGGTTGCCCTGAAGGTCAGTAGCGGTTGCCTTGTTGTTGCGGATCATCACCTCGGGTAGGCGCGCGAGCTGCTCATCAACGTCTCCATCCGGCGAGAAGTCGTCGCGCAGTAATCGAAGTAGAGACAGGAAACCATAATCTTTGCCGCGATGCGGTGTGCCGGTGAATAAGAGAAGGGAATTGATCTTTCGGCGATCGTTGAGTTCCCTTAACAGGCTGTAGGACAGTGTTTCGCCGAACCGCTCATCGGCATTGAGATGGTGTGCCTCATCGACCACGACAGCGTCCCAAGCGTCGGCTTCGAGGAATCGGCTTACCGCGTTCCCGGCTTCAGCGCGAAGTGTATGGATCGATGCTACTACCAGATTGGCGGTTCCCCAGAAATCGAGGTTTGGCGTATCCACCTCACGGGCGTAGGCTTGTAGACGGATATCGAACATCTGGCGCAACCGCTGCTGCCATTGAGGAACAAGCTTGGCAGGAGCGAGGATCAGAAGTCGACGAATGCGCCCGCTTGCGATCAGCGGCATTAACACCAGTCCCGCCTCAATGGTCTTACCAAGGCCGACGTCGTCCGCGATCAGCCAGCGGAAAGGCCAACTGCGATTGACCTGGTGACACACCCAGAGCTGATGCGGCAGAAGTTGCACACGCGATCGGGAGAACACCCCCCATTGATCGTTTATCGATCGGATCGCCATCGCCTGTGCGCGCACCAGTGCGTCGACGCTGTCGTCGAGTCTGCCCGCTGTAAGGGCAGCATCGAGCGAGGCGAGCGTGACCAGATCCTCACGCAGAACGGCGTGGATCATGCCCTCGAAGCGGACGATGATCGTCGCGCCAGCATCTGCGATTACGCGCCCAATGCCGTGATCTTTATGCGAAACCCGCGCATCCGGTTCTAAAGAACGGGGATCAGTCATCTGCATCGATCTCCAGCATGTCGTCTGTCAGCAGCGTGCTACCCGCATTGTTCAAAATGGTCCGCCGGTGGTCAGCATAGCGATCAAGGGTAATGAGCTGCAGCGGGAGATCGAGATCGCCAGCGAAACGGGCGCGGTCAGGGCCTATATGCTCTACCATAAGTGCGTGGATGCCCGGCGAGGCTTCGATACCCCTCCCCGTTTTTGGTAACCCGATGCGCTTCAGAAACAAGCGAACTCGACCGCTCGCGCTCCAGCCATATGGCACGACGCCCTCACTGTGCGTCTTGAAGACGCCGTTCCGAAAGAGCTCTCGAACCAGCCAGTTCCCGCCAATGCCGAGCGAACGGGCGATTGGTGGCGCCACGATCCCCATTCGCGAAGCGATCTGCGAGATTTGAGGCTGGAGCAGCAGGCGCAGCGAAACCGGTCCGTCTTTGGCAATGATCCTCGAGAATGTGCGCATCAACCGGATATAGTCGGGGAGGTAGCGGGCGATCGTGTGGAGATCGACAAGGTAGCGCTTCCACATGAGAAAGCGTTCGTCGACGTCAGGCTCACTCCAGTCCTTCAGCCGCGCGATCCACGGACCTGCATCCTCGGTGCGGGCATACCTGGCCAACTCGGACCACCAACCTGCGACCAGAGCATGTTGGACGAACGCTTTCCCCTGCTGTGGCTGCGTGCGGCCGATGGTGTGGAAGGCTGCGAGAGCAAACAATGCGAACCACGCCTCCTCGTCGTCCTCATCCTCCAGCCGGGTGAAGTCGAAGCCTTCAGGATAAACCGACTCTTCGTACGCTTCGACAAGCAATTCACGGTTGTCGTCCCACCAGCCATGGATCCCGGCAAGCACGGCTTCCGGCCGCGGGGGATCGGGCTCGGCAGAATCGAGGAACGGCGTGAACGTTCGGTCGTAGGCACCCAGTCTCCACAGGAGAGTCTGCTTTTCAATCGCGGTTAGAAGGCTGAGGATCGGGCTCTCTGAAAGGGCCGCCAGTGCTGGGAGCCATGGAATTCCTTGCCCGAAAGTCTCGCGAGCGAGCTTCTCCGGAGCCGCAAGCAGGAAACGAAGGAACGCCCGCCGGCGATCCTCGTCGACGGCATCGCGCACCCACACCGCGAGATTCCGCGCATTTGGGGAGTAGCCGGCCTCGCTTCGCGCGACACCGGCGAAGGCGATTGCATGCTCGTTATATGCCGAAGATAGCCGATGGCTCGGTGCCACGAACCCCGCTGCATCGTCGATCCCGATGAAGCTCAATTGCCGAATCTGTTGCCAAGATCCGTCCTCGGCAAGAAACTGTGCATCCCCGAGTAGCTTGAATAAATTGTCGCGCTCGGCAAGCAGGCCGCGTTGGACCGACTGGACGGTGATGAGACCGCCAAGCATCGCCGCGACGGCAGGCTCGACGCGTTTGGCGGCACCGATTGTGATATCTACTAGAGTGGTTAAGGTCAGTCGCGGCGGTGTGGCAAGTCCAAGTGCCTCGAGCAGTGTCACTCCCTCTGGGCCTATCGTAAGCGCCGAGCGTTCCGCAAATGCCGGCCATGACTCGACTGCGTCGCGGACAGTTAGTTCATTAAGGGACTCCGCCAGCGACCAAGTGGAAAGCGCGGCCGCCATATGGCTGGTTCCGTTCCAATTTGGCAAGACGGGCCGATCCGCTACCAGTCTTGCGAGGCCGCGTCCCGGTCTGTCAATCGGCGTCCAAACGGGACCCCCTATCGGCACGCAAAAGGGACCCCCTGTCAGGATGGCGGAACGTTGATGTGACGCACTCCCTTGCGCTGCGGGCGACGTAGGGAGGGCGTAGCCCGACCGGAGGCGCGCGCAG
>QFCS01005133.1_pt1 | contig 26035 bp, 24 predicted proteins | sample 3576561 | NCBI WGS metagenome assembly QFCS01 | reverse complement strand
TGGAGGATCGACTACAACACCAACCGACCGCATACGAGCCTCAACGGGCTCACACCAAGCGAGTTTGCCAACCGTTCAAACAGGGACGAAAACCAGAACAGAGTCTACTTATAAACGAGGGCAATCAGGGGTGCAGGTCAGCTACGGTGTCTCTTTTGCTAGAAATTCTGGTGTTGAACAGGGCCTGATAAAATGCACTGCCCATGAGGCGACGAGACTGTCGGGCCAGAGTATCGGAAAAATCCTGGGCGTAAGAGACGCATGCCACCTGCTTCTCCGGAAAGTGTCCCAGGAACCAGGCAGGGAACGCGATGGATGCGGAGTGAGATTTCAAGTGCCGCGGCGGAACATTGATGATCAGACGTTTGCAACTGCCGTGGGCAACATCTTCGAGGGCTCGAGCAATTAATTCCTGATGCCAGTTGTATTCGAATGTCGCCGCTGGATTGAGCTCAAGAAAGGAACGATGGATGAATGCAAGCAGATCCTGCCGATAGATTTCGGCCACCATCCTTGCCGGAGATAGAGTCATCAGTCGCTCTCCCGCTGATCGTATGGCCGCAGGCGCTTGTAGATTGCCCGGATCACTATTTGATCGGTATCGCTAAAAGGATATTCGGAAGGTCTGGCTGCCTCGGCACGCGCTTCGATGTCTGCAATCACGTCGATGAATTTCAATAATAGCTTTTCATTTCCCGTTGCACCTGCGTTTGCCAAATGTATCGCCGCTGCTTGTGCTTTAGATATTTTCCGCCGTTTCCCGTCGATGGCGACGGTGACTTGATCGCGCGCAGCTTCCATTACGAGAGTAACGATATTCTTGCTGCCCTTGGGGCGACCCGGTCGAGGTCGGCCATCGCCTTTTCTAAATTGGGTATGTTTCGGCGGCTTGCCGCGTCCAACCGAATATTTATCTTTCTTTTCGGCCGGAGCGTCGGTGTCGTGCGTTGCTCTTGCGCGAGGCCTTTGCTTTTCCTTCGAGGATTTTTTGTCGATCCGACTTTTTTGCTCTGATGTTAGCCGTTGTACCCGCTTGACCATTCTTGTCGTGCTCCGTCCGCGTGGCCTTAACTCGATCGAAACTCAAGCCAGATTCTACATGTATGGCTTTCAGGCTATAGATCTCTTTGAACCGTTGAATGATGAGATCAGCATAATGCGAATCCAGTTCAATGCCGTATCCATGCCGGCCGGTCTTTTCAGCCGCGAGCAATGTGGTGCCGCTGCCGGCAAACGCATCCAGAACGATGCCGCCTCGTTTTGAGCAATCGAGAATGGCGTCGCTGACCAGTGCAAGTGGTTTCGGTGTCGGGTGCCCGGCAAGCGCGGTGTCCCGGTCCTTCCCGAAACTGCTCATGCCGGGATAATGCCAAATATTTGTTCTGCTTCGTCCGAAGCGCCCCAGTTCAACATTATTGATGTGCTTGGCGCGGCCATTCTTATAGACAAAAACGAACTCGTGAGCGGAGCGGTATAAGGAACCCATACCGGCATTGCTTTTCGACCAGACGCAGATGTTCTTGAGTTCCGTATATACATCATCGGCAGCATCGGCCAATTCTCGAATATGCCGCCAGTCCATGCATACGAAATGGATTGAGCCGTCGACGCTGAACGCGGCGAGGTTCTTCAAGGCGCGCCGCAGGAAGTTCGTGAACTCCTGCCGGTTCATCTCGCCTGATGCCATCGCAAATTCCCGGTGCTGCTTTTTGCCCAGACCAGAAACATTGCCTGCAATCGGCACGTTGTAGGGCGGGTCAACAAACACCGCTTGTGCCCGTTTGCCCTGGAGGAGGCGTTTATAATTTTCCGGCTTGAGGGCGTCTCCGCATAGTAGAACGTGGTCGCCGATCTGCCAGCAGTCTCCGTGCCGCGATACCGCGGGAAGGGAGCGATCGATCTCAGGGAGGGCATCTTCCTCGTCTGGTCCACTGTCGCCCGCCTGGCCGACGATCAGATCGATCTCGGCCATCTCAAAACCAGTGACCGTCACATCGAAATTCGGCTGGACGGAAAGCTCCTGCAGTTCAAGGGCAAGCAGGTTAGGGTCCCATCCCGCATTCTCTGCAAGCCGATTGTCGGCGATAACATAGGCCCGGATTTGGGTTGGGCTGAGGTGGTCGACCCTGACAGTCGGAACGTCCGCCATGCCTAGGGATATGGCAGCTGTAATCCGCGCATGGCCCGCTACGACGCCGTCCGAGCCATCGATCAGGACGGGATTGATAAAACCAAATTGCTGGATGCTGGCGGCAATCTGTTTGATCTGCCGGGGCGTATGCGTACGGGGATTCTTGAGGCGAGGTTTGAGCTTGCGCGGGTCTTTGTATTTGATGGCCAGCGTGCTCAAAGCGCCCCCCAAGCCTGATGTGCAAAGATTGTGCACTCACGAATCGCGAATCAAAAATATTGGGAAAGCCTCCCATTTCTTTGGCTGATTTTCCCAATTCTACGATGTGTTTTCCCAATTATTTTTTTGTCCGGATTCCGCAAAATTGGCCTCTGCCGCAGGGGGTTTTCTGCATTTTGCAAATTCGAATCGCACTATTTGCGCGATTTTCCCATTATTTGTCCCATTTCCGCCGCGAGACTGGTTGGGTAATCACTGCGTGCACCACCAATTCTCTCAAGTTGTTATCGTTTCGGATTTTCGCGGGTATCCGACATGATAGCCGATTGGCGGAGTTTTGCGTCGATCGGCATCATGGCGATCCGTGTTGCGAACCAGGGGCCCTTCGACTGCGCGTGGCCAGAGAACTCGTCAGTGACCGTTAGCCTTGACGCGGCAATTATTCTTTCTGCTGCGCGGCTACCGGACAAAGTGTTCAGCTGTTGCCTTCGCTAGCGCCATGTCTCTGATGATCCTAACGAAGTTGGAGGGTTTCAATTGGCGCAAATGCTGCTGCCTGGTGTCCTGAGAACAATCGCGACCGCGCGCATGGCTGTCATTCTATTCCCACTCGGATTTTAACTTGCAAAATGCAAGTCAGTGCCTCACGATCAAAGGAAAGAAAAATCTGCTCAGGGAGCGACTCGTGAAATTGGCCACAGTCAGGTTCGGCGGGCATGAGCGTGTGGCGCTTGTGCATGACAACGACAGCAAGGGTTTCCTGATCGGTTCGGCCGCCGAACGATCCGGAAAAACCGACGCCGCGTTTAGTTCAATGCTTGCGCTGATCGACGGTGGCGATCGTGCGCTCGACGACACGCGGCGGCTATTCGATAAGTACAGCCAGGATCCTGGCCTGTCGGTTAGTCTTTCAAGCGTTGACATCCTTGCGCCAGTGCCGGAGCCACGACAGATGCGCGACGGAATGTCGTTCCCCATCCACATCGTGCAATCGCCGCGTGGATCGCTCAAGATGAAGGCGCGCATGAGCGGCGATACCAAGGAATTGGAGCGGCTCAACGCCGAACCGTTGCCCGAGCTTCCTGAGATCTACCGCAAGCAGCCGATCTATTACATCACCAATCGCTTTAGCGTACAGGGCACCAACACCACGGTGAAGTGGCCGCGTTACAGCAAAGTGATGGACTACGAACTTGAATTCGGTGTCATCACCAAAAACAAGGGCGCAAATATTTCGGCAGCGAAAGCACGAGATCATATCTTCGGCTATACGATCTTTAATGATTTTTCCGCCCGCGATGCTCAACGGACCGAGATGGAAGGGCGTCTTGGTCCCGCCAAGGGCAAGAGCTTTGATGGCGGAAACGTGCTCGGACCGTGGATCGTGACGCCCGACGAGATCGGAGATCCCTACAAGCTGAACATGGAAGTCCGCGTGAACGGCGAGGTCCGTTCGCAGGGTGTCAGCGATGGCATGTTGTTCTCATTCGAGGAAATCATCGCGCACGTCACACAGGACGAGACTTTGATGCCGGGCGAGTTCATTGGATCTGGAACCGTCGGAAACGGCTGTGGACTCGAACTCGGCTGGTTTCTCGAACATGGCGACTCCATAGAGCTTGAAGTCGAGAAAATCGGAGTTCTGAAAAACAAGGTCGAGCGCCAGGATATTGGGGCATAATCAGGAGAAACGTCGTGTCTGAGGAACTGGTCACGCGCGAACAGCGCGGCAATATTTCAATTTTGACGATGGTCTACCGGCCCTACAATCTGCTGGGTCCCAAGCTGATCAACGCAATCGTTGGTCAGGTCGAGGAAGCACAAAAAGCCGGAAGCCGTGCAATTGTGATCCGCAGCGGCTTGAGGCATTTCTCGGCTGGCGCAGATCTCGATATTTTCGACAAACGGGTCGCGGAAGGCGCAGTGGATTCAGCAAGCGAGAATCGCCGCATGAGCGGCGTTGAATTCCTCCGCTTCATGGAACTGCTGCCGATTCCCCTTATTGCTAGCGTGCACGGCGTCTGCCTCGGTGGCGGCCTCGAACTCGCGTTGTGCTGCGATTACATCATCGCTGCGTCGTCGGCGAAGATCGGATCTGTCGAAGCGACCCTCGGGCTTCATCCACTGCTTGGCGGCATTCAGCGTCAGGTGCAGCGAATTGGCGCCTTGCGGGCCAAGGAAATGTCGATGCTTGCACGTCGGTACGATGCGCCGACGCTGGAGAAGTGGGGTCTCATCAATCTGACGGTGCCGGAAGAATCTCTGGAGAAAGCGACAATGGCGATCGCCGAAGAGTTCGCGCAGGGACCGACACTCGCGCACGCCGCCACGAAGGAACTCGCTCACATCGCTGTCAATGAGGGCGTTGCCGCCGCCGACGAGGCGATGGTGCGGGTGCAGGCTCCGATCTGGGCGTCCGAAGACCTGAAGACCGGCCTTGCATCGTTCCGCAAGAACGGGCCAGGTCTTGCCAAGTTTGCGGGGCGCTGACATGAGCGGTCCTCTCAGCGGTCTTCGTGTTGTCGATTTCTCGCGCGTGCTCGCCGGTCCGCTATGCGCACGCACGCTTCAGGACCTCGGTGCCGAGGTTATCAAGATCGAGCCGCCCAGCCCGGACGTTTCGCGCTTCGCATTTCCCTCCACGGATGGAATGTCGGGTTACTACGCGCAGCAGAACGCGGGAAAGCGCAATGTCAGCATCAATCTCAACGTGCCGGGTGCTTATGAGCTGGTGTTGAAGCTGTGCGACACGGCGGACATCATTGTCGAGAATTTCCGCGCGGGAACGCTTGGCTTCTTCGGTCTTGACTATGAAACGTTGTCGAAGCGAAATCCACGGCTGATCTATGCATCCATCACGGGGTATGGACAGGGCGGTCCATGGCGCAGCCGCATGGCGTATGCGCCAACCGTTCAGGCGGAGGCTGGTTTCACTGAAAACAGTGTGCGCCATTATGGCGAGGCGCTTACCGAACCGCGGACCGACAGTCTGTCCCATGCCGACGTCTATGCCGGCCTTCAGGCTGTGATCGCCATCCTGGCCGCGCTCAACAGCCGACAGACCAGCGGAAAGGGGCAATATATTGATGTTGCGATGGCCGCGACTTTGCTGGCGGTCAACGAACGCGCGCATGTCGATCTGTCGGATGACGATATTGGCGCGGAGCCGGCGGTGCTTGGCGCCACCGACTGCTCGTTCTTCTCAGGTCCGCAGGGTGAACACTTCACCGTTGCCACAAGCATTGTGGGGAGCCGAACATTCCCGTCATGGATGCGGGCGATGCGGCGGGTCGATCTGATGGACGATCCGAGGTTCTCGTCTGCCGCGGCGCGGCGGCTCAACTTTGGTGTGCTGCATCAAATCATCCAGTCCTGGATTTTGACCTTTCCCGATATGGCGACGCTCGACGCCCAGTTTGACGAAGCCAAGATCGCGATGGGCGAGATCCGGTCGATCAAGGATCTGACGAAGTCGGAATGGAGTGACTACTGGGGCGCAGTGCAACGTGTTTCCGACCGCAGTGGTGGCGAATACCGGTTGCCGGGCCGTCCATGGCGCTTCTCGGGAGAAGAATTGACTCCGATCGGGACACCAGCCTTCCAGGGTGAGCATAACCGTGCCGTGTTCGGTGAGCTTGGCATCAGTCAATCTGAACTGGACCGGTTGACCGAGGCGGGAGTGCTTGTCTCGCATCGCCGGGCTCTTGAGCCGGACGCGGTGAAGCCCTCCGAGGAATCAGGCCAGGCGGCCTAGCTCAAATTCCAGTTGCTGAACTGCATGAGCGGCCGCGAGTTCTCGCGGCCGCAACGAGAAACTGTATCGGGGAGGATACTGGGATGAAAAGACTAGCGGATCTCTTATCCATCGCATGTGTGGCCACGATGGCTCTCGCTCTCGGAGCGTCCGCCAGCGAGAAGAAATACGATACCGGCGCCAGCGATACTGAAGTCAAGATTGGCAACACGATGCCCTATAGCGGCCAGGGGTCCGCGTGGGGTTTGCTCGGGAAAGCGGAGGCCGCCTATTTCGACAAGGTGAATGCGGAGGGTGGCATCAACGGGCGGAAGATCAAGTTTATCAGCTACGATGACGCTTATAGCCCGCCGAAAACCGTCGAGCAGGTACGCCGGCTTGTCGAAAACGATGAAGTGTTGCTGCTGTTCAGCACATTCGGCGTCCCGACCAACACCGCCATTCATAAGTATATGAACTCGAAGAAGGTGCCGCAGCTCTTTGTTGGCGGCGGTGGGTCGAAGTGGAACGATCCGAAGAACTTTCCATGGACCATGGGTTTTCAGCCGTCGTTCCTGAACGAGGGCAGGGTGTACGGGCAATATATCGCAGCCAATCATCCCGGCGGAAAGATCGCTGTGCTGTATCAGAACGATGATTACGGCAAGGACATTCTGAACGGGCTGAAGCAGGGGCTTGGCGCGAAGGCCTCAATGATCGTCGCGGAATCGAGCTATGAAGTGTCCGTTCCGAGCGTCGATTCCCAGGTTGTCGGGCTGAAGGCAAGCGGCGCCGACATCTTCATGAATTTTGCGGGACCCAAGTTCGCCGCTCAGGCGATCCGCAAGGTCGCTGAACTCGACTGGAAGCCAATTCACATCCTGAATATTCCGGCGGCGTCGATCGGAAGCGTCATCAAGCCCGCAGGCTTTGAAATCTCTCAAGGGATCGTCAGCGGCGGTTTCCTGAAGGATGCGACCGATCCGGCCATGGCGAATGATCCCGGCGTCAGGGCTTACCTCGCATTTCTGGAGAAATACTATCCCGGCGCCGACGTGACCGCGACCGGGAATGCACAAGGCTATGTCATGGCGCAGGCAATGGTGCAGGTGTTGAAGCAGGCGGGCGATAGTCTGACCCGGGAGAACATCATGCGGCAGGCTGCCAGTATCAAAAATCTTGAACTCGACATGCTGATGCCGGGCATCAGGATCAGCACCGCACCCGATGATTTCGCGCCGATCAAGTCCATTCAGTTGCGGCGGCTGGTGGGTGAGCGGTGGCAACCGTTCGGGCCAGTCATCGAAGCTAATTCGGGTCCATAGCGTCCGTAAGGTGGGCCGATACAGGCCGCCGAACCCTGGACATACCGGCATCCGGCTCTGATATAAGACAGATAACAGAGCCGGATTCGAGGATTAAAGTTGCGATGGCGGATGTAAAGCGGAGCCGCATAGCCAACAGGGAATGTTCAGTCGCGCGCGCGATGGAAGCGATTGGAGACCGCTGGTCCATCCTGCTTCTCCGGGAGGCCTATTATGGGGTCAAGCGGTTCGATGAGTTTCAGTATTATGTCGGTATCGCGCCGAATATTCTGAGTACGCGCCTGAAAAAGCTGGTCGATGCCGGCATCATGGAAAAAATTCCGCTGGCCGAGCACGCCGGTCGCCATGAGTATGTGCTGACGGAAAAAGGCCGCGATTTCTTTCCCACCTATCTGGCGCTGAAGAAATGGGGCGATGACTGGCTGGCGGAACCGGCCGGGCCGCAGGTTGTTTTCAACGATCGTTTCAACGGCGAGGAAATCAAGTATCCCGAAGTTCTCAATGCGCGCGGCGCGCCGCTCCGCCTTGAGGACATCGAAATCGTTCCGGGATCAGGTGCCGTTCCGTTCAACCGGAAGCGATTTGGAGCAGACGGCAAGCCTGGCGTGGCCGCGAAGCCTTCGCGTTCGTCCGGAAAGCGCTGATCGTTCGTTGGGTCAATCAAGCCCGCGGACAAACGAGATCAAGAGGTCGCTGACGTCCGACGGGCGCTCCTGCTGAATCCGGTGATCTGCGCCGGGTATCACAACCTTTTTGGTGAGGTTGGGCACATTGCGTTCGAGGGCCTCGAATTCCTCAGCCGCGATTTTGGGGCCGCATCGTTCTCGCCGGCGATAAAGATCGCCGGCTGCGAAGGTTTGCACGGTCGAGGATCACGGTGCCGGCCAGTTGCGATTCGCTAGTCATTGAATGACGACAGCGCGCGGGTGACCTCCGTGCGGACCAGGTGTTTGCGATATTCTGACGAGGCGTAGTGATCGGACATGCAATCGGCTTGCTCACTCGCAAGCCTTGCTGCCTCGTCGATGTTCTCCCGCGTGAGAGGCTTTCCGAGCAGGAATTGTGTTGCGCTGTCCGCGGCAAAGGCATGGCTGGCCGCTCCCGTGATGCCGATGCCCGCGTGTGTGACACTGTTGCCCTCCAGGCTGAGAGCAACGGCAACGCCGACGACGGCATAGCCGCTGGCCGGGTGACGGATCTTCCGATACCTGAACTGCGTTCCCGACAAAGGGCGGGGAATGTGAATCGCCGTGAGGACCTCGCTGGGGTTCAGCGCGGTCGTAAATATATCAAGAAAGAAGTCCTGCGCGGCAACGCGTCTGCGGCCTTCGGGGCCGGTCATTTCCAGATCGGCGTTCAGCGCAACGACAACAGCGGGCCAGTCGGCCGCCGGATCGGCATTGGCCAGCGACCCGCCGATGGTGCCGCGGTTGCGCACCTGAGGATCGGCGATGATGTCGGCAGCCTGACGAAAGATCGGCAGGACTTCGTTCAGCGGATCGGACGCGAGAAGCCCGGCATGGGTGGTCAGCGCGCCAATTCTGATGGTTTCGCCGATCGCGATTCCCTTCAGTTCCTCCACATGGCGAATATCGACCAGAAGTCTGGGCGATGCGAGCCGCAGCTTGAGAGTCGGGATCAGTGTATGACCGCCGGCAACGAGCTTTGTACCATCGGGATCGTCCTGCAGCAGGGCGATGGCGTGTGAAAGCGATGCAGCCCGAACGTAATCGAAGGAGGCGGGGATCATGAACTTGCTCCTGCGCGGGCTTTCTGAATGGCCGACCAGATGCGAGGAGGTGTCATCGGCATATCCAGATGAGAGATATCGAGCGGGGACAGCGCATCGAGCACAGCATGAACCATGCACGGCGGCGCCGCGATCGATCCGCTTTCACCGATTCCCTTCACCCCGATCGGATTTGTCGGAGAGGGGGTTTCCTGGAACGATGTTCTTATGTTGGGAACGTGCTCCGCGCGCGGGACGGCGTAGTCAAGAAGCGACCCCGTCATCAACTGGCCGGTGTCCGGATCGTAGCTGACCTCCTCGAACAGAGCCTGTGCAATGCCCTGCACAACACCGCCATGGATCTGTCCTGCGGCCAGCAGCGGATTGATGATCGTGCCGACGTCGTCAACGGCGACGTAATCGAGAATGTCGACAATACCGGTTTCGGGATCAAGGTCGATATAGGCCATGTGGATTCCGGACGGCGAACCCATCCCGACCGGATCGTAAAACTGGGTTTCGTCGAGACCCGGCTCCATCCCGTCCGGCAGCTTGTGGCCGACATAAGCCATGCGGGCGACCTTCGCGAATGTGATCGGAGCAATGTCCGTGCCAGGGACGCTGAATTGTCCGGCGCCGTAGGACACATCCTTCTCGTCAACTTCCAGCATGCCGGCGGCGATCTTCTTCGCCTTGGCGACAATGCGTTGCGAGGAAACATGAACGCTCGATCCGCCGACAGCCATGGAGCGGGAGTTGAAGGTTCCATGGCCTGCCTGGACCTGCCGCGTATCTCCCTGCACGATGTCGATGTTCTCAATAGGAATCTGCAGGACATCCGCTGCGATTTGCGCCAGCGATGTGTTGTGTCCATGTCCCTGACTCATCGAGCCGGAGAAGATTGTCGCTCTTCCGCTGGAATCGATGCTGACGCGCGCACTCTCCCATCCGCCGCGATTGAAGCCCATCAGTGACAGACGCCGCGATGGCGCCATGCCGCACATGTGCGTATACGCGGCAACGCCGATGCCGCGGTAATGGCCCTGATCCCGCATCCGATCGCGCTCCGCAACGCGTTCCTTATACTTGAAGGCATCCAGAGCCTTTGCGAGCAACCCTTCGTAGTTGCCGCTGTCATAGATCACCGCCGGCCCGTTGTAGGGACGATGCGGGAAGTCGGTACGCGGGATAAAATTCAACCGGCGCACTTCGACCTGATCGAGCTTGAGATGACGGGCCACCGCGTCGATTGCGCGTTCCGCGATGTATCCTGCTTCCGGGCGGCCGTAGCCCCTGTAGGCATCGACCGGAACGGTATTCGTTACCACCACCCGCGAGACAGCCTGATAGTTGTCGATCTTGTAGGTACCTGTACCGAAGTTGATGGTATTCACCGTCGGGCCGCCGGATGCCATGTTGGAGAGATAGGCTCCTACATTGCCGAGCGTCTCGACCTTCAATCCCAGGATTTTTCCGTCATTGCGGAACGCGACTTCAATGGTTTCGGTATGAGCGCGTCCATGGCTCGTTGACTGATGGCTCTCAGAGCGCGATTCCCACCACTTCACCGGAGCGCCGAGCCCGCGGGCGAGATAAGGACAGAGCAGCTCTTCCGGATAGAGATGCATCTTGGCCCCGAAGCCGCCACCGATATCCGGCGCAACCACTCTAAGCTGATGCTCGGGAATCCCTGTGGTTTCAGCAATCCAGCGCCGGTGCATGTGAGGGACCTGGCTCTGGATATTCAGGGTTATCGTGCCGTCGGGTTCGGGAACTGCAAGAATGGAGCGGGTTTCCATGCAGGTCGGTATCAGGCGATTGTTGATGACCTGAAGCCGGACGATGTGATCGGCTTCACTGGCGGCTTTTTTGTAGCCGCCACCGCCCATTTTATAGAACGTCGTGATGTTGTTCGGCACGTTCTCGTGAAGCTGTGGTGCGTCGTCGCGAATGGCCTCTGCTTCGTCAGTTACGGCAGGGAGCACATCATAGTCGACTTCGATCAAGCCGGCTGCGTCGTGCGCTAGCGCCTGCGTTTCGGCGACGACGAGCGCGACGCATTCGCCGACAAAACGTACCCGATCAATCGCGACAACAGGGCGATCCGGGATTTTCGTGCCTGGGATCACCCAGTTGGGTTCAATAGGTCCGATCTTTCCGGCAAGGTCGGCGCCAGACAATGCAACACGGACGCCCGGTGCCGCGCGTGCCGCCGTCAGGTCGACATGCTTGATCGCAGCATGGGCATGCGGAGACCGGAGAATGGCCATGTGAAGCGTGCCGGGTGCCTTAATGTCGTCGGTGTAGCGGCCCTTTCCAGTGATGAACTTGAAATCTTCGCGACGGCGAAGCGGTTGGCCCATATATTTGATAGCGGCTGCTTCAGTCATGGACCTGTGCTCCGGTTGCGAGGGATTCTACTGCGCGAACGATGTTGTGATAGCCGGTGCAGCGGCAGATGTTGCCTGTGAGGTTATGGCGGATATCTTGCTCGGTCGGATCAGGATGTTGTTTCAATAATTGACGGACGCTCATGATCATGCCGGGCGTGCAAAAGCCGCACTGCAGGGCGTGATGTTCGTGAAATGCTCGCTGAATTGGGTGAAGGGCGCCGTCGCTTCCGGCAAGACCTTCGATGGTCGTGATCGACGATCCGTCTGCCATCACCGCCAATACAGTGCATGACTTCACCGCTTCCCCGTCGATATCGACGGTGCAGGCGCCACATTGCGACGTATCACATCCGACATGGGTGCCGGTCAGATTCAGATCGTCCCGTAGCAGGTGAACCAGCAGTTTGCGTGACTCTACAGAAACGGTGTGATGCATGCCGTTGACGCGCACCGATACGGTGTGACGTTTCTCGCCGCTTTCGACCATTTGTTTCCTCCAATATGTCGCCGCGTTCAGGGCGGCATTGCCTGAGTTTGCAGTGCTTGCTCAGGAGAAGCTGATATTCGCTATCTCGATATTGACGGGCACTGGCGTAATCATCGCGGTACCGTCTGGATTCCGGCGAAATGCACGCCGCCTTGTTGCGATCTTGACGCCTTCGAATGTCTTGTAGTCTTCCAAGTAGTGCGCTGTCGGAGTGTTGCCCACTACAACCGCGCTGTAGTCGAGGCGGCAGACCAAGCCATCGCCATTAATGTGAAAAATCTGCTCGGGGCAGTGGGTGGCAATCGTATCGGGGAAGGTTACTTTGAGGCGGCGTCGCACCTCGCCGTTCTCGCTCCAGGGGTCGATTTCCTCGGTCTCAAACCCCGGCAAAGCAAACATGAATGGCGTGCAGAGGTAGTTCCACATTGCGTAGCCGCTGAAGTAAGCGAGATCCAGCACATCCCACGGTGTTTCCGGCTTGTGGTTTTTAAATGCCAATCGTGGATCGCGTCGCTCTTCCAGAACCTGTCCGTCAAGGGTTTCGACGATCGTATGATCCGGCCGGTACAGGCTGCGCTTGTCCGGTGCGGTGAACGGATGATAGCTGGTGAACTGAGCCTTCGTGTCGACCGTCACCCGGACGTCCTTCAATGCATCGGGCCAGCCCTTTCTGGCCCAAAGCAGGCCGGTGATGGACATATCCCCGTAGATGGACTTTATTTTATTCCAGCGATCGAGGCCTCCATGTGCTTCGATGACGAGGTCGCGAAGGTTATTCATGTTCATTTGCTCTCTGTTTGTGCCTGAACGCCCGAGGCTAGAAATACTGGACAATGTGTAACTCTAATGATAAGAGTGACTAGGAGGCAAGTCTTTTTATGAGATCGAAAGGCTTTGAAGGAATGGCATGCTCCATCGCGGGCGCTTTGGCCGCGATAGGGGATCGCTGGGCTGTGTTGATTTTGCGAGACCTGTCGCTTGGGCTCAGCAAATACGAAGACCTGCGCCGTTCAACCGATGTGACCAACGCGACGCTTTCGGATCGGTTGAAGCACCTTGAGGAAAACGGGCTTGTTGAGCGGAGGCGCTATCAGGTGAATCCCGAGCGCTACGAATATGTTCTCACCTCAAAGGGGCGAGATACGATCCTGGTGACACAGGCCCTTCTTCAGATTGGCGACAAATGGTCCGTATCCGGCAATGCGGGGCCCCCGTTAAAGTTCGTAAACCGGAAGACGGGAGGCGCAGCCAAGCTCGCCCTGGTCGATCAGAAAACGGGTGACGCTGTTCGTCTTAGCGATCTTGAGGCTCAGGCTGGCACGGGCGCGGACGATCTTGTCCACTGGCGCATCTCGTTTCTGCAAAAATAGCCGTTTGGGTGTAGCTACCGCGCCGCTGTCGAGAGTGGCGTGAAAGCCAAACGATTCCCGTTTCGAGTGACAAGAAAAGATGCATTCTCTTATCAGTTCACCCACGACTGAAGCGTCGCGATACCGTTACTGCCGCTCGTGCGGCGCCCTGATAGCACCAGTGCAATGTCCGAAGCCGATCGAGGCGAAGCCCTCTCGCTGACATCGTCCTCTGAAAGTAATTTCATCGCCATCTTCCAAAAAGCCGCGTATCTGCCCGTTGGGCAGCGTTATCGGGCGGGAGCCTGCGGCGGTTAGCTCCAGCATACTGCCTAATTCGGCATCGCTCGGGCCGGAGATGGTTCCTGTGCCGATCAGGTCGCCCGCACAAAGGTTGCAGCCGTTTATGGTGTGATGGGCCACCATCTGGGCGGTGGTCCAATACAAGTAGCGTGCGTTTGAACGAAGAATTTCCGCAGGCAGATCACCTTCGCGGCGCATTCGTTCGGTTGAGAGAAGCACACGCAGATCGATGTCCAGTCCGCCGCTTGCCTGATCGTCGGCGTCAAGAAGATAGCCGAGCGGTCCGGGCTCTCCCGCTGGGCGTTCCATGGCCGGAACACGAAATGGTGCGAGAGCATCCGCCGTCACGACCCAGGGCGAAACAGAAGTTGCAAAACTCTTGCTGAGAAACGGTCCAAGCGGAAACATCTCCCAGCGCTGGATGTCACGGGCGGACCAGTCATTGAGAAGGGAGTAGCCGGCAATGTGCGCGGCTGCGTTCTTGACCGGAATGCTTTCGCTCAACGCATTGCCGCCGGTCACATAGAACCCCAGTTCAAGCTCGAAATCGAGCCGTTTGCAGGGGCCGAATCCCGGTGAATCGCCTGGCTGGACGGGAGGCAGTTGTCCAAGGGGCCGTCGGACGTCGTCTCCCCCGATCTGCACCGACGACGCGCGGCCATGATAGGCAATCGGCACCCACTTGTAATTCGGCGGCAGCGGATTTTCCGGCGTCAGCAATGCGCCTGCTGCTTTCGCATGATAAATTCCGGCATAGAAGTCGGTATAATTTCCGACATTGGTCGGGCGATAGAGGCGGCAATCGCTCATCGGCACAAGAAGCTCAACAGCGTGGCGGCGCACCGGCGAGCTGCTTTCGGTATCGCTGAGCAGCGCCGACAGTGCATGACGAAGTCCGGAAAGTGCGCCGCGCCCGAGCGCAAACAGCGCATTGAGCGAGTTCTGTTCGATGGCGTCACCCGGAACATCGGGCGGAAGCAATCCGAGACGGTGAGCCGCCCTTAGATCGAATATCTGGTCGCCGATGGCGACCCCCGGACCGGCCTCCGTTGAATGATGACTGAAGATCCCAAAGGGGAGATTCTGGATCGGAAAATCGGTGACGCCGTCATTGGCGGCTTTGATGAAACTCCGCAGCTTAATGTCATGCGTCTTGTCGATCGCTGATTTCATCGGAAAACCTTACGCCGTTGCGGCGCGCATTCAATTTATCTGCTGTCGTTGATGCTAGTCGTAGGCGCCAGCCGGGCTTTGACGGCTGAGCAACACGCCACGCTTTTTGAGGTCTTCGATCCGTGATCTGGGAATGTTGCTCTCGGAAAGGATATCCTCGTTGTGCTCGCCCTGAAAGGCTGGAACGCCGGGTGAGGGGAGAACAGATGCGCTGAATCGCCATGGATTGCCGGGCATGCGCGTGGTGCCGCCGGCGCGGTCATCGACATCGACGATTGCGCCCCACTCCTTTACCCAGTCCGACTCGGCGAACTCACGAACGTCCCGAATCGTGCCGACAGCCAGGCCAGCTTCACTGACCTGGGCTTGAAGCTGCAGCAGATCCGGGAAGGTCATCAGCCATGCGCGGATTTCTGCAAGGAGCGAAGCAAGATTCTTCCGCCGCAGATGCGCGGTCGCGTAGCGTGGATCGCCCAAGAGGTCATTGCGTCTCATCATCGCGCAATAGCGGCTGAACATCGGCGTATAGATGGGACTGCCGGCAATTGTGAGCTGGCGGCCGTCGGGCATCTCGAAAATGTGTGACTCGTTCGCGGATAGCGCAATCGGTTCACCATCGGTGTCGATGCCCGAGAGCTGGGCGCCGGCGCGTTCGTTGACCGACAGCATGGTCGCGGCCATCGAGACGTCGATATGCTGGCCTTCTCCGGTCTGGTTGCGATGATTCAGCGCGGCCAGAATTGCAATCACGCCCTGCAGGCCGGTGTAAACGTCCGCATGGCTGCATGCGTCGCCGCGCGGCTCTGACAGCGCGTCGCCAAAGTGCCCCCTGACGATGGCGGTGAGGCCGGTCTCGCCTTGCACTGTTGGCGCGAAAGCGGGGCGGTTTCGCCAGGACGTCTGTTGACCGTAACCGCTGAGTGAAGCGTAGATGACCTTTGGATTGAACGAGCGAACATCTTCATAGGCCAGTCCGAAGCGCGCGAGGGTGCCAGGACGGAAGTTCTCGACGATAACGTCGGCGCTTCGGCAAAGATCGGTCACGATCTCGCGCGCCTCGGCCCAGTTCAGATCAATACTGAGATTCCGCTTCCCGGCATTCTGTTGCGCAAAGTAAAGGCCCATGTTGCCGACATGGGGAAGGCTGACGCGGGCAAGGTCACCCGAGGGCGGTTCGATCTTGATGATCTGCGCGCCGAGATCGCGCAGAGCCTTGGTGCAATGAGGACCGGCAAGTACGCGCGTGAAATCAATCACACGCAGACCGTCGAGGGGGGCTGCCGACATGTCAGTCTCCCTTGAAGACGGCGGAAGCGGGACCGGTGGCGAAGAAGGCGTCAAATCCACGCTGGCGATCGGCGGCGTTCCAGATCATGTTGTTAATTTCAATCTGCCGTGCATCGGCCGCACCCACGCCGCCTCTTGCTTCCAGGTTGGCCTGCATCTTGATGCCTTTGATGACGGCAGTCGGTCCAGCCGCAAGCTGACGCGCCCAGGTCAGTGAGGCGGTAGGAAGTTCGGCTTCGGGCACCACGAGGTTGATGATACCCCACCGCTCGAACGCTTCCGGCGTATGACGCCGTCCCAGCATTGCGATTTCCTTGGCGCGTGCGGAACCGGCGCGCTGCGCAAGTCGCTGTGTTCCACCCAGCAGTGGCAGAAGACCGACGGTCACTTCAACCTGCCCGAAAAACGCTGTGTCGGCCGCGATGATCATGTCGCAGGTCAGCGCGAGCTCGAGGCCGCCGCCGAGAACGCCTCCATGGACCGCCGCGACCGTCGGGATCGGGACGTCCTCCATCACCTGCAGGAATTCCTTGAAACGTTTTTCATCGTTCTGGATGTGTGTCGTCGTACCGAAGGATTTGAGTTCGGCGCCCGCGCAGAAATGACGCATCGAGCTTCGCAACAGGATGGCCCGGCATCCGGCCGCCGCCACCTGACGATAGGCTGTCATCAGATCTTCGATCATTGCATCGTCGATGAGATTGTGCGGTGGCTTGGCGAGCGTGACGACCCCCACCGTGCCGTCCATGTCGTGCGTGACTGTGGTCATTGCAGTTCCTGCCCGGATGATGCCGGCTACCGTATCGGCAAAGCGATGGGTCTGGCCGACGTTTCGTTGTTGTCGCAACGTGTCGCTGGCCAGACGCCGCGGCAATGTCAAAGAGTGCCAAACTTCGCGTCCGAATCTGCCATGCAGCGCACAGGCCCGTGACTCGGCGGGTCAAAATGTGCCAATCTGAAAGAAAAACGCATGCCCCGGAGGAAGCATGTCTTCATGGAAGGTTCTCAGTCCGTTATCGGACGATATCGACGCCCCTACCCAAAGCCTGCTCGGACTGGCCGCGCTTGCGGCTGAACTGGCCACTGAAGGCGTCTCGGTCAAGGATCTGTTCGCGCGCACCGGCGTGCAGCCGTCCCAGCTTGAAGATCCGCATGCCCGCATTTCCCGGCGGCAGCGCCTTGCGATTTATCGAAACGCCATTGCGCTTGCCAGGCGATCCGATATCGGATTACTCGCCGGCGCCCGGCAGCGTATCAGTGACTATGGCATCTACGGGTATGCTATCGTCAGCAGTCCAACGTTCGGAGAGGGGTTGAAGTTCTCGGTCGAGCACATCACCATGGCGGGATCGACGGTCCCGCAAATCAGTTTGAACGTCGAAAACGATATGGCGATACTGCGGAGTCATGGCACGCAGTTGCTTGGTCAGTTACTGCCATTCGTCGCGGAATTCTGGCGCAGTTCGATGACGGCGCTGTTCAGCCGTGTGCTGGAAGCGCCTTTTCCCTCAACGCGCATGCTGTTCCCGTTTCCGGCGCCACGGCATTGGCGGAACTATGAGCGCATGTTCAATTGCCCGATCGAATTCGGCGCGGGCTCCATGGAGTGGCATTTTCCGGCACCTGTGCTGGACCGGCGCTGTCCCAACGCCAACCCGATCACCGCGCAGGTCTGCCAGCAGTTCTGCGACGTCGTGCTTGCCGAACGTCCCGGCGAAACCGAGCTGGTTCGCCGCATCAGAACGGCGTGCCTGAACAGCCCGCGTCGTTTCCCGCCGGCGGAGGATATCGCAGACCAGCTTGGCCTGTCGCTGCGCACGCTGCACCGCCGTCTGGCGCAGGAAGGAATTTCGTATCAGTCAGTTCTCGACAACATGCGCCGCTCGATCGCAACTGAATTTCTCGAGAACACACAGTTGATGATTGACGAGGTTGCCGAGCGGGTCGGTTTTGCCGATGCCACCAGTTTCCGCAAGGCTTTCAGGAAATGGACGGGTCATTCGCCGACCCACTATCGTCGGGCCACCCCCGCTATTCCCCAAGCGTAGATTCGGGGCGCGTTCGCCGCTCCCGTGCGTCAAGAGCGCCCACGATTTCCTGCCGGTGGCATTTTTTGACGCGGCATTTGGCAGACTTCGACATTTTCCCGCGCGCGCGGCGCGCACAAACTTCGCGGCGAGAACCGCGGAGAATTTCATGTGCAGCCTTGATCGCATCTACGCCATGCTCACTCTGGAACGTACAATCAAGCCGATCGTTCCGGCATCCCCCCTTACCAGTCTCATGGCGCGTTTACACGAGGCAGACATGACTTCGCGCCCGCACAAAGATCGCGCGCTTCTGTGCGAGGCTATTTCTCGCGGCTGTCGCGGCTTGGGCATTGCGGACAGCGCGATCCGATCGTGAGTGCCGCAATCATTCACTGACTATCTAATCAAGGATAACGGAGGGGATCATGAGGCACATCGCATCGTCGGTTGTGGCGGGTATCGTTTTCAGCGTTGTTGTTGGCACACCAGCCCTGGCGCAGAAGAAGTACGATCCCGGCGCGTCCGATACGACGATCCGGATTGGCAACATCATGCCATACAGCGGTCCGGCCTCGGCTTACAGCGTCATTGGAAAAACACAGGCGGCCTATTTCAAGAAGATCAATGACGAGGGCGGAATCAATGGCCGCAAGATTGAATTCATCACCTATGACGACGGCTATAGCCCGCCAAAGGCTGTCGAACAGGCACGAAAACTTGTTGAAAGCGACGAGGTGCTGCTGATCTTCAGTCCGATGGGAACGCCGTCCAATTCCGCAATTCAGAAATACATGAATGCCAGGAAGGTGCCGCAGCTTTTTCCCGCTTCCTATTCGGCAAAATGGAGTGATCCGAAAGCCTATCCGTGGACGATGCTGCTTGGCACCAGCTACAAGACAGAAGGCGCCATTTATTCAGCGTACATTCTGCGCGAGAAGCCGGACGCGAAAATCGCAATTCTTTATCAGAACGACGACTTTGGAAAGGAATTGCTGAACGGCCTCAAGGCCGGGCTGGGATCGAAAGCATCCACGATCGTCGCGGAAGCGCCTTATGAGGTCGCAGATCCGACCATCGACTCGCAGATCGTCAAGCTCCGGCATTCCGGTGCAGACGTCATGTTCTCCTTCGGGACGCCAAAATTCGTGGCGCAGAGCATCAAGAAGATCGGTGAACTCGGCTGGAAGCCGATGCACTTCATTCCCAACGTCGCTTCATCGGTCGGCACGGTGCTGGTGCCCGCGGGGGTCGAGAATGCGCAAGGCGTCCTGTCGGGGACTTTCATCAAGGATGCGTCCGACCCGCAATGGGACAACGATCGCGGCATGAAGGCATATACTTCGTTTCTGGCCAAATATATGCCGGATGCGAACAAGGCGGACAGTCTGATGGTGCACGGCTATCTCGGTGCGCAGCTCATGGTTCAAGTTCTCAAGCAGAGCGGCGACAATCTCACACGCGAGAACGTGATGAAGCAGGCCGCCAGTATCAAGGATTTTGAATCCGATGTTCTGATCCCCGGTATTGTCATTATCACCGGCAAGAACGACTTTTCTCCGCTGGAAGACATGCAGATGATGCGGTTCAAGGGAAGCCGATGGGAGCCCTTTGGCGAGGTGATCCGCGGTGGAAGCGATGGCTAGTCCGACTCTGTTCGGGGATGTGTGGCACGTCTTCGGTGTCAGGGCTCGCTTACAGGGCTGCAGCGGTGAAGTGGCCTGCCAAGCCGCAACACGACGGAAATAATAGGCCGGGCTGACGGAGAGAGGGAAGGCCTCGCCCTCCAGCTCTTCTGCCGCCGGTGCAGCCGGAAAGCACTAAATCCCTGATCAACCAGGCCAACACCTGCATGGGATCGTTGCGATGCAGCATTAGCAGGGCAGATCAGACACCGTGAAAATCGCTCGATTTTCAGCCTCATCTGGTCCATTCTTCTTTAGAACCTAATGAATTCAACGCGCGAACGCCTTGTGGGCGCTCGATCGCGCGATTGGAGGACGGCATGGGACGGGCCGGAGAAGAATATGTTCGCGTGGTCGGCGGGGATCTGGTGTCGTCGGTCATTACCGATACCACAAGCATGCGCATTGAGGTTCTTCGCCGCGAATGCCAGGGGCGGATGTACTGGCACTTCAAGCAGCCCGAACTGTCGCTGTTCTGGTTTGCCAAGGGGGCCGGCCGCTTGAATGCGACCGTCGACGGACGTTCGGTGGATTGCAGATTTGTTGGAAAGTCCCAATTGGCGATCTTTCCGGCGGCGATTGAAATCGAGGGCGAATGGGATGTGGGGCCCGAGCTCGATTACACCGTTGTTTTTCTTAATCCGGCTTTCGTGACCGAGCGGCTGCGGACTGCTATTACGAGCTCGACGATTGCGTTTGAACATCCCAGTCTCATGCGCAGTCTCGCGGAGCTATGCCGGGAAGCGGCGACACCCGACAATGTTTTCGACCTGATGGCGGAGGGCTGGTCGATCCAGGCGCTGGCGCACATCGCGCGTGTCAGTGAACGGCAGCAGCCCCAGGCATCTGGCGTGAGGGGTGGGTTGTCCGCGCGAAGTCTCCGGCGGATCGAGGATTTTGTTCGTGAAAATCTTTCGCAACCCATCTCGCTCGGAGAGCTGTCGCAGATTGCCGGCCTCAGCAAGCGCCATTTCCTGCGCGCGTTTCAGGAGAGTGTCGGAAAGACACCTTACAAGTACGTCCTTGGCCTTCGGATCGATGAAGCAAAGCGGAAGCTGGCTGAATCAGATGCCAGCATAACCGATGTGGCGCTGGCGGCCGGTTTCGGTCATGCCCAGCATTTCTCGACCAGTTTCCGCAACATGACCGGCGAGACGCCGTCATCCTACCGCCATCGCATGTCGTGCTGAGAGCCGGGGATTGGCGGCATCCGCTTCGCTGGACCCCAGAACATGGCGCTCTTTCGTAGATTGCGACGCTAATGCGCAAGCCAGCCATGGCGCTCCTCCCTTACTGCTGACCCATAACAACCCGGGCAGATCGTTCCGCAAGGACGATCAAAGCCGGGACTTGCGGTGGGCGGAAACGGCCCACCCTTTCATGTCAGGAGGGAGCATGGCCTTTTCATTCAAAGCCAACACGCGCTTTGCCGCAGGCGCCGGAGCCGCAGTGGTTCTGGCGGCGGTCGCGACCGCACCCATTAGCGCGCAGGATCAGGCGCCGATCAAAATCGGCTTGATGCTGCCTTACAAGGGCGTCTATGCGCTCCCGGCGGAAAGCATCGACCGCGGGTTCCAGCTTGCGCTCGAAGAATTCGGCAACAAGAGCAACGGCCGTCCTATCGAAGTGATCCGCGCCGACGATGAACTCACGCCGAGCGTCGGTGTGCAGAAATTCAACAAGCTGGTGCAGGGCGACAAGGTTGACATCGTCGCCGGCATCATCGGTTCCAATGTCGGTATCGCGATTTCCGAGCTTGCAGAAAAGAACAAGGTCCCGCTGGTGTTCGCGAACGCCTTCGCGGACGAGATCACCGGAAAATTCTGCAGCCCATATATCGCGCGAACGTCTTTCAGCGCCAATGGCTTTGAATATGCGTCGGGCAAGTACTGGGCCAGCAAGGGTATCAAGACCGCTGTGACGATGGGCCCCGACTATACGGCCGGACGCGCGTTCATCGACGGCTTCAGGCGAGGCTTTGAGGAGAATGGCGGCAAGGTCGTCGAGCAAATCTGGACGCCGTTCCAGAAGACCAAGGACTACAGCGCGGCGTTGACGCAGGCCGCCAATGCCAACGCCGAGATCATCTATGCTTTTTATGCCGGCGCTGAAGCCATTCAGGTGGTTAAGCAGCATGCCGATTTCGGACTGCGGAGCAAGGTTCCGCTGATTGGCGACCATTGGGTTTACGATGAAGCGCTGTGGCCGGCGCTCGGAGACCTCGCCATCAATGCGCGGCACGTCGCGACGCATTATCCGGGTGTTCCGACCGAGGTGAACCGCAAGTTCGTCAAGGCGTACCAGGACAAATTCAAGATGGAGCCCGACGTCAGCGCAGAGCTTGGCTACGACAACGGCAAGGCCATCATGCTGACGCTGGAGAAGCTGGGCGGAAAAATTCCGGAAGACCGCGCGAAGTTTATTTCCACCATGCGCGGTCTGACGTTCGACGCGCCGCGCGGCAAGATCTGGTTCAATGCGCAAAACAGCGCCCAGCTCGAAAAGGTCTATCTGGTTGAGATCATCAAGGGTGCGGATGGAAAGCTCCAGCGCAAGGGTCTGGATGAATTCCCTGGCGCGGGCGATCTGCCGGGCTGTACCAAGTCGTTCTAACCGAAAGGCGGGCTCCGCCGGAGCGGAGCCCCGTTCTCTTGCCTTCGTGTGAGATATGCAGATTTTCCTGGTTCAAATTCTCAACGGCATTCAGTTGAGCATGCTGGTGTTTCTTCTGGCCGTTGGACTGACGTTGATCTTCGGATTGATGGACACCCTCAATCTGGCGCATGGGGCGTTCTTTACCATCGGCGCCTACTTCGGGCTGGTCGTCGCCAACGCCACCCACACGTTCTGGCTCGCGTTGCTCATCGGGCCGCTGCTTCCGTTCGTGCTCGGCTTTATCCTGCAATACTTTGTACTGCAGCCGCTCGCGCAACGGGGACGATCCACGCATCTCGATCTGGCGCTTCTCACGTTCGGACTTCTGTTCGCAACGGCAGGTGCGGTCGAATACATCTATGGTTCCGCCTTCTACAGCATCGCACTTCCCGACCTTCTCAAAGGGCGCGTTGCGCTGCTAGGGATGGACTATCCGGTCTATCGTCTCTTCATCATTGGTGTCGGGCTGCTTGTCGCCGTCGCGCTGACACTGCTGATTGATCGCACGCTGATCGGCGCAATTTTGCGGGCGGGCGTCGACAATCGCGAGATGGTGACGGCGCTCGGCATCAACATCAACGTGGTCTTCGGGCTTGTGTTCGGCCTCGGTTCGGCACTGGCTGGTCTCGCCGGAATCGTTGCCGCACCGGTCATGAGCATTTACTCCAGCATGGGTATTGGCATCGTGGTGACGACCTTCGTCGTGGTGGTTGTAGGCGGCCTGGGGAATCTCCGCGGATCGTTCTACGCCGCGCTGATCGTCGGGATGACGGATACGTTTGCGCAAGCCTTCCTTCCGGAGGTCGAACTGTTCGCCATCTATGCGCTGCTGATTGTCGTCATGATCTTCCGGCCTCGCGGGCTGTTCGGCGTCGCCGGGAGAGTCGCATGATCATGGACACGGAACTGTCTGAGGTCGTTGACCGTGACATGACCAAGAACGGACTGGTCAGGATATCCGGCTTGCTGCTCACGGCGGCCGCGTTACTGGCCTTCCCCCGCATAGCCTCGGCATACGGAATGACGCTGGCTGTGGAGGTTTTCATTGCCGGCGTATTTGCCTCCGGCATCAATCTGCTCGTCGGATACACGGGCATGGTTTCGCTCGGCCAGGCCATGTTCCTTGGCTTCGGCGGATACGGCATCGCGATTGGAACGGCTTTGCTGGGCTGGCCGCTGTGGGTGTCCGTTCCTGTGACGCTGGTTGTTTCCGGACTGATGGCGGTTTTGATCGGCGCAATCTGTACGCGGACGCGCGGCGTGGAGTTTCTGCTGATTACGCTGGCTTTCTCGCAGATGTTTTACGGCGCTGCGGTCAAGCTACGCTGGACCAATGGTTCGGATGGCATGACGGGAATTCCGCGGCCCGATCTGTCGCTGCTGGGGTTGAGCGCCGACGATCCGGCTGTTTTCTATTACTACGTGCTTGGCGTCGCGGCGATCGTCCTCTTCCTTGTCTGGAAAATCGTCAATTCGCCCTTCGGGAGTGTATTGATCGGCATACGCGAGAACGAATCCCGCATGACCGCGATGGGGTATTCGGTCCCCAGCTACAAGGTCGGGTCCTTCGCGGTCGCCGGCATGATTTGCGCGATCGCCGGCATTTTGCAATCCCAGTACACCTATTTCATCAATCCTGATTCGATGAGCTGGCAGATGAGCGGTGAGGGTATCCTCATGGCCATTATCGGCGGGCTCAACGTTGTTGTCGGGCCGTTTATCGGCGCGGCTGTGTTCGTCATGGTCAAGAGTATGCTCAGTCAGGTGACCGAGGAGTATCATCTATTCTTCGGAATTTTCTTCATGCTGGTGGTGGCGTTCTTCCGAGGAGGTATCGGCGGAGCACTGCGGACCCTGTGGGAGCGGCGGCGATGAACGCTCTCGAGATCAGGAATCTCCGCAAAGCCTTTGGCGGCCTTGAGGTCATTTCCAACTTCAGTCTTTGTATTCCGCAAGGCCAGCGCCACGCCGTGATCGGACCGAACGGCGCAGGCAAGACGACGCTTTTCAATCTGGTCACCGGCTGGATGTCTCCGACCAGCGGCGAGATCATGATTCACGGGCAGCAACTGAAACCGGGTCATCCGGATGCGGTGACGCGCGGGGGGTTGTCGCGCTCCTTTCAGAAAAACATGCTGCTGGAGAATCTGACTGTTCTCGAAAATCTCCGGATTGCCTGCCAGGCATCGCATTCGTCGCGGCGCTCGCTGCTGCGCTCAAAGGACAAGTTTCTGGACATCATCGAGAAAGCACGCCGCATCGCGGCGCAGATGCATCTTGATTCCTGTCTGGATCGGAAAGTCGGGGAACTCTCCTACGGCCAGAAGCGGCAGCTTGAAGTTGCTATCGCCCTGTGCGCCGAACCGAAGATCCTGCTGATGGACGAGCCCGCGGCCGGAACGTCACCGGATGAGCGCGAGCGGCTGATCGCGTTGATTAACGGGTTGCCGCGAAATCTGACAATCATCCTGGTGGAACACGACATGGATGTCGTGTTCGGAATCTGCGAGATCATCACCGTGCTCAGCTACGGCAAGGTGCTGGCGACGGGCACCAAGGACGAAGTTCAATCTAACCCTCGGGTGATTGAGGCATATCTGGGACAGCATCATCATGCTTGAGCTCAGAAATGTTCACGCCTACTACGGCGAGAGTCATATCCTTCAAGGCATTGATCTCAATGTCGTGTCGTCCCGTTGCGTAGCCATTCTCGGCCGCAACGGCGCGGGCAAGACGACGACGCTCCGCTCGATCCTCGGACTTGTCCCGGCGCGGCAGGGACAGATCAGGTTCAAGGGACAGGATATCACGCATGCGGCGACCCATCGCATCGTGCGCCTGGGAATTGCCTTTGTGCCCGAGAATCGCGGGATATTCGCGAACGTTACCGTGGAGGAGCATCTTGCGATCGCGCGCAGCGCCGCCAGCCACCGGCCCGCGCGGAAACCCGTTGAGTACGTCTATGAGGTATTTCCGCGTCTGGCTGAACGCCGTCACAGTCTCGGCGGCCAACTATCCGGCGGCGAACAGCAAATGCTGGCGGTGGGACGCGCGCTGATCGCTGCCCCCGATTTGATGATTCTCGATGAGCCGAGCGAGGGCCTCGCGCCGGTGATCGTCGAGACGCTGGAACGTGTTTTGGTGGATGTGAAGGCGTCGGGCATTCCGATCCTGCTTGTTGAGCAGAATTACCATCTTGCGACGCGTTTGGCGGACTACGTCTACGTGCTCAGTCAGGGGCGCGTGCAGTTCGCCGGGGAAACCGGGGCGCTGCTGGCCAATGAAGATGTCAGGCGGACCTATCTAAGTGTCTGATCAAGTGAGCCGGGCGTTTCCGCCCGGGGCTGTAATATGAGGAAGAGTATGTCCGGTCCATTGAATGGTGTTCGCGTTCTCGATCTGACGGCGGTGGTATCCGGTCCTTACGCCACGATGTTCCTGGCGGATCAGGGCGCGGATGTCCTGAAGATCGAGCCGATCAGCGGCGACGGCACGCGGCGCAGCCGGACGCTGATCGACGCGGCGGGCGAGTTCTCCGC
>QFCS01001212.1_pt1 | contig 26039 bp, 32 predicted proteins | sample 3576561 | NCBI WGS metagenome assembly QFCS01 | reverse complement strand
CGCATGACGAGACTCCACGAACGCCAACACCTCACCCGCAGCCATGCCACCAAGGTCCACGAGACCCGAGGTCTCCGCGGCCCCCACAGCATGGGCGGTCGTGATGGTCATATGAGTATGGGATCATCCGGGTCCGACACAACCCCCCGCCCGCCCGACGACCGGCGAAAAGCAACCAACCCGCCCGGGCCTGCGGCCGGGCGGGTTGGTCTTCTCACATCAGGACATCTTGAGCCCGGCGGACCAGTAGCCGGAGAGGCTCGACACGATGTCGAGCCCTGCCGAGACCTCCGCACGCACGACGATGATCGCCCGCGTCTGGTCGGCCAGGGGGATGTTGAGGCCGGTCGTGGAGCAGTCGCTCTGGGTGCCGATGGTCACGATCCCGGTGAGACCGTTCATCGTGCAGACAGCGCCGGGGAGCGGGGCGTAGACGATGCCGTCCGTCGACGTCCACACCTCGGCCTTCAGCCGGATCGTGGTCCCGATCAGCGATGCCGCGTTGGTGCTGGTGAAGTAGGCGTCGATGCCGGTGAGCACACGGTCGCCGGTGATCGGCTGGGCCAGGCCCGCGACCGCGGTGCCGCTCCCGTCGATGACGCCGCCGGCGGCGGAGATCCCGGTGATCGAGCCGGTGCCGTTGATGGGCAGGACCGACACGTTGCCGAGCGATCCGCCGAGGAAGGTGGGCGTCACCGCCGGCGTACCGCTGCTGCTCGACAGCATCGCTCCGCTTCCGGCGGGGCCCGTCGCACCGGCGGCGCCGGTGGCTCCGGTCGGGCCGGTCGGGCCGGTCGGGCCGGTCGCACCCGTCGGGCCGGTCGGGCCGACGGGCCCGATGGCGCCGGTCGCGCCGTCGGAGCCTGCGGCGCCCGTCGCACCCGTCGGACCGACGGGGCCGGTCGGGCCCGCAGGCCCGATGCCGCCGGTCGCGCCCGTGGCACCCGTCGCGCCGTCCGACCCCGCAGCGCCGGTGGCACCCGTGGCGCCCGTGGGTCCGGTCGCACCCGTCGCACCCGCAGGCCCGGTCGCACCCGTGGCGCCCGCGGGACCGGTGGCGCCCGTGGCACCCACCTGGCCGGTCGGGCCGGCGGCCCCCGTCTCGCCCTGCGGGCCGCGGTTGCGGTTCTTGCCGCGGGTCCAGCGGATGTGCTCCTCGCCCCGCTTGCACTGCTTGATGTTCTTGACGATCCGGATCTTCCCGGTCTTCACGCTGAAGCACGCGCTGATGACACGCACCTCGGGCTTCCCGGTCGGGGCGGCCTGTGCTCCGCCCGCCCCGGCGCCGATCAGGGTCGCGGTGGCCAGCGAGGCGAGGGTCAGGGAGGCGTAGGCACGGGGCCGGAAGGACGTCACGCGCCCACGCTAGTGCTCGCTCAGGTCCTCTGACCTGCGAATCGGAGAACTGTCGCCGAGAGCTGCGGCCCCCGACTCATTCGTATGACGGCGCCTCGACGTCCGCCATCGCGGGATCCAGCTCGATGCCGGTCGCCAGGTGCTCCTCGGCCTCCTCGTTCTCGCCGAGGTGGAGCAGCGCGAACCCGAGCCGCATGTGCGCCGCCGCCATGTCGGGGTCGACGTCGAGCACGCGCCGGTACAGCGCGACCGACGCGTCGAGGTCGTCGGTCTCCAGCACGATGGCCTTGTTGTAGAGCGCCGCGGTGAACTCGGGATCGGTCGCCAGGGCGGCGTCGTAGTGCTCGACCGCGTCCTCGTCCTCGCCTGCGCTCTGGGCCAGCAGACCCAGGTTGTAGTGGGCGTAGACGTTGTCGGCGTCGAGGTCCAGCACGTCCTCGAAGGTGGTCGTCGCCTGCGCGGTGTCGCCGGCTTCGAGCTGCTCCAGCCCGGTCTGGACGAGCGCGTCGGCCGGCGACAGGCTCGCCGAGGACTCCGCGTCCGGCTTGTCGTCACCGCCGCTGCATCCGGTCAGCAGGACGAGCAGGAGCAGGGGAGCAGCGACGAGCGCGGGGGGACGAGGCACGGCGAGCAGTCTAGGCAAGCCGATCCTGGGCGAAGGCCAGGTTCTGCTCGATCCGCGACCGATGCTCGTCGGGCAGGGCGGGATCGGCGAGCAGGCCGCGCGCGAGCGCCGCCGACTCGTCGTACCGGCCGACCCAGTAGTTCGCGACCGCGAGCTCGTCGCGGGCGCGCCACCCGTAGCAGTCAGGGCTCACGAAGAGGATGTCGTCGGTCGGCGCCAGCTGGACCGCCCGCGTCGCGAACACGTGGGCGAGGTGGTGACGCTCCCGCTCACGCAGGTGGCGGGCGAGCTCGACGAGGGTCTCGGCCCGCCCGGGCCGGCGCTCGAACGCCGCCAAGTACGCCGTCAGGACGGCCTCGTCGTCGTCCCCGAGCCGCTCGCGCAGCAGCGCGACCTGGAGCAGCGAGTACCAGACCTCCTCCTCCCACCCGCCCAGCGCGACCCGGCGCTCGTACGCCGCGACGGCATCGCGGTGGCGGCCGAGGTCGCGCAGGGTCTGGGCCAGGTAGAACCGGTAGCGCGCGTTGGCGGGCTCCTCGGCGAGCCCGCGCTCGAGGAGCGCGAGGTCCCGCTCGAACTTCACCTCCCGGCTGGCGCCCTCCGCATGGTCGCGGAACCACACGCCCCCGAGGGTCGTGCGCTCCGCCTCGCCGATGTCGAGGTGCTCGTGGGTGACGCCGACATAGCGGGCCGGTAGGTCCGCGCGCACGATCCGCAGGTTCGCGTAGGCGAGTCCGGTGGCGCGCTGCTCGACGAGACAGGCGGCAGCGGTCAGGCCGTCGCGGAAGGCGGGGTCCTCGACGACCAGGTCCATGTCGGCGTCGCACAGCAGCAGGTAGTCCGCGTCGTACGCCGCGGCCGTCGCACGCGCCGCCTCCAGCGAGTCGTTGCGGGCCTGCGCGAAGTCCTCGAACCGACCGTGCGTCAGCCGGCCGGGGATGCCGGCACGCTCGAAGAACGACGTGATGATCCGCTCCGTGTCGTCCGTCGAGCCGGTGTCGTGGATCGCCCAGGCGTCGATCCACGGCGCCGCGGCCGCCAGGCAGCGTTCGATGATGGCGGCCTCGTTCCGGACGATCATCGTCAGGCACAGCCGGGCGGGGGCGTCGGTCACAGCCCGGAGTCTAGGAGCGCGACTGCTCGCCCCGGGCGCCGCAGCGGGTCCGGAGCGGGCTCCGGGACGGCCGGCCCCTGCCCCTAGGTTGTCGCCATGACGATCTCCGTCCGCCGCGCGACAGCCGACGATCTCGCCGGGGCGGCCGCCGTTCTCGCGGCCGCGTTCGACACCTATCCCTGGACTCGCTGGTCGATCCCCGCCGAGGACCATGCCGCGCGCCTCGAGCAGCTGCAGCGGATCTACCTCGACCACGCGCTCAGGTGCGGCCTGGTCCTCGTCGACGACGACGGACAGGGCGTGGCCGCGTTCATGCCGCCCGCGGCCCCCGAGCCGCCGGCCGCGGACCAGGAGCGCATCGGAGAGCTGCTGGGCGATCGGGTTCCCGCGCTCATGGCCGCGCAGCTGCCCGCACGTCCCGCGGGCAGCTGGGATCTCGCGACGATCGGGGTCCGCCCCGCGAACTGGGGACGGGGCGTCGCCTCGGCTCTGCTCCGCGAGGGGCTGCGGCGGCTGGACGCCGTGGACGCCGCCGTCTCGCTCGAGACCTCCGACCCCCGCAATGTCGAGCTCTACATGCGGCACGGCTTCTCGATGACGGCGACCACGCAGATCCCGGACGGGCCGACCGTGCACTCCCTCCTACGCGCCGCCGGCGGCGCGGAGGAGGGCACGGGCGGCGGACTGCCCGATCAGGACAGCCACTGAGCCTGGAAATGAGGGTGGTCGGCGTACACGGCGGCCAGCGCGCGGAGCGTACGGTCGGCCCACAGGGACACGCTCGCCCCGTCGAGCCGGCCTTCGGCCACCGTGCCGACCAGGGTGACGACACGCCGCTTGGACTCGCACTCGGCGAGGACCCGCCGCGGATGCCAGACCGCGCCGTACCTCGGCTCTGGATCGCGGGCCTCGTCGGCGGGCTCGTTCAGTACGACGTAGAGGCCGTCGCTCCTCCATGGCGGGTGCAGCGCCCTGCGTGCCTCGTCCTCGTCTTCGGCGATACGGGCGTTGAGGAAGTCGACGATCGACATGGGCGTCTCCGGGGTGGGGGCGGGAGCAGTGCCGTCCCCGAGCTGACGCGCAGTGTGTCGGTACCCGCGCATCGAACGCCTATACGCACGGCGGACTGGGATCGGGTGGTGGAGCCGTCAGACCGACACCCGGGCACCGTCGTCGATGACGGTGGGCCGCAGGCTCAGGCCAGCGACGCGACGAGCAGTTCGACCCGCGCCCGGATCTCGTCGCGGATGGGTCGCACAGCCTCGATCCCCTGGCCGGCGGGGTCGTCGAGCGTCCAGTCCTCGTAGCGCTTGCCGGGGAAGTACGGGCACGCGTCACCGCAGCCCATCGTGATCACGACGTCGGCCTGCTCGACAGCGCTGTCGGTGAGGATCTTCGGTTGCTCGCCGGCGATGTCGATCCCGTCCTCGGCCATCACGGCGACGGCGACGGGGTTGATCCCCTCGGCGGGCTGGGAGCCGGCCGAGTACACCTCGATCCGGCCTCCGGCGAGGTGCTGGAGGTAGCCGGCGGCCATCTGCGAGCGACCCGCATTGTGGACGCAGACGAACAGGACGGAGGGAGCCGCGGGCGCGGTCGGATCGCTCATCGCGTCTCCTGACGAACGTCGGGTCGGGGGTGGAGGAAGCGGATCACGGCACAGGCCGCGGCGCCGCCGATCACCTGAGCGGCGAGGAAGGGAGCGACGGAGGCGGGCGCGATGCCTGCGAAGCTGTCGGAGAGCATGCGCGCGACGGTGACGGCGGGGTTGGCGAAGCTGGTCGCGCTGGTGAACCAGTAGGCGGCCGCGATGTAGCCGCCGACGGCGAAGGCGACCGTCTCGGCGCGGCCGGAACGCAGGCTGCCGAAGACGACGATCAGCAGACCGAAGGTGGCCACGACCTCGGCCAGGAACAGGTGCCCCCCAGCGCGGTCCTGGCCGGAGACGGTGACCGGCCCGAGGTCGAACATCAGGTTCGCGGCGACCGCACCGAGGACCCCTCCGGCGACCTGCGAGCCGACGAGTACGACGGCCTCCCTGCCCCGGACGAGCCCGAAGGCGACCTCCGCGAGCGTCACCACCGGGTTGAACGCCGCGGAGATCGGTTGCAGCGCGAGGATCAGGGCGACCAGCACCGCCCCGGTCGCGAGGCTGTTCTGAAGCAGTTGCAGGCCCACGTCGTTCGGCGAGAGCCGGGTGGCCGCGATGCCGGAGCCGATGACGGTCGCGACCAGGAACGCCGTACCGATGAGCTCGGCTGTCACACGGCGACCGATCGTCGGGCTCGTCGCACGGGCAGCCGTCCCATCCGCGGCGATCCGGCTCGCGGTCGTCGGCGGCGGACGTGGGGTCATGGGGCGACGCCGCCGAGGAGTGTCGCCAGGTCCGCCAGCGCTGAGGGCTGCACCCGGTAGTAGACCCACACGCCGCGTTTGGACCGGTCGAGCAGCCCCACCTCGTGCAGCACCTTGAGGTGGTGACTGATGGTCGGCTGGGACAGGTCGAACGCCTCCTGCAGATCGCACACGCAGGCCTCTCCGTCGGCGTGGGAGGCGACGAGCGAGAGCAGCCGTAGCCGGACGGGGTCTCCCAGCGCCTTGAGCAGCGGCGAGATGCGCTCGGCGGCGTCGGCGCTCAGCGGGCGGCGCGTCAGGGGAGAGCAGCACGCGACCGCCTCGAGCGGCGTGAGGTCGAGCAGAGACTTCGACATGCATCGATATTGACATATGTCGATGCGTGAGCGCATCCTCGTCTCACATATCGACGATCATCTATCTCCTGGAGTGCCGATGTCACGCCTGCAGCTCGCCCTCAACGTCGACGACCTCGACGCAGCCGTCGCGTTCTACGCCGCTCTGCTCGACACCGAACCGGCCAAGACGAAACCGGGCTATGCCAACTTCACCGTCACCGAGCCGCCGTTCAAGCTCGTCCTCATCGAGAACCCCGGCCAGGGTGGATCGCTGAACCACCTCGGCATCGAGGTCGACGACGTCGGCCAGGTCGACGCCGAGCTCGAACGTCTGACCGCCGCGGGATTCGCCTCGACCGAGGAGCGCGACACCACGTGCTGCTATGCCGCACAGGACAAGTTCTGGGTCGAGAACACCCCTCACGGGGAGCGTTGGGAGGTCTACACGGTTCTCGCCGACGCCGCGACCTTCGACGGCACGAAGCCGGCCGGAGCACACTGCTGCGACGCCTAGGCCGGCGCGCTTCCGCGCGCGAGGCCGACCGGCCCGGCAACGCACTCCTGATGCGTCCGGCAACACAACCTGTCACGGGACCGAGATGCCGATGCCCTCTGTCCTGCGCTTCGACGGGCCAGAGGGCCGTTCTCGAGCCGCCTGTCGGAATCGAACCGACGACCTAGTCATTACGAGTGACTCGCGAATCACGCTCAGAATCCGGGAGAACTGGTCTCAGGGCAGCAATCTAGGCAGCAATCTGCCGACTCCGCAACCTGTTCACCCCTACTCCCCCGTGGCTCCCTGGGATCTGTCGGACCCTGCTCCTACGGTCCCGAACCATGGACACCATGCTGATCCCGAGCCGCCGGATCGTCGACGGGATTCAAGCCGCCGAGACGAGCCTCAACGAGCGCGACCGCGCGGTGTTGGAGTTCGAGCGGCTGCGGTGGCGCTACCTCGCCGCGAAGGAGTCAGCGATTCAGGACCAGTTCGGGATCTCGATGACCCGCTACACGCAGATCCTCCACCGGCTACTCGAAGACCCCGCCGCGCTCGCGCACGATCCGCAGACGGTCCGGCGGCTGCGGTCGCTGCGGGAGCAGCGGCGCGGCGCCCGATCGTCCGCCCGGATGCCGCGCACTGCCTGACGCCCTAGATGTCGGTCACGGCGATCTCGTGCGTGACCAGGCCGTTCGTCGCCGGTGGCCGATGCCCAGCGGACGAGCAGTCTCAGTCGTCGGTGTCCGAACGTTGCTGCTCTTGAAAGGCGTCGGGGACACCGTCCTGGTCCAGGTCGCGCGATTCGCGCTCACTGATCCTGCGGTAGGCCCGGTTGCGCGAGCGCAGCACGACCGAGGCCAGGACCGCCGCCAGCACGGACCCGGCGAGGACGGCGACCTTCACGTGGTCGGCCTGCTCGGAGCCGGCACCGAAGGCGAGGTCGCCGATCAGCAGCGAGACGGTGAAGCCGATCCCGGCGAGCAGGGCCATGCCGAGGATGTCGGACCAGGCGAGCTCGTCGTCGAGCTCGGCTCGTGTGAAACGGGCCAGGAGCCAGGTCGCGCCGGTGATGCCGACCGCCTTCCCAACGATCAGGCCGGTCACGATCCCCACCGCGACCGGGTCGCGCAACGCATCGACGAAACCGGAGAGTCCGCCGACGGACACCCCGGCGGCGAAGAAGGCGAACAGCGGAACGGCTATCCCGGCCGAGACGGGCCGCACCGCGTGCTCGAGACGCTCGGCGAGACCGGTCTCCTCGGGGGCGCGAGCGAGAACGGGCACGGTGAAGCCGAGCGCCACGCCAGCCACCGTGGCGTGCACCCCGGACTCGTGCACGAGCGTCCACGTGACGACTGCGAGGGGCACGAGCACCAACGGCGAGTGGTCGCCGCTGCGGACCGCCAGAGCGAAGGCCGCCAGCGGAAGCAGCGCCGCGAGAAGCCACAACGGCTCGAGGGAGTCGGTGTAGAAGAGCGCGATCACGGTGACGGCCAGAAGGTCGTCGACGACGGCCAGCGTCAGCAGGAAGGTCCGCAGCGCGAAAGGGAGGTGGGTGGAGACCACCGCGAGGACGGCCAGTGCGAAGGCGATGTCGGTCGCCGTCGGGATCGCCCAGCCGCCGAGGCCGCCGGAGCTGGCGTTCCACGCGACGTAGACCAGTGCGGGGACGACCATGCCGCCTACGGCCGCTGCGATCGGCAGCGCCGCACGACGCGGGTCGCGCAGATCGCCGGCGACGAACTCCCGCTTGAGCTCGAGGCCCACCACGAAGAAGAAGATCGCGAGCAGTCCGTCGGCCGCCCAGGCCGCCAGCGTGAGATCGAGGTGCAAGGTGCCGCCGGGCCCGATGCGCAGCTCACGCAGCGCCTCGTAGCTGTCCGCGGCTGGGCTGTTGGCCCACACCAGCGCCGCGAGGGTGGCCACGATGAGCAGCAGGCCGCCGGTGGTCTCGGCGCGCAGGATCGTCGCGATCCTGGTCGCCTCGGGCCAGGAGCCGCGCGCTAACAGGCGTGGCCGATTGGGGCGGTCGGACGGAGCGTTCATGTGGTGTTCCTCCGGGCGGTCGACGTCAAGGACCGCCGACCAGACTTCCCGGCACACCGGTGATGACGTTACCGGGCACGAAGTTCTGCCGAGCACCGGGTTGCGGGTTGGCCGCTGCCGTAGGGTTCGGTCAGGAGCGCCGGGAAGTCTGGTCGGCACATGATGCCGCCGACCCCTGAGGACGCCCGTGACTTCCCTTCTCTCGATGCTCCGCCTCGCTTTCCGACGTGTGTTGCCAGGACTGGCCAGTACGTTCTCGCCGAGCGAGGTACTTGCGCGCAAGATTGGCCATCGACAAGCACTCCTGGACCGCGGGGCTGGGTCGATGGGGGAGGTGAGGTCTTTGCGCCGGTTTCAGGAGCCATCGGAGGGTTGATCGACCGGCCCGAGGCGCTGGCCCACGACCCGATGCTGGTCAAGCGACTGCGGCGTCTCCGTGCGCAGCGGCAGCACCAGCGCTCGGCGCGACGGGTTGGGTTCGAGGTCTGAACTGATCCCCACTTGAATCGTGACGCCGATCTAGGTGCTGCCCTATCGTGGAACTAGACCGGCCAACTGAGTGAGTGGAGAGGAGTGGTGATGGACATCTATCGCACTCCGCTTCTGACGGCTCGCGAGGTAGCCCGGCACCTGCAGATGAACGAATCAACCCTGGATCGGTGGATCAGAACGCAGGCAGCAGATGCCCCGCTAGTCCATGCGGTGACACCCGAGCGCAGAGGCTGGCCACGCATGCCCTTTGTGGCCATCATCGAAGCGCATGTACTTAAGGCGCTCCGCGACCTCGGCTTCTCGCACCAAGAGATCCAAGCCGCCGCGGCCGCTGTGCGCCGAGAGTTCGGCACCGAGTACGCATTGGCAAGCCAGCGCATCGCGTCAGATGGGGTGGCGCTGTTCATCAAGACGGCGGACGAGGGCCTGGTCCATGCCACGAATGGCGATCAGGCGATCGGCGAGGTCTTGAAGGACCTTCTCCGCTTCGTCTCATGGGACGAAGAAGGCACTCCGAAGACATTGCGGCTGCGCCAGTACCGCGAAGCGGAGGTCGTCATCGACCCCCGCTTCGGCTGGGGAGCACCCGTCCTAGGCGCGTCGAAGGTGCCCGTCGAAGCTCTAGCTGGATTGTGGCAAGCGGGCGAATCCATCGCGACTATCGCCGCCGAGTACGAACTTACGCCGACGCTAGTTGAGGATGCGCTCCGCGGGTCCGCAGCCTGAGTTCTTCCTTGACCGCGCACTCGGGGTTGGGTTTGCGCAGGCCCTGGTGAGCGACGGCTGGAGCATCTACCGAGTGCCTGACGTGTTCCCGAATGACGCGCAGGACGTCACAGATGATGAGTGGATTGCCGTCGGCAGCCGCAACGGTTGGGCGATGCTGACCAAGGATCAGCGAATCAGGTACAGAGCCGAGGAACTCGAGGCGCTTGATGGACACATCTTCTGCTTGGCCAATGGAAACCTGACCGTCGCCGAGGGAGTTGCCTGGTTTGCAGCGGCCAGGGATTCAATTTTCCGTGCCATAGCGGACAGTGGCCGCGGATTCTGGAAGGTGTATGACGATGGCAGGATCAGGCGAACCTGGCCCTAGCGCTCGACCCTGACCCCGAGCAGCACCCAGCCCTCGGGGATCTCGCCGCGGATCTGGTCCATGCAGATCGACCGGCTGGGCAAAGGCGCGCGGGCGCTAGGGGCTGAACCACTCCGACTAGCGACCGCGGCGTAGTCCTTTGTGCAGGCGGATCTCAAGTTTGAGTTGCGGTGGCACGGGGGCGCCGGCTTCCTCGATGGTGGCTGCGTAGTTCTCCAGCGCGGTCACGAGGTTGGCGCGTCGTGAGGCATCGTCGAGACCGCTGCCCTGGCGGCGCGACTCCTGGAACCTGGCTCGGGCCACTTCGAGTTCCAGTTGCGAGGCTGCGAGCGCTGTTCGATGGTCGCGGTGGTGGTCGTTTGCGGCGGTCACAGGTTGGCTCCGAGTCGCTCGCTTGGCACGCGCGGGGGTGCGCGAGGGTCGCGGGCCTGCGCAGCACACTACGCCGATTCCCTGCGATTCGCGCCAGCCCGAGCGGGCTTTATGGCGAGGTGTGGCGTATGGCCGGCTGAACAACGCACACGTCGTCGGCGGCCTCCGGCGGCGGCTGCGTGAGCCGCGACCGGAGGCAGCGTCAGAGTGCGGGTGGCTAGATGCCTTGGACGTTCCCGGCTTGGGGGCCCTTGGGGCCGTTGGAGAGGTCGAACTCGACGCGCTGGTTCTCCTCGAGGTTCCGCATGCCTTGGCCTTGGATGTCGGAGAAGTGGACGAACACGTCGGCGCCGCCTCCGTCTTGCTGGATGAAGCCGAAGCCCTTGTCACTGTTGAACCACTTCACGGTGCCTTGCGTCATGTCGGTTCTCCTCGTCGTCCGTGGTCCGGCCGGAGCACCCGACCGGGTGCTGAGGACATCCAAACTGCGCCTGACACCTGGCCTTACGGCGATCAAGAACCGCGGAGATGAGCTGCATGAGAGTGCAGCAAGAGGGCCGCTGGGGCGACGCGCTTCGTCAACATCTCGAACGCTAACACGGCTGGCCAGCGTTGGCGGGTTCGTTGCGGGAGCGGTTCTGGAGTAGGGGGGTACTGTCGAGAGTAATCAAGCCGCAACGCCAGGCCGGTCCGGCCTGCAGGGCGGCACGGAAGGCAGGCGCCACATGGCGTCGTCTCAGCAAGCTCGCTCGGTCGGGCGAGTTCCTTTGCGAATCGCGGTCGAGGCGGGACACCGGACTCGCCCACTGGACGGGGCGTGGTGGCCGCAGTCGCGTGACCTTGAGGTCGAGTTCGCAGACCTAGTCGACAACTTCCCGATCGAGTGGGGTGTGATCGCCAGGTTGCTGTTCTCTCGTCCCGACTGGGATACCAAGGACGAGAAAGAGTACCCGCGCACAGTGCTGGCCCGGCGGGGCTCGATCAAGATCGGTTCGTTCCCCGGCGACGACACAAACGTGATGGTGGCGCAACTGTCGTCGCGACACCGGTTGTACCTGTTGGTCGTTCCGAGTGGGACGCCCAGGGGAATTGCCCACTCCTTGATAAGCCAGGCGACTGACGATCGGAACACGCTGACTGCAGCCGAGTTGTTGGAGAAGGCTCGTCCTGCGGCAAGCAAGTGACGAGGTACGAGGAGGAACTGGCTGCCGTCGCAGACGAGCGGGACGATCTCGAACGGCGAGCCCGGGCCCTGACTAAGGCTCGGCTCGCCGCACGGCATGGGCACCGAGAACCCCGCGGCGACGATGACGCCGAACTGGTCGACTTGATGCTCGCCTCTGAAGCGTTGAAGGAGAAGGAAGCTGCCTTCGATGCACGGTACTGCCGTCCGGACGCTACGCCGCCAAATCTCGAGTGAGCCAGTTGCGCCGAGCAAAGCGTGTCCTGGCTGCATCCGGGGAGCGCCGGGTAGCTGCGCGCATCCTTGCATCCCACCCAGAGAGATGTGGCGGGTGAGGTCAGGTGGCCTGGCCCGGTCCAGAGGCGGACGGGCCTAGCTCGCGATTCCCGCGGTGCGCGCTAGTTCGTTCGATTCCTGGGATCAGCGACGCTCGAACGTGTAGTCTCGACGCATCTGCACCCTCTAGACACGGTGGTGTGGTCAGGTGCCTCTATCGCTCGGCCGGGCGACGGAGGTGCTGCCCTCGTCCGACTACGAGCGGCAGTACGCGAAGAGGCGGGAGCTTCGTGAGCGGTGACGTCGCGCACCACACCGTGGATGTGCCGAAAGATCCCCCACTGCAGGCGATGCCAGGCGATGCCAGGGGATGCCAGGGGATGCCGCGCTGCTACACGTACAAACAGCAGCTTCTGCTTCTGTCCGCGCTACTGAGCCTCATCCACAGCCTGAGGGTTGTGCTGTGGAGAACCTTGCCGAGCGCTCGGCAGTCGCGCACCGGATGAGGCGCCCGGGCCACGGGTAGTTCTAGCGCAACCTCACCAGGTCCAGAAGCGCGGCGGTGAGGTCAGGCGGCCCAGTCCGGTCCAAGCGCGGGCCGGTCCGGGCTGCCGTCGTTTGGAGAGCCGGGCCCTTCGTCCCCTGACTTCTCGAGAAGGCGTACAACGACGGAGCGCCGTTCCCCGACCGACTGCAGCCCGGGCCGGGAGTCTGAGAACGCCGAAGCCGCCCGCCTCCGAGGTGGAGACGGGCGGCGGTCGGCCTGCGGGTAGCGGGTCAGGTGGTGGCGAGCCAGTCGAGCAGCGCGGGGGTGGCGTTGACGACGGCGGCCTCGGAGTGCCCGAGCGGGCCGACGTCGGTGCGACCGGTTTGCGGGCGGGCGGCGACGAAAGCGTCGGCGGTCGCCGGGAGGGTGATGGTGTCGTTGCTGGCGGTCCACAGGTGGATCGGCAGGTCCGGGTCGAGCTGGGCGGCGTACTTCACCGGGGAGTAGGTGGCGCCCATGGTGGCGTCGTTGTAGCCGGTCGGCGCGTAGGCGGAGACGAGGTCGGCGGCGATCGCGGGGAAGGTCTGCAGGCTGGCGAGGTCGAGCGCGGGGATGACGGCGGCGATGGCGCGGATCCGGTGGGGGTAGAGCCGGGCGAGCCGGAGCGCACCGAGGGTGCCCATGGACCCGGCGACCAAGGTGAGGCGGTCGCGTGTGCCCCAGGTGGTGCTGAGGTAGTCGGCGGCTTCGAGGGCGCGGTCGACGTGGGCGGGGTTGCCCCAGGCCTGGCCGCCGAAGTCGCCGGCGATGACGGCGTAGCGCTGGGCGAGGGCCTCGAGGAGCGCCTTCTGGCCGGCCTTCGCCATGAGCGTGGGTGCGAGGTCTCCGGAGCCGTGGAAGTACAGCAGTGGGGGCTTGCGGCCGAGGGTGCCGCCGATGGTCGCCAGGGTCAGCTGCGCTTCGTCCGGCGCCGTCGGGCTGTAGCCCTTGGCGAGGGTGGAGATCTGCGCAAGGGCCATCGGTCAGAGGCTCCTCGCGATGAGCTGGATGCGGTAGTTGGCCTGCGGGAACAGCACCGCGGTGCTGCCGGAGGAGGTCCACACGCGCACGGTGAAGACGGCCACGACGCCGATGGGGATGGGGTCGGTGACGGTGGCGACGTCGAGCGAGGGCCCGGCGTTGGTGAGCGGCGAGAAGACGGGGGCGTACTGATTGTCGGTGTGGGCGGTGTTGCCGTCGCGGACCAGCATGACGCTGACGGGGACGTTGGCGGTGGAGCTGTAGGCCATCGGTGCCCGGAGGTGCACCTCGACGGAGCGGCCCTGGCCGGTGATGGTCAGCGAGAGCCCGGCCACCGGAGTGGCCGCGCCGACGGAGGCCGCCGTGCTGGTGATGGCGGGGCTGGCGCGGTTGACGATGCCGAGCAGCGTCCCGGGGGTGTGGTCCTGCATGGCCTGCTCGACGAGGGTGGCGACGAGCATCGAGGATGCATCGACGTCGACCGGTGAGCCGGTGCCGGCAACCTGGGCGAGGGTCCGGTTGGTGGTGAGCTCGAACGGTCCGCTCGTCCAGGGCTGCTCGTGGCCGGCGTCGTCGTAGACGTGGCCGAAGATCTCCCAGCGCAGCGCGCCGTCGGGGACGTTGATGCCCGGGGAGTTGGTCGCGATCAGCGACGCCGTGACGGTGCCGTCGCTGCCGACGGTGAGGCGTGAGGCGCCCGGCGGGTGGAGCACGTTGCCGTCCACGTCGAACAGCGCCTTGCCGGCCGGGACGTTGTTACGGACGTACAGCACGGCCTGGCTGGCGCCGACGGTGTTGCCGAGGAAGTCGGCGATGTTGCCGGTGACGGCGTAGCGGGTGACCATGCGCTCAGCCCTGGTTCGTGCGCTGCTTGGCGGACTCGCCGACGCTGCGCGCGAGACTGTCGCGGGAGGCGTAGAGCTGGCCGTACTTGTCGAGCTGGTCGCTGGTGAGCAGGTGCATCTGCGGGGCGCCGTCGCTCTTGACGTTGAGTCCGGCGAGCGCCATGACGGCGGCGACCTCCGCGCCCCAGAGCGTGACCTCGAGAGGGCCGATCCAGCCCTTGGCGAGGGCGTAGGCGATAGCCGGGGTCCCGATGACGTTGGCGAGGTAGATCAGCACGCGGGCGCGACGGGGGATGTTGACGTTCACGGTGGTCTCCGATCAGAAATGGGGCCAGAGGGTGCAGCGGACGGCCGGGTGGTCGCCGCCGACGTCGAACTCGTCGAGGTCGCCGGCGGGTATCCAGCGGCGGATGGCGAACCCGTCGATGCCGAGCATCAGGACGAGCCGGCGGGGGAGGATCTTGCGGACCATGCGGCGGCGTCGGTTGAAGTCGGAGCCGAGATCGTGCACGGGCAGTGCCTTGACTGCGCGCATCCAGGCGCCCCACCACGGCGACCAGTTCCGCTTGGGCGGGGCGTGTCCGGCGGCGGGCTTGTAGCGCCAGCGGTGCGGGGTGCCGGGGTCGATCTTGACGACGGCGACGACGACGTACCGGTCCTGCATCTGCCGGGCTCGCCTGCCGCGGAGCCATGCCGTGACGCCGAGGCGCAGGTGCCACCGCTTGATCTGCCCGCGGGTGCGTCGCACGGCGATCCCGCACCCGGCCTTGGCCCACTTCGAGGTGTCCTGGGCGACGTCCCAGTCGGGGCCGAGGAGGTCGGCGAGGTCGATGTTCGCGATCTCGCAGCAGGTGAGGACGTCCGCGTCCTTGGCGGCCGCGAGGACGATCCGTTCGGTCTTCCCGGCGCGGGCGGTTGCGCCCTGGCCGTTGACCTGGACGCGGCGCAGGGGGAGCGGGCGCGTCAGGCCGCGCCGCCCCCGGCGGCTGAGCCAGCGATGGCGGCGGCGGCGTGCCGGGTTCACCGGGCGGGCTCCCACCGCTGCTGCCGCTTCCGGCGCCGGTCGACCAGCCGTAGCGCCCGCTTCCGCAGCCGGGGCATCCGGTCGCGGGTGGCGTTGCTGGGGCAGTCCTTCCACGCGAACTTCGAGTGTGGCTCGTAGTCGAAGGTGGCGGTGATGGCGCCGGCCTCGATCATCGCGGCGAGGATGCGGACGATGGAGCGGCGCGCCTTCCGGCTGAGCTTGTCGCCGGGCATCCCGAGGACGGCGATCGCGCGGGCGGCGTAGTTCTGGTCCCGGGAGAAGCCGGGGACCTTCTTGTCGTTGACGGTGTGGGTGCCCTTGGCGTCCAGCGGCATCCCGACGGCGACCATGCCGGTCTCCATGTCGACGATCCAGTTGTAGGAGATCCCGGACTGGAACCGCTCGTAGCCGATCCGCTCGACGGTCTGCACGTCGCGCTTGAAGTCGCCGGTGAGCGGGCCGTGGTCGAGGGTCACGGTGATGTGCTGCACGACGGTGTCGGCCGGCTGCAGGGCGGGCTTGGTCTTCCGGCGCAGCTGGTAGACGGCCTCGTGCTTGGCGCCCCACTGGCCGCGCTGCAGTACGTCGACTTTGAGGTCTTGGAGGATGGCGACGACGTCCTGGGTGATGGTGCTCATGGCTGCTGTTCTCCGTTCGGTGGGAGGACGGTGGCGCGGCAGGGGCCGCCGTCCTCGGTGGTGCCGTCGGTGTAGGTGATGGACCAGCGGCCGCCCTCGCCGCAGAAGGTCGAGGCGATGCCGCGGCCAGGCGCTCCTGCGGGCCCCTCGGGGCCGCGGGGCCCTTCGGGGCCAGCTGGCCCGATCGGGCCCTGTGTCCCGTCAGCACCGGGGGAGCCGTTGGAGCCGTCCGCGCCCGAGGTGCCGGCGAGACCGGTGTCGCCCGGGTCGCCCTTCTCGCCGGGCGGTCCCGGGGGGCCGGTGTCGCCGCGGGGGCCTTCAGGTCCGGGGATGCCCTGGAGGCCCTGCTGGCCCTGGATGACGTCGGGGATGTCGATCGGGGTGCAGCCCTTCGCCTCTTCGCAGCGGCGCTGGAGCTCGTCAAGGATGGACTGCTGGGTCCCGATGACGGTGTCGTTGTTCTCGAGCTGCTCGCGCAGGTCCGCGCGGTCGCGCTTCGAGGCCTCGACCCGCTCTTGCAGGGTCTCGATCTGCTGCAGCCCGTAGGCCATGCCCACGCCGATCAGCAGTGCCGCGACGCCAGCGACGAACCACTTGAACCAGTTCACGATCCCCCCCGAGACATGAGGAGGTTGGTGATGAAGAGGCCGATCGGGATCAACACCGAGACGACCAGCCACTTCTGGTTCGCGCTGAACCTGTTGAGGTCGCTGCGCTGTGACTCATCGCCGGCCTTGCGCTCCTGCTGTTCGGTGGCGATGTCGTCGGCGAGGTCTTTGAGCTTGTCGTCGACACGGCGCTGCTCGGCGGCGAACGCCTCGGTCGTGACCAGCCGGTCGAGGCGCTTGTCGAGACGGTCGAAGCCGGCGGCCTGATCGGTCGCGATCTGGTCGAGGCGCCGCTGCAGCTCCCAGGGGCCTGGCTCTTGCGTCATGCGGCACTCATCCGATCAGGAGGGGGATTTGGATGGCGACGGTCCCGGAGCGCGCGGCACCGGCCTCGTGGCGGACGAAGACGGAACCGTCGGTGTTCACGCCCATCCCGCCGAGCCCGCCGGCGACGAACCCGCCGGTCCACGTGTTCGATGCCGGGCGGGTTCCGACCGGGAGTCCGTTGGCCGAGGTGACGACGGCGACGTTCGCGCCGCTGGCCATGCTGGTCGCGGTGCCGGTGAGGCGGACGGTGACCTCGCCATCCTTGACGCGGTACGACGCCGCGACGCCGCCCAGGGACGAGGTGAGGGCGATCCAGTTCGTGTCGGCGACGGGGACCGCCTTGGCCTTCTGGACCGCGTCGACCGCGAGGTTCCCGACCTGTTCGAGGGTCGATTCCTCGTCGCGGGCGGCCATGCCGACGGGGTTGACCTGGATCTCGTCGTCGGTCCAGTTGTAGTCGGTGTCGCCGATGACGACGTCGGTGTGATGTCCCAGGCCGCGGGGGTCGGGGACCCCGAGGAGGCGGATGGCGTCGCCCGCCTTGATGAGGGCGAGGTCGACGGGGACGCCGCCCTTGTTGGTGACCTGGCCGTGGAGGAGTCGCAGGCCGTTGGTCCAGCCGGCCATGCCGCGTAGGTCGGACCACATCCCCTGGGCTATGGACTGGGCCCGTGCTGCGCTCATCGGGCCGCGGTCGCGGATGTCCTCGGCGGCCTCGTTCCCGCCGGCGGGCGTGGTGGCGGGGTAGGAGGCGGTGGCGCGGGCGCCGGTGATGGCATCGATGTAGCGCACGAAGATCCGGTCGACGCGTTCCTCGACTGCCATGCCGAGGACGCCGGAGCCGGGGGTGACGTAGTAGGTCGGGTTCGACTCCGAGGTGGGTGCGATGACGACCTGGCGCTGGCCGTTGACGCGGATGCGGGAGTTGTTCTCCTGCTCCCAGGCGTCGAGGACGGAGTCGAGGTAGACCAGGGTGCCGGCGTCGTCAGGGCTGCCGACGGCGGTGGTGCCGATGTTGTCGACGCGGGTCCAGGACAGGACGCCGCGGGCGATGGCGGCGTCGATGACCTCGTTCGGCTTGGTGGAGGCGTTCCCGGCGGCGTCGAGCGCGATCGCGGTCTCGGCGTCACGGCACGCGCCGATCGCGACGAACTGGCTCTCGTCCCAGTCGGGCTCCTCCAGGGTGCCGGTCCACAGCGTGCCCGCGCCGAGGCGAAGGTCGACACGGGCGCCGCCGACGAGGGCGGGGTGGCGCCAGTTCCGCTCGAACGGCATCTGCCACGACATCTCCCAGGACCCGCGCACGCGGGTGGCGTGGCGCAGGTCGCCCCAGCCGTTCGGGGCGATCGTGGACAGCCAGAAGCCCCCGACCCGGATCTCGGGGCGGGTGTCGTCGCGGCGGCTCACGCGGCGGCGCTGCCTTCGACGTGGGAGTGGTAGCGGGCGAAGTACTGCAGCTCGCACTGGCTGAGCAACGAGGTCGTGCACACGGTGAGCACCTGCATCGGGCCGGGCTCGAACCGGTGGGTGCCGAACGCCTCGACCTTCCAGTCGACGTTCGCCCCACCCGCACCCTTCGCGGCGGTGCCGCCGAAGAACGACGGCCGCGCCGCGCCCAGCTCCGGGGAGCGGGCCTCCACCCAGCTCATCGAGTCGCCGTCGCGCAGCCAGGACAGGACGCCGTCGTGGGTGGCGAACAGCCAGGCCTCGTCCAAGATCATGTTCGCGGTCCCGGTGATCGTCAGCTCGATCATCTGGTTGCCCTCGACCGCGAGAATCGGAAGCGGGATCTTCGCGAGACGCTGCACCTGGTAGCCCGACGTCGGAGCCAGGGCGACGGACCCGGACATCGTCACCGACGAGCCCAGCGTGGTAGTTCCGGAGACGCTGACGGTCCGCATGGACCACGACAGAGTCCCGTTGGTGGTGTTGCTCATCAGCGCGAGCAGGTCGTAGGTGCCGCTGGTGATCCGGGAGGCCGGGATGCGGTAGACGACCGGGGTCCCGGAGAGCACGTTGCGGCCCCCGGAGACGCGGTTGCTGTCGGGCATCGTCGCGGACCCGCCTGGAGAGGTCATGAACGGCCGCAGCGGCGGCTCCCACTTCCGGTTCGTCGAGGTGTAGACGAGGATCTCGCCGCCGAGTGCCGCGGGGGTGGCGTCGAAGAGGCGGATGGTGGCCTGGGTCGGGACGGTGCCGAGGACGTTGGTCGTGCGGACCTGCTGTCGGGCGGTGCCCGAGGTCGGCAGGGCATCGGTGCGGGCGACGCGGACGCAGCCGAGCACGTCGTAGCTGAACGGCCCCCAGCGCAGGAAGTCGATCGTGCTGAACGTGGCCGGCGGCTTGATGTAGATCCGCTCGAATCCGTCGGGCAGGTAGTAGGAGGCCAGAACCTCCTGCTCGACGCCGTCGATCCGGATCGGCGTCACGTCGGCGACGCTGAGGATGTAGACGTCGAGGACCAGGTACGGGGTCGCGCCCATGTTGACCACGCCGGTGCGGCGCAGCCCCATGAGCGAGTTCGCGTTCGGGGAGCCGCCCTCGACCCAGATCATCCCGCCGTCGATGCTCGGCCCGGTCGCGGTCGTGCCGCCGGCCTTGATCAGCGACCACCCGGACAGGGAGGAGACGTCGTCGATGACGACCGTGGTGGGCGTGGTCGGCGGCGGCGTGACCGCTGCGACGATCGTGGGCTCGACGTCCTTGGCGAACGGCAGACAGGTCAGGGTCAGGGGGAAGTAGCGGTACTCCCGCATCTCCTCTTCCTGGTCCCAGCCGTCGCTGTCGTCACGCTCGAGGTCGGCGGCGACCACGTCGAAGGCGCACGGCTTGGCGTCCTGCGCCGGCGGCGTCCACACCAGGTCGGGCTTCGACGTGGCGCGGACCTGCGCCATGACCGCCGCCTCGGCCGCCGCGAGCGCAGGACCCGCGACACCTCGGGGCGCGGAGAACCGGAGGTAGATCGTGACGGTCCGGTTGTCCCAGCCCTCCAGGGTCACCAGCGACCCGTCGGTGAGCAACGACCGGACGACCTCGAACTGGGCCTCGGGGTTGCCGAGGCTGGACCCGCCGGCCATCGCCTCGATCTGGAACTCGGTGTCCGGGGGGACGATGGCCGCGAGATCGAGCGCGCCCCAGTCCATGCCCCACTGGTTGCTCACGCCTCGACCTCCGGAGCCTCAGCCAGCAGCAGCGCCAGCACCCGCTCCAGTTCGGCGATCTCGTCGACCGTGGCCGCGTGCTCGGCCTGCTGTACGGCCAGCTCCGCGGTCGTGTCGGCGATGCGCTGCGCCTGCACGCCGATGCTGTTCGTGCCCCCGGTCAGGACGGCAAGCCGGGCCTGGATCAGTACGACGACAGGGCTCACTTCTTGCTCCTCTTGATCGACCGACTGGCCTTGCCGGTGCCGCGCTTGCGCGACTCGCGGTTGGCCTTCGACTCCTGCTTGTAGATCTGCTGCAGCGTCCGGACCTCGTTCGCCACGACGTTGGTCGCGGCGGTCTGCTTGGCCAGCTCCTTGCCGAACGCGGCGTTGGCGGTGGCGTTGCCGACCCGGGTCTCGAACCCGCTGCGACGGTTGAAGCCCTTCTCGAAGACGTCCAGCTCGCCGGCGGTGCGGTTCACGAAGTCCGCGATCGTGTTCGGGTCCTCCTGCGACATCAGCGCCACCAGCGCGGCGCCGTCGAGGCCCTTGGACTTGAGGATCGCGATCTGCTTCTCCCGCAGCGCCCCCGCGGCGTTGTCGCGGTTGATGCCGCCCATCACGTCGTCGAAGACGCTGCCGCCCGACCACGCCGCCGACGGGGCGAAGATGTCGGAGAGGAACGCGCCGCCAGCCGACGACCGGGCGGAGTCCATCTTGTCGACGATCGCGTCGCGCTTGTCCGACTCCCGATCGAGAGCCTTCTCGGACTTCTTGATCGCCTTCTCCAGGCCCCGGAGCCCCTTGCCCAGGTCGGGCAGCTCGGCGCCGAAGGGCAGGAAGATCGAGTTCCGGCCCGCGTCCTTGCTCCGGCCGGCGGTGCCGCCCGTGGCGAGGCCCAGGATGTCGTCGGTCAGTAGACCGGCGTTGATGAGCTTGGCGGCCTTGCGGCCTCGGTCGGCCTGGCCGAAGCGGTTGGAGATGACCTCCTCGCCGTCGGCAAGCATGTAGAGGTGGCGGTCGGCGTAGGGAAGTCCGGTCTTCGGGACCGTGGTGCCATCGGCGCCGATGCCGTCAACTACCTGCGGGACCTTGGGGGTCTTCTTCGGCTTCGACCCGGGCTTCGGGACGTTGTCGTAGAAGTTCTTGAACGTCGTGGTGACCGTGACGTTCTTGTCGCGGAGGCCATCGAGTCGGTTCTGGACAACCTGGATGCCTGCTGACGCCTTGTCGGTCAGCGTGAGAAGCGCGCGGCGTTCCTTCTCGGTGAGCTTGTACTTCTCGACGAGGGCGTTGACCTCGGCCTCGGTCTTCGGGATGCCGTTCGCGAGGATGTTGGTCTTCACGTCGGACGGCAGGCTGTCGTATGCCGCCTCGGCCTCGTCGAAGTTGGCGCGGTCGAACTCCGCGGTGATCTTCGGCGCGATCTTGTCCGGTACGGCGAGCAGGTCGCGGGCTAGCTCCTGCGCTTCTTCGCGGAGCATTCCCTGCTCTACTGCAAACCGGACGATCTGCCCGCGGACGTCGCTGTAGGTCGTGCCCTGCTCCCTGAGGGCGTCCATGTTCTCGTTCCAGGCGGTCGCCATGGAGCGGACGATCGTCATGTTCTCCTGGCCGGCCTGGGTGAACTCGTCGAAGCCGTCCTTGCCGTTCTTCATCTGCTCGCGCGCGGCGATCACGGCCGCGCCCCAGGCGTACTGACCGTCGATGGCGGCCAGTGCTGCCGTCTGGTGGCGAGCGAGTGCTTGCGTGAGGCTGTCAAGGCCGTGCTCGGCGGCCAGGGCGGCGGTGTTGCCGCTGCGGAGGGACTCGGCGAAGGCTGCCTCGACGTCCTTCGCTTCCTTGGCCTTGGCGAGGAAGCGCTCGAGCTTCTTGATCTTGTCCTCGTCGGCGCCGAACAGGAAGCCGATGTCGCCGGTGACGACTCGGCCCAGTCCCTGGCCGACATCGGAGAACATGTCGCCGAAGCCGGTGATCTCGTTGCTGTCAGCGGCTTCCTTACGCAGCTCCGCGAGTCGAGCGGCCGCCTCAACCAAGGCGCCCGATGAGAGATCGGCCTCGACCTGCTTGACGTTGTCGGAGAACCCGATGGTCGCCGCGTCGAGGTCCTTCATCAGGCCGATCCCGGCGCCGATCGCCGCTCCCCAGGGGCCAGCGATGGAGCCCATGAGGCCGAACGACGCCGTGTTCGCTAGACCGAAGCTGTCCGCGACTCCACTCGTCGCGAGGGCGAGACCGGCTACCGGCGCGGCGCCCTTTGCTGCCTGAGCGGCGAAGCCGCGGACTGCCGACCGAGCGGCCAGCGTCTGGTCGGTGGCGTACTTCGAGGACTGGCCGGCGCGGTACATGACCGTGCCGAACTGAGAGGCAGTCGGGATCGCGGCCTTGGCGTCCTTCGCGAACCCTCGAGTGAAGCCGAACGCGCCCTGCTGGGCGAGCTGCGCCGAGGCGGTGCCGCCGAAGAGACGAGTCTGCAGGGCGGTCGCCGCCTGGAGTCCGCGGGAGTACAGCGCGAGGGCCGCGACGCCTGCGAGGATCGGCGTGCCGAGGTCGCTGTCGGCCATGGCGGCGACGGCGTCGCCGAAGATCTCGATGATCTTGAGCGACGGGCCGCCGAGGGGCGAGACAGCTTCGATGATCTGGAGGATCGCGTTGCCGATCGCGCCCATCGAGTCTGCGACGCGGGGGCCGTTGGTCTCGATGTAGTCGATGAACTCGCGGTAGCCGTTGGTGCCGGCCAGCTCGTCAGACCAGCGCTCGAACTCGCGGGACTTCTCCAGCAGCCAGTCGCCAAACTTGTCGTTGGTCGGGTCGAAGGCCATCCACATGTTGGCCATGCCCTTGGTGAGGTTCCCGACGGTCCGCATGAGGTCTTCGATGGCGTCGGGGGCGTTGTGCTCGACGAAGTCCCAGAACTCAGCCCACTCGGGGCCGGCGAGGTTGTCGGCCCCTTCGGCGATGAGTGAGCCGCCGCGCGCGCCGATTGCCTCGGAGATCGACGCCAGGCGGGGGGCCAGGCGCTCCAGGTCATCGAGGGACTCGGTGAGGCCGGGGAACCACCCGGAGGCCGAGGCGTCGCGAATGAAGGTCAGGGTGGGCCGGATGCGCTGGAACTCGGTGACGAACTCGCGAGCGTCCGGGCCGAGCCGCTCCATCGCCTGCTCGGCCTTCTCGAGGTTGGCGGCAGTCGGCTCGATCGCGGCCTCGTTGACGGCCTTGAGCGCCTCGCCGACCCCCTGGGAGGCGGCAATGAGGGTGGACGCGCCGATGGCCGCGAAGCCGAGCTGGGCAGCGAGGCCGGTGACTGCCGGAACGGCGATGGCGCCGATCGGGACGGCAGACGGGCCAAGGATCGCCATGACGTCGGCGAGAATGCGGACGCGGCCCGAGTAGCGGTCGATCTCGGGCCCGTTGCGGCGCATCGAGCGCCCGACGCCCTCGACCTCCTTGGAGACGCCAGGAAGGGTCTCGCGCACGCGCATCCCGGAGCCATCGACGCTGTCGAGCGTGCCCCCGAACACGGCCGCAGCCGTCGCGAACCGGGCCATGCCGCTCGTGAAGCCGTCGTCATGAGCGGAGACCCGGACGGCCTCGTTGCGTACAGCCACGCGTGGTCCTCCTTGAGCGGTTGATGAAGCGGGGAGGACGAGCGGGGACTATGGCTCGTCGGTGCTGCGGGTGTCTCGGCCGTTGGCGAGCGGCTGTTCCGACGTGACGCCGGCGTAGCGGACGGTGACGTGTCGTCCGTCGTCGGGCCGCTTGATCTCGGGGCGGGCGTCGTCGCCGCCGATGGACTTGAGCGCCTTCTTGTCCTTCACGTCCTGCGTGCGGCCGTACTTCGCGAGTGCGGCGCACACGTTGCAGTGCTCGTGGACGATGTCGAACAGGTTGTCGGTGTCCGTGGTCAAGGTGCGGTGATAGCCGCAACCTGAGCAGAGACCGGCCTCGTAGATCCGAAGCTCGATCATCTTGGCGACCTCGACCTCGTCCCACTCCGCTTCGCGGGTGATGACGGTGTAGCCGGTCAGATTCCCGTCAGCGTCGAAGTGCTCGTGGTGCTCGGCCGGGGTCCAGCCGCTCAGTCGGCGTTCGGAGATCCCGAGGTCGAGGGCGAGTCGACGTCGTTCCCGGAGCTCGTGGTCGCGGGCGAGCCGCTCAGCGCTTTTGGGGGGATCGCGACCCGCGCCTCCTGCATCTCCACGACGCGCTTGACGAGCCCGGCGAGGTCGGCGGGTGCGATGCGCTCGGCGAGCCAGCCGTCCCAGTCGCCGTCGGCGAGGGGCTCGCCGTCCCACTCCTTCGCCCAGTCGCCGAGGTCGGCCATGAGCGCGGTCGTGTCGACGACGTTGCCGCCGTTGCGCAGGTCGGACTTGTTGCCGTCGCGGGGTGGGTGCTGGTCCTTGTAGTCCTGCCACCGTGCGCCGCTGATGCCGTGGAGGGTGAGGTCGCCCTCGTACTCCCGCATCTGGTCCCAGAGCGCGGCCAGCTCGGCGTCGATCTCGGCGACGCGGGCCGGCATCTCCGTGCGGGTGGTCTCGCCGCCCTTGCGGACGCGGGCCTTGCTCTCGGCGACCTCGTCGTCGACCGTGGCGGGGTTGTCGTTGCCGACGGCCTCGACGATGACGTCGGCCTTCTCCGCCTGCAGCTCCTGGACCTTCGCGAGGAGTTCGAGGTTGAGGCAGATCCGCTCGGAGCGGGTGGGGAGCTTGGCGGCCTTCTCGGCTCGCAGCTCAGCCAGGGTCTTGGGCATGTCTTCTCCTGCCGAGTGGTTGCCGAGTGGCCCCGTCCGCGACTCGGCAGCGCGGACGGGGCCGTCAGGGGTGGGTCAGGCGACGAGGACGCCCTCGATGGGGTCCGAGCCGTCTGCGTAGATCAGCGACTGCGTGATCGCGAACTGGTCGAACTCGCCGTCGCCGGTGCGGCCGCGGCGCTGGCGGCCGAGCTGGACGCGGTGGGCGACGTAGCGGTCGCCGGCGGCGAAGTTCGAGCCGTTGCCCTCCAGGCCCTGGAACTCTACGAAGATCTTCGTGGAGCCGGGGACGAGCAGTGCGCGGGCCTCGTTGCCGGGGGCGGCGTCGGCTTCCTGCGGGAGGTGGGAGTACTGCAGGTCGGTGATGGTGTCGGTGGTGTTGCCGAACTCCTGGGGCACCTTGCGCGAGCACATCTTGCGCGGGCCCTCGCCCACGTTCTCGCCGCCCTCGGCGACGAAGTCGCCGTAGACGTGGCAGGTGATGATCTCGCCGGCGGTGATCTCGGCGACGGTCAGGGCCGCCAGGTTGGTGCCGGTGTCGAGTGCCACCAGGCGGGACCAGCCCTGCGACTTCTGGGTCTCAGGCATGGAGACGGTCATTTCAGTTCTCCTCTTCGGAAGGCGGGGTGGAGTTGCTGTCGGCGGTCGACGCCGCCTTCTTCGCCGCGGCCTGCTCGGCTACGGACGTCTTGGGCTTGCGCGGGCGTCCGCCCGTGCGGGTCTCCGGGCGGAGGTTCCCCGACCGGGTGTGGGTGGGCTCGTCGAGAACCTCGAGCCCGCGGCGCTCGGCGTCGGCGCGGCCGGCGTTGTACTCGACGTCGCCGACGCGGACGCGAACGAGATCAGACATGGCGGTCTCCTTCACAGGACATAGGTCCACACGAGGAGCCCCGAGTAGAGGCCCTCGTCGGGTTCGATGGGCTGGCTGGACTCGTAGGTGAGCGGGGTCGAGCGCTTGGCGCCGACGGCGATGACCTGCTCGTCGAGTGCCTGGGTGGCGCGGTGGAGCGCCCAGCGGGCCTCGTCGATGGTGCGGCCGACGCCGCGGACGGTGACCCGCCACCCGGAGATCCCGGCTCGTCCCGCGCGGTAGACGCCGGCGGCGCGGCGCTCGATGGTGATGAGCAGGTAGATCGGCGGGAGGTCGCCGTCGTTGTCGTCGGCGCCGGGGACCTTGCCGTAGTCGTAGACGACCGGGTCGCCCTTGCTGTCGAGCTGGCCGATCTGGGCGGCGAGCAGGGGCGCGATGGTGTCGCGGTGGGTGCGCTCGTCGATCTCGGGGGCGCTGGTCACCGCTCGCCACCACCGGTGAAGGACAGCTTGCCCATCATCGAGTTGATGTCGCGCTCGAAGGTGGGGCGCTGGGCGTCCCAGCCCTTCTCGATGTCGAGGTGCGGGGGCTGGTTGCGGGAGCCTGAGTTGAAGGCCATCCCGCCCTGGTCGCGG
>QFCS01002057.1_pt1 | contig 26095 bp, 22 predicted proteins | sample 3576561 | NCBI WGS metagenome assembly QFCS01 | reverse complement strand
GACGGCGGCCCGACCCGTGGCTTGGGGTCGGGCGTGTCCTGCCGGGCACGAAGCCGTGCCGGCAGAACAAAGCCACAATTTCCGGTGACGGAGTCAACCGTTTTCGCGAAAGAGGGAGCCTGAGAACAGCCTGAGTGCCGTAACGCGAGTGTCAGTCGTGCCGGCAGTTTACCCGTCCCCGGAGTCTCGAACCGGTAAACTCCGGCTAGGGAGCGCCGTCAAATCCGCCCGCTTTCAGCGTCAAGCGCAGCAGCCCGATGATGTCTCCGAACGGCGGTTGTGGCAGGTGCAGATCCCGATCGACCCTGTACACCACCACCACATCGTAGCGGGGAATGACAAACGCGTATTGCCCGCCCGCGCCCCAGGCAAAATACGATCCTTCAGGCAGAAGCCCCGTCGCAGGCGGCCGCGGATTGGTCCACCACAGATATCCGTAGCCCAGCGGCAGGTCGGGCACGTCCGAATGCGGCCGCGTGCTCTCCCGCACCCAATCCGCCGCGACGATCTGGCGCCCGGACCACGCCCCCTCATTCAAATACAGCAAGGCGAACCGAGCAAGGTCGCGGGCACTCATGCGAATCGGATAGGCACGATGCCACGACTCCGGACCGTAGAAATAAGTGCCGTTCGCCGGCAGGAAATCCTGCATGCCGATCGATCTGGCGATCGACTGATCCAATGCTTCGAAGATGGCCGTGCCGGTGGCCTGCTCGTAGATCGTCCCGAGCGCGTTGAAATCCCAATTGTTGTAATACCAGAACGTACCGGGTCGATGGCTGCCACGGGGCGGCCGCCGCCTTGCCATGCCCGGCGTCTCGTAGAGAGCCGGGTGATAGACGCCCGATCGCGCCTCGAGCAGCATGCGGACCGTCGCCTGCTTCTCGACATCGCCGAGTGACGGCGCATTGTCGTCGATGCCGAGTTCGCCGAGGCTGCTATCCAGAGATATCGTCTTCTCCGCAACCGCACGACCGATCAAGGCGCTCAGCAGGCTCTTGCGGACCGACGCCAGTTCGGTCGGCTTCGTCGTATCACCCCATTGCGCAACCACGGCACCATGATGAATCACCATGACCGCCGTCAGGCGAAGCTGATCAGACTTCTGCTGCACTTCCGCAAGCGACTTCGGCGACCAGCCCTGCTCGACCGGCTCGACGAGATCCCATTGCCTTCCCGGAAAGCGGCCTTGAGCGGCGACGCTCTCGGCCAGCGAAAGCAAGACGGCAATCGCGACGAACAGCAAGCGCCGCATCGAGCCCCCCCAAGGACGTGTCGATCTCTCCTAGCATTTCTTTCGCGGTTGGCCCACCTGGCTGGACGAGTGCGTCTCGAAGATCGAGCAGGGCGCAACGATGGCGCCGCATACCATGGGGTCGATGCGGGCAATCAATGGAACATCGAAAAGGCGAGAGCCAACGGCATCGTCCGGAATGAAGCGACTCGGACCGGACGGCCCCGCTCAAGGCGCAAACTGCGCAGCGATTGCCCTTCCGATTCCGGCGATCGCCGCGTTGCGGGCGTCCATCGAAGCGTCGGTCGCCGTCACGTAGATCGCCGCGACGATCGGGGCGCGGGCCGGCGGCCACATCACGGCCACGACGCCCCGCGTGCCGAAGCCGCCCGCGCCGGTCCTGTCCGCGATCCGCCAATCAGCCGGAATGCCGGCACGCAGGAGCGGGCCGCCGACCTCGTTGGCGACGAGCCATTCCGCCAACTGGCGTCGGGCACCCACTTCCAGCGCGGTTCCCAGAATCAGCCTGTTCATCGTATCGGCGATCGCGCCTGGCGTGGTCGTGTCGCGAGGATCACCCGGCCGTCCCTCATTCAACTCCGGCTCGGTGCGATCCAGCCGGGTCGTCGCGTCTACGATCGAGCGCAGGAAGGACGTGACGGCGGCAGGACCGCCGAGAACCTCGAGCACCTTGTTCGCCGCCGTGTTGTCGCTGGTCCGCAAGGTGATCGCACACAGCTCCGACGCCGTAACCGGACGGCCCACCATGGTCCTGGTGACCGTCGCATAGGATTGCAGGTCGCCCTCGGCGATCGTGACCGTCGTGGCCAGCTTCTGTGGTCCGGCATCGAGCAGCGACGCGCAGGCCAGCGCCTTGAAGGTGCTGGCCATGGGAAACCGGTCGTCGGCATTGTGGAGCCAGGTCCGACCGCTACCGGTGTCGTGAACCGCCAGTCCCACCTTCGCCTTGAGATTCGCTTCCGCAGATCTGGCTGCCGCGACGATGCCGTCGTCGCCCGCGGTGGCGACCGAAGTCCAGCCGACGGAGAAAGCGGCCCATCCCAGAGCCACGACGACCACACGACGTGCACGCATCTTCTATTCTTCCCTTTCGGTTGAACTGATTCGGCAAGGCTTCCCGTCGCGCTCGGCGACGGCCATGACGGGCAAGTCTCACACGTTCGGCGGGACGCAACGGGAAATGAAGCGTCGCGTCAGGTCCTCATACGTGGAATTCCCGGTTCGCGTTTCGAGGAGCGCGGCACGCGCATCCGGCACGACGAGCGTCGTACGGTACATCGAACGGCCATGGCACGTCAGAAGCTTCCGGACCGGCGCGGCCGTCTTCCGCCCGACGTCCATCAAGGGCTCCCAGAGTTCCCGCACGTGATCCTCATCGTCCGGATGGCGGTCCGCGCATCTGGAATCGTCCGCCGAAAGCCAGAGCTCGATCTTGCCGGAGGGTCTGCAGGTGATCTCCTCGATGACGTCGCTGTTCCTGAATCCGACCGACAGCCTCTCCGCGCACATCTCGTAGACGAGCACGTCCATGCCGTTCCGCCCATCGTCGAGGATGCCGCTCTCGCATTCCGGAAGGGTTACCGACCGGCCTTCCCGCGATGCCATCGCCAAGGCGATCGGGACTGCCAGGAGCACCGCCAGAAAGCTTCCTCGGAGGGTCCTCGGAGACGTCGAGGCAGGCGGCATGGCAATGCTCCGTTCGCGATGGTGCCGTCACTCGCTCGGCGGCCGTCCCGCGGCCGCGTACTCGCGCGCCCGGTCGATCTCGGCGACGCGCTGCTTGAAACGCTCGAGGTCGCCACCGCTGAGACGCTTGCGCGTCTCGGCGCGCGCTACGGTCAGGGGGTTCACCGGACGGCCGCCGCGATGCAGCTCGAAATGCAGGTGTGGGCCGGTCGACAGACCGGTGCTGCCGACAAAGCCGATCACCTGCCCCTGGCGGACGCGCGCGCCGCGCCGAACGCCCGCGGCGATGCGCGACATGTGCGCATAGCCCGTCGCCAGGTCGCTGCTGTGCCAGATCTTCACCCAGTTGCCATAGCCGCCCTTGCGCCCGGCCTCGACGACCTTGCCCGCTCCCGCCGCCAGGATGGGCGTACCGGGCGGCGCGGCGAAATCGATGCCCGAATGGAGGCGGGTGAATTTCAGGACCGGATGACGACGCATGCCGAACCCGGAGGAGATCCGGCTCATGTTCAGCGGCGTGCGCAGAAGAGCACGGACGACGCTCTCTCCGTCCTCGTTGTAGAAGGAGTCGTCGCCATCGCGCCGTTCGAAACGGTATATACTATAGTTGTTGGCGCCGCCTTCCGTCGTCAAGGCTGCCCAGAGAATGCGGCCGGGATCGACCTGATGTCCGTCGCTGGTCCAGGATTGCTCGATCAGGACATCGAAGCGGTCGCCGGCCTTGATGTCGTGCTGGAAGTTCACGTCCCACGAGAACGCACGCAGCATTTCTGCAGTCGCCGTGCCCGGTACGCCCGCCGCCTCGGCGCTGGCGATCAGCGAGTCCTCGATCTCGCCGGATGCGCGGCGTGTCCTGGTCACGACCTCGAGATGCCGTTCCTCGACGCTGAAGCCGCCTTCATCGTCACGTTCGAGCGTGACCTCCCGCTGCGGCTCGGGCCGCATCGTCAACGCAAGAAGCAGCGAGTCCTCGGAAGAGCCTTCGCCCGACGGCTGCAGCGTCACGGTCATGGCCTGACCGACCGGCAGACGCTTCATGCTGACATGCGACACCAGCGCCGCCGCGGCGTTTGCAACGTCCTGCGCCGCCAGGCCGAGCTCCTGCAGGGCACTGCCGAAGGTCTCGCCCTTGCCGAGGCGAACGGATCTCTGCGTGGAAGGCGGCGCCTGATCGACGGCGCCGGCCGGGCCTTCGATGACGGCTTCGTCGATCGGCGGCAACCAGCGCGGCCTCCAGGAGAAAGCCGGGATGTCGTCGGCGGATAGCAACGCCGCCATCTCCTGATCCTGCTCGGGCACCGCCGCATCGAAAGGCCCATCCTGGTCGCCCGCCTTGAGAGCTACGGCGGCGACCGGGGCTGGTTCGCCGTCGGAGTCGGCGGCCTGCCAGATCGAAGATCGCGTCACGGACCAGCCTGCCGCCGCCGCCACCGCGAGGCCGCAGAACCCGGCGCCGATCCGCCGCCAGAGGCGGCTGGTCGAGGCGGGCTCGCGGAGCTGCACGAAGGTCGGCCGGGCTGCACATGCCTGTGGCGATGCCGCTGCGGGTCTGGGGTGTCGTGCGTGAGAGGCGAGAGAGTCCGAGGGGCTGATGGTTCCTTGACGAGACGATGAACGATCCAGCATCCATTTTCCTTGAGGGCCGAGAGGGGGCGTTCGATCTTGAGACGTTGTTCTTGGCGTTCGCGGTTCTTGGCGTTCGCGGTTCTTGGCGTTCACGGCATTGGCGTTCACGCAGCATCCGTCGTCCACGGTCGATCGTAGCCGGCATTCGCTCGCGCGCGAGGAATCACGGCGGCCACATTCTTCATCGATGGCGCCGCGAGAATAACGTCAGAAATCTGGCGGCAATGTGGCTCTCCCTCGCCTCATCGTCAGAACGCGGCGACAGAATGCGACGGATGGATGCGCCCTCGATTGTCACTGGCACGATGCGGGGATTGATGAGACCAGAGGAAGGTGGAGCACTCCAGCCAGGGAGGACAATGGATGCTGAGACGTCGCTTCGTGCTTGCTGCGACAGGAAGCGTGCTCGCCCTTTCGCAGGTTCGACCGGCCGCAGCGCGGCCCCTGCCGCCTCAGAAGGTCACCGACGAAGGCGACGAAGGACCGGCCGAGACGCCCATAGGCCCGCTCGAAATCAAGGCGAAGTGGGCGTACGTGATGGACCACGATACGCAGACCACGCTCCTTGACAGGAACGGCACGGAGCCGATGCCGCCTTCGTCGATGACGAAGCTCATGACGATCTACATCGTCTACCAGCACATCAAGAACGGGCGGCTGCGCCTCGACCAGGAACTGCCGGTGAGCGAGCGCGCCTGGCGGATGGGCGGCTCCAAGATGTTCGTCGAGGTCGGCACCTCGGTAAGCGTCGACGACCTCATCCGCGGCGTCATCGTCCAGTCCGGCAACGACGCTTCCGTCGTGCTTGCCGAAGCGATCGCCGGCTCCGAAGAGGGCTTTGTCGACATCATGAACAAGGAGGCCGAGCGACTCGGTCTGACGAAGACGTCGTTCCGCAACTGCACGGGCTGGCCAGCCGACGGACACCAGATGTCATGCCGCGATATCGCCGTGCTCGCCCGGCACATCATCGCCGACTTCCCCGATTTCCTGCACTACGAGCGGGAGAAGTCATTCAAATACAACGGAATCAACCAGCGCAACCGCAACCCCCTCGTCCAGAAGGGCATGGCCGACGGCATGAAGACGGGCCACACGGATGCGGGAGGGTTCGGCCTCTGCGCAACGGCGGAACGCGACGGACGGCGGACCATCATGGTCCTGAACGGGATGCCGTCATCGGCCGTGCGGGCCTCCGAATCGGAAAGAATCCTGAACTGGAGCTTCCGGGAATTCCAGACCGTCACGCTGATCCGGGCGGACGAGCCGCTCGGACATGCCGAGGTGTGGCTGGGTGCCGAGCCCACGGCGCCGCTCGTCACGAGGAAGGACGTCGTGCTGCCCCTGCCCCGCGCCTGGCGGGATCTGACCAGAGTCGCGCTGAGCTACGATGCGCCGATCGCGGCGCCGGTCATGGCCGGTCAACCGGCCGGACGGGTGACGATATCGACCAAGGGCATGAACGCCGTCTCGCTGGACGTCGTCGCCGGAACGAACATCGACCGCCTCGACCTGCCTCAGAGAGTCTGGGCATTGATCACGTATCAGGTGGAGGCGACCGTCGGCACCATGATCCGGTGAACTCCCGCCGCCGGCGAGCGGGTCGACGGCTTCACGCGCCGATCGCCCGCTCGATGCATTCCAGCAGGCGGCTGCCTTCGATCGGCTTGCGCAGAAAGGCGGCGGCACCGTTCGCCAGGGCGCTGTCCTCGAGCGCCTTCTCGGCGCGGGCGGTGATGGCGATGACCGGCAGCGCCGGTGTCCGCCTGGAAAGCCAGGCCGCCAGCTCGATGCCCGACATGCCGGGCATCTGGATGTCCGTCACGACACAGGAGAAGCTCGACACGGTGTCGGACGCCACGAAGGCGTCCGCCGATTCGAAGCCGCGGGCTTCGTAGCCGAAAGACCGGACCAGCCGGACGAGTGCGGCGAGCAGCGATTCGTCATCATCGACGATGGCGATCAGAGGTGAATCGGCCACACTGCATCCTTTCCCTTCGCCCGCTTCCACCCGGGCGACACCGTACGCCACGCGCCGCACGACGATTTCATGGAGCGAGCTTCAGCTCGTCGGCCATGCGGACGAGATCGGCCAGCGTCCGCGCCGCCATCTTGCGCATCGCCGCACTGCGATGGATCTTCACCGTCACCTCGCTGATCCCGAGCACGGCGGCAACCTGCTTGTTCAGCTTGCCCGCCGCCACCAGCGTCATGACCTGCTGCTCGCGCGGCGACAGCACGCCGTAGCGTTCCTTCAGTCCGGCGCTGCGCCCCTCCGTCGCCCGTCGTCTACGGTCGCGGTCGATCGCCGCCGCGACCGCGTCCAGCATGTCCTGGTCGCGGAAGGGTTTGGGCAGGAAATCTACGGCGCCGGCCTTCATCGCGCGCACGCTCATCGGCACGTCGCCATGCCCGGTCATCAGCACGACCGGCAGATGGATGTCGAGCTTGCCGAGCTGCGCCTGTAGATCGAGCCCGTTGATTCCCGGCATGCGTACGTCGAGCACGACGCAGCCGGGCCGGTCCTGCGGCTGGGCATCGAGGAATTCGCGAGCCGTGTGATAGGCGGCTGACTGGAGGCCAACCGACCGGAAAAGACGCTGCAATGCGAGACGCAGCGATTCGTCATCGTCGACGATGTGGACGATGGCGGACTCGCCAGGGTCTTGCGACATCTCAAACGGCATGGCCACTCGTGTTCGTCTCCCCCTCCTGCCCTATAGCACGAGGCGTCGCTCGCCGGGACTAACCGAAGGTATTAGCCGGACGGCCGAGGTTCTATCGTGCGATCCCGAGACGCCTGCCGACGAAGAGCGCCGCACAGCCTGCCGCCGTACCGATCGCCGCAATGGCCAAGCCCGGCCCGTAGCCGCCGAAGGCGTCACGCAGGAGGCCGAGTAGTGCCGGACCGAAGGCCGACGTGAACTGGATGACGCTGGCGGCACTGCCATAGGTGGCACCGAACGCCGCAGCGCCGAACTCGCGGCGAACAACGACCGGTCCGAGGGTGGTCACATGGCCGATTCCGTAGCCGTAGACCAGACTGCCAACGACGAGGACCGGTACCGTGGGCCACAACGCGATCGCCAGCAGGGTCACTGTCTGCCCCACCATTACGACAGCCGCGAGCCGACGAACGTCGATCCGGTCGACGATGCGCGCCAGCACCAGACGGCCGGCAAAGGCCGTCAGACCGGTCGCGCTGACCAGCAGGCCAGCGCCGGCAGCCCCCAGCAACGGCTCGGCCAGCGCCAGATGATGGGTGATGAAGCCGATCTGCACCGTGAGGCCGAGCGCGAAGCCTGCCGCAGCGCTCCACAGCAGGATGCGCCGGCCGCCGTGCACCGCCACGGGCTCCGGCGATGCCGGAGCCGCGTCGCCGGCGGGCGGCGCGTCGCCGTCGCGGCGCAGACCAAGATCGGCCGGTCCGCGATAGCGCAGCACACCACAAGCCAGAGGCAGCAGGACGACGACAGAAACGAGGCCGGCCATGGCCAGTCCTGGTCCGAGGCCGAACCGCTGCAGCGCCTGCAGCAGCAGTGGCACGCCCAGTACCGCGCCGACGCTGGCGCCCATGATGGCGAGCGTCACCGAGCGCCCCTGATGGCGCTCGAACCACGGCGCCACCGTGGCGGAGATGCCCGTGGTCGAGAGCGTCGACCAGCCGATGCCGATCAACATGAAGCAGGGATAGAGCTGCCATGGCGCGTCGACCTGTCCGATCAGGGTGACGCCTGCGGCCATCGAGAGCACGCCGAGCGACAGAACCGGACGCGGTCCCCAACGATCGATCGACCGCCCGACCAGGCGCTGGATCGCCGCGCTCACCAGGAAGAACAGCGTGATGGCGGAAGCGACCTCGGCGACCGACCAGCCGTGGGCGGCGGTCACCGCCTGCAGGTAGACGCTGGATCCGAAGAGGCCGAGTCCCCAGCCGAAGGCCGCGACGACAAAGCACGCCGCGACCACTCGCCAGCCATAGAACATGCCGCCGGAAGGGACCTTCATCATCCCGCCAAGGCGGAAAAGCGCCGCCAGCAGCACGCCATCATCGGCGAGACGATCGCGCCGCCATTCTACGCCAGCCAGCCGTGACCGTAGGCACTGGTGAAGTCGAACTGGACGATCAGGTCGTTGTAGTCGCCGTCGCCGCCGCCGTAAGTGTCCTCGAAGCCCCAGGTGTTCAGGCCATAGTTCCACAGATGCCCGACCATCTGTCCAGCGACGCTCTCGTTGGCCTGCGAGAAGGCCCAGAAGGTCGCGCCGCTGGTGTTGTTGGTCAGCATCATGGCGATCTTGTCGCCGCCATCCACATCCAGGAGAGCGCCCTGCTGGTAGTTGCCGTAACCCGGGCCGCCCATGGAGATTCCGCCGCCCTCCAGCTGATAGGCGCGCGTTAAGGCGGCCTGCAGGTATCCGGCATCACCGGGATCGAGTCCGGAGATCTTTCCCGAGAAATCGTCGACCTTGTAGAAGGTGATGGAAAGGCTGTCGGTGCCGTTCTGGCGGACACGCACGATGGCAGTCTGGTCCGCGTCGCCGCCGACTGTCTCGGCCACCGCCACGGCGCGGGCCACGCGCACGGTGCCGTCGTCGGTGAAGAAGTCGGCGAAACCGAACGGATTGCTGAGGGCGGCCTGCACGGCGCTGCCGAGCTGCTGGCCGACCGCGACGGCCAGGGATTCGCCGTCATGCACCTCGAGCTGCATCAGGGCGCCCTGCCCCTGCTTGTCGAACAGCCGCACCAGGTTGGAATCGAAGTCGGCCTGCAGAGACTGCTGCGCCACCTGGCTGGACCACGAATAGGCAGCCGAGCCCTGGCTGACGAAACCCGTGAAGTTCGAGCCCAGGCCGATGCCGACCGACACCTGCCCAGTCGACGTCGTCTGGAAGAGCAGGCTCTGATCGGCACCGCTCGACCAGCCGTCGCCATCCTGGTCGAGCAGCGCCGGGCTGGAGCTGAACGACATCTGCGAATGGGCGATCGCCGACAGGGCGCGCGCCAGCAGAAGCCCGTTGGGCGATCCCAGGCCGCTGGCGAGGTCGTAGCCCGCCTCCGCCGAGTAGCCATGCCCGGTCAGCGCGATCTGTGTGCCGTCGCTGTCGTAGGGGCCGCTGCCGGACGTGTAGCTCGATATGTTGTTGCCCTGGACGATGTCGTTGTAGGCGCCCGGCGCCACGACGGCGGCGATGTAGAGCAGGTCGTTGGCGTAGCCCAGCGCCGGCAGACCCTGGTCGGCGAAGATCGTGTTGATCTGCATCGCCAACGCCGCCCAGAGCGGCGCGGCCGCGCTGGTGCCGTGCCATTCGCTCGAGGTCGTCTCCATGTTGCCGACCAGAGCGATGTAGTATGTGTCGCCACCGGCCAGCGCCGACACATCGGGCAGGCCACGGCCGGTGCCGCCGAGCGGATCGTTGTTGGTCGGCGTGAGGCCATAGTCGCTCTGGTAGCCCGGTACCGACAGGCGGGTATCGACGCCGCCCGCACCGGCATTGTCGCCGGACATCGGAGGAGCGAATCGATTGTCCGTCCGGATGTTGTAGGCGTTCCACACCGATTCGAGCAGCGGATCGGTCGGCGCCAGCGCCGTCGGCATCGTCTTGAGGCCGGACTGGAGCAATCCCCAGATCACGGCCGGATCCTCGGCCTGCGCCCCGGTCAGCAGGACTCCGAGACTGGAATCGCTGGCCGCCGACTGGCTGAGCGTCACCGACGTACCGCCGACAAGAACCGCATAGGGCGTGCTCGACGAGTACCAGAGGTTGTTGAGACCATCGGCAGCGAACATGCCCGATCCGCCGTCGCCTGCAGCGATAAAGGTCGTGATGTTGCGCAGCGCGGCGTCGGCAAACAGCTCCTGGTAAGCGGCGAAGAACGGCGAACCCGGCGACGACCACATCAGATCCGACCATGACGACGACACCACCGAGGGCTGGTTCGTCGTGTCCCAGAAGGCGGACTGGTAGGCGGTGAAGGTCGTGCTGCGCGCGCCCTGCGCCCTGCCCGATCCGGCATAGAAGCCGAAATTGCCGTAGGGATTGACGGCGGCGACGACGCTGATGTCGAGCGAGCGTTCGCCGGCGGCGCCGTTGGTATAGTGCTGGCCACCGTCATCGACGGTGTAGAGCGATGGTGTGCCCGCGACCTGGGCCTCCGCGAGATAGGCGCCGAGCAGAGCGCCGAAGCTCGTGGTCGTGCCCGCCGGCAGGGACGAACCGACCTCCGGCTCGATCAGCGCCAGCGTGCCCGTGACGAACGTGCTGCCGCTCAGCGGGAAATTGTAGAGAGCGGCAACCTGCTGGGGGTAGAGGCTGGAGAAGGCCGTGGCGGCATTGCCGACGCTCTGCGGACCGACGGTCGGGTTGTAGGCGCTGCTGTCCTGCGCCTGGACGGTGAACTCGTTGCCGCTGTCGATCCACAGGGAAGTGACGCCGAAGCTGTCGGGTACCGACAGACTGCCGTTCCAGAAGAAAGAATCTATGGCGGCCGCGCTCGAGCCGACTCCCAGCAACGGCGTGCCGAAGAGAGTGTTGAACTGGGTCGCATCGAGCGAGACCCAGACGGTTCGCGACTCCACCGAGCTGACATAGCCGTCGCCGCCCTGCCCCAGGATCGTTATGCCCAGCCCCTGGAGCTGCGAAACAAGGCTGTCGTACTGGCTCTGATCGGCGCCGTAGGTCTGCCAGAGAGTGCCGTCGGCGCTGAGCTCCGCCAAGGTCTGCTGACGCGTCGCCCAGTTGCTGCCGAGCAGCGACGTCGGGTCGTTGGCGCGCGGCAGGATGAGCGCGACGTTCACGGTCGCCGTCGGCGTGAAGATCCAGGCAGGATCCCAGCCGTAGGCCGTCTGCGGCAGCGTCGTCGGGGCAGTATCGTTGAAGTAGGCGTGCCAGCTCGTGAAATCGAGATAGGTGGAATTCTGGAGCACCGGCATCGCAACGCTTCCTTCGCACAGCAGCGCCGTCAACGTAGAGCAATATGCCGACGTTCTTCAGACAAATATGAGAAATTGCAGTGAGCGCCGTCGTGCATTGCAAATAGAGAGCGCCAATGTCTTGTCCCGGCAGTCAGCGGCGTGTGCCGCCGCGCTCCCAACCGAGCGACAGGTCCGGACGAAGTCGCCGCCACGACAGGCGGCGCACCACGTCACGGCCGACCACGAGCGCGTCATAGTCGTCCGGGAAGAGTTGGGCGATCGCCGGATCGAGCGCGTTCAGGCCACCGGCATAGGCGCCGAAGGCCGGCAGGATGAGCCGTCGGCCGTCGGTCAGGAAACAGCGGCGGCGCAGGCCGCGCCCCTGCACCGTGAGCGCCGCAACGGGATGGAAATGTCCCGAGATTTCGCCGTCAGCCGGACCGAAACGCGCCTCATGGCGAAACACCAGGGGGCCCATGACGGCTTCCTCGGCGACCTCTCCCCATTCAGACGGCGGCGGCAGCGGGTCGTGGTTGCCGGCGATCCACAGGAAGCGCGTGCGCCTCGCCAGCGCCTCGATCATGCCCCGCTCCCCGGCAGGCAGTCGCGCTACGGCGGCGCGGTCGTGAAAGGAATCGCCCAGACAGACCACGGTGTCGGGCTGCAGCCGGTCGATCAGCGCCGTCATGGCCTGCAATGTCTGGCGCGTGTCGTGGCGCGGCAAGAGCTTGCGGGCATTGACGGCATAGGATGACCCCTTCTCCAGGTGGAGGTCGGCGACCGCCAGCAGGCGACGGGCGGGCCAGTGCAGCGCTCCCGCCGGCCAGGCCTCCAGCCGCTCGCCGGCACAGTCGAACGGCAGCGGCGTCATCGCGACGCTCGTCACGGGTGGATCACCACGCGGGCGCCGGTCGGGACCAGCGACCAGATCTCGCGGATCTCGACGTCGGTGACGGCGATGCAACCGCTCGTCCAGTCGCGGCGCGGATGAGGCGTCCAGAGCTTACGCCAGCCGTTCGGCAGGCCATGGATGTAGATGTCGCCGCCGGGGGGCACGCCAAGCGCCGTGGCACGAGTCCGGTCGCCGACCTCGGGGTAGGATACGCGCAACGACAGGTGGAAGGCGCTCTGCGGATTGCGGGCATCGATGGCATAGACGCCTTCCGGCGTGCGGCCGTCCCCCTCGCGCTCCTTGTGGCGCTCGGGAGCGAAGCCCAGGGCGACCCGGTAGATCGCCAGGACCCTGCCGTCGCGCTTGAGCTCCAGGCGCCGCTCGCCCTTGAACACTTCGACGAGGTCGGCCTGCGCGGCCGGCGCCGCCATCTCGGGCGGCGGCCGTCGCCGCCGGAATACCGCCACGATGTCGCGCCAACTCATGGCGCGCACGATTGACCCGGCCGCGGCTCGTGCGCAAGGTGGTGTGATGCAGCGTCTCGTGGGATTGCTTCTTGCAGGGGCCGTGCTCGCGCCGGCCGCCGCCGGCGCGCAGGTTCAGCCGCATCGTGCGGAATATGCGCTGCGGCTGGGCATCGGCGCGAACGCGCCGCGCATCGGCACGGCAATGCAGGACCTGATGCAGGACTGCAACGGCTGGCACATAAAGCGGGACATCAAGTCGGAGATCGCGCTGACCGCGTCGTGGAAGATGAGCCTCGGCTCCAAGCTCGACGGCCAGGAGGCACGCGGCGGCAACGCCTTCCGCTTCGGCACCGTGCAGACGCAGAACGGCAGCGAGCGCACGTTCAAGGGCAAGGTGCAGCGCGAGCGAGGCGAGCTGCGCGCCGAGGTCGTGCAGACCGGCAGCCCGCCCAACCAGTTCATCCTGCCATCGCCGACGCTGATGCCCGTCGCCGCGATCGACCATCTGATTGGCCAGCTCAAGGCCAGGGCGGCCTCCTTCCCGGCCCTGATGTTCGATGCCGAGGTGATCGGCGATGCGTTCCTGGTCGAGGTCACCGAGCAGGAGCGCGACAAGCTGCGGACGAGACGTCCGGCCGACCGCCCGACGACGATGCCGGGCGGCGCCTCGTGGCCGGTCTTCATGTCCTTCACGCGCGGTCGCGACCAGAGCCAGCGGCCGCTGTTCACGGTCGGTGCGCTGGTGTTCGAGAACGGCGTGCTCGACCGGCTGACCATCGACACCGGCCTGGTGACCGTCACCGCCGACCTGCAGGCGCTCGAGATGCGCCCGGCGCCGACCTGTCCCCGCTCCTAGCCTCGCCAGGGCGATGCATCCGGCCGTCCGGATCCGACGTATCGAACGGCATGTCGCCCCACGCGCTCCTCTGGTTCCGCCGCGACCTTCGGCTGGCCGACAATCCAGCCCTCACAGCGGCGCTGCAGGCCGGCCGGCCGGTCATCCCCGTCTACGTGCTGGACGAGGAAACGCCGGGCCAGCGTCCGGCGGGTGGCGCTTCGCGATGGTGGCTGCACGGGAGCCTCCAGGCTCTCGACGAGATGTTGCGCTCCAGAGGCTCGCGGCTGGTGCTGCGCCGCGGTCCGGCCGAGCGTGTCATCACCGAGCTGGCCGCCGCCTGCGGCGCGACGTCCGTCCATTGGAACCGGCTGTACGACGGCGCCACGTGCGACCGCGACGCGCGGCTGATGGCGGCCCTGACAGAACGCGGCGTGGCTGCGTGCGACCATAAGGCGAGCCTGCTGTTCGAGCCGCGGGAAGTGACGACGAAGGCGGGCGAGCCGTTCAAGGTGTTCACGCCGTTCTGGCGCGCCTGCCGCAACGCCGCGGCACCGGCACGGCCGCTGCCGGCCCCCGGCCATATCCCCGCCCCGGAGATCTGGCCGGAAAGCGATGCCCTTGCCGGCTGGCGGCTGCGGCCGGCCAGCCCGGACTGGGCTGGCGGGCTTGCCGCCATGTGGACCCCCGGCGAGTTCGCCGGCGCCAAGAACCTTGCGGCCTTCGTTGGCGGCGCGCTCGGCCGCTACCGCGTCCACCGCGACCTGCCGGCCATGGCGGGCACGTCCCGCCTGTCGCCGCACCTTGCCTTCGGCGAGCTCTCGCCGCGCCAAGTCTGGCAGGCCGCGGCAGCGCAAGGGGTATCGGAGTCGAGGGAAAAATTCCTGGCAGAACTCGGCTGGCGCGAGTTCGCACACCACCTCATTTTCCATTTCGGGGACCTCAGCGCTCGCAACTTCCGTCCCGAGTTCGATGCCTTCCCCTGGACGCAAGACGATCCGGCCCTGGGCGCATGGAAGCGTGGCCGCACCGGCTATCCCATCGTCGATGCCGGCATGCGCGAACTGTGCAGCACAGGCTGGATGCACAATCGCGTTCGCATGATCGTGGCGTCGTTCCTCACCAAAGACCTGCTGATCGACTGGCGTGCGGGTGAGCGCTGGTTCTGGGATACGCTGGTCGATGCCGACCTGGCCAACAACGCGACCGGCTGGCAGTGGGTCGCCGGCAGCGGCGCCGACGCCCAGCCCTACTTCCGTGTCTTCAATCCCGTCCTGCAGGGCAAGAAGTTCGATCCCGCCGGCGACTATGTGCGCCGCTGGCTGCCGGAGCTGGCGGCGCTGCCGGCTGACGTCATCCACCACCCCTGGACGCTCGGGACAGCGGCGCCGAAGGACTATCCGCCACCGATCGTCGACCACGGCCGCGCCCGCGACCGCGCCCTCGCGGCATTCCGCAGCCTGAAGACCGCATCGGGCGGCAAGTCATCGGGCGGCAAGTCATCCGGAAAGGCCCTGCCTTCGTAGAAGAGCCAGAGCGTGAAGCGGGGTGGACAACATTATGAAGATTGCCGTGATCGGCGGGGGTGTGGCGGGACTGGGAGCGGCCTGGTTGCTCAGCCGCCGCCACGATGTCGTGGTGTATGAACGCGAGAACCGCTTCGGCGGGCATGCCTGTACGGTGGACGCTCGGACGGATCGCGGCGCGCGACCTGTCGATGTGGGATTCATCGTCTACAACGAGCGCAACTATCCCAACCTCGTCGCCCTGTTCGACCATCTCGGCGTGCCGACCGCCCCATCGGACATGTCGTTCGCCGTCAGCCTCGACCGCGGGCGCTTCGAGTACGGAAGCTCCTTCGCGGGCTATCTCGGCCAGCGCCGCAACCTCCTCCGACCGACCTTCCTGCGCATGACGCACGACATCCTGCGCTTCAACCGGATGGCGCCGCGTCTTCTGGAGAAATGCGAAAATCTCGACGTCACGATCGGCGATTTCGTCGAGGAGGCCGGATTCAGCGCAGCCTTCCGCGACCGCTATCTCGTTCCGATGGCCGCCTGCATCTGGTCGACTCCGCTCGGCCGTATGCTCGACTACCCGGCGCAGACCTTCGTGCGCTTCTTCAACAACCATGGCCTGCTGACGATCGGCCAGCAGCTGACATGGCGCACCGTGAGCGGCGGCAGCCGATCCTACGTCGAGCGCATCGTTGCCCCCCTGCGCCGAAGGGCAAGGCTGGGCACGGCGGCGCACGCCGTCCGCCGCGACGCTTCGGGCGTCCACGTGCGCGACGCTGGAGGGCACTGGGACCGCTTCGACAAGCTGATCCTGGCCTGCCATGCCGACCAGGCGCTGGCGCTGCTCGCCGACGCCGACGAAAGCGAGCGACGCCTGCTCGGACGCTTCGGCTATTCGACCAACGAGATCTGGCTTCATGCCGATGACACGTTGATGCCGCGGCGGCGTTCAGTATGGTCGAGCTGGAACTACGTGGCCGATGATCCCGGCGACGACAGCCCTGTGAGCGTGACCTACTGGATGAACCGTCTGCAGAACCTGCCCGACGACAAGCCGATGTTCGTCTCGGTCAATCCCGGCCGCGCGCCGCGCGCGCCGCTGCACCGCTTCACCTTCGAGCATCCGACCTACGATGCCGCCGCGATCCGTGCCCAGCGCGAGCTGCACTGCCTGCAAGGTGTACGAGACACATTCTTCTGCGGCAGCTACTGCGGCTACGGCTTCCACGAGGATGCGCTCTCGGCCGGACTCGACGTCGCCGAGCAGCTCGGCGTGCGGCGCCCATGGGCGGTCCCGGCTGAGCATCGCCGCATCGGCGACCCGCCGAAGGTGGTCGCCGGGCGACCGCACGACCCCGTGCCGCTGCCCGTCGCCGCGCGCGTGGCGACGCCATGACGGCAGCCGGCCGAGCCGACCGCCATACCATCGTCGACGCCACCGTCGTGCATCGCCGGCTGCGGCCGCGCGCCAATGCCTTCCGCTACAAGATCGCCTATCTCTGCCTTGGCCTGGAAGCGCTGGACGGAGCGGCCGGGCGCTGGCTGAAGCTCGACCGTCAGGGCCTGGTCTCCTTCCGCCGCGCCGACCACGGCGCACGCGACGGCTCGGACCTCGACGGCTGGCTACGCAGTGCCCTGCGGGAGCATGGCCTCGAAGACGTCTGCGACGGCGGAGCGACGCTGATGACCCTGCCACGTCTCCTGGGCTACGTCTTCAATCCGGTCAGCTTCTGGTTCTGCCGCGACCGTGCCGGCGCACTGCGCGCCGTGCTGTGCGAGGTCAACAACACCTTCGGCGAATCACACTGCTATCTGGTGCATCACGACGACCGGCGCATCATCGAGCCGGAATGCTGGCTGGAGGGGCGCAAGGTCTTCCATGTCTCGCCCTTCCTGCCGGTCGAGGGCCACTATCGCTTCCGCTTCCGGCTCGATGCCACGCATGCCCATGTCGACGTCCACTACCACGACGGCGACGGGCTGATACTGGCGACCTCGGTCGGCGGTCGGCGCGAGCCGCTGACCGACCGCGCCGTGCTGCGCCGCTTCGTCGGCAACCCGACGATGACCCTGCTGGTGGTCCTGCGCATCCACTGGCAGGCCTTGCACCTGTGGCGGAAGCGGGCGAGGTTTCATTCCAAGCCTGCGCCGCCCTCGGAGCTGGTGACCCGCTGACCAGCCCGACAGGACAATGAGCATCGCTTCCCGCCTCGTCATGAAAGCACTCGACCGGCTTGCCGTCGGGCAGCTGACGTTGCGCCTGCCCGACGGCAGCGCCCGCCACTTCGGGACCCGCGCCGCGGCGCTTCAGGCGGCCCTGGAGGTCAGGGACTGGCAGTTCTTCCGCCGCGTGCTGCTCGACGGCGACATCGGCTTCGCCGAGGCCTACATGGACGGGCTGTGCGATTCGCCGGACCTGCCGGGGCTGATCGCGCTCCTGGCGGAGAACGAGAAGGCGCTTGGCCACATGGTCCAGGCCAATCCCCTCCACAACCTCCTGCTGCGCCTGCTGCACTGGCGGCGGCGGAACTCGCGCGAAGGTTCCGAACGCAATATCCACGCCCACTACGATCTCGGCAACGAATTCTACCGGCTGTGGCTCGACCAGACGATGACCTACTCAGCGGCGCTGTACGGCGGCGCCGACGGCCAGCCGCTGGAAGACGCGCAGATCGCCAAGTACGAGCGCATCCTGGACCAGATCGGCGCCCGCCAGGGCGACAGCATCCTGGAGATCGGCTGCGGCTGGGGCGGCTTCGCCGAAGTCGCGGCGCGCCGCGGCGTGCGCGTCACCGGTGTCACGATCTCGCGGGAGCAGCTCGACTATGCACGGGCACGGCTGCGGCGGGCCGGTCTGGACGACCGGGCCGACCTGCAGTTCCGGGACTACCGCGACATCGAGGGTCGCTACGACCACATCGTCTCGATCGAGATGATCGAGGCGGTGGGCGAGCACTACTGGCCCGACTACTTCGCGACCCTCAAACGGCACCTCGTCCCCGGCGGCTCGGCCCTGGTCCAAGCCATTGTCATCGCCGACGAGTTCTTCGAGCGCTACCGCCGCCATCCCGACTTCATCCAGACCTACGTCTTCCCGGGCGGCATGCTGCTGTCGCCATCCAGAATGCGCGAGCAATCTCGGCAGGCCGGCCTGACGGTCGCCGGACTTCACAGTTTCGGCTTGGACTATGCGCGAACCCTGGAGACCTGGCTCGGACGGTTCGACAGGGTCGCGGACCAGGTCGCGCGGCTGGGCTTCGACGAGCGATTTCGTCGCATGTGGCGCTACTATCTCGCCTATTGCGCCGCCGGCTTCTCGACCCGCCGCACGGACGTATTGCAGGCACACTTCCGACCTATATAACTGGTCGGAACGAGAGAGGGCCCCGGTCCAGGGTGCACCGAACAGGAAGGCTGTAGACGCTTGCACGCGCCATTGACCGGGAAGCGGGCCACGACGGCCGTAAGACTGTCGTTCGACCGTCTGGTAGCCTATTCTACCAACCAGCTGCCGCTGAACATGGCGGCGCTGCCGGTGGTGCTGAACGTCAGCCACTTCTACGGCGAGGTGCTGAAGGTGCCGCTTGGCATCATGGGCCTGATCTTCATCGCCACGCGCGTGATCGATGCCATCCAGGATCCGGTGATCGGCCTGGTTAGCGACCGCTTCACCCATCGCGGTCCGCGCGGGCGCCTCACCTTCGTGGCCATGATGCTGCCGCTGCTGATCGGCGGCTTCTACATGCTGTTCCATCCGCCGGAGCCGGTGTTCACGCAGCCGGTGCTGCTGGCGACCTGGCTTTTCGTCGCCCTGCTTATCGTCCATCTGGGCTATGCCGGTGTATCGATCAGCTACCATGCACATGGCGCGGAGCTGACCGACGACTACTACGAGCGAACACGCGTCACCGTAGGCCGCGAGGTGTTCGGCCTGCTCGGCATGACGCTCGCGGTCGTGCTGCCGACCTTCCTCACCGCCAAGCTCGGCGAGCACGCGGGCTATGCCTACATGGGGCTTCTCTTTATTCCCATCGCTCTGCTGTTCGCCCTGCCGACCCTGTTCTGGTCGCCGCGGTCGGTCCATCCGCCGGTGGTGCGCGAGAATCCGGAGATCCACGTCCGCTACTTCCGCGACTGGCTGGTCAGCTTGGCGCCCGTACTGGCACGCCCGACGCGCAACATGGAAGGCAGCGCCGCGCTGCGGACCCTGATCCCCTTCTTCGCCCCGCTCAAGAACCGGCTGTTCCGTCGTCTGCTGCTGGTCTTCATCGTCAACGGCTCGGCGCTGGGCGTCGCCGTCTCGGTGATGCTCTTCTATGTCGAGCACGTCCTGAAGGGGAACAAGCTGCAGGCCGGCATCATCCTGCTGGTCTATTTCGGCGCCGCCGCCGCCAGCGTGCCGCTGTGGCTGATGCTGTCGCGCCGCTACAGCAAGACTGCGGCCTGGTTCATCGCCATGGTGATAACGGCTGTCGCCATGGCCATGGCCGTCTTCCTGGGCGCCGGCGACTTCGCGCTGTTCGTGCCCATCGCGGTGATCACCGGGTTCGGCATCGGCGCCGACTACGGGTTGCCGCCGTCGGTGCTGGCCGACATCATCAACTCCGAGGAAGGCAAGGACACGCGAGGCGACACGGGTGCCTATTTCGGCCTGTGGGCACTGTCGACCAAGCTCGCCACCGCCATCGGCGCGGCAGGCTCGCTGCCGGTGGCCGCCCTGCTGGGCTTCAATCCCAGCGAGGGCCACTACGGCGAATCGGCACTGGTGATCGTCTATATCGTGGTGCCGGTCGCCATCAAGGTGATCGCCGCGCTGCTGATCTGGTTCATCCGCATCGAGGCCGAGCGCGGCTCGGTACGCGACGAACTCATTGGCCGCCGCCACCTGCGCAAGCCGGCTTAAGCCAGGCTGATCCTCGTCTAGACGAAATCCAGACGCTGGGGCTGGCGCAGGCCGAAGTCGCGCTGCTGGCCCCAGCAGGCTCGCGCCACCGTGGCGAAGACACTGCGGAAATCGACTGCATGCCGGAGGTCGCCGTCCTGGAGATCCGACAGCGACGGACAGGCACCGTGCAGACCGCCTTTGACGCCGCCGCCCATCACGAACAGCGGCGCCGCGGTTCCATGGTCGGTGCCGCCGCTCGCATTCTGGCGGGCGCGGCGGCCGAACTCCGAGTAGGTCATCACCAGCACGTCGTTCCAGTGTCCTGCCGCGATCAGATTGCGCCGCAGGATCGCGAGATTGGTCGCGAGCGCCGCCAGCAGACGTTCGTGGGTCTGCACCTGGTTGGCATGGGTATCGAAGCCTCCCATCGCCGCCTTGATCGCGACGACGGGCACGCGCGCTGCCACGATCCGCGTCGCCAGCTCGAGCTGCCGTCCGAACGGTCCCTCCTGCGGGAACGGCTCGGCGGGCATCGGCACTGCGCGCAGCCGGTCGCTCAGCCCCCTGGCCGCGGCGTTGATCTCGCGCCGCACGGCGAGAAGGTGCCGCAACGCCGGATTGCCGCCGTCCTGCAGGCTCTCCTTCCCCTTGAGCGCCTGCGCCTGGCGGAGGAAATTCTCGGCGTCCTGCATGACGATGGTGCGCAGCTCCGGCCCCGTGCTGGGCAGCGCGTTGGTGTCCATCACGATGCTGTCGACGCCGAGTCCGGCCGGCAGGCCGGTGCCGCGGAAGGCCTGGGCGATCCAGCCCTCACTCAGCGTCTGGCTGGAGGCCGAGGCGGTGTCCCAGATCTCTATGGAGCGGAAGTGCGATCGGTTGGGATAGGGATAGCCGACGCCCTGGACGATGGCGAGGTCGCCTGCCCGCCAGCCCTCGATCAGCGGCTCGAGCTTGTCGTTCAGCCCGACCCGCTCGTCGAGCCGGATCACGCGCTCGTGCGGCACGCCGATGCCGGGCCGCAACTCGCGATAGCGAGCCTCGGCATAGGGCACGACGGTGTTCAGCCCATCATTGCCGCCCTTCAACTCGATCAGCAGGAGAACCCGACCCATGGTGGCGCTCACTTGAGCTGATAGGCGGTGTCGAGCATCGCCGCTGCCGCGACGGCACCCGGCGGTCCCGACGGATCGATGCCGTCGATCGGCGGGCGTGGCAGGAGCGTGCGCATCAGGGTCGCCCCGTCGACACCGGCCAGGGTCGGCCCGAGCTTCGCCTCGCCTCCGGCGCCACGCAGGCTGCGTCCCTCGACCGGCCGCGGCTCGGCCATGCGCATCGCGCCGTCGTCCGGCATCGCCGCCATCTGCTCGCGCCGCTGCGTGCGCCGATCGGGCCGGGCCATCCTCATCATGCCGCCATCCATCGAGGCGACGGTCGTGGCCTCGACGATGCGGCGCAGGAATTGTTGGCGCAGCAGCAGGGTGTAGGTGGTGATCCAGCTCTCGCCCCCGGCCCAGCCCTTGACGTTGGGCGGATCGAAGGGCGTCTGTCCGAGACCCTGCATCATGCGCACCAGCTGGGTCTTCTCGGGCACCGGCAGGCCGAGCAGCCGGACGGTGCCGACGATCAGCTCGGCCGGCGACTTGATCAGGGCGCCGCGGTTCGCCGGATCGCGGAACGCCTCCGACAGGAGCAGCGCGCGCACCAGCGGGCGGATCTCGTAGTCGCGGCGGAACGACGCGGCCAGACGCTGGACCTCTGCCGGATCGGGGGTCGACGACACGAATTCGCGCCACAGCTTCTCGACGACCGTCTCCGCAGTACGCGGATGGCGCAACAGGATGGCGATGATCTCCTCGCCGCCGAAACGCCCCGTCTGGCCGAGGAAGACCTTCTCGCCGTCGTCATGCTCGCCGTCGCGTGTGCGAAACAGGCCGCTCTCGCGATCGACCGTCCAGCCGGTGAAGGCCCGGGCGGCCGCCTTGATGTCGGCTTCATCGTACCGGCCCTCGCCCAGCGTGAAGAGTTCCAGCAGCTCGCGCGCGAAGTTCTCGTTCGGCTGCCGCGCCACGGACCGCATGCCGTCGAGATAGATCAGCATCGCCGGGTCGCGTGCCACCTCCCTGAGGAGCGTAGCAAAGTTTCCCAGCCCCTCGCGGCGGAACAGCGCGTTCTGGCGAAACAGCGCCGTGGGATAGCGGACCTTCTGGAAGGAGGATGTGAAATGGCCATGCCAGAACAGCACCATGCGCTCGGTCAGCGGGTGGTCCGTGACCAGCATCTCCTCGACCCACCAGCTGCGCAGTTCGCGGCCCTGCTCCTGGACGGGCCGCGTGATCTCGAGGCGCTTGCCGTCGACCCCCGCCCTGCGCTGCGCTTCCGCCTGCTCCGCATCGGCGGCGCGCTGCTGGCGTCGCAGCGCGGCCGGACCTTGACCGATCCACGAGGGCGCCGGCGTCACGGCCTCGCGTCGCGCGCCCGACAGCAAACGGTCGACGCCGACGGCCTGATCCAGGGTCTCGAGAGCGGCGATCTCGGCCGGCGTGCCGCCGAAGCCGGTGCGCGACAGGAGGTGTCGCGCCGCATCGAACCCCATCTTCGAAGCCGCATGGCCGCGTCGCGCGGTCCACAGGCCGGCCGACAAGGCCGCAACGCCACCACCGAAGCCACGCCGCCCGATCGCTAGGATCATGGGATTGTTCCTAGTCTTCTGTAGGCGGCGGCCCACCCGGCGGCGGTCCTCCTCGCGGACCTCCTCCTGCCGGCGGCAGTCCGGAAGGTCCCCCCGGCGGATGCCCCTGCGGTCCGGGTGCCGGCCGCCAGACCGGTCCTCCCAGTCGCTCGGCCATGACGTCATGCATCCGCACCTGCTGCTCCGGGCGCAGCTCAGCCTGGATCCGTGCGAGAACGCGAATGGTGTCGCGTTGCTGCTCGACACGCAGGGTGCCCAGCTGATCGATCAACGGATCAAGGCGCGCCGGCTCGATCGGCGTGCGACGATACTCCAAGCCGATCTCGTCGCGGAGCTTCTGTATGCCGCGCAGACGTTCGCGACGCGCCTGGATGTACTGGTCCAGCACCGGACGCAGGGCCTGCCGCTGCGCGTCGTCGAGCTCGGCCTCGTTGGCCACGAACTCGACTACGCCGGGCCGCGGTCCGGGTGGCGGCGGGGGCGGCATCCGGTGCTCGAATGCCATCGGGGCGATCCAGCCACGGAATACGAAGCCTGCAATGAAGAACGTGTTCAGCAGCGCCGACAGGACGAGCAGCACATAAGCCGGGCGCCAGGACATGTCAGATCCCATCCAGGCTGAACAAATCGGTCAGATCGTTGGAGGTGTCCGTCGCCGCGCCCGTCTGAGACATGGTGGAGGCATAGCGTTCCTTCGCCATCGACTGACCGAGCCCGCCTCCCAGCATGAAACCGCCGCTGGCAATCACGACGGCCGCCGCCAGCGTCACGACGCGCTGAAGCACGAAGCCACGGTCACGCGGAAACAGCCACGAGAACAGCCCGACCCGGGCGCTGCGATGCTCCGCCTCGAACCCGACCAGAGCCTTGGCGCGCACCGTCAGGCGCGCCGGTGCAGGCGGCAAAGGCTGGCCCAGCACGTCAGCGAGATCCAGCGCCGCCCGGCGCAGCTCGGGGTCGGCCGCCACCGCAGCCTCGACACGAGCGGCCGCCGCCGCCGGCAAGCGGCCCTCGAGCCAAGCGGCGAAATCCAGGTCCGACATCGGCTCGGGCGCGCGTTCGGGGGCGCTGGCGATGCTGCGCCACAGTTCCCTGTCCGTCCCGGTCGTACGTTCCATACCCATTTCCCTCTCCTGACCAAGATTACGTCAGAATTTGGTTCGTCATCCCCACCATTCACGCCTTCTCCTGAAAATGCGCCCTCAGGCGCACGAGTGCCTTGTGATGAGTGCTCCGGATGGTCTGGGCGTCGACCTTCAGAAGCTGTGCAACTTCAGAAACATCCTTCTCTTCATCGTACAAGCACTTCATGACGAGCATCTGGCGCTCCGTCAGCAGGCCATCTGGAATCCTGAGCTTTTCCACATGGCGGTCCTCAACCCCGAGGCTGGCCTCCGGCACATCGTCGAGCGGCGTCGTCGCCTGCCGGCGGCGGCGGGCATGGTCGATGGCGGCCGATCGCGACACGACGGCGAGCCAGGTCGAAAGGCTGGCACGCGCCGGATCATAGGTCTTGAGCAGACGGTATTCATGGGCGCACAGTCGCACAAAGACGTCCTGAGCGGAGTCCATGACGTCCTCTTCGCTCAGCCGGAATGTCGCGAGCGTACGGCGCACCACAGCGTTGATGAGGGGAGCAGCCGCCGTGACGAACTGATCCCACGCACGCTTGTTCCCCGCAGCCAGCGTGCGCAGGTCGACCTGATTCAGCTCCGTCACGCCCCGCGTTCTTTCCAGCTCGGCTTCGTCCGCCCTGCAGTTTAACGGGGTTTGTGGCGAAATCAGGCCCCGCTACAGTGCCTGTCCGCGTAATGAGGGATATTGATGAGCGAGTCTCTGACAAGTCAGTGGAAAGTCACCAAGCGCGCCGTCCGCGGCAAAGGCGTGGTGGTCGCCCAGAATGCGAAGGCTGCGGCGGTCGGCGCCGAGATTCTGCGCAAGGGTGGCAATGCGATCGACGCCGCCGTCGCCACCGGCATGGCGATCGGCGCGCTCGAGCCGTGGATGAGCGGCATCGGCGGAGTCGGCTTCATGACGATCTGGAGCGCCAAGGAACAGCGGGCCTGGACGGTCGATTACGGACCGATCTCGGCGGCCAAGCTCGATCCCTCCGTGTACGAGATCGTCGGCCCCGGCCCGGCCAATCCCTTCGCATGGCCCGACATCCGCGAGCAGCGCAACGAGGTCGGCTATCACTCGATCGCCGTCCCCGGCATGGTGGCCGGTCTGGCGAAGGCTCTGGAGCGCTTCGGCAGCCTCTCCTGGCAGGACGTGATGGCGCCCGGTACGGTGCTCGCCAAGCGCGGCATGGAACTCGACTGGTACATGCAGGTGATGCTCGCGCAGGGTGCGCGCGACCTTTCGAAGTTCCCGGCTTCGCGCGCCGCCTACCTGTGCGACGACGGCCGCGTGCCGATGATCGACTGGCAAGCCAATGTGCGCCACATCAAGCTCGGCAATCTCGGCGAAACCTATCAGCGCCTGAGCGACGGCGGCCCGCGGGAGTTCTATGAGGGCAGCCTGGCGCGCGACATCGCCGCGGACCTGCAGGAAGGCGGTTCGGCGATCTCGTACGAGGACCTCGCCACGTACGAGGCGCGCATCGTCGATCCTCTCGCCTTCGACCACAACGGCACGACCATCCATGTCGCCGGCGGCCTCACCGCCGGCCCGACGCTCAAGCGCACGATCGAGCTCGCCGGCGCGCGCACCGCTGGCAAGGGCAAGCCGAAGGCCGAGTTCTTCGTCGCCGTCGCCGAGGCCATGCACCAGGCCTACCAGGAACGCCTGACGACGCTGGGCGACAAGCCCACCAACACCTGCACCACGCATTTCTGCGTCGCCGATTCCGAAGGCAACATGGTGGCGCTGACCCAGACGCTGATGTCGCTGTTCGGCTCCTGCGTGATGCTGCCCAAGACCGGCATCACGATGAACAACGGCATGTTGTGGTTCGATCCCGAGCCCAACCGCCCCAACTCGATCGCGCCTGGCAAGCGGCCACTGTGCAACATCTGCCCGGTCGTGGTCAGCCGCGACGGCAAGCCGTGGTTCTGCATCGGCGCCTCGGGCGGCCGCCGCATCGTGCCGGCGGTGACGCAGCTTTCGCTGATGCTGATCGACCGCGGCATGGACGTCGAAGCGGCCTTCCATCAGCCCCGTATCGATGTCTCCGGAGTCGGCCCCATCCGCGTCAATCGCGATCTGCCCGACGCGGTGCAGAAAGCGATCGCCCGCAAGCTGCCGATGGTCGCCGTCGGCAACCAGGTGTCGCCGCTGGGCTTCGCCAATCCGTCCTGCATCGTGCGCGACCCCACGACCGGCGAGCT
>QFCS01001127.1_pt1 | contig 26145 bp, 25 predicted proteins | sample 3576561 | NCBI WGS metagenome assembly QFCS01 | reverse complement strand
TTCACCTTCCGCACAAACAACCCCACCGAGAGAGTCTAAATCGCTGTCATTAGTGCCCCGAACGGACACCAACATCCCCGGAAAATCAACGATCTCAGGCCACAGAAGACCAAAACACGAGAAAGTGGCACGAGTCAGGTCTGATACTTGCCGCAAGGCCGCATGTGCTCCTCTTCGACGAACCCACAAATCATCTCTCCATTGCGCTGGTCGATGAACTCACCGATGCGTTGGGAGCCACGCAAGCTGCGGTCATTGTGTCAACGCACGACCGACAACTCCTTCGGGATACAGCGGATTGGCCCCACCTCTCCCTCGACGCCACAATCGAGAGCGAGGTGACAGCATGAGCGAGTTCACCTCAAACCGGATGCGCGCTCTGCGTCCGTTCGAGTCTCGTGACTACCGGCTTCTGTTCGCGGCAGTCGGTATCGAGGTGTTTGGCACTGGGATGTGGACCATCGTGATGGTCTTTCAGGTGCTTGCACTCGATGACAGTCCTCTTGCCCTCTCCGCCGTTGCGACGGGGATGAGCTTGGGGTTGTTCCTCTTCTCGATCCTCGGCGGTGTTGTCGCGGATCGGTTCTCCAAGCGAACGATCATCATCACCGTTCAGGGGCTTACCGCCGCGATGATGACTGGAGTTGCAGCCCTCTCTCTGACGGGGTCCATCGAGCTGTGGCACGTCGGTGCTGCTTCCTTCGTCATGGGTGCAGGAAGCGCCTTCTTCTACCCCGCCTACAGCGCGTACTTGCTCCAAGTTCTCCCTCCTGAACAATTGCTCGCGGCCAATGGGCTCGAAGGCGCCCTCCGCCCATCCATGGGACAAGGGCTTGGCCCTGCCCTCGGAGGGGTCGTGGTCGGCATGTTCTTCCCCGCGGCTGGGGCGATCATTGTGGCGGGTTCCTACGCCATCGCGTTCGCGATCACACTCTTCCTCAGCCACAAGGACGAACAGATACAGGCCGCTCCGCTAGTGGAGCGGACAAGCGTGCGGAGCGACATCCGCACCGGAGTGAAGTATGTCGCGCGGACACGTTGGCTCTTGTGGACGCTGATTTTCGGATCATCTCTTGCGCTAATCATCCAGGGCCCGATCGAAGTGCTGCTACCTTTCCTGACCCGCGAGCGTTTCGAGGAGCCCGAAGCCACCTTCGGCTTCCTCCTAGCTACATACGGCATCGGCGGAGCCGCCGGTTCACTGGTCGTGTCGTCCTTGAAGCCTCCCCGCCGATATCTGACGTTCATGATCCTCTGTTGGGGAGGAGGGACGCTTCCGCTCGTGGTGATTGGAGCCGCCAACAACCTCATCGTGATGCTCGCCGCACTGTTCATCGTCGGTGCAACCACCGGGGCCGGTGTGGTCATTTGGGGAACACTGCTACAACGGCTCGTCCCACTCGAAATGATCGGCCGAGTCGCAAGTCTCGACTTCTTTGTCTCGATCGCGTTCATGCCCGTCTCCATCGCCATCGCAGGCCCACTCTCACTGCTAGTACCCATCCCGACTATCTTCATAATCGCTGGAATCATCCCACCAGTGTTGGCTGTCGTCGCCTTGTGGGCCGGGCGAATGCGCGAAGTCGAAAGGACACATCACCTAGACGCTCATTGAGACTCAGTTCCTTGTCTTCGGCAACAGCGCCACCGTTTGGCTTCGAGGAGATGAAACCTCGACGCCAAACGATGAGCTCTGCCCGCACATCCGACAACGACGCGTACTCACCGCTGGCCGCACGAACTCAGTCTCACCACTTCCCACTTGATCCTGTCGCGTTCGACTGTGTAAAGATCATTGTGGTGAGAGCAGGCAGCGCCCGACTCTTCAGTGAGTTTGGGCGTCGCCACATCAACGTCGGAGATGTGGTCGTGCTCGCGGCCAACACGCTCTGCGGCGCTGAGCCCGAGGGCTGGATCACGACGACGACGTTGTATCTGGACCGCGACTATGTGATCGACCAGGTGTACTGGCAACACGCTGCCCGGTTCCACACTCGCCATGACGCCAGCGACTTCGCGGATGCTCACTACGCGGAACCTGCACAGATCGTGCGTATCGGCGAGGAGCGTGCCGGTATACTTATGCCTTGGCTTGACGAACTCGCAGCGTTGAGCGTCGACGGCCTGACACCTGAGCGCTTCTATCGCGCACAAGCCTGTCTGTTTGCCGTCCTTGATGTCGTCGTGCCGATGCTGACGACATCGGACGAACGCATAAGCTCAACTCAACGTGGCGCCGAAGTACCGTCTGCACCTCGCCGCCGCCAGTTCCGCGCTTCACGCGTCGAAGCGCGGGATTCCGCCGAACGACTTCGTGAACAGCTTGATCGCCGATGGACTCTGGCGGACTTAGCGCAGGCCGCACACCTGTCCTCCTCACAGCTCCGGCGGATATTCGTTGAAGCGTTCGGGAAGTCTCCAATCGCATATCTAACGATGCTCCGAGTGCAGCGAATGGTCGAACTTTTGCGAACCACCGACGCTCCGATTGCGGTCATCGCTGCAGAAGTCGGCTGGGGCGATCCTGATTTCGCTGGACGCCAGTTCCGTCGTAATGTCGGTGTCTCTCCGAGTGAGTATCGAAGGATCAGCCTCACTACCACAAGGGATCGCGCCCCAGAGTAAGTGCGCGAGATTCCGGGCGAAATGACCATGATCCGATGCTTGGATCACCCGGCTCCCGACATGTGAGGTAGAGCTGGGCTGACCACGTCGGGTTCAGTGATGCACCTGACGGTCGCTCACAATCTGTCCGTCGTCCGTCTCGATTGTCTTCTCTGAGTTCCTTCGCGCACCTTCTGGTCGCAGAGGTCACCCGCCGTGTGCGGGTACCTGCGGAAGGAGGACGACGATGGCAACAGCCGAGGAAGCACGAGCAGGACGGGATGCGAAGCTCGACGCGCTCCATGAACAACTCACCACTGCGGTGGAGTCGTTGGTATCGGGCGAGGACTGGAAGCAGGCGTTGGACTTCGCCGCCAGGTTCCGTGCCCGCTCGTTCAACAACACGCTGCTGATCTTCGTACAGCATCAGGCCGCGTTCGAGGCCGGCCGGGTACCGGAGCCGGCGCCGTCGTATGTGGCGGGGTTCAAACAGTGGCAGGCACTCGGCAGGCAAGTCGAGAAGGGCCAGTCGGGATACATGATCCTCGCCCCGGTTACGGGCCGGTTCGCGTCGTTCACGCCGACGGTGGCGGAGTCGTGGCGCAGGCTCCGCAGGTTCGAGAAACCGAAGCCGGGTGAGGCGGTGCGCTCTCGCATGGTCGGAGTTCGCCCCGCCTACGTGTGGGATGTCTCACAAACCGCGGGCGATCCGATCCCGACCCCACCGTCACCACGGCTGCTCGAAGGAGAAGCACCCGATGGGCTCTGGGAGGGCATCGCCGCGCAAATCGAAGCGCAAGGGTTCACGGTGATGCGGGTGCCGCACGAGGGCATGATCCACGGCGCCAACGGCCTCACCGACTTCACTGCGAAGACGGTGGCGGTGCGGGAGAACATGCCCGACGCCGCCCAGGTGAAGACCCTCGTGCACGAACTCGCCCACGTCCTCCTGCACGGCCCCGACAATCCCGACGCAACCGGGCATCGCGGCATCGGTGAAGTCGAGGCGGATTCGGTCGCGTTGATGGTTGCTGCCGCTCACGGCATGGACACCACGGATTACACGGTCCCGTATGTGTCGGGGTGGGCTGCAACGGTGCCGGAGAAGTCTCCGGTCGAAGTTGTCCAAGCCACCGGTGAACGCGTCCGGAAGACCGCCGCTGTGATTCTCGATCAGCTCCCGACCGTGCAGATCGGTAACGGTGATCCTCCCGGTCTCAGCCGCGACGCCTCAGCGAAAAAGTCTCCCGCGCCGACGGTCGATGCTGCGGCTGACTTGTTGGCTGAGGAGCCGCGCCGTCCTGTCGCGTCCTCGGTGAGGGGCCTGTGATGGGTGCCGTTGATCTTTTCTCCGAGGTCGGCCGGATGTCGTTCCCGGAGGCCGCAGCACGGTTCGCTGCGGCGGAGGTGCCGGTGTTTCCGTGTATGCCGGGTGAGAAGCGGCCTCTGGTGCGCCGCGGTTTCCACGACGCGACCACTGACCTTGATCACGTTGACGCTTGGTGGTCGAGGTGGCCGCACGCGAACATCGGCATCCCCACCGGTGCTGTGTCGCGGGTGGAGGTTGTCGATGTTGATGTCCACGCCACCGGCACCGGATTCCCGGCCTTCCGCGCCGCGCATCGTGAAGGTCTTGCCGCAGGGTGGGCGGCGCTCGTGCGCACCCCTTCCGGTGGGCTGCACGCCTACTATCCGGCGGACCCGGAGCGGTCGCAGTCGTCGTGGCAGGCAGCGAATGCGCATGTCGATTTCCGTGGTGATGGTGGCTACATCATCGCTCCGCCTTCTCGTGTGCTTCGCCCCGGCGGGGTGCGGGCTCCGTATCGGCTGGTTGTCGCCGGGAACAACCCGGTCCCGGTGGATGCGGCACGGCTGCGTGACTTCCTCGATCCACGCACCCCGATCCCGCTCGACCGTGCCCGTGCGTCACGGTCTGAGCGGCGGGGTTCGGATGCGAAGGTGCTCGCCGGGTGGGTTGCGGGGCGTGGTGAGGGTGAGCGGAACCGGGGCCTGTTCTGGGCCGCCTGTCGTCTGGCCGAAGCAGGCACCCCACCCGATGCGACTCTCGAAGCACTCGGACCGGCTGCTGAGCATGTGGGGCTGGGGGCGCGGGAGATCATGGCGACGATCCGCTCCGCCTACCGCACTACCCACCCCATACGGAGTGCTGACACAGAGCCCGTGGCGGATCAGCGGCGTCTCGTGCCCGAATCACCGGGGAGGGTGCTCTCGTGAACGATGCGGAGACGGTGCAGCCGAGGGGTCGCCGGTTGGCGGTGGTCACCGCGATCACGGGCACCGTGTTCATCGCGGCCGGTGCATTCTGGTTGTCGTTCACGGCGCTTGCTGACCTGGCGCGGCGGTCTGGGATTAACGCGGGGCAGGCGTGGGCGTGGCCGTTGATCGTGGACGGCATCATCGTGGTCGCGACCGTCGCCGTCGTGGCCCTCGCCAACCAGCACCGCCCCACTTGGTATCCCTGGACGTTGCTTGCTGCGGGGGCTGTGGTGTCGGTGACGGCGAACGCTATCCACGCGATTATCGCCGCCGACATCGACGTTCCCAGCGTGCTTGCCGCATCGGTCGCTGCGATCCCACCGCTGGTGCTGCTGGCGATCACGCACCTGACCGTCATCCTCACCCGCCCCGGCACACCCGGTGAGAAACGGGCCGTTGAACCTGTCCTCGCAGGGACTGAGCGCAGACATGCAGTGACGGTGACCGAGCCTGCTCAGCCAGCCATCAGCGGCGACCCTCCGCCCGCTGTGGAGGCGGCACCGGTGCTGCAGCTATCGGAGGCGGTGGTGTCGGCGAGTGAGCGGCGTGCGGAGGCTGCGCGACTGCGGGAGGTGGAGGGGTGGTCGAACAAGCAGATCGCCCGGCACCTGGGCGTACACCCGTCGACCGTGGGCCGCTGGTTCGGCACTGAATTGAAGGAGGAGACATCGTGAACGACGTTGCAGAAACGGGCCGTGCTGAGTCGCCGGAGGCACGAACGGAGCCGAGTGACGCGGCGGATGCGGAGCGTTCGGCGTTCGCTGTGCACCGCGACCCCTCACTCACCACCGCTACCGCTCGTGGTTCGGGGGTGGGACGCGGGATTGCGTGGGTGCGGCCGACTGATCTGATCGCGTCGAGCACCGCCCGGATCGCCGGCCGCGGCATCAACCTCCAAGCAGAACTCGCGAAGCGCGCCCGACGCGCACCAGGACACGCCTACCGAGCGACCCGACGTGGCGTTCGTGACATCCGAGATCACCGCGCTCAACGAGCGGCGCCCGAAGAGGTATCGGTGTTCGAGTCGTTCAATGTGTTCGAGCCGCAGGATCGGCGGCCGTCCTCGTCGTGGGTGCGGCCGTCTGGGATCGGGTTGGGGTGAACGGCCATGTACGCAGATTGGTGGCGGCGCATCGATGGGGAGCGAGTGCGCACCTTCCCTTCAGGAGGTGCCACCATGCCACAACACCACGATCACGATCGCAGCAATCACCGGCGAGGTTTTGAGAACTCTGAACTGCTCCGCGTGCTCCTGACCCGCCTGAACGACGACGGCCCGGACGCGTGGAGAACGGACCCGGAAGCGGCGGCTCTCATGCAGCATGCCGCGCAGAAGTATGCGGCTCTCGCTCGTAAGCATGGGCTCGATCCGTGGGAGGCGGCGACGGCGGCGTTTGAGGCGATGCGCACTGCCGCCGTCCGCCGGGCGGATGACCCGTGGGCGGTGATCACCCGTGCCGTGCAGATCACCTGCATCGCAGAGAACCGTGCGAACGGGCTGCTGTGCTCGGTGCATCAAGCGCGCCGCCCCAGATACTCGAGTTTTCATGACGCCGAGAGGTTTTCCGATCGCGAGAACCCTCTCACCGACTACCACCCCGCGTTCCGCGCCGACCCCTTCACCGACGATGGGGACGACGCTGACCACGAGACCGAAGACACTGGGTCGACGGGTGTCGAGTCCGCGGTAGAGGACACCATCGCCCTTCTCTGTTGGCATGGGTGGGAGCCGGAGGTGGCACGTGCGGCAGTGGAGTGCATCACAGCCCGCCTGGCAGAATCCGTCTCCCGCACAGGAGCCTACGAGTCGTTGCGTCGGGACCGTCACGCCCGCGCGCTCCTCGACATCCCCGCCCCCTCTTGGTACCGACTGTTGCGCATCATTCTCGGTTCCCCCGACGCGCACCTGGCGGGTACGAATGCGGGCCGCGGGGTGCTGCTGCGGTTACTGATCGGTGACTCCCTCCGCCACCTGATCGTGGATAGTGAGTTGGAGACGGCGATCAAGGTTGCCGCTCCTGGCACTATGCGGGGCCGGCCATGAGTGGGCCGGGGCATATCGAGTTGGAGCGGGCGGTCGATTCGATCTGGGCCGGCCACCGCCACCGCGAAGACTACGGCGACCTCGACTCTCTCGTTGCCTCCATCACCCGTGATGGGTTGTTGCAGCCGATCACGATCACCCCCGACGGGATGCTGATCTGCGGCGCCCGCCGCCTCGCAGCCATCCGCAAGCTCGGGTGGAAGACCGTGAACGTGTGGGTGCGCTCCGGTATCTCCACCACCCTCGGGCAGCTCCTCGCCGAACAAGACGACAACCTCCTCCACAAGCCCCTCACCCGCACCGAAGAAGCGACGCTGTATGCGGAGCTGAAGGCGCTCATGGTTGAGGATGCGGTGGGCCGGCAGGAAGCGTCACGGTTCACATCGAATCAAGGAAACCCCAGGTCACACGGTGGGGCCACCGTGGCCCCACCGTCATCAGCGAGCGCCGGGAAGACCCGAGAGCAGGCGGCGCTCATGGTCACCGGCCGCAACTCCTACACCTCGTTGGAGCGCATCAACGAGTTGCAGCAGATCGCCGCTGATCTCTCCCGGCCCAAGGATGTCCGGCGGCGGGCGCGGGAGGAGCTTGATCGGATCGATGCGGGCGAGTCGATCTCGGGGGCGCAGCATCGCATCCGTGCCGCGCAAGCCCTCGCCGAACTAGATGCCCTCGCCGCCGATCCCGCGCAGCCAGCGGGTATCCGTGACACTGCTGCCGCTGGCGCCGCACGCCTGCGGGAACTCGAAGCCACGGCACGGCCTGCGGATTTGCAGCGGTTGGCAGAGATCGCGGTCGAGCGGGCGATGACCGCGACGAAGAAGCGCCCCAACCAGCTCGCATCCGCCCGGCTCCGCGCCGTGGAGGAGCCCGCTCGGGAGTTCTTGCCGGTGCGGTCGTTCGTCTATCTCTGGGATGAACTCTCCACCTGGGCTGAACGCTACGACCCCGACACGATCGGCCCTGCCCTCTCGAAGGAGCAATGGGTCATGTTCGAGCACGCCGTCGCCACAACGGTCGCGTTCCTGGATGCCGCTCGCACGGCACGGGATGCACGCCGCGACACCGCCTGACCCCTTCCCTCTGCCGTTCTCCTCTGGGCGTGGGTGTGCACCTGTTTGGTGATCCGCACATTGTCGGGAAGGACATCAGGATGGACCCCACCGCTCGCCGCCGCCGAACCATGCTCATCGCCGCCATCGCCGGCGCCCTCATCCTGCTCCTTCTCGTTGGCATCGGCGTCTACGGACTCATCCGCGGACCCCAGACCACCGAACCCGCAGACGCCGTCCCGACCGATAGCTCAGCGGCGACGCACCCCGCAGACACGCCTTCGAGGCCGGAGCCGGTGATCGCGGCTGGTAGGCCGGAGGCGTTCGCGACGGCGGTCGCGGAGGCACTGTTCACCTGGGATACCACCAGCGGATTCGGACTCACGGACTACGCGCAGATGATCGCCGATGTCATCGCCGACGAGGAAGCCGACGCCGCAGTCTCCGACGTCCGCGCCTATCTGCCAACTCAGGAGGCGTGGGCGCAACTGCGCACGCATCAGACGCGGCAATGGCTCACCATCGACACGATCGAGATCCCGGCCGTGTGGGAGGACGCGGTGGCGCAGGCGGCGCCGGGTCAGATTCCCGACGGCACGGTCGCGTACACGATCACCGGCACTCGCCACCGCACCGGCTACTGGGGCACCGACCCCATCACCACCACACACCCGATCGCATTCACCGTGTTCCTCACCTGCACCCCCGAACGAAACCCGGCACCGCCGCCGGCCGATCCGATCACCGAGACCTGCGCGCTCTTGCGGCTGTCGCAGCTCGACAACCCGCTGCGGTGACCGATCATGCTCAAGAAACTCCTCGCCACCCTCACCATCGCCGCCGTCTGCTTCGGCCCCGCCACCGTGCTCCTGTCCGTCGCTGTTCTCGCGAACCCCGCAGTAGCCGCGTGTGCGCCGGGGTCGTTGATCGTGGGTCCGATCCCGGACTCGCTCACCGCAACGACGAAGAATGGTGAGACGGTGACGTTGAACCGTCAGCAGCTCACCCATGCGGCTACGATCATCACTGTTGGCGGGCAGACCGATGGGGTGGGGCGTCCGGGTGTGGTGATCGCGTTGATGGCGGCGCTCACGGAGTCGCATCTGCGGATGCTCGCCAACACCGGCACCTACCCCGAATCAGCGAACTACCCCAACGACGGCGACGCCTCCGACCACGACTCACTCGGCCTGTTCCAGATGCGCCCGCAAGCCGGCTGGGGCACCGTCGCCGAGCTCATGGACCCGAACTACCAAGCGAGAGCGTTCTACGGCGGCCCCAATGGCCCCAACTACCCCTCACCGCGCGGGCTGCTGGACATTCCGGGGTGGCAGCAGATCGACCCCGGAGAGGCAGCGCAGGCCGTTGAGGTGTCCGCCTACCCGGACCGATATCAGAACTATCAGCCCGTCGCTGAAGCGATCCTCACCGCCCTCACCAAGCCCGCACCCTCGTCGGGCGGCGGCGGCACCGGTGAGGCGGTGGTGCCGGAGACGACCCGGGTCGTGTTTCCGTTGCCGGAGGGAACGTGGGTGCGGACGAGTCCGTTCGGGTGGCGCACCGACCCGATCACCTTCGAGCAGGCATTCCACTCAGGCAGCGACTTCGCCGCCGGAGACGGCACTCCGATCTACGCCGTTGCCGACGGGATCGTCACCCATGCCGGATACACCGGGTCGTGGGGTGGTCTCATCATCGTCGAGCACACCGTCGGCGGGGAACGGGTGGCGTCGTATTACGCGCATATGTGGGAGTACGGCATCCATGTCACCGAAGGGATGACCGTCACCGCTGGTCAGCACATCGGGGATGTCGGCTCGTCAGGGAAGTCCACCGGACCCCACCTTCACCTCGAAATCCGGCCCGGCGGCACCGGGCAGCCCGCGATCGACGCCGATCAGTGGCTCACCGACCAGGGCGCGGAAGGCATCACCGGCGGCACCAGTTCACGGGCGTCCTGCACGCTGGGCGGGGGTGGGCGCTGATGGTGTTCCCCGACTTCGGCGGCGTCGGCGCCGACAGCGAACTCCGTGCGGTGATCGGTGCGCTACTGATGTTCGTGCTCATAATCGCCGTACTCATGCTGGTCGTCTCCGCGATCATCTGGGCCATCGCCTCCTCTACCGGCAACGCCCACACCGCCACCAAAGCCAGAATCGGTGCCTGGGTCGCCCTCGGCACCGCCGCTCTCGCCGGTGCCGGGGTGACGTGGGTCAACTTCCTCCTCGACGTCGGCGAGAGGCTATAGGTACAGGCGTTTTCCTTGAGGCTTTTTCTGGTTCAGAAGGAACGTAGGTCTCGCCACGGCTGATGAGCGAGTTCGTTGATCACTTCCGGGCTCTTTTCAATCAGTGCAGCCATGGCCCGGTATCTCGAAATGAAAGCCCGGGGATCGGCGGTTGGGTTTGCGCTCTTCCAGCTTCCCATCGCTTCGTTGAAGTCACGGCGGATCGGTCGCGAGGCGCTTGGCAGATAGGCCTCCGCTAGCCGGTCTTCGAGTTGATTCCATAGATCGATGTAACGATGCTCGAGGTCGCCGGCCTTCTTTGCGAGACCATCCGGGTCGTCGTAGACGCCGAAGTACATCATCCGGCGACGAGCATGCGGGATGTCCTCAACCTTGGCTTGCGCAGCTTCCATCTCGTCTCTGACATGCGCCAGCGCAGTGATCTCTCGGTCGAGAAAGCCGGGCATGGGAGGCAGGGCGAGTTCTGGGAGTGGAATCGGAATGCGCTGGACGGCTGTGATGACCTCAGGGCGAATCGCGAGCGAGAGAACGCCTGTCCCTTCATGGACATTGAGGTAGCGGACGGCATCGAGGCTGACTCTGTCGAGCTCGCTGATGCTGAGCTGTGCTGCCTCGTCGTGGTTCTCGTCTCGATAGCCCGAGTTGATGCGGCCAGGAACAAGCTCAATCGCCACTCGGTAGAGGTAGAACTGGGAACCACCGTCGTGCTCGTCATGCATCCGTCGCAGCATGTTCTCGACCGCCGTCTCGTAGGTGCCAAGGTGGAGCGCTTTCGTCGTGTGCATCGAAACGTAGTGAGCCCGGTTTACTGGCCGGTGATCGTTTTCCTCCATGTCCTGGATAAACCGGCGGGCGTAGTCCGACGACGGCCAGTCTGGTTCAGTGCTCGTGTGGTACCAGGCGAAGCGGGTCACTGCTTCGTCATCGAGCGCACGATCGTCTTGATCACGAAGCGCGGCAACGGCGATTCCGAAGTGGATGCTGGTTCCGCAGTTCGAGCACTTCATGTGCGCACCGTCGGTCTCGACGAAATAATCCTCCGCTGACAGAACCGAAACTTTCCCGCAGGTGCAGTTCATCGCGTAGCCGTAGTTGAAGCCGTCGCTGCGCTCTACGAGAGCCGATCTATCGAGAGTTTCCATCCCATACAGAGTACCGAGGGGGCATGGGTGCACCTGGCTGACAAGTCCGCCTCCTTGCTGGCGGTGTGAGCTGAAGGAGCACCCTGTGATTGATATTGATCCGAACGGTACCGGGCTTCCCGGTATCGAGCAGTTGCGCATCATCGTCGGCGCGGTGATGACCGTCGGCCTGATCCTTTCCGTCCTCGCTCTGATCGTGTCCGCGATCGTGTGGGGCTTCGGCGCGAACTCCTCGAACCCGCACCTCGCGTCGCGGGGGAAGGTCGGCGTGCTCGTGTCCTGTGGGGCAGCGATCATCTGCGGCGCGTCGGTGACGCTCATCAACTTCTTCTGGGGCGTCGGCCAAGCCGTCTAACCCCACGACGAGGGAAGGAGGATGCGGTGAGTGTGTGTGATGTGCCGGTAATCTCGGCCGTGTGCGACACCGTCGGGCAAGGGGCAGCGACGTTGATCGCGGCACCGTTCGACTGGCTCGCCCAGGCGATGGGCGGGGCTGCGGCGTGGCTGTTCGAGGCGGTCTGGGCGGTGTTCGACACCACCACCCTCGTCGACGTCACCGACGAAGGCTACGTCGGGGTCTACAACATCCTCTTCGGGGTCGCCGTGTTCGTGGTGCTCATCTTCTTCTGCCTGCAACTGATCACCGGCCTCATCCACCGCGACCCCACCGCCCTCACCCGCGCCGCCCTGGGAGCGGCGAAAAGCATCCTCGGCTCGTTCGTCGCCATCGGTCTCACAGGTCTCCTGTTGGAGATCACGGATCAGCTCGCGGTCGGGATCGTGCAGGCCACAGGGAACACGATGGAGTCCATCGGTGACCGGATAACCCTGCTCGCGGCGGGGTTCGCGGGGATCAACATCGCCGCGCCCGGTGTCGGGGCGATCGTTACGATCTTCCTTGCCGGCCTCGCCATATCGGCGGCTGCGATCGTGTGGTTCTCCCTCCTGATCCGCAAAGCCCTCCTGCTGGTGGCGATCGTGTTCGCCCCGATCGCTCTTGCGGGGTTCTCGTGGGATGCGACCAAGGGGTGGTTCGGGAAGTGGGCGACGTTCGTGATCGCCCTGATCCTGTCGAAGCTCGTGCTGGTGGTGATCTTCCTCGTCGCGATCACCCAAGTCTCCGCACCAATCGAACTGGATCTCGCGTCGATCAGCGACCCCATCGCCGGGGTCGTGCTGATGTTCATCGCCGCGTTCGCCCCGTACATGACGTACAAGTTCGTCACGTTCATCGGCTTCGATATGTACCACTCGATGAGCGCCGAACAAGAAGCCAAATCCGCCCTCAACCGTCCCGTCCCCGTCCCCTCCGCGCCGAAGACCGACGGTGCGAAGAAGGTACTCGACGGCGCCGGCGACAAAGACGGCGGCGCGGCACCATCCGGTGGAGGCGCGCCATCCGCAACGACTGCCGCGCCCGCCGCAGGAGGGGGCGCAGTGGCAGGCGGTTCTGGTGCCGCGGCCGGTGCGGGTGCCGGGAGTGCGGGCGGCGGTGCGGGCGCGGCCGGTGCCGGAGCTGGCGGGGCTGCTGCTGCGGGGCCTGCGGCAGCGGTCGTTGTCGGGGCTCAGTTGGTCGGTGCGGCAGCGACCGCAGGGCCGAAGCTCGGCGGCAATGTCGGCGGCGCTGCGGAAGGCCACGCGGCCGGGGCCGGCGAAACCGTGCAACCCGCACCACCACCGCCCGCACCGAGTCACACGCCGACCGCACCACCGGCACGACCGGCACCATCACCGCCGCCTGCGCCGTCACCGAAGCCGACTGCCGGGAAGGAGTGAGACTGATGTCGACTCAGCAGAACACGAGCAGTGCAGGGTTTGGGTTGCGGGCGGTGCAGTTCTCCCGCCTCACCCGCCGCGGCATCCTCCTCGGCCTCTCCCTCCCGCAACTCATCGTCCTCGCCACAGGTGTCCTCTCCATCGTCGGCGCCCTCTACGCCGGCGGCGGGATACTGCTGGCCTGGACCGCACCCATCTGGCTCCTCTCCGCAGCTCTTGCGTGGACACCTGTTGGGGGCAGGAAACTGATCGAGTGGGTGCCTGTTACCTTCCGGTGGGTCGCCCGCACACAGAAACGGCAGACCGTGTTCCGCCGCAGGATCGTGAAACCAAGACCTGCCGGAACACTCGCACTCCCCGGCGATGCGGCAGCGCTCCGGGAGTGGGAGGACCCGGAGACGGGGGCGGCGATGATCCACGACCCCCACGCGCAGACGCTCACCGCGATCATCGCGGTGTCGCATCCCGCGTTCGTTCTTCTCGACCCCGGCGAGCAAGAACGCCGCGTCGCCACCTGGGGCAGAGTGCTCGCCACCGCCTGCCGATCCGGCAGGATCGCCCGCCTTCAGGTCTGCGAACGCACTCTCCCTGACGGGGGCTCCGGTCTGGTCGAGTGGTGGCGGCAGCACGGGCGTGATGACGGGTCGTGGACTTCGACGGTCTACCGGGAGCTCATCGACCGTGCCGGACCTGCCGGTGAGCGCCACGCGACGACGATCAGTCTCGCGCTCGACCTGCGCGCTGCAGCACGCCAGGTGCGCACGAACGGTGGCGGGATCAAAGGCGGAGCGGCGGTGCTGCGGCAGGAGATGACGACGCTCGTGACCGCGCTGCGTGCAGCGGAACTGACCGTCGGCACCTGGCTCACCCCCAGCGAGGTCGCCGTGATTCTCCGTGCCGCCTACGACCCTGCCGCCGCTGCGCTCCTTGAACGTCACGGCGACATCGGCCGGAGCCTTGCTACGGCGGGACCCGTGGCGGTGACAGAGTCGTGGGATCGGTTGCGGTCGGACTCCGCGCACCACTCGGTGCTGTGGATATCGGAGTGGCCGAGGTCTCAGGTGTATCCAGGGTTCCTCGCCCCGGTGCTGCTGTCCTCCGGTATCCAGCGGGCGTTCTCACTGATCTGTACGCCGATCCGTTCGGATCAGGCGGCGAGGGACATCAGGAAGAAGAAGACCGAGCTGATCTCGGATGCGGCGCAACGCTCCAAGATGGGGCAGATCGAGGACGCCTCCCAAACCGCAGAGTACGGCGATGTCCTCCAGCAAGAAGCCGACCTCACGGCAGGTCACGGCGTCCTCCGCTACACCGGCCTCATCAGCGTGTCCGCACCCACCCCGGACGAGCTCGACACCGCGGTCGCGGCGATCGAACAGGCCGCGATCCAAGCCTCGTGTGAGACCCGCCGTCTCGTCGGGCAGCAAGCCCAAGCCTTCACCGTCGCAGCCCTGCCACTGTGCCGCACCATCTGACAGGAGCCAGTCATGCCAACCTTCGACAACCCGACCGCAGACGCGACGGAAGCCTCCGAAGCGCTCCGGGGGCTTGCGCACGCAACCCGCGTGTTCGAGGACCCCGCCGACACATACGCGGTGCTCGGTGACCTGCTTGCTGGGGTGCGATCACTGCGGCAGGTGCTCGATCAGCTCGCGACCGCGCACGTCACTCACCGAGTACGTGCGCACGACGACGCCGGGGATCAGGCAGCCGGCGCGACGAACGCGCTGACCGCGACCGCAGAGCTGCAGCAAGCCGCCGCGCTGCTGGATGCGGTGCATGACCGGGTGGATGCGGCAATGGCCGCCTCCGGGCGGATCGCCTGGCACCCCGAACCCACAGAGACACCGTCGGTGTCGCGGTGGGTGAGCGTGGTATTCCTGCAGGGCCAGGACGCCGAAGAAGTGCTGACGATCATCGACCGCGACGGCACTGATGCCGCGATCGGACATCTGGTCGAGTTCGACATGGGCGATGAGACCACACAGGCGGCACTCGTCAACGGATACGTCTACGACACCATCCCGACCGGCCCCCTCGACCGCACCACCATGAACGGCGAATACACGTTGACGTACAACCACGACCACGGGCACGTCTCCCTGCTCCGCAGACAGCCCGAATCACAAGAGTCTGATGCGGAGGCTGCGGTGTCGAGGACAACGACGGTACGCCAAGGGGCGCGTCGGCAAGCCCGGGTGGTCGAGGATGACGATGACTGGTTCGCGCCATCCCGCTCGTCTTCGATGTCGCGGGGGCGAGCACTGTGAGCGAGCGGCAGAAGCTCCACACGGCGGCGCTGGTGGAACCTGCCGGGGAACGTCGGACGCAGCGGAAGGCGCGGAAGCACGCTGCAGCGAAGATCGAAACTAACGCCCGCAGAATCGACCAGGCAGCCGAACGTGAGCGGGTGGCGGCTGAGCGGGCCGAACGCCGCAACACCACCTACCTCCCCGCCGCCGGCGAACCAGGGGCTGCGGCGCTCAGAACGCCGGGTAGGTTTCGTCTGCCGCGCCATCAGGACACCTCCGCGACGCTGGCTGGTGCCTATCCGTTTCTTGCCGAAGGGGGCCTCGGTGCTGACGGGGTGTTCGTCGGCCAAGACCTCTACTCGGGCGGTTCCTTTGTCTACGACCCGTGGACCCTCTACGCCCGCGGAATGATCACCGCCCCCAACATCGTCCTCGCAGGCATCGTCGGGTCCGGAAAGTCGTCGCTCGCGAAATCTCTCTACACGCGGTCGATCCCGTTCGGCCGCCGCGTCTACGTCCCCGGAGACCCAAAAGGCGAACACACCGCCGTCGCGGAAGCCGTCGGCGGGCGCGCCATCGTCCTCGGCCACGGGCTCCGCAACCGCCTCAACCCCCTCGATGAAGGACACCGCCCCTCCGGTGTGAGCGACGCGGAATGGACCGCGCAGGTCGCTTCACGCCGCCGTGAATTGATAGGTGCACTTGCGGAGACGGTGCTGGATCGGGTGCTGTCGCCTCTGGAACACACGGCGATCGACCTCGCCCTCCAAGACGCTGTTCGATCCAGCGAGGTGCCGATCCTGCCGATGGTCGTCGATCGAATCCTCGCACCCGACCCCGCAACCAACACGGATGGTCGGCTCGCGGAAGACGGTCGCCTCGTCGGCCACGCGCTGCGCCGCCTCGTCGCGGGCGACCTCCAAGGGCTCTTCGATGGGCCATCGACCGTCAGATTCGACCCGTCGTTGCCGATGGTGTCACTCGACTTGTCGCGGGTGGCGGAGAACAGCACATTGATCTCGGTGTTGATGACGTGCTCGTCGGCGTGGATGGAGTCAGCGCTGATGGACCCGAATGGCGGGCACCGGTGGGTGATCTACGACGAAGCCTGGCGCCTCATGGCCTACCCAGCCCTCCTGAAACGGATGGATGCGCAGTGGCGACTCGCGCGGCATTACGGGATCGCGAACATGCTGATCTTCCACAAGCTCACTGACCTCGACAACGTCGGCGACTCCGGCTCCGCGATGCGCGCCCTCGCCAACTCGCTGCTGGCGAATGCGGAGACACGGATCATCTACCGGCAAGAACCCGACCAGCTCGGAGCCACCGCCGCAGCGCTCGGACTCACCGGCACCGAACAGAAACTCCTCCCAGGCCTCGGCGCCGGGCAAGGGCTCTGGCGGATCAAGGAACGATCCTTCGTCGTGCAGCACCAGCTCCACCCGGCTGAGCTCGCCGCGTTCGACACGACCGCGCGGATGAAGGGGTAAACGCTTAGGTTCAGGATTTCTGAAGCCTGTTTCCGCGTAATTCTGCCAGTTTCGGCCGCTCTGTGAGGTTCTGTGAGGGTGCAAGTTCACGTTACGGCCGGCTCAGTTTCGGTGACCAGCTTGGCGTGCGGTTTCGTACCTATCCCTCGATTGATTCGACACGACCGAGGGAGACACACCGATGGACACGATCAACGAGCTGGCAGCCGACGAGCGCACCGCGAGGATCATCCTCGCCATCGCGTCCGAACCTGGTGATGCGGTGACGGGGCGGATGATCCGCACCCTCGGCGCAACCGAGACCGTCACCCGTGCCGTCGCCGACGAGGTACCGGCAGAGCCTGATGGTGATACCTGGCAGCGACGCCTCGCTCCCCGCATCGACGCGGCCCAGGCGCGGCGGGTGCTCGCGGAGACCGAGCGCCACGGGCTGCGGGTGCTGATCCCCGGCGATGCGGACTGGCCGACGTCGGTCAATGGGCTGGGCGATCACGCACCCGTCGCACTGTGGGCGAGAGGCGACACCGGGCTGTTAGCCGGCCCAGTGTGGGATCGCCTCACCGTGACTGGGGCGCGGGCGTCCACCGGGTACGGGGAGCACGTCACGGCGGAGTTGGTGCAGTCAGCCGTCGCGGACTCTCGCACGGTGCTCTCCGGTGGCGCCTACGGGATCGACGGCACCGCGCACCGCGCCGCTCTTGCTTCGGGTGGTTCCACGATCGCGGTGCTCGCAGGCGGCCTCGACCGGCCCTATCCGGCCGGGCACACTGAACTCCTCGCACGTGTCGGCACGGATGGGCTGTTGTTGTCGGAGTTGCCGCCGGGGGCGGCGCCGACGAAGTGGCGGTTCCTGCAACGCGGCAGGCTCCTTGCTGCTCTCTCCGGCGCCGTCCTCATTGCTGAGGCCGGCTACCGTTCCGGCTCCCTCCACACGGCCGCCCGGGCGATCGAACTTGGTCGTCCTGTCGGTGCGATCCCTGGGCCGCTGACGAGTGCCGCGTCTGCGGGGTGTCACCGGCTGCTGCGCGACGGGCTCGGGTCGATCATCACCGGCTACGACGACGTACGCGAACTGCTCCACGGGGTGCGTGACGGTGCGCGTCGTGCAGTGCGAGAGCGGACAGGACTCGAGGTTGACCCGCTGGATCAGCAGTCGCCTGGCCGGGGGCGGATACCGCAGGGCCCTGGTTTATGAGGTCGAGGGGCTGGGTGGTGCACCTGCTGTGAAGGCGACCCGTGTCGGGTTGCTGTTCGCAGAGCGTCAGGAGGCATCTCGTGTCAGGATCACTCGCCCATATTCCGCAGCCACAGGCTGCGCCGCCAAGGAGAGGGGTGCGGCGCTGGCTGTCGATGCTGCTGGCCCTGTTCCTGCTCGCCGGATCGCTCGCACTGAATGCACCGGCAGCCCATGCGGGCAGCCTTGGCGTCGGGTACGACATCGGGCTGGGGTTCCTCGGTGCCTACAACACTGACGTCGACGGCAGGCAGGCGTACTGCGCCGACCTGGATGCGGTCTCGCCGTTCGCGCAGACCTACGGACCGGAAACGGTCACGTCGCTGGATTCGCTGTTTCGTCAGCAGCTCGCGGAGTTGAACTACGTGCTGGATCGGTGGGGGCAGTCGGGCGACCCGAATGTGACCTCAGCGGTCGCACTGTATGTGTGGTCGGTCACGAGCGCTGGCACCTACAACTCGCACGGCATGTCCGGCGATACCTACTACGTCGGCCGGGCACCGGCATCGGAGCGGGGCACGATCCTCGCGAACCTCGCCGCGATGCGTCAGGAAGCCGCCGTCTACGCGGTCACCGACCCTTCGCTGACGCTGAGCCTGAACATGGCTGATCAGTACGCCGGCACGCTCACCGTCGCCACCCACCCCGCGGGCCTCACCGGCACCGCGACACTCGCAGATGCCGCCTTCGCCGACGGATCAACGGCGCGCCAGATCGGCGCCGGTGCGCACCCGATCACCGGCACCCCGGCTGACGGGGTTCCGTCGTACCAGATCGGCGCGTCGATGAACATTGCGGCCGCCGGGTACGGGGCCGCACTCGACCTGTATGTCACGCCCGGTGCGCAGCGCCTCATCGCCGCCGTCGCAGGCTCCTCCACGGGCCTGTCCGCATCAGCATCGTCGCCGGTGATCGAGTTGGACTTCCAGCCGGAGATCACCACCCAGGTCGCCTCCCGCTACGTCACCGAAGGTGACGCGTTCGTGGACGGTCTCACGGTGGCCGTGACGAAGGGCACCTGGATTCACCTCGACGGCGCACCGATCGAGGTGACCGCGAACGGCACCCTGTATGGGCCGTTCGATGAGCAGCCCACCGAATCAGACACCCCACCCACCGGAGCCCCCGTCGCAGGCACCGAGACGGTGACGCTGACGGGTGCAGGGTCGTACACCTCGCCAGGCACGATCACCGCCCCGGAGTCAGGGTTCTACACGTGGGTGTGGGCCATCGACAAGGACGCGCACGGCGAGCAGGCGAAGTACCTCACTGACTCGTTCACCGACAGGTTCGGGCAGGTCGCGGAGACCTCGGTGGTGCCGTTCCAGCCCGTCGCCGTCTCCGAAGCCGACCAGCGCCTCGCCATCCCCGGTGATGCACTGACGGACACGATCACGGTGTCGAGCAGCAATGGTGCGTGGTTGAAGAAGGACGGCGCCCCCATTCCGGTGGTGTTCGAGGGCACCGCCTACCAAGTCCCCGGCTCCCTACCCCCAGCGCAGAACGCGGTCATCGACTCGAACGCCGTGCCGCTCGGGACCGTCACGGTCACGGCGGACGGCCCGGGCGTCTACACGTCGCCGTCGGTGGTGGCGCCGTCGGGTGGGTTCGTGACCTGGGTATGGGAGGTGAAGAAGGTCTCGCAGCCGGAGTGGGTGCGCGACTACCTCGCCGCCGACTGGCAGGACGAGTACGGCATCAACGTCGAGACGACATCCGTGCGATGGCCGATCACGGCGACGTCGCTGATGCGGGAGTACAACGTGCACCCCGGCGGACGCGCCTTCGATGTCGTCACCGTCAGCGGGTTCCCAGCAAACCACGGCGACTTCACCGGCGACGGCTACTGGAACGCCGACCTCGACGAACTCCGCCACACCGTCCACGGCCCCTTCGCCACCGACACGGAGCTCACGGATGATCTCGACCTCGCCGCTGCGCCGGTACTCACGGAGCTCACGACGCCGGCACGGAACGGGGTCTACAAGCTCGGCTACACCGACGACGACAAGATCGTGCCCACCGAACCAGGGTTCTATGTCCTCGTGACGACGTTCGAGGGCGACGACCGTGTCCAGCCCTATCAGTCGTCTCCGGCGGATGTGCTCGAACGGTTCTACGTCCCACCCACAGGCACTGAGGTACCGGTGACTGTGGTCACGCAGGCGACACCGGAAGCGCTCGTCGGGGAACCGTTCTCTGACACGGCGCTCGTGCAGGGCACGAAGATTCCCGACGGCGCGTACCTGGTGTTCCGCGCGTACGGGCCGCACCCGGCAGAGGCCGGGGCGGTGTGTGAGTCGCCGTTCTACGTCAGCGACGAGATCCCCGTCACCCAGGCCGGCATCTACCACTCCGGCACCACCACCGTCAAAGAGCCCGGGAACGTGTACTGGGTCGAAACCCTCTACAACTCTGATGGCGACATGGTCGCTGAGGGGACGTGTGGGGCGCCGGGTGAGACGACCGTCATCACCGAGCAGCCCGACGAGCTGCGGGTGAAGACGAACGCAGTGCCAACCGTCACGCTGGGTGACCCGGCGCATGATGTCGCAACCGTCACCGGCACTGTCCCCGAGGGTGCGCGGCTCGTGTTCGAGGCGTACCGGCAGCACACTGATGAGGCGCTGTGCACGGCGGAAGAACTCGTGTTCACCTCCACGGTGATCGACCTGAATGGTCCCGGCGACTACACCTCGGAGGAGGTGGTCTTCGATCAGGTCGGCACCTACTACTGGGTGGAGACCGTGATCGACAGGGACGGCCTCATCCTGCACCGCGGACTCTGCGGTGCACCCGACGAGACCACCACCGTTACCCCCGTGCCGGAGACACCGGAAGAACTCGGCAAGCCGGGAACGCCGGGTGAGTTGGCGCAGACCGGCGGTGGTGATCGGTGGCCGCTCGGACTCGCCGGTGGCCTGATCGCTGCCGCGACCGGTGGGGTGCTGCTATTCGGTCGCCGCCTCGCCATCGCCCGCGAACGCTCAGGGTACGTCCGTGAAGAGGACGAGGCGTTCGAGGAGTTCAAGGCCCAGTTCGAGGGAGTGAAGGAGGAGTAAACACAGGCTGTTGGCCCGCTGGCACCCCACTATGGCGGGTCAGCACGGGAGGGCACGAACCACCCCAGGCTCGTGCCCTCCCATCTCTCTGCGTCCAGGGCTGCGCGGGTGCACCTGCATGGCGAACACCCCTGCACTTCTCGGAGAGGACCGCCCTGTGACGCCGAAACCCCGCTACCGCCGCACCGACCCCGATTCTCAGCCCCCGGCAGCATCTCTGCCTCCAAGTGGTGGGCCGATTGTGGTGCCGGTGGTGGAGTTCACCATCAGTGCGGACGGCGCGATGACGGTCACCGTCGACGGGGTGCCGTATTTGCCGAAGCCGTTCGCGCCGGAATGGCGGCGCGATTCATTCCCCGCGATTCTCGACGCCCTCGCTGTCCGCTACCGCACCCCGCTACGGGTGCAGGTGCGGGAAGCGGACGGCTCAACCTTCACCGACATCATCACCCCGCCCCGCGAACGCCCCACAGCGAGGCCATGGGAAGCACCGGCGCCAGAGGCGGTGTCACCGCCGATGCCTGCCGCTCAGCCGGTGCTGCATCAGGTCGCAGGTTCTGGGTTCGTGCCGGGTGAGGATGTCGCGGTCGCGATCATCCACGCACACTCCGATGCCAGCCCCGACGGAACCGCCAGAGCCCTCCTCACCACAGAACAAGCTGCGGCTGCGGTGACCGGTGAAGTGATTCTCCTTGGTCGCATCTCCGGCACCCTCGCTGTCAGCAGGCTCCCATGAGCACCCCACGGCAGGGCGGCGCGCTCGGTGATGAGCTCGCCAACCTCGGGATCGTCGCCCTCATCGCCGCGGCGGTTCTCGCTGTCATCCTCCGCGTGGCCGGCACGATCGCCGCGTGGGTGACGGGGATCGCGCAGCCGACCGGCGGGATCGAAGCCGGCCTCGGCGTGCTCCTACACCCCGCCGACCCAGGGAGACCGCTCGGCGCCGACGAGCTCAACCCCGTGACCTACTGGATCATCGCGGGGCTGCTGATCGTCGCCGTCGGTGCGGCGGGGTGGTGGGTGTGGCGCTCATTCCGCGAGCACCACCTGCGAACGAGGGTCGATCCGTATCGGATCGTCGGGATCGCAACCCGCGCCGATGTCAGCACAGCGGCGTCGGACAAGACGCTCCTGCGTCGCGGCGGGCAACTCCGCCCGTCACTGTCGAAGCCCGAGACACACGACGTGGGCTATCTGCTCGGTGAGTCACGAGGCGTGGGTGTGTGGGCGAGCGTCGAAGACTCGATCCTCCTGATCGGGCCACCCCGCTCCGGCAAAGGCCTGCACGTCGTCATCAACGCAATCCTCGACGCACCGGGCGCGGTCGTCACCACCTCCACCCGCCCGGACAACCTCACTGCCACGCTCACCGCCCGCAGCACTGACGGGCGACCGGTGGCGGTGTTCGACCCGCAGCACCTCGCCGAAGGCGTCCCCGCGGGCCTCCGCTGGTCGCCGATCCGGGGGTGTGAGGACCCGTTGACGGCGATGATCCGCGCCACCGGCCTCGCCGCCGGAACCGGACTCTCCGCCGGTGGTGTCGAAGGCGGCGACTTCTGGGAAGGGAAAACCCGCACCGCCCTCCAATCCCTCCTCCACGCCGCAGCCCTCGATCACCGCACGCCAGCCGAGCTGTTCCGGTGGACCCTCGACCCTGCTGCGGCGTCGGATGCGGTCGCGATCCTCACCGCGAACCCGAAAGCTGCGACCGGGTGGGCGGACTCGCTGCAGGCGATGATCGACTCCGACCCCCGCACCAGAGATTCGATCTGGCAAGGCGTCTCTCTCTCACTCGCAGCCCTCGCCGACCCGCGCGTACTCGATGCCGTGAGTCCCGGCCCAGACGAACGGTTCGACCCGGAAGAGTTTCTGCGTAAGCGCGGCACGGTGTATCTCCTTGCGACGGGGGCTGGGGCGAACAACAGTGCAGCGTTGGTGTCGGCTTTCGTCGAAGACCTCGTCGAAGCAGCCCGCCGCCTCGCCGCACGCTCACCATCCGCCCGCCTCGACCCGCCCCTGCTCCTCGCGCTCGATGAAATCGGAAACCTCGCACCACTCCCATCCCTGCCGACGCTGATGGCGGAAGGTGGGGGTACGGGGATCACGACAATGCCGGTGCTGCAGTCGCTCGCGCAGGCGCGGGAGAAGTGGTCGGATAACGCGGCCGGGGCGATCTGGGACGCGAGCATTGTGAAGATCATCCTCGGCGGGGCATCCAACTCCCGTGACCTCCAAGACCTCACCACGTTGATCGGGGAACGTGACGAGATCACCGACTCCACCACCATCGGGGACCATGGCTCCCGCTCGGCGCAACGCTCCATTCGGCGGGTGGCGATCATGCCGCCCGACGTGATCCGCACCCTCCCATTCGGCACTGGCCTCATCCTGCTCCGCGCAGCCCCGCCCATCGTCGCGACACTCCGCGCCTGGACGGGCCGCAAGAACGCGAGCGACTTGCAGGCACAGCGCCGTGAGGTCGAGGAGTCGCTGCAACACGGCACACCCGCACAGGCCGGTGAGCAGGGGGCTGAGGGCGCACCTGGGTAACAGAGCACCCCCGAACTGCGGGGCGCCGACTGTCACGAGGAGTGTCCAATGGCCATCCACACGCAAGAGTCCCTGTCCGGGTTCATCGCCTCCGAACCCCACCTGTCCTTCACTGAGAAGGGGGATGCTCGTCTGTTCGTGAAGATCGGGCAGGAACACTACCGCCGCGAAGACGACGGCTCGTTCACGCAGACCGAGACCACCTTCCATGACCTCGTCGCGTTCCGGAAGACCGCCGAACGCGCACACCAGCGCTTCGCGAAAGGCGACAAGTTTGTCGCCGAGGGGTACACCCACCGCTACGACCGCACCGACGACAACGGGCAGATGGTCAAGGTCGAGGAGTTCGTCGCGAAGAAGATCGGCCACGACCTCGCCCGCACCCGCTACACCGTCGACCGGCCCCGACGCGCCCCAGAATCCGACTCACTCGATGCAGGACTCGAGGACGCGGCACTGTCACCGGACGCGGCGCGTCGCGCAACCGCTGGTGCCGCTGCGGTCGGAAGGTGAGAGCGCATCATGGTCAATGAAATGCCAGACACTGGCGAATCAGGCTCGGGTGATGTTGATCCGGGTGAGATCGCGGAGGACCAGTTCGATGAAAGCTACGACCCCGGCCCCGACACCTCTGGCGCCCAAGGTGAGGATCAGGCGGGGCCTCCGGGGCCGGTGAACTGGAATCTCCTCACCGCTGATGCCGCAGAGGAGGAATGGCTCGCGCTCAATGAATGGGTGCACTGGCTCCGCCACACCTACGGCCTGCCTGTCGCCGTGGTGCCGCCGTTCTGGCATCGCCACCCGGAGTTGGTGTGGGAGCTGTCCGCGCTACACATCCACTGGCTATGCGCGATCCACCCCGAAGCCAAAGGCTCCGCCATGCTCGTCTGGCATCGCGACTTCACCGAAGCCCAAGAACGCCTCCGGCACTGGACCGCCGCCTGCGGCACCAGGCTGAACACCGACCGCCCCACACGTCGCATCGCCTGGCCCGGCGAACCCGACACCGACCCCATCGAAGACACCGCCATCTCGAACCGGGAAGAAGACTTCGTGGAGTACATGCACGCCGACGTCCAAGCCCGGCGCGCCGAGGAGGACGCCTTCTACAGAGATCTGGTGGGCGAGGTGGGATGAGCGAGTCAGTTCCGTGCCCCTCAGCCACAACCCTCGCAGGACTCGTAGACCCCAGCGACTACCCCGACTTCGATGCGGGGTGGCGCGCTGGTGTCACCCGTGGCATCGCGAACCCCGCACCGATCGAAGTGGTCGAAGACCTCGCTCTCCTCCTCGACTCAGCTGAGCTGGTCAACAGGATCAACCCACCGGAGTAATCCTTATCCGATCCTCAATCAGTCCGCGTCCAGGCAGGGCGTCGACCTGATGGATCATCCGGCGTAGGTAGTTGCGCTTTTCCTTGATTCCCTTGCCCTCCCACGAGCGAATCACGTCAGGGCCGTCGGCGATCATCAACTCGTCCAACTCCACCGCATCCACTCGACGCTTGAGAGCATCGATACGGTTCTGGGCGTCCTCAATCAATCCGAGAAGCACGGTCACCATCGCTCCTTTGTATGCGCCGGTTCCCTGCTTCACCAGGAGTGCATCTTTCTCTGCGGTCGCGTCATCAAGCTGGGCGAGGAGCGCATTCACTTCGCCGTCTGCCCGAGCCAGCCTCCGCCGAGCTCGGGCCTTCGCTAACGCGTCATCAGTGATCTGGGAGAAGAACCAGCCCAGCACGTACGCCTCAGCCTTGCGCGCGCTGATGGTGCAACCACCAGGGCAGTTCCCTGCACCACGATGCCGGTTCGTCATGCAGCGGTACACATACTCGGTCTCGGAGTCGCCACCAGCGCGCATCCGCGTCTTTTGATGACCGTAAAGACGTCCGCCGCACTGACAGAACAGCAGACCCGTGAGGAGCCATTCATGTGAACCCCACGGCTTCCGCGCCTTTGACGTCTTGGCCTGCTCCAACAAGCGCCGAACACGCAACCAGGTCGCACGATCGCACACGGGCTCCTGCGAGATCACCGGTTCGCCACGCGGGTCCCGCGCGATGTAGTCGAGAAGATCGAGCTTCACGCCTCGCTGATGCTCAGGAACCTGCCGCATCCGGTACCCGATCATCCGCGGCGAAACCAGTGAACGGTAGATGGTCGCTTCGTACACGTACGCACCGGAAGCCGTCGTGATCCCGTACCGGTCCTCCCAGTAACGACCGATCTGAGACAAGCTCTTCCCGGCCAGAACCATGTCCACCGCGTCCTTCAAAGCCTGGTGCTCTACCGGATGAGGGACCAGCCGAATCCCCGTGCGCCCCAACGCATCCGTCACGCGCGGCCCCGATATCCAACCGAAAGGCGGAGTTCCACCATGATGGAAGCCAGCCTCAGCAAGGTGGCGCTTAG
>QFCS01004885.1_pt1 | contig 26186 bp, 24 predicted proteins | sample 3576561 | NCBI WGS metagenome assembly QFCS01 | reverse complement strand
GGTGAAGTTGCCGATGACTGCCATGGTCGTGATCCTTTCGGGTTGTTCGGGCCGCGTCCATCGCGTCCTCGATGGCTGTCGATGAGATCGGGGACGATCGGACCGCACCCGAAGGGCCGCAACAATGTGGAGGACGGACGGGAGAAGCTTTCTTGGCCCGCGAGGAATGGCGGAACAGCCGCCAGGGGAAGAAAGCTGCGGAGGCCGTTGCGGTAGGACGATCGCGGCGCAGCCAGTCTCCGATCAGACAAGCCCCTTCGAGGAGGTGGTGGCCGCGGCCAATCAGGCGGCCGGACAGGCCACACCTTTGACAGCCAAGCGCCTGCTGCCGATTGCCATGTCGATGTCATCAAACGTCGCGATGATCACCTTCTCAACCAAGGATCGCAGATCGCACGGTCGCTATCCCCGCCTCTATTGCGGACGGCTTTCGAGTGTGTAGCTGGCCCAGTGGCCAAATGGTGGGTTCCAAATTCACCCCAGGTCCAAAGAGTGCCACTCCGGCGCATCCTTGCTGGTGACGCTTCTGTGCACGCAGTCGACCTCCGAAACGGAAGGTCCAATCAGCAGGCTTTTTCGTCGACCGAACGGCATGCCGCCTTGCATCGAGGCGACCCTGGATTTCGTTTTCCCAGATTGACGAGGATTGGTGTTGTTGTCGAATTAGGCAATCCAAGAACTCGCTTGCAGATGTTACCGGTCACTTTGACGACGCTCCGTCAGTCGGAGAAACTCACCCGGCGCCGTTCCGTCTACAGCCAGGCCAGAGACAAATACGGCGACACATCGTGCTACCCTCAACCGGCTCCTCGTGACGATTGCAACCGTTCGTTCCTGGAGTCGCCGGTACTGTCGCCATCAAGCGCTCCACCTCCAACCAACGGTTAACGGAGCATTAATTCTAGCCAAGAAAAATTCAAACGCCCTCCGTCCGAACCCGAGGGAGGGGAGGCGAAAAAGGAACATCGGGATGGACGGGCATAAGCTCGACCCTCCCGTTTCGTTGCCGAGCAGGTGAGGATTAGAAGCCGGCAACGGAATGGGAAGCCATTAAGCTGCCTCCCTTTCCTCGGCCACAACCGGCTGCAGGCCGTGAAGATAGGCGACGGCGCGCTGCGCGTGCGCGGCAGCGGCGAAGATCGCCCGCTTGTCGTTGGAGAGCACCCGCAACCACGACTGAAGGTAGGAGGCGTGATCCGGGCGCGGCTCCAGCTCCAGCGCGATGCCGAGATCGGCGCAGAGGAAGCAACTGCCGAGTTCGGCGATCAGTTCTTCGCGGGCGCGCCCGCTGCGATCCTTGCTGTAGCGGCTGAGATCACGGCCGACGCGATGCGCCGGCGCCGTCCAATGCGTGGCCTCATGACTGAGCGTTGCCACGTAAGAGGCCGCATCCCTGAAACTCTCTACGAATGGCATCTGGATGTGGTCTGTCGCAGGGCTGAAGAAGGCCCGGTCGCCGCCATGGCGGATATGCGCGCCGGTGTTCAGGAAGAACCGATCGGCATGCTCGATCCGTTCGACGGCTTCGGTGACTGGGGCAGCGGAGGCATAGTAGCGATCCGGCAAGCCATCGATCTGCGCGACGTTAAAGACCGTGTATGCCTTCAGAAAGGGGATCTCACGCTCTATCTCGCCACCACGACCGTCGGGTTCGGACTTGCTGAAGCGACTGGCGAAGACCACGGTCGCGCCGGACTCGCCCTTACGCACGGCTGCGCCAAGCTCCAACGCCTGTTTGAACGTCATCCACATCGGCAAGGAGAACCCGCGCGCGATGGCCTCCGACCACAAGAGCAGGACGTTCATGCCGCTATACGGAAGGCCGTTGTGCCGCAAAGGGCGGGTGATCCGGCCGTTCATGTTGGACGCGCGCCACGGCTGGACCCATGGGCGGACACCGTTCGAGAGATCTTCGACGATCCTATCGGTGATGGGCGTGTAAACGTCCACGCGCTGCGCTTCGGTCTCTCTCTTCATTTTCTTTACCTCCGTTCCAGAGGTCGCGCCTATCGCGACCCGTCACGGCGGTCCGGAAGCCGGGGCCATAGGGGGACGGCGCACGCATGGCGCCGGAACGAAGTGGAGGAGGGCGAAGCCCTTGCGCGGAATCCCGGTTCCGGCAGGACCAGAGCCGGACGGGTCGCCTGGCGCGCGTCGTCCGATTCTCCTTTTCTGATCTGGCGCCGGAACATCAAAAGCGCTATATATCTGACCATCTGACTAGGTGAGATGAATGGGCAAGCAGACACAACTTTCAGGAACAAACAGGCCGGTGAATCCAGCAATGAACGGGCGGTGGAAGCTCGAGGACGCGAAAGCGCGCTTCAGCGAGGTTGTCCGACATGCCCGTGAGGACGGTCCCCAACGCGTGACCGTTCGGGGACACGACGCGGTTGTCATCATTAGCGTCGAAGAATTCGAGCGCCTGACACCGGCTGAACCGCGTGTGCCGTTCGTCACCTTCATGGAGGCGCTGCACTTCGGCGGTTTGGATATTGAACGCGACGACGACCTTGGCCGGGATGTCGAGCTGTGAGGGGATGGCTGCTCGATACCAATGTGGTGGCCGCGCTGACCAATCCGCAGGGCGCTCCCTCGGTCAAAGCATGGGCGGCTGGTCAAGACGAAGAGACTTTCTATCTCAGCATCCTGACACTCGCCGAGTATGACAAGGGGATTCATAACCTGCCAAACGACCATCCCGACCGCTCGCGCTATATCGGGTCGCGGGAAGCTCTTGCGGATCGGTTTGGTGATCGTGTGCTTTCCCTGCGCGACGAGGCCGTGCGGCTCTGGGGTCGCATATCGGGAGACGTCAAGAAAGACACCGGGCATCCACCGCCCGTGATCGATACGATGCTGGCAGCGACCGCAATCGAGTACGAGCTCTATCTCGTCACGCGCAACGTGAAAGACACGCGCCACTCGGGCGCGGCCATTTTCGATCCATGGACCGATGATCCGGCCAAGTTTCCTTTGAGTCCAAGGGCCAATAGGCCCCGGTAGCAACGGAAATGGCGGGGCCGCGGCCCCGCCTGATAGCTCAACCGAGCGCGTCCATCTGCGCTTCGGCCGCCTTGCGGTCGAGCGCCTGGCCGGGATTGTCGATCGGGCGGTCGAACGGCTTCCAGCGTTCCCCGACGGCGTGTTCGTAGGCCGCAACCGCGCCTTCGGCGGCCATGCGGAGCGAGAATGCCTGGATACCCATGTCGGCGGCGAATTCCCGCTTGCGCTGGGCGGAACTGTCGTACCCGACAATGCCGTCGCGGTCGTCGTCGCGGTCGTCACTGGCGGCCTTGGCCGTGGCGTCGCGGGCTTCCGTCACGGCGCGCGAGTAGAACTGGCCGGCGCCGTGGGCCGAACCGACGAAGGCGCCGACGATGCGCTGCAGGTGGATCTGCATCGCACGCTCTCCGAGGCCCTCGGACAGAGTGTCAATGGTTTCGAGGATGAGGCGCTCATGCGTGTCGCGCACACCGTCGCCGTCGACGACGGCGGTCCCGAAGCTTTCGGCGATCCGCATCGCCTGGACGGAATCCGGGCAGGTGAGCCGGACCATCTCAAGGGTTGCCCCCTTGCGCAGCTGGACAACGCGGGCGGACGGGCGGGAGGTGGCTGACTTGGCCATGTTCGATTTCCTTTTCGGTTTCTTCCGAAGGCTTGCGCCGACCCCTTGCCGGAGCGCCCTTCGGTGCGGTCGAGAAAAGCCGGCGGTCAGGCGGTCGCTTTCACAGGTCTGGGGCGCCTGAGCGAGAAAGGCGGGCTTGCGAACTAGCGGGGCACAGCCCCTACGCGGGACGCGGGCTCGCCTTGTGAAGGGAGGGTGAACCGGCCGCAACGCGGCGCGTAGCGGCCTTGAAACGACCGGCCGCCGGATTACGACCGTGCTGAACCGAAGGGTGCTCCGGCAAGGGGTTGGCCTATCGCCGGAACTGAAAGGTAATCGACGGTCAAGAACGTCCGCACACTCAAACCCTCCTGCGCCGATCAGCCACGCATTGTCCAACCCGGTCCGGTCGAACCAGATACCTGATGACGATCAGGCCGCAACGCAGTGCGGGGGAGGAGGGGAGGAGGGCAGGCGGCGCGATCCCTGGATGGCCGGAGGCACCACCTCCCGGTGCCAACCCTTCAGGTAGGGCAGGGGACGCGGGTAACGGGATGGTCCGGCCAGGTTTCGCCGCAGCGGTCGCAGGAGAAGATCATGACGGTCTCCGCCCGGTAGGTCGCTCGCGCAGAGCCTCGATTGCCCGGTCCTGCCGGGCGAGCTTGCGCGATAGCGCATCGATCTCCTGCTGCCGCTCGGCCGTGATCGCGGCGAGGTTGGCGCGATAGCGAGCAAGGAAGGCGTCTGCTTCCGGCGGCTGGCCGCGCCGATAGGAGCGCCGGTGCGGATGCAGGTGCGGGATGACGGCCGTCATCCGGCGGATGATCTGCCGGTCGATAAGGTCGAGCTGGTGCTGTGTCTGCCGACGTGCCTCTTCCATCCGGGACAGGAGTGAGCGGCAATCGGAAAGCGAGTTCATGACGCTTTCCTCCGCTCCCATCCGACGAAGGACGACGGGCCGTCATAGGCGGCATGACGCCCTTCATCGATGACGAAGCCGAAGGGCCCGCGTCCTTCGTATTCGGCCCTGGGCACCAGAAATCGCCGCTCCATGGCATTGGCGCCACGGCGACCACCGAGGACGGCGACCACTTCGATCATGCCGGGATGATGGCCGGAGGTGATTGCCGACGCGACGATCCAGTCGCCGGCATGCCGACGCTCGAAGTCGTGGCGGTCCTTGCCGCTCGATTCTCCCGGCTGAAGCGGACGTCCGAAGATCGCCTCCCATTCGTCCGGCCATTTGTCCTTGATCGTGCGCTCCGCGAGCTTGCGCTCGTAGGTCGTGAACAGGTCGGGGAAGCTAAAGACTACAATCGCCCAGGCTTCATCCTCCTCATACCAGCCCGAACTGATCCGAAGGGACCGAATGATCCGCTTGTTTCGCTCGGCGGAGAGGCGAAAGCCGCCATGGCCGGCGGTCATGTGTGCGACGATGCCTTCGGCATAGATCGTCACAAGCTGCGATGGCCCCCATGGCGTGCTGCAGACCATCCGGGTCTGGAGACGCTGAAGTCTCGACAGTTCGCGCTGGTGCTGCACGGTTTCAAAAACACGCGACCGGAAAGCGGCCTCATCGGCAAGTTCGCCATCATGTCCGTAGAAGTGCTCGCACCGCAAGGTCGACAGCGGTTGCACCAGGCGCCAGGCGCTGGCGAGAAACCCGCCACCGGCGGCGCGTGGCAGCATGGCGGGCAAGAGATCGCCGAGACGGGCGACCGGAAAGCCCTCACTGCTTGTGCCGAACTCGACCCGTGTATCCAAAATGGTCGAGTTAGCATCGTCGGGAAGATTGGACGCGTTCATGCTGCCGTCCTCCCCTCCACATGATCCGCTGCCACTTCGTCGGCGGAGACCTCTTCCACGAAGGCGATCGCAAGGTCCCGGCCCTTTACCCAGGCAGCCGCGGCATCGAGGTTGCCAGCGAGATGGAGGAGGGCCGCACCGGGATGGCAGGAACCGAAGATCCGCACCGATCCGATCTTCGGCCGGGAGGCAATTCGGAAACGATAGGTAAGGCCAACGGAAAACGTACGAAGGTCGTCTTCGCAGCGGAGCATAAAGAACGGCGCGGCGCCGAGGCAGCTCTGGACGGTGTCGCCGCACTTTCGGACGAGAAGGCCGACGCCGTTGTTGCGCTTCCAGTGATAGAGCGTTGCGACATGGTGTTCCGGGGGACGGGAAGTTCCATCGGACCATTCGACGACAGAACCGATGGGCGCGAGCGAGATGATGAGGTCCGCATTCATAGCGTTCTCCTGCAGGATCGAGTTGCCGGACACACCTCCGCCACCGGTGATGCCGGCGGCGGAGGTGTCGAGCGGGAAAGGGAAGTGCGGCGGCCTATTCGGCGGCGACCGAGTAGGCAGTCTCTTCCTCGATGACGGTCTCTTCCGCCGGGGCGTCGCCATCCTCCTGCGCAGCGCCGACATCGATCTCTTCGGGGGCGGCTTCAGCGGCGAAATCGCCGTCTCCGTCGCCCTCGGCCTGATCCTCCTTGGGTGGCTCCCCGTCGCCCGTGGCCACTTGGCGGGCCTTGAGGAGGTCGGAAAGCTCGGCCAGATCCGGCGCGAAGCGGGCTGCGGGATGGACGAACAGCCCCTCCTTGAAGTGGTCGACCAGGGCCGCGCGCGTTTCGCGAACACGCTGGCGCGGCACGATTGATACCGCGACGCACGACGCTTCGAGCGACTGGCGCGACAGGCATTCCAGGAACGCCTCCGTGCCCATGTTCGCGATAAAGCCATCAGCACCGATCGCATCGCCGGCGATGCGCGCGACGACGCCGCTGCTGCTGTGCCCCCTGCGGCAAGACAGGATATCGATCAGCGCCGACCGGGCGGCGATGCGAAGCGTGTCCGTGTCGAAGTCGAGCTTGCCGTTTTCGTCGAGCAGCATCGCGGCATGCCGGTTGAAGCGCCTCGTCCCGATCAGACCGTCGGAGGAAGGCGACTGGACGTTCACATTTGCGCCGGCGAAGGCGAGAATGAGCAACGCCATCAGCGTGTCGTCCTCGATCGGAGCACGGCCGAGCGCCTCGCGGAGCGCATCCGTGCGGAAATCGCCGATGATCTTGTAACCATCCTGGGTCACGTCGGGGCGCGGCTTGGCGACAATCAACTCGTCGGCGCCTGAGACCGCGCCGGAGCCGGCCTTGCCGGCCTTCGCTTTCGCCTTCTTCTTCTCGTCGGGCATCCGGTAATGCACGGTCTGCACCTTGCCGGTGCGGTCGAGATACATGGCGGTATGGTCGGATTTCTGCGGCTTGGTGTAGACCTGCTCCGCCTTCTTCGGCAATTCCGGCTGGCCGTAGGTGTTGACTTCGACAATCGCGCCGCGCTTCGGCAAATTGTTCGTCATCCACTCGTGCTGCGCGCCAAGGTAGGCCTCGACATCGGTGGTGTAGCGATTGTCCTGATCGCCCTGCGCGAACAGGTCCTCGGTCCATTCGATGCCATAGGCCGCAGCGAGATCGTCGCCGAAACTGGCATCCCGCGCGAACATGCGCCGCTTGTTGAGCGCGCTGGCGATGTACGGCCAAGGCGACGACTCGCCCCGCTTCGGCCTGTTGGCCTTCCAGACCTCGCCCTGCTCCTCGTGGCTCGCCGCCGCGATGAAGCGCAACTGCTGCTCGTTGGGCATATCGCCGAGAGCCATCTGGTCGAGCATCGCCGGCAAGACATTGGCGAGCAGCCGCAGTTTGCGAACCTGACGGACTGGCAATGCCAGTGCCAGCGCGATGGCTTCCTCCGTCCAGTTCTCGGCGACAAGGCGTTCGATGGCGCGCCACAGGTCAACGGGGTTGAGGTTTTCACGCGCGAGATTTTCGACCAGGTTGCGCATGCCGCCGTTATCGTTAGCCGCCTCGATGATCAACACGTCGATTTCCGCAAGGCCAGCGGCGATCGCGCCGTCCCGGCGCCGATGACCGTTGTCGAGGACGAAGCTGTTTCCACCAGCAGACTCGGCAAAAACGACCGGGGGCATAACGATGCCGACCGCCTTGATGGTGGCGAGCATCAGGGCATCGGCCTGGGGCGAGGATTTCGTCCGGCGGGATTTGTCGGGATTGTCCTTGAGCGAACGGGGATCGACGGTAGCAAGACGCATGGGATGTTCCTTTCCGGGTACGGACGCGGCCCTGTGCCGGTCCTTCTCGTGTCTTCTTTTTTCCGAAGACACCTTCCGGACCGCGGGGCGGCCGGACCGGCGCAACTGCGGGCGAGCGTCCCTGCGGCGAAGGACAAGCGGGGCCAACGGCCCTCGCGAAGGACGAGTTGCCGGGATGTGCAGGCGGCGGTTGAGCGAAGCGCCGGCGGGAGGACCGATCTGCGATCGGGTTCCTCATTTTCTCCCTTTTCTCTTTCCCCTATTTTCTACGGGCCGATCCGGGCGGCACAGTCGCCGCGGATCCGGCGGGGTAGAAGGAGGCCGATGGTGGCGCAGCCCTTGATTTGCCACCATTAAGGTGTCATACCCGGGTACGGAAAAGAAACGCCCGACATACGGTCTCGATGCGATCAAGGCGGCATTGGGATCACCCAGGACGTTGGCGATCACGACGACGGCGCTGCGTACGGCGATGGCGTTGGGGTATGACCGCGCCGGCATCGTCCAAGCGGTCACCGGACTGGATCGCTCGATGTTCTACAAGTCGATGACGACCTATGCGGATCACCGGGTCTGGCAGGAAGTCTATCATGCGCCAGCCGAGGGTTGGTCCTCTATATTAAATTCCAGGCGGACGTGGTCACCGAGTTCCGGGTCATGTCGTTCAAGGAGAAATCCGATGGCAGTTAAGATGCAAGCTTTGCCAGACACGATGGTTTCCCCGGAGACGGGAGAGATTCTGCACCGGGATGTCCGCCCGTTCGTCGTCACCTACAAGGGCCGTACCAAGACGGTCGACCTTCCGGGCTATTACCCCGCGGACGGCGACGACGGCGTTCATGTCGGTGACGACATGGAGGCGTCGGACGCTGCACTGCGGGCGCTGAAGGAAGAAATCGAGGGGATACCGTCGCCGGCGACGATCCGGCGGGTTCGCAAGAAACTGAAGCTCTCGCAACGCGAAGCCGGCGGGATCCTCAAGGTGGGCGAGAGCGCTTTCGACAAGTATGAGCGCGGTCTGGTCGAACCGAGTGGGCCGACGAGCCAGTTGCTCCGGCTGCTCGACCGGCATCCCGAACTGGTCGGGGAACTCCGCCAGCCTGTGTAGGCCGCGATAGCCATGGGCAAAAAAAAATGGGCCTGCGAAACCGCGGCCCATTGAAGTGTGAAGGTCAAAACCTCCAGAGGGGAACAGCTGACGCGGCGGTACTGGGAGGAGAAAGACCGCCATGTGCATCAACTGCGAGCATAATGCCCGTTTCTTGACCAGTTGGAAAACATTTATTGTGCAACGCAGCTATGCGGCGGCTGCGTTGCTCCCGTCATGATCGTCGCCGGCGTTACGCCGCCTGCGCGACCGGCTCGGCGGTGGCGCGGGCTTCGGCGGCCAATGCCTCCTCGACCTCCTCCAGTTCCCGGCGCTTGGCGGCGAGTTCATCGGCGAAGGCGAAAGTACCCGTTTCGTGCGCTCGATACGAGGCGAGCCGGCGGTTCGCGTCTTCCAGATGCTGGCGCTGGCGGGAAAGCTCGCCCTCGAAATCATCGAGCGCATGTTCGAGACGGGAGATCGCCCCGAGCGGCGTGACGGTGACCGGCAGATCGACCTCGAAATCCGCGCGGGTGCGCTGCAGGACGGTGCGGTAGTGGTAGCCATCCTTGCCGAAGCGCTCGCCCTCGTAGATGACGTCGAAGCCGCCGATTGAGCCGAGCTGTGCTTCGCCCTCGTGTTGAAGCTGGACCAGCGTAAGGATCTCCTTCATCACCGCGCGCCCGGCGTCCTTACGCTCAACGTGCCGCTCCCCGAGAACGTTCATCGTGAATGCCTCGCCGGCGGTCGGCACCAGCCGCGCGATATCCTTGCCGATCTCGTCGATCCGGCGCGTCGCGACCTCGATATCGCGTTCGGCTTCCCGCAGCCGCCGGCGCACCGAGAAGAGATCGTCGTCATGGGCGGCGCGCAGGCGCTCAAGGCGGGCGATATCGGCCTCCAGACCGGCCTTCTTCATCAGCCGTTCGTCGCCGCTGGCAATGGCCTTGGCCATCGCAAACTGGTTGGCGGCGCCCTCACCAAGATCTTCCAGCCGGCGGATTGACGTGTCGCCGGAGAGTGCTGCGGCGATAAACCGGGCCTTGCGCTCGTTGTTCTGCCACATGCTGGCGTCGAGACTGCCTTGCGTCGCATAGGCGAAAATGTCGACGATATCGTGCTGGTTGCCCTGGCGGACGATGCGGCCCTCACGCTGCTCGATCTGCGACGGTAGCCATGGCACATCGAGATGGTGAAGCGCCTTGAGCCGAAGCTGGGCGTTGACCCCGGTGCCCATCGTCTCGGAGGAGCCGATCAGGAACCGCACCCTGCCCGCGCGAACGTCGCCGAACAGGCGCTGTTTGGCCTCGGACTTTTTATAGTCCTGCATATAGGCGATTTCGCTGGCGGGCACGCCGAGCCGGACCAGCTCGTCGCGGGTCCAGCGGTAGGCCGAAAAGCCCCGCGTCTTTTCCACATTGATCGTGCCAAGGTCGGAAAAGATCATCTGCGCGGCGCCAGGCAGGTCGTAGGGCTTGCCGTCCGGGCGCACGAACACCTGGTCTGCCGTTTCCTGCCAGATGCGGAAGGCGTTCTGGACAAGCAGATTGAGTTTATTATCGAGCTCGTTATCGTTCGCCGGCATGACGAGGCGCAGGTCGATCGCCGCGTGGCGCCCGTCGGTGATGACCGAGAGCAGGATATCGTCGCCCGGCTGCGCCGGCCCCTCGCGCATCTCGATCGCCTTGATGCGGGCGTCGAGGATCTGCTGGTACATCTTGAATGCCGCGGTGGGCGTCGCGGTGACGATCTGCCGTCCGCCGGTGGAGATGGCCGGAACCCGGACATATTCCCGGAGATCGGCGGGCATCACGACGTCAGCAAACGAGCGGAACATCGAAATCATTTCCGGGACGTTGACGAAGGACGCGAACCGGCTGACCGGCTTGTATTTGCCCGAAGGCTGGATCTCCAGTTCGGTGGTCGTGTCGCCGAAGGTGCTCGCCCAAGCGTCGAACTCGTGCAGGCCGCGTTCATGGAGAGCGTCGTAGCCGAGCAGGCGCTGGACGGAGAACATCTCGCCGAGCGTGTTGGTGATCGGCGTGCCGGAGGCGAGCACGAGCGCGCGGCCGGGGTTCTTCGTTTCGATGTAACGCGACTTGACGTAGAGATCCCAAGCGCGCTGCGAGCCATTCGGATCGATGCCCTTCAGCGTCGACATGTTGGTGGCGAAGGATAGCTTGCGGAACTCCTGCGCCTCGTCGACGACTATCTGGTCGACGCCGATTTCCGAGATGGTGAGCAGATCGTCCTTACGGGTAGCCAGCGCTGTCAGACGCTCCTCCAGCCCTTCCTTCAACCGTTCGAGACGCTTGCGCGACACGCGGTCGTCGGGCTCGACCCTCGTCAGCAGATCCTCGTAGAGCTGCAACTCGTCCTGGATCATGCTCTGCTCGAAGGCGGAGGGGACGGCGATGAACCTGAAGGCCGAATGGGTGATGATGATCGCGTCCCAGGTGGCCGTGGCCGCCCGACTGAGGAACCTTGCCCGCTTGTCTTTCGTGAAGTTGCTCTCGTCGGCGACGAGAATGCGGGCGGAAGGATAGAGGGCGAGGAACTCACGGGCGGCCTGCGCGAGGCAATGGCCGGGCACGACCAGCATCGCCTTGGCGATCAGGCCGAGACGGCGCTGTTCCATGATGGCCGCCGCCATGGTCATCGTCTTGCCGGCGCCGACGGCATGGGCGAGATAGGTCGCGCCGTCAGCAATGATGCGCCAGATGCCACGCTTCTGGTGCGCGTAGAGCGTGAACGCGGCGGAGGCGCCCGGCAGCTGGAGATGCGAACCGTCGAACTTGCGCGGCGCGAGGTTGTTAAAGCGCTCATTATAGACGCCGGCCAGGCGGTCCGTCCGCTCCGGGTCGGTCCAGACCCAGCGTTCGAATTCCGTCTTGATCTTCTGCAGCTTCTCGCGGGCTGCTTCCGTGTCGATGACGTTCAATACCCGCCGTTCACCGCCGACCTCCTTGATGGTGTCGAAGATCTGCGGCACGCGGCTGTTGAGCGCATCGGCGAGCAGTTCGCCGGCGTGCCGGCGGCTGGTGCCCCATTCGGAGGTGCCGGCGGCGCGATAGGCAAGCTGGCGCGCGTCGACGGTCCAGGAGCCGAGTTCCGGCATATGGTGGATCTTGATGTCGGCGTCCATCGTCTGCTTGACGAAGGCGACGACATCGGCGGCCGGGATCCATGGCGCGCCGAGACGCGCGGTGATATCCGAGGGACGGAGTGGCGAAGGCTGGACCGCCTGCAACGCGCGGACATTGCGCGCGAAGGTCGGATCGAGTGCCGCCGCGGCTTCCGCGGCGGCAAGCTTGGTGCGGACCGGGCCGGAGAGATAGGCGTCGGCGGTCTGCCACACGCCGTCGGCCGGATTCTGGAATACAGTGTCACCGAGCTGGTCGACCACTTTGTCGCGATCACGATGCAGGAGCTCGGCAATATGGTCGAGGTCGACGCGGCCGCGCTCGTTGAGCACGACGGCAAGCGCGTCGCCGGCATTCGTCACCACCGGCGGGGCAGGGGGCGCGATAACGCGCTCGGTGAAGATCGGACCGGGCTTGGCCGTGTCGGTGTCGAGGTCGTAGTCCTCGATGGAGGCGACCAGCCAGCAGTCGGGGTCGTCCCTGAAGGGGTGGAGGTTCGGCTGGCGATGCTTCTCGCGGGTCCCGCCGGAGTCCGCATCCTCGGTGATGCTGACGGTCGTGTGGTTGATCGGCCCGAAATCCCTGACGAAGCTCGACCAGGCAATGCGCAGCCGGACCTGCAGGTCTCGCCATGGCCGGCCGGTCTCCTGGGCCTTCAGCACCTCGCGCACGGCGTCGCGGACCGGGATCAGCTTCTGGATGGTGCGGTCGTGCTTTTCCGTCAGGCCGTCGCCGGTGCGGCCCTTCCTGACCTTGATCACCACGGGCTGGCCGTCGACGATCTGCATCAGGCCCTGCCTGTTGTCGACGAAGTAGCTGCCTTCGCGCACATTGGCATTGCCGGGCCGCAGATCGACAATCTCGGCCAGTTCCTCCTCAAGATCGAGATCGAGATCGATCTCGGTCGGCTCGCCGTCATAGATATCTTCCGGCAGACGGCTGACGGCCGCGTTCAGCAACTCATCGAGATCTTCGCCCGCACGCGCTCGGCAGGTATATGTCTCGCCGAACGGACCGGAGGTCAGCGCATGGGTGCCGAGAACCATGCCGGGATTGTCTGCGAACCAGCGATTGACGCGGATCGCGCCTTCGTCATCCGTAGCCGGGCGGACTTCCTCGACGTCGAGCCACGAAACGTCGCCCTGCGCCTCGGCGATCTTGCGTTTGCGGAAGAAGAGGATGTCGACGACGGTGTCCGTCCCGGCATCGCGGCGGAAGCTGCCCTCGGGCAGGCGGATGGCGGCGACCAGGTTGGCCGATTTGGCAATATGCTCGCGCGCGGTCGCGTCCGCCTTGTCCATGGTGCCGCTGCTCGTCACGAAGGCCGCCAGCCCGCCGGGCTTCAAGAGGTCGATCGAGCGGGCGATAAAGTAGTCGTGCAGACGAAGCGCAAGCGGTCGATAGTGATGGTCCGAGCGGACGGTCCGGTCGGAGAAGGGCGGGTTGCCGATCGTGAGGTCATAGACGACGCCGAGATCGGTGCGGGCGAAGTCGCCGTTGACGATGCGCGCCTTCGGCTGCAGCAGGCGCACGATGCGGGCCGTGACCGGATCGAGTTCGATACCGGTGACATGGCTGGTGGTGCGATAGCTCTGTGGCGTCAGCGCAGGGAACAGCCCCGTGCCGATGCCTGGCTCCAGCACGCGGCCGCCGCGCCAGCCGAGACGCTGTAGCCCGGCCCACATCGTCTTGACGATGAACTCCGGTGTGAAATGCGCATACTGGGTGCAGCGGGCGAGCGAGGCGTAGTCGGCCTCGTTGACGGCCGTCTCCAGCGAGCTGCCGAGATCGTCCCAATCCTCGCGGAACTCCACCTCGCCTGGCCGACGGAACATGCCGTTGGCCAGTTCCGATGCGCCGAAGCCGGTGAAGCGTATGAGTTTGCGCTGTTCTTCGCGTGTCGCCGGGCGATCCTGCTTTTCGATTTCGCCCGCGATCAGGATGGCGGCGACGTTCGCCTTCGCTCGTTCCTTCCAGCCGGCGGCGAGACCGCGGCCCTCGTCATCGAGGTAGAAATTGCTGCGCGCGCCCTGTTTGCGTGGGGCCGGGTTGCGCGCTGCGGCGATCGGCAGAGCCGGGGCAGGGGCGGGCGGCGTCGGGTCCGGATCGTCATCGTTGGCGGCGAAGGGATCGTGGCCGCTAAACCCGGTCATGCCGAGACCGAGACCCAGGCCGGAGGTCAGCGCGGTGTTGCCGAACATGTCGAGCGTGAAAGGATCGTTGCTCATCGAGATCTCCTTGTGAGCAGGCGTGCGCGATCGCCCGCGGGAAGGGGTTCCAGCAGGTGAGGGCGCGTGCGATGGGACGAGGGGGGTGATGCGGTCCGGAGCGGAGCGATGTCCTTCCTTCTTCAGACCTTGTCTTGCACGATCCGGAGCCCGCATCGCGGGCGGCCGGTCAAGGGCCGCTTCAGCGGCAACGCCTGCCCTTGACGGGCCGGGCGCGCATGCGGGAGGTCTTTTTCGGCCCCTTCTTCTTCCCGATTCTCATCCGCCCCTGCAGCGCGGCGCGGATATCCGTCAGGAGTTGATCGACGCCCTCCTGGCGATCGTCGCCCTCGAAGCCGGAGATGAAGCGTTCGGCGCGATCGAGGGTGTGGAGAGGAGCAAGGGAGGACGTTGCGATACGCAGGCCTTCCGCCTCCAGATCAACGACGGTGACGACGCCGTCCGGCGCCTCGACATTAAAGACGTTGGAGGATGTGCTAGGCCGGCGAACAAGTTCGTGCGCCTTGCGGGCGGCGTCCATTGGCGATGTGGCATCAGCGATGTCGATGTCCCATGAAACCCGATAAGTCATGTCCGCCCCCATCACGCCGCGGCCGCATCGGGCAGGTAGCGCAGATGTACTGGCAGCTTGGCGGCGATCTCCTCGTCGGTCATGGCTTCGAGCAGCTTCGGGACGCTCCCCAGTTTGCCGCCGAAAAAGTGCACAGTGCGCCGGCCGCGCGACGCATGGGGCCAGCGATAATCGGCATAGCCGCGATAGGGCTCGGCGGTGCTGCTCCAGATGTGCTCGAGACGTTCTTCCCGCGTCATCGCCCGCACCGGCCGGCTCTCGCGTTCGATGATGGCGAGACGCATGCGCTCGCCTGACATATCGTCGGAAAGATCGCAGTAGCCGTGAAAATAGCGGATGGCATCGTCGATGCGCAGCGCGAAAAACACTGAAGTCACCGACCCGCTCAGGAATTGCCGGAGCGCGAACATTGAGCCACGGATCCAGAGCGGCGCTTCCACCGCAAACATATAGTCATGCTCGGTCTCGCCGACCTCAAACCATTCCCCTGCATAGAGCGCCGTTGCGTCATCATCGCGGCGGTGGACGCGCCCGGCATGGCGGTCGAACATGAGATACATCTGATGGCGGTCGGCGACGCCCTGGAATACCTTGCGGATTGCGGGTGCGTTGGTCATGTGCGGCTCCTTCGGGGGTTCTCGGACCGAAGCGCGGCGTAGCCTTCTCGACCCAGCCTTGTTCTTCAGTCCTTTGTTACCCCTCCTCGACCGCCGGCATCGCGACCGGCTGGGTCAAGGGCCGGCTCCGCCGGGCGAAGCTTCCCTTGACGCGGGCGGCGCGCATCCGGCAGGCCTTCCCTTTTTCCATTCCTCCCTTCTCTCCTTTTCCACCTTTGCCTTTTCTTGGAGCACCTCGTTCCAGTCGTCCGCCATCGGCCGCAGCCGCTGCCAGGCGCAACCGGCGCTGTCGGCGAGGACGCGCAGGCGCTCGGCAAATGTCTCGCCCTGATCATTCGCGTCAGTCGATGCGACCAGCGTGACGCCGGGACGCGATGCCAGGGTCCGCAGGGCCGCATCGGTGAGGGGAGACCATCCCCCGCCGGTGCTGAGGTAGAGCGAGCCCTCGCGAAGAGCTTCGAAGGCCGCAAGGCTCATGGCGTCGATCGCCGCCTCGGTGACGCACAGACGCAAGGCATCCCGCGGGCCAAGACGGAAGAGAGTTTTCGAGCCACCCGTCGAAAACCCGCGCCATTCCGGACCGCGCTCCTCCCAGCCGCAAACAATGCCGGCATCATCCGTGTGGGCCGCCCACATGCTGCCATATGGACCTTCGCGAAGCTGGTTGTTTGTGATTGCCATTCGCAGCACGCTCGCCGGAAGGAAACGGGTGCCGGAAAGATAGCGCCAGGTCGCAGACCCGCGCCATGGGACGCGTCTGGCCGACCATCGATCCGCAAGGCAGGTCGCTGCGGGCCGTTCGCGGGGTGCCTTCTGCCAGACCGGATCGCTGGTCTGGAATCCGACCAGTGACGCAACGCTTTCGACACCCTCGACGAAGCCGACATGATCAAGGCGTTGCACGAGCGCAAAGATATCGCCCTTGTCGTCGCTGAGCGGATCGAACCAGCCCTTTCCCTCATGCGTCACGATGACGATTTCGCCGCCCCGGCGAAACTTGACCGCCCGGCGCGTGCTCTCCTTGACGTCGACGGCAAATCCGGCCCGCTCAAGAAGCGCACCGCAATTCACCTTCTCCTTCAACTCTCTGATTTTCTCTCTTTTCATGCCAATCCGGCCGCGCCAGCGGCCGCTCCCTTCTTTTCCGTCCACACATTTGCGCAGCAAATCGACACCCGCCGCGCCAAGCGGCGGCTGCAAGGGCGCGGAGATCGGGGCGAGGGGAACCCGCGCCCCGCCGCGGCGCCGCTTCCCTTGCGGACGCCGCATGGATGCGGCACCTCAGAGAAGGGCACGGCGGGCTCAATGAGCCGGCCCGAAGTCGAAAGGATCGATTTCGTGGATCACGTCCACGTCGGCGTCGTCGAGCTCCTCGCTCGGCATGACGCCGTATTCTCCGGCCGATCGGAACAAGGTCACCGGGACCATGAGCGTGCGGGCGAGGTGAAAGGCATGTGATTGGGCGAGCGAGAGATCGTGCGACATGGTGAGGCTCCATCCGGGAGCGGGCTAATTCCCGCTCGATGGCGCCAGGATTGGTCCGGGGCGGGGCGCGATCACCGCGAAGGCGTATGCCGCAGCGGCCGTAGCTTGCTAACGGACCCCCTGCGGGTTGATCGTCATAGCCCCGCGCTGGACCAGGTCGCCATCCCAGAAGAGCGGGATTGGTCCGTTCCCCATGGAGGCGTCGGTTGCTGCACAGGCGTCGCGGCAGAACACATCTCCTCTCACCGGATATTGCTCGGGTTAGTCACCCCGAGGCCGGGATCTGCCGTCGGCTGGAATATGCATGCCTTCCCGCGAGAGCGGCGAAGTCAGCTATGGCACCATGGCTTTCGCCAGCTATCCCAACGGCGCACCAGGCCATGCTCGATCAGTGTTTCTCCGACATCGCGTCTGTCCACGCCAACGCGCGCCAACTGGCGTCCGTAGCGGTCAAGTTTGCCGCGGACCAACTCGATCCGATGACCCGACACCTGGGTTGCCAATTCGTCCTTCGCTTGCAGCGCTGCGACGCGTTCCGCAAAGCACGCTCCGTCAATCTCCGGCGCATCGATGTTCTCGATGCGGATCTTCTCGGGCCTGCCGGTCCGGTCGTGAACCGTGAAGGTATCGCCATCCCAGATCCAGAGTGTGACATCCTGGCAGGCGCTACGATCACAGACCGCTGCACCGACAATCGTGTGACGGTTCGTTGAAGCCGAGGCGCCGGCGAGCATCAGCAATTGCGACATCCCCAAGGCCAGGACAGACCGGGCCAGCATCATGAGGTCTTTTTCGCTACGAGATTAAAGAGCTGCGCGATGACGTCGGTGGCGTAGACCTTTTCACCGGCGCGGTCATAGCTGCTGTTGGACACGCGGGATTCGACATAGACGAGGTCGCCCTCTCCGACATTTTCCTCGATCCACTCCGCCTGTTTCTTGTCAAGGACGGTGATCTGGACCCAATCAGTTGCGCTCTTGCGCTCCCCATCCGACTGCCATTCGCGATTGCTTGCCACATTCACCTTCAACACACCCTTCAGCGGGATGACGTTTCCGACGTGACCAAGCAGGGTATGCCGGTTGACGCTGCGCATGGACTCATACCTTTCTAAGGTGGAAAATAACGTCTATCTGCTGAGGCTGAACCAATGTCGCTGGGTTTGCCCTGACGTGTCATTCTTGATATCGAAATAATATGGCTCGGACCGCAGCGGTCGGGGCATAGTAACCGTTTGAATGCAGCTTCGCTGCCGATCAGAAATGTAGGACCCGTGCGCATCGCTCTGGCAGAAATTGACCGTCTTGACGCAAAGATCACCTTTGCCGGCAAAGCTGTTGCGGTCGCTCCTGCTTCCGACCTGGTAACCCTCCGGGCAGTCCGCATATCGTTCGTGACCCGGCGATCCCGTGCCTGCCTCGGGGCAGGTCGGCCAATCGAAGCCGGGTTTTTTCATCGCGGAGATAAGGCGGTTCATCGGCGGATGGCAGGCGGACACGCCGCGCCAGGATGGATTGGAAGACGACGCGCAGAGCAAAACTTCGCAGCCCCATTCCCCGGCGGCAGCGGGAGCGGGAAGCGTAGGGGCCGCCAGAAACAATCCGAGGACGACATGGTGAGGCATGGCTTTGGCGATCATCAGCACTCTTCCCATCAAACACAATAACGAATAAACTATAATTTATATGGCGATGACGAGCAAGCGCAAGAAGGCAGACACCGAGCTTGGTACGAGGATCCTGCGAAACATGGCACGGGTCATCGAGCGTGAGCGTGAAACGCGCGGCCTTAACAAGAAAGAGATGGCCGAGCTTTGCGAAGTGACGTATCCTTTTTATTTTCAGATCCTTGACGGGAAAGCGAATCCCTCGTTGCAGACCATTACGCGGATCTGCGTCAACCTCGATGTGCCTTTCCAGGAACTCGTGAGCGGGGCGGCGCCTCTCTGATCGGCAACGTTGGGAAAGTTCGTCTCTGGTTCCGCTCGCATGGACGAAACCCACTTTCTCGCTAAAACGGTTGCCATAAACATAAACTATATTTAATTATTCGCCCTATGAGCGTTGTCGCCGGGGCCGCAAGGCTCGCGGCACCACATTGGGGCCTTGCCGGCATGAAGTCTTTTGCTGCTTCCGTTTTCCTCGTGATCGCTTCGGCCGCACATGGGGGCGAGAACCCGATGTGGCCAACGAGCCTCAATTGGACCTGCGCGTTCTCGTATGTCATCCGGTGCGAGCGTTCGGTTGATTGCGTGACGGCCTCGGAGGAGGGCGAACTCGCCCTGGACTATCGCGAAAACCGTCTGACAGATCAGAATGGCGCGATCCATCCGATCAAGCGCCACTACGTCCAGACGGTCGCCGGCAGCCCGATCGGGAGCGAGGTGAAGATCGAACTCGACACGAACGAGGTCATCTGGCTTTCATCGGCCGATGGGGCAGGGGTGTTTTCCGACAATTGGATCGGCGCGATGTTGTCGCCGAAAACGGGCGTGATCGTCCAGGAGCTTCGACAACTTATCTGCAAGCCAGTTCGCAATTGATATAGTCGTGGGTAGATCGACGAAAGGATATCGTCTTATCCTGCAACATTAGCTTTATCTTGCCATAGGGTTGACCCGGCTGTGGTGGGCGGCAAACCGCTACAAATCAACTAGATCTCAATTTCGGTTTGAGTTGCGATTTCGACCTCGATCCTCGCCTTTGTGGCAACAACGCCGCTATAGAGATCGACGTAGATCCCCGGGGCTTTCAGGGTCACTACTAACGCGTAGCGGGTCTGTCGATTGACGATCTCCTTTGCTGCGCGGTTGCGCCACCATCCCAGGACGGGTTTTACACAAAGCAGGTCTCGGCCGAGTAGCTCGACGGCTGGTCCCGTCCAGACGTCACAATGTAGGGAGCCGGCCGAAACACTGCCCGGTCCGAACAGCCAGCGTGCGTCGTCGGGATGGCTTGGGGGACGGGCACCGTCCTCGCGTTCTGCAGCGTTCACGCGTTGTTTGAAGAGGACCGGCAGTTCGCCGCGGCGCTGCAGATCGAATCTCAGACCGAAAGATTGATATCGCTGAGGATCCACATTAGCCGAAAAGCCAGGATTGGGGTCGATGAAATAGGACAGCGTCACCTTCAGCTCGACGATGGCGTTCTGTAGCTCCTCCAGTACGGCGCCCGGCAGCGGGAGCCGATAATAGTGGCACTCGTTAAACTCGCGCTTTCCCTTCAAGCGAAATGGCTGGATTTCAGCCTGGGCGATCAGCGCTAGATGATCTTGAGCAGAGGCTGAAGCGCGCTCGAAATCCGGGACGCCGTAACCGAACCGTCTCAAGAAAGGGTATCGATCCTTTTTACCAGAAGGGCTGTCGAGCTGAGCGCGCATTGACTCCGTCCATTCTGCACTGTGGACCACGAGTGCTCTGATGGCTTCAGGCCAATAGTCCTGATATTCGGCTGTCAGTCGCGCGGCCATGCGGGCAGCCTGCGCGGTTGCCGCACTCGTCGCCTGAAACGCGGTCAGGGCACTCGTCCCCAACGTTGCCGATGTGGTGAGCAGCGACAGGGAATCGAGGCTCAACACCTCCCGCTTGGAGGGGCTGACCGCGCGATTCCCGGCTTCCAGTACGATTTCCGGCTTGATCGGGGCTCGAGCATGACCCCAGTTGACGCTCGTTCGACTGTAGGGGCTAAGCTCACCGACGCCGGCAAGGGAAGACCAGGTTTCGTACCCGGAGTCGGCAATCTCGTTGAGATCGGTGTATCCGCCGACAGTGATTGCATTCCAGGCCTGACTCGGATCCTCGGCTGGATAGTCGTCCTGCGGCGCCATCCGAGCGTACTCAATCTCTGGCGGCACATTGCCCGCTGATACGACGAAGAGCCGCCTAGGAGACGTTTCGTCGTCGGCTTGCATGGTCGCAGCCGCGGCCTGGTCGATCGCGGCACTCCATGTCGATGGGCGCGCACCGGACACATCATCATTCGTGACCGCCATGCAAAATACCCGGCTTCGGTCTGGTGCGGTGATCTCGGTGAGAGCGACAGCTGTCTGGGTAATCACGCCGTAAGACTGCGGATCATTCGGGTCCATCCCAAGGGGCGGAAGAAGTTTTACGGATTCCAGGCGATGGGTAAGACGGCGCTCCGAGCGGTCGGCGAGTGGAGCCGTCAGGTCACCATGCAAGGCGAGACCTGCCATTGCGGTTCCATGGCTGTGATGATCGTCGACGCCCCATTCCACGTCTATCGCGTGTTGGTCGGCTACGGTAAGAGCCGGTTCAATGAGCGAATGGCCGCGATTAATGCCGGTGTCGAGGATACAGACTGCCGGAACTTCGCTTCCCGGCCAAACAATGCGGTCGGCAAGATCGTCGACCCATTCGTTCTGGCTGTCGCTCGCATCCTCCAGGAAGAAAACGGGGGAGTCGCTTGCACGCCGGAGTTCACTGACAACGCCGGTAGCGAAGGTCATGAGCTCGATTGCGGCGCGGCGCGCAAGAACGGGAATGACAACCGCTTCCGGAAAATAGAGGCGGCGGTCAGAGGGGGCAGCTCTGAGCGAAAGCCGGCGACATACGTCTTCGACTGCAGCCTCATTGTCTCGGTGTGCCCAAATCGCCCACCACATGAGATGTTGAGGATCGACGGGCAAAGCATTTGGATCGTCCGTCCAAAAGATCTCCAGGCGCGCGCGCCTTATCTCTTCGATCTTTTCGACGCGGGTGGCGTTCGGTGGATTTCCTTTGCGCGAGAGTGGGCCGTTCAGATAGTCGTCAAGGATCTGTTCGATGGCTTCTTGAGCGTTATCCGGAACAAATAGCGCAACAGTCCGTGCGCCGGGCCGATCCTTCGTCGCACCAGGCCGTATTCCTTGGGTCTTCCACTCGAGGACATCCGCGCTTGTCCCGGCCCGCAACTCAACCTCTATGTACCCCCCATGGGCGGCTTCCAGCCGTGGATCTTCCTCCCTCAGCTCCGCGATTGCGGCCAGCGCGACATTGAGTTGGTTGACGAGCTTTCGGCCATGCTCCGCACGAATGCGAGGTACACTTGATCCGGGGCTTCCCGTACCGCCGTAAGGACTTGAACTGCGCAAAGCCGAGACATCGACGTGAGGTAAATTGAACCGGCTCGCCATCTTTTAATTTGAACGTCGTTCATCGAGAAAGGCATCACGCATATCGCGTCGCTGGTGAAGGCGCAGTACGACGTCATCGGTGGTGACCGCCTTGCGCTCATCAAGGATGGCGGTTTTCACCGCATCGTCGGTCGCTCGAACGATTTCCGACTGGCTGAGGCCGTCGGCGGCTTTGATGATCTTCGTCCAGCCGAGCCTCGCTGAAGACATAGGCTTCAGATTGTTGACGATGATTTGTTTGATTTGCTCGGCCGTCGGGGTCTCAAATTCGAGCACGAGGTCGTAGCGGCGCAGAAGTGCGCGATCTAAAAGTGACGGATGATTGGTGGAGCAGACGATCAAGCTGTCGGTCGAATTGCCTTCCTCCATGAACTGCAGGAAGGAGTTCAGGACCCGCCGCATTTCGGCAACGTCATTAGTCGACGTCCGATGTGCGCCGACCGCGTCAAACTCATCGAACAGATAGACCCCACGGCGCCTCGCGGTTTCATCGAAAACGAGGCGGAGCTTTGTTGCCGTTTCCCCCATATAGCGGGTGATCAATCCTTCGAGCCGGATCACATAAAAAGGGAGGGCAAGCTCGCCGGCAATGGCCTCGGCGGACATGGTCTTGCCGGAGCCAGGTGGTCCGACGAACAAGACTCTCCGGTTTGGAGTACGCCCATGCTCGCGAAGCCAGTCACGTTTTCGTTGCTGACGGATCATGTCACCGAGATTGTCGAGAACCGAAGAGGCAAGCACCATGTCGGCGAGTTTGAAGCGTGGCTCACGAAGCTCCAGTAAGCCTTCGAGGTCCCCGCGGGGCATGCCCAGCGGAATGGCGACACTTGCGCCACGAGACCGACGCGCTCGCGCCCTGTCAACCTCCGCACGCATTTCTTCAGCAGTGGTTTTGTGTCCCTGGCGCGCCTCGGAAGCGGCGATCTGTAGGGCGATCGAAAAAAACAGCTCGTCGTCGCCTTCAGCGCGGCTTCTCAGCATGGCAAGGATTTGCTTGGCGTTCGACACGAAAAATTCTTTCTTTGTTGAAGCCACCCTAATACAAACTGCTGAGGCAAGATAAGGTGGTTTCGCTGGTCATCCACACCGAGATCGTGCCGTGAAAGCCACAATATTTCCCTACTGAGGCAGTTATTTCTTAGAGGGCTTGCGCTCGGCTGCCGAAAGAAAACGGTCTCCGAGATAAACTTGTTCCAAGCCGGAAATAGAACATACCAAGAACGATGGACTTCAACAAGGGAGGTGGATGCGCACCGTTGGCATCGTCTCAGCCATTGGCTTTTTCACAGCGTACCGACGACGTTGAGGCCAGATACTAAGAAGCCGCCGTATCCTTCGTTCTCTCGCTATCTGCATGCTTCCGAAAATTTGAGAATTTGAGTGTGCAGCTTCGAACCGATGTTCCACAAGTCCAACTGATTGAAACGGGCGGTGTCGAAATCGCTGCCCAGGATCAAGAACGAAAGGCCTGCCGCGTCGAAAATCGGTGGCAGGGAAAGATCCGGCTTTCCGGACTTGTGTAAACTGATCGACGGCTCGTAGCTTTCGGAGCGAGACGCCAACCATCGCGCTCCCAGTTCTCTGAGATATGCCTGCTGAGGAGCAAGTCCTGCATCAATGCAGACCTGTTTATCAATCGAGAGCACCTGGGCTGCATGGCCCATGATCTCTTTATAAGACGGAAGGCCAGATTTCGCGAGAGCCGTCTCCAGCCAGATGCCCGGTGTCGACTTCTCAGTCCATTTTGGGGCGTTCGCGCAGATGCAGAAATATGCAAACGGAATGCTCTGAATTCTCTTGAAAGCGGTGAACCGATCTCGCCAGTGGAGGGCCTGAACAGGCTCTTTGAGCTTACGAAAATGCGACCCCACGAGATTAAGGGACACCAGCGAGACCAATGCCCCGAGATGGTAGGCCAGGGAAGTGTCGGTGATTGAGGCGAAATGAGCGAGCAGATGAACGGGAGCGGTGTAGAGGGTTAAGTCCTCAGAATAGAGACGACTGAGAAACTGCCGTTGAAAAAGCGCGGCCTCTAAGATCTTCTCGTCACCCGGGATTTTGCCGATAATTTGCAACTGTGTTGCGATTTCGGACCAGACAGCTGTCGTTTCCAACAGCGCTGCAATGCAAAGGGGCTGACGCACGATGGGGGTGCCGGTTCCATTATCTGAAAACTTCACAAAGATGAGCGGTTGGCTCTTATTCTGACGACCGTTGCTATCGAACTCCAGCCCGGCCGAAAATTCGATACGCCAGCGCTTCTTGTGTGAATGAGGCTCGATATCTGCAAATTGTAACCGGTAGTACGCTGGATAGTTTAGCCGGCGATCCAACGATCGAACGGTCATGAACTTGTAGAACTCAGTTTCGGCTCCGAGCGAATTGACCCTCGGCAGTACTGTCATCGCATCAAAGATATGCGTGAGATAGGCGTTTCCCCACAGGGTACCAACGGCATCGGCCCAATGGGTAATTTCGTGAAATATTGTCGATAGCGGCTCCCGCAAATTCGAGTGCCGCTTGCTTCTGATGTCTTGATCGAGCGCACCCCTATGTATTTCGTTTAGAACGATCGAGAGGGTGAGGGGATCGAAGCGCGCGACTTGTCGAGTGTTGGGAAACGGCATCTGGTGCTCATATTCGAAGTTGTAACACCGCTGTAATATTAGACACACCCCTACACAATATGCGCGTATTGTAATGTTATTACATCACATAAGGTTCATTATGGAACTGAACGATCGGGCAATCGGCACGCGCCATCACCACCTCCGGGACGGTCGCGTCTTCACGACCCTTGTGCCGCGTTGACGGGCTACCCTCGCGGACCTATCACAGCTGCATCGTCGGCTTCACTCTGCCTTGCTTCTGCTGGACAACGTGCCAGGCTTCATGCGGGAGTTTTTCTTGCCCGGGCGCGACATGAATATTGCTTCCTTGGGCGTAGGCATGCGCTTGGAGAATAGCGGGCTGAACAGAATTGTAATGGACCTTGATGTGGTCCATCGACATTCCACTCAGGCTTTCAATTCTTGACTTCAGGTGAGCCGGGAGTTCTGCCGATCGGCTTGGCTTGGTCGAAGGCCTACTGAGCCGCTTTGCTTCCGCCAATTTTTCGGATGTGGGCGCCCCGGCATATCGGATGGAGCGGTCTATATGGCGGCATGCCTTTATGTAGCCTGCCGCTTTGTCCGCGACGGACCGGTCTTCGGAGTAGATATTAATCGAATCTGAAGCCGAAGCCGAAGCCGAGGATAGCTGTGCGGCCAACTGGTTGTTAATTTCGAAATTTTCGGTCTTCCGGTCCACGACAATATCAATCATTCGTATTCTCCCTGCCAGATCGCGGACAAGCCAAACACGAAAGAATTAGAAATCTGGAAACATGTCTTTCGTTCAACCCGATCCGCGCGCCGGGCAAGGTCAGAGCCTTCTCGTCTTCTACGTTCTGCTCCTTAGCTCTTACGGCCTTGCGTAGAGCTCGTGCACTTTCCTCTCCCGCCTCTACCTACGCATTCTCGTTTGCCATTTCGCTGCCTCAGAGTGCAGCCTTGGCGCGATTAGGGAGTTCCCGCCTTCAATCCTGACTCTCTGCCGCGCCATGGTCTACGATATCTTCACGGGATTGACGGCCGAGGTAAACGGTGTGCCTCAGGACAGGCTCGACATAGAGGTCGCCGACGACCTCGTCGACCTGTTGAACGCTGAATACATTGCCAGACGCAAAGGGACGACGCGTTGAGCAAAGACGACGAGAGGCAGCACCCCTACACCGATGACCAGCTTTCTAAGGCGTTGGATTACGTTGGCAAAACAACGCCAAACGCTGAGTGCCCGTTCTGTAAAACTTCCAAGTGGAGCTTCGAGGGCAGCGGATGGCTACTCTCTCCAGTCCCAAAACTCGGATACATTCCGCTCACCACAGTCGACTTTTTCGGACCCGCACCGGCCATACCGACAATCACGTTGACCTGCACCAACTGCGGATTTTTTCGGCATCACAATGTGCCTATGGTCATGACCAAGATCGGAAGGGCTGGTAAAAATGAATGACGCGCCCTATTCTAAGGCTTGTGGGGATTTAGGATTCCCATTTTGGCAGGGATGTGCTTCACACTCTGGATGGAACGCTTTGTACTGACCGACGCCCAGTGGGCGAAGCTGGAGCCGCACTGCCTGGGCAAACCGAGTGACCCTGGGCGCAG
>QFCS01001126.1_pt1 | contig 26243 bp, 23 predicted proteins | sample 3576561 | NCBI WGS metagenome assembly QFCS01 | reverse complement strand
GAACCTACAAGCCCTACTGGAAGTCGTTCGCCATGTCGGTGAAGCGGGAGAAGTGGCCCTGGAAGGCGACGGTCACCGTGTCGGTGGGGCCGTTACGGTGCTTGGCGACGATCAGGTCGGCCTCGCCGGCACGGGGGCTGTCTTTTTCGTAGGCGGCCTCGCGGTGCAGCAGGATGACGATGTCGGCGTCCTGCTCGATCGAGCCCGACTCACGCAGATCGCTGATGGCCGGCTTCTTGTCGGAGCGCTGCTCGGCACCACGGTTCAGCTGCGAGAGCGCGATGACCGGAACCTGCAGCTCCTTGGCGAGGAGCTTCAGGGCCCGCGAGAACTCCGAGACCTCCTGCTGACGCGACTCGACGCGCTTGCCGCTGGTCATGAGCTGCAGGTAGTCGATGACCACCATCTTCAGCCCGACCCGCTGCTTAAGCTTGCGGCACTTGGCACGGATCTCGACGAGCGTCATGTTGGGGCTGTCGTCGATGTAGAGCGGGGCGTCGTTGATGCGACCGCGCGTGGAGGCGATCGTGGTCCAGTCGCGACTGTCGAGCATGCCCTTGCGCATGCTCTGCAGCGGCACGGCACCCTCGGCGCTCATCAGGCGCATCGCGATCTCGCTCTTTCCCATCTCGAGGGAGAAGAAGATCGTGGGCTGGTTGTTCTTGATGGCGGCGGCGCGCGCGAAGTCGAGCGCGAGCGTCGACTTTCCCATCGCAGGTCGGGCGGCCACGACGATCATCTGCCCGCCGTGCAGTCCGTTGGTGAGCTGGTCGAGACCAGTGAACCCGGTGGGGATGCCGGTCATCTGACCGTCGCGGCCGCGCGCGGCCTCGATCTCCTCGACGGCCGCGTCGACCGCGATCTGCAGGGGAACGTAGTCCTCGGCCTGCTCGGCGCCCGTGACCGAGTAGATCTCGGCCTGCGCGTTGTTCACCAGGTCGAGCGCCTCGCCCTGGCCGTTGTAGCCCATCTGCACGATGCGGGTGCCGGCCTCGACCAGGCGGCGCAGCAGAGCACGCTCGCGCACGATCGATGCGTAGTACGCCGAGTTGGCCGCCGTCGGCACGATCGAGGTGAGCGAGTGGAGGTAGTCGGCCCCACCGGATCGCTGCAGGTCGCCCGTCTTGATCAGCTCGTCGGTGACCGCGATGACATCGGTGGGCTCGCCGTGCGAGTAGAGCGAGAGGATCGCTTCGAAGATGAGCTCGTGCTTGGGCACGTAGAAGTCGGTGCCGCGCAGCGCCTCGACGACGTCGGCCACGGCATCCGGCGACAGCAGCATGCCTCCGAGCGTGCTCTGCTCGGCGAGAAGGTCGTGCGGTGGGATGCGGTCGTTGCTGCGGTCTCCCGGGGGTCGTCCGAGGCGTTCCTCCGAGATGTCGGCGATCGACATGCGCGCTCCTCTCCCCGGCCTACCCGCTGGCCACACGTCACGTTAGGCAGGGCCTCTGACACCCGCAAACCGGCCTGTGGATAACTGTGTGGAGAAGATGCGCGAAACGCCGTACAGCCTGTGTACAGCTTCTGTGGAGAACTGCGACTCTCGCGGGAATAGCCGCCCTCAAAATCGCTCTTGACCAGGGATTCATCTTTCCCCATCCTGTGGAGGAGAAACGTGTGTGAAGTGTCGGTTGAAGGTTGAGACGCCGCGCCGCACTTGGGGACAACCACGGGGACAGATCCGCATTTGTCAAGTCGTCCAAACGGCGGGCGTGGCGTGCGGAACACTCCGCGCGAAATCGTCAACCCCTCTAGACACGAACCCCGGCGCGGACTATGTTCTCGTAAACCAGGCACCCCGCGCGATCACTCAGATCGCCCCCCAACGTCGAGACGCGACGGAGGTGAACGTGGAGACGGTACGAACGGCCAGCACCCCCCAGGCGGCCGGAACGTCCCGAGCGGCGAACGCCCCTCGGTGGGCTCACCTTGCCCTCTGCGCGATCGGCCTCGCGCTGGGATGGATGGTCCTGTCCACCGCGACAGGATGGAGTGCCGCCCCTACACACGCCGACGAAGACGAACGGCGCGGACTGCTGGGCTCTGTGACCGGCCTGGTCGAGAGCACCACCGTCGAGACCACCGTGGACGTGCTGCCTGAGCCGCTCGAGACGGTCGCCGAGAAGGTCGTCGAGAAGGTCGTCGAGAAGGTCGTCGAGAAGGTGGTCGATCCGGTCACGGAGGTCACCGCCGCCACCGTCGAGAAGACCGCAAAGGTCGTGACGAAGAGCACCGAAAGGGTTGCGACGGCCGAGCCCGTCACCACCGTGACCAAGACGGTCACCACCGTCGTGAGCAAGACGCCGATCGTCGGTGCCGTCGTCGCCGAGTTCGGTGCGGATGACCTCCTCGAGCAGGTGGCCGGCGGCGTGGACGATGTCGTCTCGGATGCCGGAGGCACCGTCGAGACCGTGGTCGACGTCGTGGTCGGCAGCCCCGGAAGCAACGGCCCGGGAAGCGGCGACAGCATCGTTCCGAGTCCCGAACTTCCCGTGACCGTTCCCGGAACCACACCCGACGAGCCCGCCGAGACGCCCGGCGCCGACCGGACGCTGCCACCCAGCGACGCCGGGGTACTCGACATCGACGCCCCCGCCGGCGATGCGCTGTGGGCTGCAGCCGCCCGGGCTTCCGCGCCGTCGATCGTCACCCCCGCGGCCCCCGACGCCGTCCGAGACGCGCACGCGCCGTCATGGACCGGCGGTCCCTCCGCTCCCCCCGGCACACCTGCGCTCCTCCCCGCGCAGGTGTGTGCGGCCCTCGGCCTCTCGTCCGGATTCTCTGGCTCTGCCGCGGCATCCGGCGCTCTTCCGGCCTCCGAGCCCTCCTACGCGCGTCATGCCTGGTCGCGCGTCGTCGGGCACGGGGGGTGGATCGCGCCGCCTTCACCGGCATCCTCCCCCGATACGTCTCCTGACTGATCGCTCCCCCCGCGCTGACCCCACCCCGGTTGGCGCAGACGAGCATCGGCGCGCCCCCGCGCGCCCACCCCCCATCAGTCAAGGAGACACAATCATGCGTACATTCATCAAGCGCGCCCTCTGGGGCACGCTTCTGGCCGGCGGGCTCACGCTCGGCGGCGCGTCGGTCGCCATGGCGGCCGAGACCGACGGCGACGACGGACTGCTGTCGGGCACCCAAGCCCTCATCGACGTCACGCTGCCCGTGACGGTATCGGGCAACGGCATCTCCGTGCTCGGCGACTCATCGAGCAGCTCGGAGTCGACCGCCACCGACGACCCCGCCGCCCCAGCGGCCGATGCCGAGGCGGCCTCGACGGGCGGCAGCGACGGCGTCGCCTCCGGCACCCAGGGCATCATCTCGGTGAAGGTGCCGGTCACGATCGAAGGCAATGCCGTGTCGGTCGTCGGCGACAGCAACAGCGACACGAGCACCGCCGGCGGCGGATCGTCGGATGCCGCAGAGGCGCCCACGGAGGCGACCACCGACGGGACCGACGGCATCGCCTCCGGCTCCCAGGTGATCGCACCGGTCGAGGTCCCGGTCACGGTCGGCGGCAACGCCATCTCCCTCCTCGGAGACAGCGACAGCACCACCAGCGAGGGCACGGCCGCACCGGCACCCACCGGCGACGACACCACCACCGGTGCCACCACCGACGGGACCGACGGCATCGCCTCCGGCTCCCAGGTGATCGCACCGGTCGAGGTCCCGGTCACGGTCGGCGGCAACGCCATCTCCCTCCTCGGAGACAGCGACAGCACCGGTGGCGCGACCTCCGGCAACGGCGGAGACTCCACCACGGTCGGCGGACCGCTCACGGGCGGAACGGACGGCATCCTGAGCGGCACGCAGCTCGCACTGCCGATCACGGCCCCCGTCTCGCTGGGCGGCAACGCCATCTCGGTGATCGGAGACAGTGAGACCACCACGCCGACCACGCCGACGGTTCCGACCGATCCCACGGACCCCACGGACCCGACCGATCCGACGGACCCGACCGATCCGACGGACCCGACCGATCCGACGGACCCCACGGACCCGACCGATCCGACGGACCCCACCGACCCCACGGACCCGGGAACGCCCACCGATCCCACCGACCCGACCGACCCGGGCACTCCGACCCAGCCCGGCGACTCCGACGGTCCGACCGCGACCGACACCGACGCGCCGAACGGTGGTCAGATCGTCGGGGCACCCTCGGGTGCTGAAGCACTGGCCGCGACCGGCGGCAGCAGCCTGCTGCCCTTCGTGGTCTTCGCACTCCTGTTGATGATCGGGGGAGGGGTGATGCGCATGACACGCCGCGCGATCTGACGCAGGAGCGAGCGGGGTCGCCGGGACGAGCCTGGTACGGCGGCCCCGCTTTCGCCTGCCGAGATTGCGCGAACCGCTCCGATTCGGCGCGAACGACGACGTTCTGCGCGATCTCGCCGACGACGGCGGCCGAGCAACGACGAAGGGCCGCAGGATCTCTCCCACGGCCCTTCGAACGAGTGCGACGCGATTACTTCGCGGCGACCACCTGCAGGGTGATCACGGCGGTCAGGTCGTCACGCAGACGGACCGTGGCCTCGTGCTCTCCCACCGACTTGATCGGCGAGGTGATGTGGATCTTGCGCTTGTCGAGGTCACCGAGACCGGCAGCCTTGACGGCATCCGCGACATCGGCGGTCTTGACCGAACCGAACAGACGGCCCTCGGCGCCGGCCTTGACCGACAGCTTGACCTTGTTCGACTCGAGCGAGTCCTTGAGCGCCACGGCCTCTTCGTGGTCGTGGATCGCGCGCGACTCGCGGGCGGCGCGAATCGACGCCACCTGCTTCTCGCCACCACGCGTCCAGGCCACGGCGAAGCCCTGGGGGATGAGGTAGTTGCGGGCGTACCCGTTCTTGACCTCGATGACGTCACCGGCGCTTCCGAGCCCGGCGACCTCGTTCGTGAGAATCAGCTTTGCCATGTCGGTACCCCTTAGCGGCCAGCGCCGGCGTAAGGCAGGAGCGCCATTTCGCGCGCGTTCTTGATCGCCTTGGCGATCAGACGCTGCTCCTGCACCGAGACACCGGTGATACGACGGGCGCGGATCTTGCCGCGCTCCGAGATGAACTTGCGAAGCGTTGCGACGTCCTTGTAGTCGATGACGCCGACGCGGATCGCCTTCGCGGGAGCGGCGTTCTTCGCGCCCTTCCGCGGCTTGCGGCGATCGCCGGTAGCCTTTCCAGCCATTTGTCTTCCTTAGTAGTAGTGGATGCCGGGGGCCCGGTATCCGGAATCTTCTGCGTGAGGTTTCGGCTCAGCCGCCACGCGGCCTCGCTCAACCTTGAGTCGATCTCGCGTCAATGTCGCGTCGCGACAGTGACCCGAGCCGACTCAAAACGGGGTGTCGTCGCCGTAGCCGGCGCCGGGAGCGCTCCACGCGTCGGGCGCTGCGGAGCCGGGGGTCGCCCACGGCTCTTCCTGCTGCACCTGCGGGCGCGACTGGCCACCACCGCCGCCACCGGAGGCGGCGCGGGTGACCTGGGCGGTCGCGTAGCGGAGCGAGGGACCGATCTCGTCGACCTCCAGCTCGATCGCCGTGCGGTTGTTGCCCTCGCGGTCCTGGTAGGAGCGCTGCTTCAGACGGCCGGTCGCGATGACCCGCATGCCCTTGGTGAGCGAACCGGCCACGTGCTCGGCGAACTCACGCCACACCGACGCACGGAGGAACAGCGCTTCGCCGTCCTTCCACTCGTTGGCCTGACGGTCGAAGTTGCGCGGAGTCGACGCGATCGTGAAGTTCGCGACGGGCAGGCCGTTCTGCGTGTAGCGCAGCTCGGGGTCTGCCGTGAGGTTGCCCACGACGGTGATGACGGTCTCGCCGGCCATCGTCGTCAGGCCTTCGCAGCCTTGCGGGCAGCCTTGGCCTCAGCGCGCTCCTTCTCGGCGGCGACCTGAGCGATCGCCTCCTCGGCACGGAGGACCTTGGTGCGCATGATCTGCTCGTTCAGCTTGAGCTGACGGTCGAGCTCGGTCGTGGCGGCGCTGGTGGCGGTGAAGTTGACGACGGCGTAGATGCCCTCGGTCTTCTTCTGGATCTCGTACGCGAGACGGCGCTTGCCCCACACGTCGACGTTGTCGATCGAGCCACCATCTGCGGTGATGACCTTCAAGAAACCGTCGAGCTTGGGAGCGACCTGGCGCTCGTCGACCTCGGGGTCAAGGATGACCATGAGTTCGTACTGGTGCGTGTGCGTCACTAACCCACCTCCTTCGGACTAGAACGGATGCCGGGCATTTCCCGGCATCAGGAGGGTTGATGCACGTGTCTGTTCGCGCAGGAGCGCGGGTAGACAACCACGACAGTCTAGCGGACGCGAGCACGCTCGCCCAATTGCTCGCCCTGCCATCCGTTCACCGTGGTCCCGCGCGGGTAGCGTGGCGGGATGAGCGTCCCGACCTTCGATGCACGCCCGCTCACCGATCCCGTCGACAGGGCGACCGCCCGCGCCTATGTTCGCGAGCTGCGGCGCACCGGGCGCGCGCCCTCGGGCCCGGGCCCCCTGGGGATCATCCTGGCGGTCGTCATCGGGGTGTTCTTCCTGGGGGTGTTCGGCAGCGTCTTCACGGGTGTGGTGTCGATGGTGATCCAGATGGCGACCTCTCCGGGGCAGGGCGGAGGGGGCCTGTTCGCCGTCGTGCCCCTGGTGATCCTCGTGGCGGTCGTCGGGGTGGTCGGACTCGCCATCTGGCGTTTGATGGGTGGATCGAGCGCCGAGCGCTGGTACCGTCTCGACCGGTTCGCGCAGGCGAACGGCATGTCCTGGCATCCGCTGGTCAGCAATCCGCCGTTGCCGGGGATGATCTTCGCCCACGGGAGCTCGCGCAAGGCCACCGACATCGTGCGGGGCACGCAACCGCGGTTCGTCGAGTTCGGCAACTACCAGTACACGACCGGCTCCGGAAAGAACCAGACCACCCACCGCTGGGGCTACGTCGCGGTCAAGCTGTCGACGCCTCTGCCCCACATCGTGCTCGACGCCACGAGCAACAACGGCCTGTTCGGGTCGAACCTGCCGGCATCGTTCGACAAGGACCAGCGGCTGAGCCTCGAGGGCGACTTCGACCGCTACTTCGCGCTGTACTGCCCGCGCGGCTACGAACGAGACGCCCTCTACCTGTTCACGCCCGACATCATGGCCCGCTTCATCGACAACGCTGCCGCCCTCGACGTCGAGATCGTGGACGACTGGATGTTCCTCTACGCGAAGCGCGAGTTCTCGACGCTGCACCCGGCCACGTGGGCGTGGCTTTTCTCGGTGGTGCGGGCCTTCCTCGACAAGTTCGCCCAGTGGGAGCGGTGGCGCGACGACCGGCTGGCAGCCGAGCAGGCGGCGGCCGCACAGCAGGTGGCGGCGGTGCCGGGTGCCTCGGCGCCCGCACCGGCGCTGCCGTTCGCCGCACCCACCGCGGCCCTGCGCCCGCCACCCGGCGTGGCCGCACCCGGACGCCGACTGCAGCGGCGCGTGCCCTGGGCGGCGATCATCGTGTTCGTCGTGATCTTCGGCGTGTTCGTCCTCGGTCAGGCCGGGGTGTTCGCGGGCGTGCTCGGCTCCCTCTTCCGCTGATCGCCGCGTGCGGCGTTTCGTCTCGTCGCTGCGCTCCTCGCTCAACGACCGGTGCGCCACCCCCCCCCGGTCGTTGAGCGAGCGCAGCGAGACGAAACGGTGTGACAGGTCAGCGGGACGGGCGGGCGAGCCACAGCCACGACGCGCCGGTGCGCGTCAGCCCGCGGCGCAGCTCAGCCCCGCTCGCGGTGAAAGGCGTCTCCGCGTCGGCGAGGGGGGTCACCTCGTAGTCGACGCCGTCGTCGAGGCCCCGCCAGGCCAGCGTGACCTCATCGGCCACGCCGTCGAGGGCGAAGGCGGCCAGCAGATGACCGTTCGCGGAGTCGAGCTGGAACGCCGGATGCCGGCATCCGCGGCCGTCACGGAGCGGCTGCTCCGTCGACGCCGTCAGCACACCGTCGACCAGCAGCGGGGCGATGTCGCGGCGGAACGCGGCCACGTGCGCGGCGAGTCTGTCGCGCAGCCGCTCGGGCAGTTCGGTGAGCCGCAGCGACACCCCCATGCGATGAAGCATCGCTGCTCGCACGGAGCGGTCGAACTCGGCCTCCGACAGCAGCGCCAGGTCGCGCCGCTGCGCCGGATGATCGCCCAGCCACTGCGACCACGTCCAGTGGAGGATCGCGGCGGGCGGCAGCATGAGGGTCGCGCCCCACAGCACCTGCAGATGATGCTCGGTCCAGTCGGGGTCGGAGAGGAAGTGGCAGTGCACGTGCTGCGCGAGGCCGAGATCGAGGCGCAGCCCTCCTGACGAGCACGACTCGAGCACCACCTCGGGATGCCGGTCGCGGAACGCGTCGAGCACCGCGTACAGACCCTCATAGTGGCGCAGCAGCCCGTCGCCGGGTCCGTGTCCGTGGTCGTCGCGGTCGCAGCCGCTCCCGGGATCGACGTTGAAGTCGAGTTTCAGCCAGCGCGCGCCCGTCCGATCGATGATGTCGTCCATCGCGGATGCCACGAACCGGCGACCGGCCGGACTGCCCAGGCACACGTAGCCGAGGAACGTGGGATCGTCGGGATCGAGCGACACGGTGATCCGGGGCGCACCATCCGGTCGTGAGCGGGTGGCGACGATGTCGGGATGCGCGCGTCGCGCCCGGGCGGAGGCCCCGAGCGCCTCCGCCTCGATCCACACTCCGAACTCGACACCCTCCCCGCGCACCGCGTCCGCGAGTCCCGCCACCCCGTCGGGGAATCGCACCGTGTTCTCGCGTTCCCAGTCGCCGCGCTCGGTCTGCCAGTCGGCGCTGAGGTCGGCTGAGCCGAACCAGCCGGCATCCAGCGTGGCGACTTCCAGCCCGACGTCTGCGGCCGCAGCGCTCTCAGCGAGGAACGAGGCCGCATCGATCGCGCGGTCTTCGTAGGGCCACCAGTGGTTCCACTCGGTGGGCATCGCGTCGCTCCACGGCGTGCGCGGGATCAGTCCGCCCACGGCCGACGACAGCGCCGCGCCGGCCTCGCCGAGCGTGGAACCGTGCGCCACGAACACCGACGGCGCGCGCACCGACTCTCCCGGGGCGAGGTCGACGAAGAAGTCGTGCGGCTGGATGCCGGCACGCAGCACACCGTCGGCGTCGACCGAGATCCGCCAGTTGCCGCTCCACGCGACGGAGATGAGCACGACGGCTCCGGCGCTCTCGAGGGCGAGAAGAGGATGGGCGCCGTGCGACGAGCGCCCCGATCGCACCTCGACGGTCAGGCCGAGCGCGGAGGGATGCCGCACCGGTTCGAACTCGGCGCCCCACGACGAGGCGAAGATGCGAGCCGACCACGGCACGGGCGCGAGCCGGGCGACGAGCGCGTCGAGCGCCGTCACCCGCGTCGGATCCGGGCCGGTGCCGACGACCTCCAGGGTGGCCTCCCAGGCATCGCCGTGACGCCCCCATCCGCGTCGCTGCTCGCATCCCGGCTCCGGCGCCGCCACCGGCTCCGCCCAGACGAAGCCGTCTCGCTCCCACACCACGTCGCTCATCGACCGAAGCTCGCTGCCAACCCGCTCATGACGTACTTCGACGCGAACGCCAGCAGGAGCATCGGGAAGATCGCGGTGACGATCAGCCCGGCCGACACCAGCGGTTGGTCACTGGTGAACCGGCCGCCGATCTGCGCGAGTGCGGGGGTGAGCAGTCTCAGGTCGTTGTCGGGGAGCAGGATGTAGGCGAACAGCAGCTCGTTCCACATGCCGAGGAACTGGAGCACGGCGAGCGTGGCGATGCCGGGGGCCGCCATGGGCGAGGCGACACTGATGAGCGTGCGCCAGAAGCCCGCGCCGTCGACCTTCGCCGCCTCGAGCACGTTCTGGTCCACCCCCGAGAACGCCGCCGTCATGAAGAACACGGCGAACGGCAGGCCGGTGGCCACGTAGACGAGGATGAGCCCCTGCAGCGACCCCACCATCCCGATGCGCGACAGCAGCAGGTAGATCGGGATGATGAGCACCTGGCTCGGGATCAGCATCACCGACACGAAGGTGGCGTTGATCGCTCGCGCGCCCGGAACGTCGAGCCGAGCCAGCGCGAAGCCCGCGAGCATCGCGATCGCCAGCTGCAGGGTGAGCCCGATGACCACGACGAACACGCTGTTGCGCAGCGCGATCCCCAGGTCGTAGTTGTTCCACAGCACGATGAAGTTCTGGAACGTCCACTCCGTGGGCAGCCCGAACGGATTGGCGAGGTAGTCGGCCTTGGTGCGGAACGCCGCAGTGGCCAGGTAGACGACCGGATACACGATCGTCAGGGCGATCAGGAACAGGCCCACACCGATCGGAAGCCGTGCCCTCCGGGGCACCCCCACGTGATTGACAGCCATCAGTCATCCGCCGATCGGAAGAAGCGCAGCTGAAGCAGAGTCAGCGTGCCGATGAATATGAACACCATGACCGCGAGGGCCGACCCCTCACCCAGGCGCGACGACGAGAACGCCAGGCTGTAGATGAGGTAGTCGAGCGTGGTGGTGTCGTAGCCCGGCCCGCCCGCGGTCATCACGAAGATGAAGCCGAACAGCGACGTGAACGTGTAGAGCACGTTGAGGATCGACACCAGCACCACGACCCGTCGGATGTTGGGGAGCGTGATCGACCACAGCCTCCGCCACCATCCGGCGCCGTCGAGCACCGCCGCCTCGAACACCTCGGGGTTGATGGAGCTCAGCCCGCTCAGCAGGATGAGCGACTGGTAGCCGAAACCCGACCACACCAGCGCCAGCACGATGACGAAGATCGCACTACCGGCACCGGCGAAGAAGTCGACCGGTTCACCGCCGAACGCCTGGATCAGGGCGTTGACGGGACCGCTGTAGGCGAACAGCGTCTTGAACATCAGGCCGATGACCGCCGTCGACAGCACATTGGGCACGAAGAACAGGACGCGGTAGAACTTCCATCCGCGGATGCGTTCGTACAGCAGCACCGAGCAGACGAGCGCGGCGAAGATGACGATCGGCACCGAGACGAGGAACAGCAGGTTGGTGCCGAACACCTTGTAGAGGAGCGGATCCGTCAGCAGTTTGGCGTAGTTGCCGAGGCCCACGAACTCGAAGCGCAACCCGTTGGTCTTATGGAACGAGATGAACAGGGCGTATCCGACGGGGTACACCATGAACCCGAGCGCCAGCACCAGGGCCGGCGCGACCGCCGCGAGCGCGACCCAGCGCTCGCGGCGACGCCACCTGCTCTTTCCCCGAGAGGGAGGGGTGTCCCCGCGAGATGCGGTTGACGGGGACACCCCGGTCTGTGTGGTCATCAGCCCGCGGTCTCGGCCTCGTACGCGTCCTGCAGCTGCGACACGGCATCCTCGGGAGAGGTCTGACCGGTGTACACGGTGGCGTTGAGGCGGTAGAAGAGGTCGATCACCGACTGCGGCATGACGTTGTCGAACGGGTACACGACCGCGTCGGCCTTCGAGACGTACTCGGCCTCGGACTTGAGGTAGTAGTTGGTGATCACGGACGTGTCGGCCGAGGCGCTGTTGGACGGCTCGGTCTGGAAGAGCTCGACGTACGTGTCGATCGTCGCCGGCTCGGCGAGATACTGCAGGAACTTCTTGGCGAGGTCCTTGTTCTCGGAGTAGTTCGTGATCGACACCGACACGTTGGGTCCGCCGGCGAGCGCCGTCGGGTACGGCGACCCGGCGAGGGTCGGGATCGGGAACACTCCGGCATCCTCGCCCATCGCCTCCTCCAGCGCACCGTTCTCCCAGGCCCCCGAGACCATGAACAGTCCCTTGCCCTGCACGAAGCCGGTGAGCTGCTCGGAGTTGCCGATCGATCCGGCATCCGGGTTGGTGAGTCCCAGCGAGTACAGCTTCGAGTACGCCTCGTAGGCCTTGACCATCGCGGGGTCGGTCAGCGCAGTGTTGCCGCTGTACATGTCGGTGAAGGCGTTCGCCCCGAGCTGTCCGCCCACGAGCGCCGCCATCACCCAGGCGCCGACGTAGCCTTCCTGGTTCGGCGTCCAGAACGGGACGGCGTCGCCGATCTTGCCCTTGGCCTGCTCGCCGAGCGCGATCATGTCCTCCCACGTTGCGGGCGGGGTGGACATGTCGAGCCCCGCCTGCTCGGCGAGCGCCTTGTTGTAGAAGACGTAGAAGTACGAACCGCCGCCGTAGGGGAGGCCGAGAAGCGCCCCGTCGTCTGCGTAGCCGGCACGCACCGTGTTCCAGCCGGACAGGTCGTTCATCGTCTCGTCGGAGAAGACGCCGTCGAGGTCTTCGAGGAAGTCGGCGTAGTCGACGGTGTTGCCGCCGGTGTAGCCGATGCGCACGTCGGGCCCGTTGCCGGCGATCGAGGCCGCCTGGAACTGCGCGGCGTCCTTCGAGATGTCGCCGGAAAGGGTGACGAGGTCGACGGTGACGCCCGGGTTGTCCTTCTCGAACTGGTCGACGGCGATGTTGAGGAAGGAGTTGTCGGCGACGGCACCGTCGTCGGTCTTCTTCGTCAGCAGGCCCGGATCCCAGACGGTGAGGGTGGTGGATTCGCTGTCGCCGTCGCCGCTGGGCGCGCAGGCGGCGAGCCCCAGGGCGAGCGTGCTCGCGGCGGCGATGGCGCCGATACGGAGGAGCTTCATGTCGGTTCCTTTCGAGAGGTGTGTGCTGTGCGGGTGTGAGGTTCTTGATCGATCAAATTTTGCGGGAGCGTCGCGGACGCGCTCAGGTGGGCGGGAGGGGTCGTGAGCGTCAGAGGGCGGCTCCGAGGCCGCCGTCCACGGCAAGGACGGCGCCGGTGATGTACGTGTTGGCGGCGGATGCCAGGAACTCCACGGCGACGGCGACCTCCTCGGCCGAGCCGGGTCGCCGCAGCGGGATGCGCCCGTGCTCGACGTAGACGCTGCGGAACCAGTCGGTGTCGTACTCGGTGATGCCGTCGGCGAGCCGTGCCATGGGGGTGTCGATGAACCCGGGCGCCACGGCGTTGACGAGGATGCCGTGGCCGGCGAGGTCGACGGCCAGCGCACGCGTGGCGGCGTGGAGGCCACCCTTGCTCGCCGCGTAGGCCACCGATCCCGACCCGGCGCGGTCGGCCTGCACCGATCCGATGTTGACCACCCGCGGCGCGTCGGCGGCGCGCAGCTGCGGCACGAGGTGCCGGGTCAGCCGCACGGACGCTTCGAGGTTGACCGCAAGCGTGCGGGTGAGGGCTTCGTCGTCGTCGCTCTCGATGACGATGCCGGCCGCGTTCACGAGCACGTCGAGACCGCCTGCGTCTGCCACCTCAGCGGCGATCGCGGCGATCGCCTGCGGATCGGAGAGGTCGTGGACGAGCACGGTCGCGTCGGGGATGCCGGCGGCCACTGCGGCGGCGGCCTCGCCGTCACGGTCGAGCAGGATCACGCGCGCACCGGTGGCACCCCAGCGCCGTGCGACAGCCGCGCCGATGCCGCTGGCAGCGCCGGTGACCAGCGCGGTGCGGTTCGCAGCTAACATCGGGCATCCTTGCTTTCGAGTCGCATTGATCTTACCTAAGAGGTCCTGAAGTGCAACAGTTCCCCAAAACGTCTGGGATCGAACGTAGCGCAATTCTGCTTTAGATAATACCTTTAGGCAAGAGGTGATCATGGACGACGTCGTCGAACTGAGCTGGAGCCACGGTCAGGCGCGGGTGGACGCGACCGCGGCGATGCTCGACGACCTCGTCGTGACGCCGGGCGGCCGGCCGGTCTCGCCGCTCGCGCGCCGCACGTGGGCACCCACCGACGACACCGCGCGCGCACTGCCGGGGCACCTGAGGATGCTCGGGGGGGACTTCGTCGGCGCACCCTTCGGCTCGGCGGCCATCCCCACCGATGCTCCGCCCGCGTGGCAGCGTGTGGCCACAGCGCTCCCCTCGCCGGCGCACGGCATCGCCGCAGACGCGCGCTGGCACCTGGCCGCAGACGGCACCGCCGCCCTCACCGCCACCCTCGACACCCCGCACCCGCACCCGCTCGGCCGCCTCGTGCGCCGCATCCGGGGCGTTCCCGGCCGGGCCAGGGTGGAGTTCAACCTCGAGATCTCCGCCCGGCGCACCCACCGCACCACCGTGGGCCTGCACCCGATCCTCGCCCTCCCACCGAACACGCCGTCTTCCGCGCGCTCGGCCGCCATCGAGGTCGACTTCGCCTGGGGCCGCGTGTGGCCGGGGAGGCTCCACCCCGCGGCGCGGCCGATGCCCGACGCCGTCTTCACCTCGCTCGCCGAGGTCGCCGCGGCGAGCGAGGTGGGGGCAACGGTCGACCTGACGCGCGTGCCACCGCCGGCCCCGACCGAAGAGGTCGTCCAGCTGGTCGGCGCGCGTTCGCCCTTCACGCTCCGCCACGACGATGGCACGCGCGTGGTCGTGGAGTGGGATGACGCCGCCTTCGACTCCGTGATGCTCTGGATCTCCGATCGGGGCATCGCCGGCCCACCATGGAACGGCACGTACCGCGGGCTGGGGGTGGAGCCGGTGATCTCCGCCTTCGACCTGCCACCGGGGACGTCGCTCGCGAACAACCCGCTCTCGGAAGCCGGAGCGCGCACGTCGGTCGCCCTGCAGCAGGGGCGGACGTTCCACGCGTGGCACGCCATCGAGGTTTTAGTATGATGAAAGCGCCGTCGCTCCTGGCATTCATGCCTGTTTCCGTATCGGAGCACACGTTTTCATATGATCTGAAAGAGGACACCTGTGCGGATCGATAGCGTCGACTTCTTCTACGCGCGCATGCCCGAGGTCACCCTCGAAGCCGACGGCAGCCAGGACGCCCTGCTCGTTCGGGTACGCGCGGGCGAAGCTGAGGGATGGGGCGAGTGCGAGGCCTCACCGCTCACCTCCATCGCGGCGTTCGTCACTCCACGCTCGCACGGCGTCTGTCGCCCCGTGGCCGACTCGGTGCTCGGCGAGCGCCTCGACGGCCCCGCCGACATCGCGCGCATCGCGCGACTGGTCGCTCGCAACAGCATGGATCTGCTGCAGGCGCCGCACACCTTCTCGGGCATCGAGATCGCGCTGTGGGATCTGCTGGGACGCGTGCGGGAAGAGCCGGTCTGGCGACTGCTGGGCACGACACAGGCCCACGCCAAGACCCCTTACGCGTCCGTGCTCTTCGGCGACTCGCCGGAGCAGACGCTCGCGCGCGGGCGTGATGCCGTGGCCCGGGGCTTCCGTGCCGTGAAGTTCGGGTGGGGTCCGTTCGGTATGGGAGATGTCGCCACCGACGCCGACCATCTGCACGCCGCCCGGGAGGCGATCGGAGACGATCGCGAACTGATGGTCGATGCGGGGCAGGTGTGGCAGCGCGATGTCGAGGCGGCCGCCGCCCGCATCCCGGCGCTCACCGAGGTGCGCGCACTGTGGCTGGAGGAGCCGTTCGGCGCCTCCGAGTACGATGCGTACGCCGACCTCGCCGCCATCGCGGCGCGAGCCGGATCGGCGGGGCGAGGATCGGTGCGATTGGCGGGAGGCGAGGGCGCCCACGAGGAGGCGATGGCCCGCAACCTCATGCGCCACGGCGGGATCGGTTTCGTGCAGATCGACACCGGCCGGGTCGGCGGCATCGGTCCGTCGGCGCGCATCGCCGGGGATGCCGGTGAGCGCGGCATCACCTACGTCAACCACACCTTCACCTCGCACCTGGCCCTCTCGGCATCCCTGCAGCCCTTCGCGGGTGTGCGCGACGCGGTGATCTGCGAGTACCCGGCCGAACCCAAGCAGCTCGCGGTCGACATCACCCGCACTCACCTCACGCTCGATGCCGACGGCCGGCTGCAGATCCCCGATGCCCCCGGGCTCGGACTGGAGGTCGACCTGGAGGCGTTGAGTCCGTACCTGCGCACGGTGGGGATAACCATCGACGGGGAAACGCTGTACTCTAGCCCGCAGCCAGGCAGCACTGTGCTGTCGTCATGACGAACGGTCGGAGGCAGGTGAGCGCGACGACGCCCGACGCCGGATCCGGGTACTCGCTCCGGGGTCGTCAAGGGCACGTGATCGAGGCGCTCGGTCGCGCCATCGTCGGCGGCACCTACCAACCCGGCGAGTTGTTGCCGCGCGAGGCGGCCCTGACCGAGGAGTACGGCGTGAGCCGCACCTCGGTGCGGGAGGCGATGAAAGTCCTCGCCGCCAAGGGCCTCGTCGACATCCGTCCCAAGATCGGCACCCGTGTGCGCCCCCGGGAGTTGTGGAGCAGCTTCGACTCCGATCTGCTCACGTGGACCTACGTCGAGGGCCAGGCCACCGAGCTCATGCGCGACCTGGTCGAGCTGCGCCAGATCGTGGAGCCGCAGGCCGCCCGGCTGGCGGCAGGCCGCGCGACGATGCACGACCTCGGACGCATCGAACAGGCCGCGCTCGACCTCACCGCCGCCGCACACGACCACGCCGCCTACGCGGAGCGCGACGTCGAGTTCCACCTCGCCGTCTACGCGGCCTCCCACAACACGTTCCTGTCGCGATTCGGCACGCTGGTCGCCGATTTCATGAAGCTGTCGTTCGACCTTCAGCAGGAAGCCACGCCCACCCTCTCCCTCGAAGACGACGCCGCCCGTCACGTCGCCGTGCTGGATGCCATCACCCGCGGCGACGCCGAGACGGCGACCGAGTCGATGCTGCAGGTCGTGCTCGACGGCAAGGTGGCCCTGGCCGCCGCGCTACGGGACCAAGACCCCGCCTGAGCGCGACGGTCTACGGTCGGGCGCGAGACGCCGCGCGACGCGCGGCCTGCTCGACGGGGTCGGGCACGGGGAGCGAGGCGATCAGCCGCCGCGTGTAATCGTCCTGCGGGTTGCCGAGCACGCGCGCGGTCGGGCCCTCCTCCGCGATGCGGCCGCGGTGCAGGACCACCACGCGGTGCGCCAGCATGTCGACCACGGCGAGGTCGTGCGTGATGAACAGCGTCGCGAACCCGAACCGCTCCTGCAGTTCTGCGAAGAGCTCGAGCACCCTCGCCTGCACCGACACGTCCAACGCGCTCGTCGGCTCGTCGGCGATCAGCAGCTTCGGATCGAGCGCGAGGGCACGGGCCAGCGACGCACGCTGACGCTGACCTCCCGAGAGCTCGTGCGGGAACCGATCGCCGAAGGATGCCGGCAGCTGCACCGCCTCGAGGAGTTCGTCGACCTTCGGTCGCGCCGCCGCGGCATCCTTCGCCCCGCCGTGCACGACGAGCGGTTCGGCGACGCACTCGGCGATCGTCAGGAGCGGATTGAAGCTCGTCGCCGGGTCTTGGAACACGAACCCGAGTTCCTTGCGGCGGGCGCGGAAAGTCCGCTCCCGGACGCCGCGCATCTCGGCACCGAGCACCCGAAGCGAGCCGCCGGCCACCGGGGTGAGTCCGGCGATGGCCCGTCCGATCGTCGTCTTGCCCGAGCCCGATTCGCCCACGAGCCCCAGCACCTCGCCGGGGCGGATGTCGAAGTCGATCTCGTGGACGGCGCGGAAGGTGGGGCTCCCCAGCCGTCCGGGGTACTCGATCACGAGTCCACGAGCTTCGACCACCGGATCGGCCGCCGGATCGGCCGAGGCCGGGAGCGGACGGTCGGCGATGGTCACCCGCGGCACGGCATCCAGAAGACGGCGCGTGTACTCGTGCTGCGGGGCGGCGAACAGGTCGCGCGCGGTGGCCGTCTCGACCACCTCGCCGTTCAGCATCACCGCCACGCGGTCGGCCAGGTCGGCGACCACGCCCATGTTGTGGGTGATCAGCACGATCGCCGTGCCGGTCTCGTCTCGCAGGTCGCGCAGCAGGTCGAGGATCTCGGCCTGCACGGTGACGTCGAGGGCGGTGGTGGGCTCATCGGCGAGGATGACGCTCGGCTCCAGCGCGAGCGCCATGGCAATGACGATGCGCTGCTTCTGGCCGCCCGAGAACTGGTGCGGGTAGTGGTCGATGCGCTTCTCGGGGTCGGGGATGCCCACCCGGGCCAGCATCTCGATCGCCCGGCGGCGGGCCTGCTTCTTCGAACGGATGCCGTGGGCACGCAATCCTTCGATGAGCTGCCACCCCACCGTGAACACGGGGTTCAGTGCGGTCGACGGCTCTTGGAAGATCATCGCCGCCGCCGACCCGCGCAGCGCGCGCAACCGGTCGGACGACAGGCCCACGACGTCGGTGCCGTCGAGAACCACCGCGCCACTGACCGTGGCCGTCTCGGGCAGAAGGCCCAGGATCGAGCGCGCGGTCACGGTCTTGCCGCTGCCGGACTCGCCCACGATGGCCAGCACCTCGCCCGGCCGAACCTCGAGCGACACGTCGCGCACCGCTGCCACGTCGCCGCCGTCGGTGGCGAACGTGATGTCGAGGTGACGGATGTCGACGGCGGGCGGCGCACCGGAACCTGTCTGAGCGGTCATCACGGCACCTCTCCGAGCTCTTCGCGCGCCACCGGCTGCGAGGCGGCCACGGCATCCGCAGGGGTCTTCGCCGACGTCGCACGACGCCGTGCGCGCAGCCGTGGGTCGGCGAGGTCGTTGAGGCTCTCGCCGATCAGGGTCACCCCGAGCACGGTCATCACGATCGCGATGCCCGGCGGGATGGCCGTCCACCAGATGCCGGCCGCCACGTCGCTGATGGACTTGTTGAGGTCGTAGCCCCACTCGGCCGCGGACGTCGGCTCGATCCCGAAGCCGAGGAAGCCGAGCGCGGCGAGGGTGGAGATCGCCTCGGATGCGTTCAGCGTGACGATCAGCGGAAGCGTGCGGGTGGAATTGCGCAGCACGTGCCGGAACATGATGCGGGGCGCCGAGGCGCCGATCACCCGGGCCGATTCGACGAAGGCCTCGGACTTCACGCGCACCACCTCGGCGCGCACCACGCGGAAGTACTGCGGAATGAACACCACCGTGATCGACGCGGCGGCGGCGAGGATGCCCGACCACAGCTGGGACTGGCCCCCGCTGATCGCGATCGCCACCACGATGGCCAGCAGCAGCGTCGGGAACGCGTAGATCGCGTCTGCGATCACCACGAGCACGCGGTCGATCCAGCCGCCGAAGTAGCCGGAGATGAGTCCGAGCAGAATGCCGAGGAACACCGAGAGCACGATGGCGACGATCACGACCCACAGCGCGGTCTGTGCCCCCCAGATGACGCGCGACAGCACGTCGTACCCGCCGACGGTGGTGCCCAGCGGATGTGCGGCGCTGGGCGCCTGCTGCGCTCCGAAGTTGCCGTCGGGGCCGCTGAGCTGGCTGTAGCTGTAGGGCGCGATCCACGGAGCGAGGATCGCGCAGAGCACGAAGATCGCCGTCAGCACCAGGCCCGCCACGAGCATTCCGCGCTGCAGGCCCACGCTCTGGCGGAGTTGGCGCACGACCGGAACCCGGTCGATGAGGCGACGCTGAGCCATGTCAGTACCTCACCCTCGGGTCGATGAGCGCCGCGATGATGTCGACGAGGAAGTTGGTGAGGGCGACGATGATGGCGATGAGGGCCACGATGCCCTGCACGGCCACGAAGTCGCGGGCCGAGAGGTAGGCGGCCAGTTGGAACCCGAGCCCCTTCCACTCGAAGGTGGTCTCTGTCAGCACGGCACCGCCGAGCATGAGCGCGATCTGCAGGCCGATCACTGTGATGATCGGGATCAGCGCGGGCCGGTACGCGTGAGTGCGCACGAGCCTGCCCTCGCGCACACCGCGCGAACGGGCCGCATCGATGTACGGCATGTTGAAGGTGCCGATCACGTTCGTGCGCACCAGCCGAAGGAAGATGCCCGCCGTCAGGAGACCGAGGGTCAGCGCCGGGAGCACGGCATGGGCCAGCACGTCCTGCACATAGGCCGGATTGCCCGAGGCGATGGCGTCGATGAGGTAGATGCCGGTGCCGTCGCCACGGTTCAGGGCCAGCTCGGTGCGCACGCTCGCCCGCCCCGACACCGGCAGCCAGCCGAGCCACACACCGAAGACGAGCTTGGCGACCAGGCCCGCGAAGAAGACGGGGGTCGCGTAGAACAGGATGGCGCTGACCCGCAGCAGCGCGTCGGGCCACCGGTCGCGCATCGCGGCGGCGACGAGGCCGAGCGGAATGCCGACGATGAAGGCGACGACCAGCGAGTAGAGCACCAGCTCGAGGGTGGCCGAGCCATACGTGACGATGACGTCGATCACCGGCTGGTTGTCGGTGATCGTCGTCCCGAAGTTGAACGTGAACACCTGCCCCAGGTACTCGACGTACTGCACGAGGATGGGGCGGTCGTAGCCCGCCTCGGCGATCCGCTCCGCGAGCTGATCCGCCGGCAAACGCCCGCCCAGCGCCGCGGTGATCGGGTCACCCGTGAGCCGGATCAGGAAGAACACCAGCGTGACCAGGATGAGCACGGTCGGGAAGATCAACGCGAACCGGATCAGCAGGTAGCGGCCGAGTGTGCTCCCGCCGCTGCGGGTGCGCGCGACGGCCGGGCCGGATGCACCCGGGGGAGCGGCGACGTCTGACGTCATGGATGACTACCTTACGTGTCGGCGTTTCGTCTCGCTGCGCTCGCTCAACGACCGAGGAATGGCCCCCGGTCGTTGAGCGAGACGCGCAGCGACGAGACGAAACGCCCGAGTGCTACTTGGTGATCGGCGCGAAGCGGAGCTTGAACGACGCGTCGAGGATGACACCCGACACGTCCGCTCCGGTCACGGCCACCTGAGCCCCCTGCAGCAGCGGCACCGTGGAGAGATCCTCGGCGACGAGCTCCTGGATCTTCTCGATGTCGGCGGTGCGGGTCGCCGCATCCGGCTCCACCGCCTGCTCGAGGATGAGGTCGTTGACCTCGGGGTTCTCGTAGTGGTTGCCGAGGAAGTTGTTCGTCAGGAAGAACGGCGTCAGGTAGTTGTCGGCGTCGGAGTAGTCCGGGAACCAGCCGAGCTGGTAGGCCGGGTAGACGTCGGCGGTGCGGTCCTTGGAGTACTGCACCCACTCCGTGGACTGCAGGTCGACCTCGAACAGGCCGCTCTCCTCGAGCTGTGCCTTCACCAGCGCATACTCGTCACCCGACGACGGGCCGTAGTGGTCGGGGCTGTACTGCAGGCTGAGCTTGACCGGCGTCGTCACGCCCGCCGCCTCCAGCGTCGCCTTGGCCTTGTCGGCATCCGGCCCGCCCTGTCCGTCGCCGTACAGACCCTTCAGGGCCTCGGTCGCGCCGGTGAAGCCCTCGGGAACGTACGAGTAGAGCGGGGTGTAGGTGCCTTTGTAGACCTGCTCCGAGATGGCCTGACGGTCGATCAGGTCGGCGAGCGCCTGGCGCACGGCGAGCGCCTTGGCCGGGTCGGCCTCGCTCGTGCTCGCGCCGTACGGCTGCGTGTTGAAGTTGAAGACGATGTAGCGGATCTCGCCGCCGGGGCCGTCGACGACCTTCACCGCGTCGTTGCCCGAGAGGTCGGCGACGTCGGTGGCCGACAGGCTGCGGTAGGCCACGTCGATGTCACCCTGCTGCACGGCCAGCTTCAGGTTCGACGACTCGGCGAAGTAGCTGAGCACCACATCGCTGTTCACGGGGGCGTCCAGAAGACCCTTGTAGTTCTCGTTGGGCGTGAACTCGACGGTCTTGTTGAAGTCCCACGAGGTGATCGCGTACGGACCGCCGAAGGCGTTGGCATCCACGATGTCGGCGTCGGAGGTGAGCGCGTCGGCGGCGAACACCTCTTCGTCGACGATGGCGCCCGGGAAGCTCGTGAGAATGAACGGGAAGACCTGGTCGTTCTCGGTCTTCAGCGTGAAGACGACCGTGGTGTCGTCGGGTGCCGCGACGCTGTCGAGGTTGTAGAGCAGGCTCGACGCGCCGTTGGGGTCGGCGATGGCGAGGTTGCGGTCGAACGAGAACTTGACGTCGGAAGAGGTCAGATCGTTGCCGTTGGCCCACTTCAGTCCCGCCGGGAGCTTCACCGTGTACTCGGTGGGCGAGGTGAACTCCGCCGACTCGGCCAGGTCGGGTACGACCTCGGTGCTGTTGTAGTCGGTGTTCACCAGATACGGGAACACCTGCGTCTGGACGGCCAGCGAGCCGTTGTCGTAGGAGCCGGCCGGGTCGAGGGTCGTGACCTTGTCGGTGGTGCCGACGATGATCGAGGCTCCCGACGTGTCTCCGGGGTCGTTGTCGGGGTTCGTGCCCGACGCACATCCGGCGAGAAGGATCGCTGTGGCGCCGAACGCCCCGATGGCAAGGCCCCGTCGGCCTCGCGTGCTGTCATGCAGTGACATGTGTACCTCTGCTGTCTCGAAAACGGGCCCGTCGGTGGGCGGGTCCAAGTGGCCATCTTTCACCCGCGCAGCCTGCTACGCACAGCAGCAGCACATTTCGTAACGAGACCGAAACCCGCGCGCCGCGGAACCCGGTCTCGATCCCTGCGGGCGTTGCGGCGGGCGACAGCGCGGAAGGGGCGGGAGCCCCCCGGCACCCGCCCCCACTCCGACCGGGGCGAAACGCAAACTCCAGGTCGAGAGTCCCGCACTCCCGGCAGAAGCACCGGGAGGCCGTCAGCCGCGAACGCGGCACGGTCCATCTCAGCGCCTCGGGCACCGCCGGTCACCTCTTCCCCGCACATTGGGCACGAAATCCCCCTGTTGTGATGGGTTGGGAGCGCGCCCACGGCGGTCGAGTCCGGCGCGGCCCCCTCAACCCGGGGATCGCGGCGATGCCGCGCGTACCGACAGCCGAAGGGATACCCCCAGTTCTTGCGGTTCTCCGACCGGATTCGCGGGCGAATCGCGTCCGAGCGGGGGATCGACACCCCCAAGGCTGTGAGCACATCCGCCGGACGCGGGGTCGAAGTGCGTACGTTTGACCAGTCCTGTCATGCCTCCGGGGGGAGAGCCGATGAAAGCACGTATAGGCGTGGTCGACGATCATCCGGCCACGCTGCTGGGAGTGACCGCCATCCTCAACGCGCAACCGGGTCTCCACGTGGTCGCCACCGCCGCCACGACGACCGCCCTGCTCCGCAGCGAATCGAGGTTCGACGTCATCCTGCTCGATCTGCAGCTGGCCGACGGATCGACTCCCGCCGCCAACGTGGCCGCACTCGCGCACACCGGCGCACCGGTGCTCGCCTACACCGGCGGAGATCAGCCACGACTCGTGCGCGAAGCCGCCCGCGCCGGGGTGGTCGGGATGATCCGCAAGTCCGAGCTGCCGGGTTCGCTCGTGCGCGCCGTGGTCGCTGCGCTGCGCGGTGAGCTGGCCGTCACCGCCGACTGGGCGTCCGCGATCGACGAAGACCAGGAGTTCGTGAGCGCCCAGCTCACCGACCGCGAAGCACAGGTGCTCGCGCTGTACGCCTCGGGAGAGACGGCCGAGCGCGTCGGCGCCATCCTGTTCGTCTCACGCGACACCGTGCTCGACCACATCCGCCGCATCCGTGCGAAGTACGCCGCGGTCGGGCGTGCGGCTCCGACGAAGGTCGACCTCTTCCGTCGGGCGATCGAAGACGGTCTCGTCGAATCGTCGGGGTGACGAGAGGGCGGCGGGTCCGCCCGGGGAAACGAACCCGCCGCCGGCGGACGACTCGGCATCCGCGCGTGGCTCTGGGGAGACGCCACATGACTGATTCGACTGCCAACGGCGGCTGAAGACAAGGCATCGGCACGACTTCCCTCACATCTGAGGGAACCGCTCTCATGGCTCCCGAAGTGAGGACGACCGGACTGTGGTGAGAAGAGGTGCGGCGGGCCCGACTGGGGATGGGGGCCCGCCGCAGAGCACTTCGCTGGACGCGCCTGGCTCGAGTGGTTCGGGTAGTACCACGTGACATCAAGTTGATCATCCGACGAGTGCCGCACTCAAGCGGACGGCGGGCTTTCCCCTTGTTCTAGGGGATAGCCTGCCGCCCGCCCATTCCGCGAGCTCAGCCGAGCCCGAAGGCCATCGTCTCCTCGTCGGTGAGCATCCGTGAACGGATGAGGAACCGCATGCCGGTCGGTCCCTCCACGCTGAACCCCGCGCCGCGGCCGGGCACCACATCGATGGTGAGGTGCGTGTACTTCCAGTACTCGAACTGCGCCTCCGACATGTAGACCTCGATCGGATCGTCGAGCCCGGCATCGATCCGCCCGAGGAGCACGTCGCTCGGGCCGGTGAGGAACATCCCGACCGGGTAGCACATCGGTGCACTGCCGTCGCAGCATCCGCCCGACTGATGGAACATGAGCGGTCCATGCTGAGCGGTCAGCGTGCGCAGCAGCGCCGCGGCCTCGTCGGTCACCGCCACGCGCTGCGGCGCATCCGTGATGGCCATGATTCCCGTCCTCTCGTCAGTCTCCGCGTTTCGTCTCTGCGCTTCGTCTCTGCGTTTCGTCTCGCTTCGCTCGCTCAACGACCGGGTGGATGGGCCAACGGTCGCCCCGCGAGGAGCGCAGCGACGAGACGAAGCGCGGTCGGATACGACTCAGAAGAAGCCCATCGCGCCTTCGGCGTAGGACACGAGGAGGTTCTTCGTCTGCTGGTAGTGGTCGAGCATCTTGAGGTGGTTCTCGCGGCCGATACCGGACTGCTTGTAGCCACCGAACGCGGCGTGTGCCGGGTACTGGTGGTAGGTGTTCGTCCACACGCGTCCGGCCTCGATGCCACGGCCCGCGCGATACATCGTGTCGGCCGAGCGGCTCCACACCCCGGCGCCGAGACCGTAGAGGGTGTCGTTGGCGATGTGGATGGCGTCGTCGAAGTCGTCGAAGCTCGTCACCGACACCACCGGTCCGAAGATCTCCTCCTGGAAGATCCGCATGTCGTTGGTGCCCTCGAACACGGTCGGTGCCACGTAGTAGCCGCCGCTGAGTTCGCCGCCGAGGTCGACCCGCTCGCCGCCGGCGAGGAGCTTCGCGCCGCCCGCCTTGCCGATCTCGATGTACGACAGGATCTTCTCGAGCTGGTCGTTCGACGCCTGCGCGCCGATCATCGTGGCCGGGTCGAGGGGGTTGCCCTGCACGATCTTGCCGACCCGTTCCAGGCCGTCGGCGAGGAACCCGTCGTAGATCGAGCGCTGAATGAGCGCGCGCGACGGACAGGTGCACACCTCGCCCTGGTTGAGCGCGAAGAACGTGAACCCTTCCAGCGCCTTGTCGTAGTAGGCGTCCTTGTCGCGGGCGACATCCTCGAAGAACACGTTCGCGCTCTTGCCCCCGAGTTCGAGGGTCACGGGGATGAGGTTCTGCGACGCGTACTGCATGATGAGGCGGCCCGTGGTGGTCTCGCCGGTGAAGGCGACCTTGCGGATGCGCTTGTGCTGCGCGAGGGGCGCCCCCGCCTCGATGCCGAAGCCGTTGACGATGTTCACGACGCCGGCCGGCAGCAGGTCGCCGATGATCTCGAACAGGAACAGGATGGATGCCGGCGTCTGCTCGGCGGGCTTGAGCACCACGCAGTTGCCGGCGGCCAGCGCCGGTGCGAGCTTCCAGGTCGCCATGAGGATCGGGAAGTTCCACGGGATGATCTGGCCGACCACTCCCAGCGGCTCGTGGAAGTGATAGGCGACGGTGTCTTCGTCGATCTGGCTGAGCGAGCCCTCCTGCGCACGCAGGACCCCGGCGAAGTAGCGGAAGTGGTCGATCGCCAGCGGGATGTCGGCGGCGAGCGTCTCCCGGATGGGCTTGCCGTTCTCCCACGTCTCGGCGACCGCGATCTTCTCGAGGTTCTCCTCCATGCGGTCGGCGATCTTGTTGAGGATGTTCGCGCGATCGGCCGGAGTCGTGCGCTTCCACGACTCGAATGCCTTCCACGCGACGTCGACGGCGCGGTCGATGTCCTCGACGGTACCCCGGCCCACCTCACAGAAGGGCTTGCCGGTCACGGGCGTGATGTTCTCGAAGTACTCACCCTTGACCGGGGCGACGAACTCGCCGCCGATGTAGTGGCCGTAGCGTGCGCGGTACTCGGCGACCGAGCCCCGCTGACCGGGGGCGGCGTAGACGCTCGAGACGCCCTCTTCGACGATGGTCATGTTGTCTCCTTCGACTGCATGAGGCGCGGCTGCGATGCCGCGTTCGGATGCCGTGAAGGCTACGTCCCGCAACGTTGCATCCCGTTGCGGGCCGCCAACCGCCGTCAGAGGTACCGATGCGGAGGGGGCGACCCTGGGGAGATCGCCCCCTCCTCGGGGGGTGCGGAGGTCAGGAGCGCCTGCGGCGCATGACGACCAGTACGACCAGTCCGCCGGCGATGAGGGTGATGCCGGCGAGGTAGAGGAGTCCGGTGCCGGTGCCGCCGGTGAGGGGGAGTTCGAATCCGCCGTTGGATGCGACGTTGGTGATGGTGAGGT